>Ga0310121_10004227_pt1 | contig 12762 bp, 11 predicted proteins | sample CB27_Tmax_986_MG_FD_203504 | JGI IMG/M metagenome (GOLD analysis project Ga0310121, IMG submission 203504) | Marine microbial communities from Western Arctic Ocean, Canada - CB27_Tmax_986 | ecosystem: Environmental > Aquatic > Marine > Oceanic | place: Canada: Western Arctic Ocean | collected... | reverse complement strand
TTTGACAAATGGTCTGCACTTGTTGCTCGAAGACCTCAGGATCTTTTTCTTTCGTGTTAAGCCAATACTTGCTGCGGTGAGGTTGTAATTCGGCCTGAGCCAAAAAGCGGCCGACCTGGGCGACCGAGATGGACGTTACAATCCCACAGCCGACCACTTCATCCGCGATTTCGCGATGGGTCCAGCGATCAATTGGGCGTCCGGATTGCTCGGGCGGCTCACAGGCTACCGCCAGGATCAGAGTTACTTGTTCGGCGGTGAACGTACCCGTCGAACCACTACGTGGGGCGTCGCTGAGAACGTCTTCGATCGCGCGACGCAGCACGGCTTGGCTTTCGCGACATTCAATGGCGATCAGAGCTCCGAACGACTGCTGCCAACGCCGTCGCCAGAGGCCGACTTATTTTCGCGCCAGGCCGACTTTATCGGCGATGTCTGCATTGAGTGAACCGGACAAGGCCATTAGGATAACGCATGGCCGTTGGATCAGTCGTTGAGGAGCTATGGTCGAACGCTCAATCTGCTGAAGAATGGATAATTGCTTTTCCGAACAAACAATCTTGGCCGCCTTGCCACACATTGTCTTCCTCCTGTTAAAGACCGAGACTTAAGAAATCACGGTCGTCGAATACGGAGGAAGGCATTTTCTTGTCGATAGAAACTCGCTAGTCCAGGCAAATTAGGAAAGCACGAAACCAAAAGCTCTAGGCAAACAAAGCCCCTGATGAAACCTCACATGTGAGTTGCGGCACTAGGCACAACGAGGTGCTTTATGCGATTTTCGACAGTTCGAATCAACTGCGAGCCATGAAGGCCGACGGGACTTTCCTTGCGGAATGGGATCTCGCGGGAAACGATCAGGAAGGGGTCACCTTGATAGGTGACAAATTGTTCGTTGCCGAAGACGTTGGCAAGGAAGTTTGGCGCTATGCTCCATTTTCAATTCTGTTGCGTCCGCGACCGGCCGACTACGACGATAATGGTCAGGTCGCACTCGGCGACTTGAAGCTAGTCCTAGTCAACTGGGGTCCTGTTCAACTGGGATGTCGACGAGTCAGTCCTCGCGACTGATTGGATCAATCACCGTCCGGCCGCCGGGACCTCAGTTGGCCTCGCCGATTTAAACGAGGTGCTATTCAACTGGGGCAACACAGGGTCCGTTGCGACGGTCCCTGAGCCAACTTCTGCCGGGTTGGCCGTGTTGGGGCTGTCGGCGGTTGGATTGTGTCGCCTAGGTAAATGAACTTCCCAAGGTGGCGCTGTCCAACTAATTACGCGAGGATATCATCGACGACACGCGACGGCTCGACTCCGGTCAGCCGCATGTCCAACCCCTGGAACTTGTACGTGAATTGACTTTGGTTGATGCCGAGCAGGTGCAGCATGGTCGCGTGCAGATCGCGGACATGGACGACATTCTCCACAGCGTTGTAGCCGAGTGGGTCGGTTGCTCCGTAGCTGATGCCCGACTTGATGCCACCGCCAGCCATCCACATGGAAAATCCTTTGATGTGATGATCACGCCCGGCGCCCCCTTTGCCTTGAAACATTGGTGTGCGGCCGAATTCACCACCCCAGATGATGAGGGTTTCATCAAGCATCCCGCGCTCTTTCAGGTCGGCCAGCAGTGCGTAGGTCGGTTTGTCGGTCAGGCCACAGCAAATATTCATGAAAGGGACGAGGCCGCCGTGGTGGTCCCAACCTCGATGATAGAGATGAATAAACCTCACACCGCGCTCGGCCAGTCGCCGGGCTAGGAGACAGTTCGACGCGTACGACCCGTCACCAGGAACCGCGCCGTAGAGGTCCATAATGTGCTGCGGTTCATCCGAGAAGTCAACCAATTCCGGCACGGACGTTTGCATGCGGAACGCCATTTCATACGCCGCGATGCCGGCATCCACTTCCGGTGCGATCTGCCCGGCGACGGAGTGTCGATTCAATTGATTGATCGTCTCCACCAATCGGCGTTGCCCGGTAACGCCAACTCCCGCCGGATTTCGGACATAGTTTACCGGATCGCCACTGGAGTTGAATTCGACCCCCTGATACCGGCTTGGCAGAAACCCGGCGGACCATTGCCGCGATGCGATGGGTTGGGGACTGCGTCCACCCACGCTGGTCAGGACGACGAAGCCAGGCAAGTCGTCTGCGTCGCTGCCCAATCCGTAGGTGATCCACGAACCCATCGACGGCCGCCCGCTGATGGCCGTCCCGGTATTCATGAACGTATGGGCCGGGTCATGGTTGATTTGTTCGGTCACCATCGATTTGACGATGCAGATTTCATCGGCCAGCTTCTGGTGCCACGGCAGAAAGTCACTGACCCATTGTCCGCCAGCGCCGTACTGCTTGAACTTTGTCAACGGTCCCTGACATTTGAGTTGCTGCCCTTGCAGCTGGGCGATCGGTTGGCCCTTGGTCAGCGACTCCGGCATCGGCTGGCCGTCGAGCTTCGCTAAATCCGGCTTGTAGTCGAATGTCTCCAAATGCGATGGCCCACCCGCCATGCACAAGAAAATAACCCGTTTGACCTTGGGTGGATGATGCGGAAGACCAGCCAGACCTGCTGTGAGTGACACGCTGGCACCCGCGTTGGCGTTTTGCTGACGCAACGACGCCAATGCCACACTGCCCAGACCGACACCGGTGTTCGAGAGGAACGTGCGACGATTGATATGATTTAGGAATTGTTGATGTAGATGTCTATTCATGTCTGTCGATCATCCTAAGTGTCGTAACTAACGTAGGGTAATCATTTCGTTCAGATTAAGCATCGCCCTGGTCACGGCCGTCCACGCAGCCAGTTCCTGGGCATTCAAGCCATCGTCTCGTTTCGAGAGGCCGATCTTCGTCAACTGTTCTGCTGCCGAGGGATCGCCAGCGTAGAATCCGCGCTGGTCTTGCAGGAGTGACATGAGCGTCTCTCGCTCGATGTCGTCCGGCGAGCGGAACAGCGCCTCCTCGAACACTTTCGTCAAACGCTCTTCGTCTTTCAATTCCGGTTCGACCAGGATTCGCTCAGCGAAGACACGCGCCGCTTCAACGAACGTGGGATCGTTCAAGACAACCAAGGCAGCCAGGGGTGTGTTCGAGCGTGGCCGTTCGGCCGTACACTCTTCGCGGCTGGGAGCATCCGTTGCCTTGAGCATAGGGTGCAGGAACTGCCGTTGCCAATGCATGTAGACGGCGCGCCGCCACTGATGGGCGTCCTCGTCTGGTTTGTAGGACCGCTTCGGGAAGTTGAGATGCCGATAGTAACCGACCGGTTGATATGGATTTATGCTCGGCCCACCGTAATCCAGCACCAGCAAACCGCTCACGGCGAGCGATTGGTCACGTATCATCTCCGACGGCAACCGAAACTGCGACTGGCGGGCGAAGAGCTGGTTGTAGGGATCTTTCTCCAGCAACTCCTCGGTCCATGCGGAAGACTGACGATACGCGCGACTCATCACGATCGTCTTGATGATGTGCTTGAGGTTCCACCCACTTTCGACGAAATCGACCGCGAGGTTATCGAGCAGTTCTGGATGGATGGGGGCCTGGCCTTGACTGCCGAAGTCGTCGAGCACCTTGGCGATTCCCGTGCCGAAGAAGAGATACCAGAACCGGTTGACTTGGACACGGGCGGTCAATCCGGCGACCCCCTCCGCCGGGTCGGTGAGCCAGCGGGCCAGATCAAGTCGCGTGAGGCGGCGGTCATCGACAGCCGTTTCTGCCGTGCCGGTATCTTGTTTGGCCAGTCCTAATTCCGCAAAAAACTCCGGTATTTGCGGCGAGACGACCGGCCCACTGTCATCCAACCAATTCCCGCGAGGCAGCAGTCGAATCACTCGAGGCTCGATCGCGCTGGTCACCATCGTCGGGCGCTGGCGAGCTTCGATCTTCTGCTTCCCTTCGCGAAATTGTTTCAGCTTAACCAACTGGGGATCGTCCGCTGGCGGAACTTCGTCGTCGCCTAGCTCGGCATTTAATCGATCGATCTCGCGCTGGACCTGCTCCAATTGGGCCCGATCGCGTTTCGAGAGAACGGACATCTCCGGGAGACGCTTGGTTGGCGAAGAGTCGCCGCCGCTTTTAAGGTGCTGGGCTTCATCGATGTCGGCAAAGAAGGCCCCCAACGCGTAGAAATCTTTGGCCGTGTACGGGTCGTACTTGTGGTTGTGACATTGACAGCAACCCATAGTCGCGCCCATCCAGACGGCGGAAAAGTTGCGGACTCGGTCCGCCATGTAGATCGCCAGGTACTCTTTCGCCTGAACCCCGCCTTCATGCGATGTCTGGAGCAGGCGGTTGTAGCCGCTGGCAATCGTCGCATCGATGCTCGGCTCCGGCAGTAAATCACCCGCGAGCTGCTCCCGCGTGAACTGGTCGAACGGCATGTTGTCGTTAAACGCATCGATCACGTAATCGCGATACGGAGAGATGTTGTGAATCTGATCCCCGTGATAACCGACCGTGTCCGCGTACCGAACCAGGTCCAGCCAATAGCTGGCCATCCGCTCGCCGAAGCGATCGGAGTTCAGCAGCCGGTCAACGTAATGCTCGTAGCTCTCATCGCTCGGATCTCTCTGAAATGCCTTCACCTCCTCCAGCGGCGGTGGTAGTCCCGTGAGGTGGAAGCTGAGCCGGCGAAAGAGTGTCGTCGGATCGGCATCTGCGCTCGGAGCAAGTCCCTCGCGCTCGAGACGATTTGCAATAAAGTGATCGATCCAGTTCTTTGGCCAATCATGTCGGGTAGCTGGCAGCTGTGCGGGCGGATGATTGACGGGCGAGACATAGGCCCAAATCGGTTGATACACCGCCCCGGCTCGGATCCACTGCGTCAGTTTTTCAATTTCGACGTTACTCAGCGTCTTCGCCGATTCGGGTGGCGGCATGACGAGTTCCGGATCGGTACTCGTGATGCGGGCGATGAGTTCACTATCATCCGGCTGGCCGGGAACAATCGCGTACTCTTTGGCTGATTCCTCGACATCCAGCCGAAGATCGGCCTGCCGCTGTTCTTCATCCGGACCGTGACAGAAGAAGCACTTGTCCGCAAGGATCGGCCGGATGTCGCGATTGTATGCGAGATTTTCGTAGTCCCGCTCGCCCAGTTGGACCGGCAACGTGCGATCGGCATGGCCACTTTCTGCGTGAGGGTTTGTGGCCTGTTCGGCATGGCTGAGTTCGACGTGCACGAACACGAACACCGCACTTAATATAATCGCTATATGGATCGGCATAAGTCGCAACACCTGGCAGCCTCGGGACAGGTTTAATTCTAGCCGAGTTGCTGGGGCAGGTTCAATCTGCTTTTCCTGATCGAATTCCCAATACTAGTGGCTTGAGGAGGAATTGGAACGGGAATAAGTCGTTTATGGCTGGCTTCGTTCGTTTTCCGGAATTAGCTCTCGACTGGCGAATTTCCAGCTGGTACACTTTCGGCTCTTCATCGAGTCCCCCCCCCCCATTCCCCGAGTTCTCTCCTCGAGTTCTCCTCCCGTTTCCCATCTCACACTGGTACGTATGCGACGCACAGACATTCGCAATATTGCGATTATAGCCCACGTTGACCACGGCAAGACGACCTTGGTCGATGCCCTTTTGCGGCAATCGGGCCAGTATCGCAAATCGCAACTGGTCGGAGATTGCATTCTGGATTCCAACGATTTGGAACGTGAGCGAGGTATCACGATCCTCGCCAAGAACATTGCCATCATGTATCAGGACATCAAAATCAATGTCATCGATACCCCTGGTCACGCCGACTTTGGCGGCGAGGTGGAGCGTGTCTTGCAGATGGCGGACGGAGCGTTGGTGTTGGTGGACGCATTCGAAGGACCGCGGCCTCAGACGCGCTTTGTTTTGCAGAAGGCGCTGGACTGTGGACTCAAACTGTGCGTGGTGATTAACAAAATTGATCGTCCGGACTGCCGGCCCGAAACGGTGTTGTCCGAGATGTTCGACCTGTTGGCCGAATTGGGCGCAGACGACGACATCTTAGATTTTCCTTACGTTTTTGCCAGCACCCGTGAAGGCTACAGCACGCAAAATCCGAATGTGCGTGAAGGTACGATGCAACCGCTGTTGGACATGATCGTGAGTTCGGTGCCTGGACCCATCGCCGATGCGGATGCTCCGTTTCAAATGATGGTCACCACGTTGGAATGGTCCGAATATGTGGGACGGATTGCGACGGGCAGGATCACCAAGGGCCGTGTGCGGAAAGGTCAAAGAGCTGTGCTGACCCGATCGACGGGCGAACACGAGATCGGCGAAGTCGTCGAAGTCAACGTCTTTGACAAGTTGGGCCGCACCGTGGTCGAGTGCGCCGAGGCGGGTGACCTGGTGGCGTTGGTCGGTTTGCCTGATCCGGAAATTGGGGACACCGTGACTTGTCCCGACAACCCGCAACCACTGGCCCGCCTCAGTGTCGACGAACCGACTTTGTCCATGTTGTTCACCATCAATTCTTCACCGTTGGCTGGACAGGATGGGAATTTCGTGACGAGTCGCCACTTGCGAGACCGACTCTATCGCGAATTGCGTTCGAATGTGGCACTTCGCGTGGCGGATGCTAACGAAAAGGATGCCTTCAGCGTCTCCGGGCGCGGCGTGTTGCATCTGTCAATTTTGATCGAACAGATGCGCCGCGAAGGGTATGAGTTGTCGATCGGCAAGCCTCAGGTAATACAAAAAGAAATCAATGGCAAGACGCACGAGCCGTTTGAAATATTGGTGATTGACGTCCCCACGGAGAACGTCGGACCAATTATGGAACTGGTGTCGGCCCGCCGGGGAAAGATGGTCGAAATGTCGTCTGGTGCCACCCAATTCATGCACCTGGAGTTTACGATTCCAGCGCGAGGGTTGATTGGCCTGCGAACTCGGCTGCTGAACGTCAGTCGGGGACAAGCGGTGATCCATCACCAATTCGACACGTACAAGCCATTGGAAGCCGAAGTTCCCAAACGCTCTAATGGGGTGCTCGTGTCTCAATCCGCTGGGTCCAGCGTTGGCTATGCGCTGTGGAAACTGCAGGAACGTGCTGAAATGTTCGTGCCACCCGGCGTCGCGATTTACGAAGGCATGATTGTGGGTGAAAACTCACGCGAGAACGATATGGTGGTCAATCCGATGAAGGGCAAGAAGCTCACCAACGTTCGCGCCTCGGGTACAGACGACGCGGTGTTACTCAAGTCGCATCGCGACATGTCGCTCGAGGCGGCGCTGGAGTACATCGAAGAGGATGAGTACGTGGAAGTCACTCCCAAGATCATCCGATTACGGAAGATTCACTTGACTGAAAACGGACGGAAGCGGGCGGGATCGAAGAAGTCATAGACGATGGCTGGGGCGACGGCCGTGACCGAAGTAGGTGGATTCGGCGACGAATACGCCCGGTTGGACGATCTTGTGCATCGCGCCAACAATACGTTGAGTTGGTGACACGGCCCAATCCGGCCGTACCCTAACCAGCCGCGTCGTGCCAAGCCGTGCCCAGTCCAGCCGTCACCTTCGGGAGTCGAGTTTGAATGAACCCTCAAGAATCGGATGAAATCGCAACGCTCTGCGTCTCAATGGGAGATCCAGCTGGGCTCGGTCCGGAAGTTGTCCTCAAAGCGTTGTTAGATGACGATCTGCGAACATCCGCGCGCTGGGTGTTGGTGGGAGAAGCGTGGCAGATCAGTGAGCTGGGCAGACAGCTTGGCTTCCAAGCGGATCAAGTCGTCACGAGTCTTGACGACGCCGAGGCGGCCGATTTGGCGGGAGTGTTGGTGCTGGACGCCCAACAGCTGAAGCCTGAGGAGTTGACGACGGGCCAGGTCAGCGCGGCGTGTGGGCGGGCGGGATTGGCCTACGTGCGGATGGCCACGGAGCTGTGTCTGGAGGGTATTGCCGAAGCGATCGTTACGGCGCCGTTGAACAAAGAGGCCGTTGCCCTGAATGGTTCGCCGTTTTACGGGCACACCGAGTACCTCGCGGAGTTATGTGGTGTATCAGAGTCACGGATGTTGTTGCACAACGACCAACTGTGCGTCGTTCACGTGTCGACACACTGTAGTTTGTTGGACGCCACCCGACTGACCGTGGAGCGGATCAAGCGAACGATCGAGATGGGGCACGATGCGATGGTTCGGCTAAAGGGGACGTCACCGCGAATTGCCGTCTGCGGTTTGAACCCTCACGCCGGGGAAAACGGCATGTTCGGCGAAGAAGAATCCCGGTTTATCATTCCAGCCATCAAGCAGGCGAAGAGGGCAGGAATCCATTGCGAGGGCCCCTACCCTGCCGACACCCTGTTCGTGCAGGCGATGCGTGGTAGATATGATTTGGTGGTGGCAATGTATCACGACCAAGGGTGCGTGCCGATGAAGCTGATGGATTTCGAGCACACGGTGAATGTCACTTTGGGTTTGCCAATCGTACGTACCTCGGTGGATCACGGAACTGCGTTTGATATCGCTGGGAAGAATCTGGCAACCTGTGACGACATGCAAACCACGATGCGGTTGACGATTGAAATGGTTAATAGTTTACAACGTTTCAACAATCTCATTTGACTGGATGGTTCTTATGGAAGTCGAGCAGTTATTGGGCGAGCTAATACGAATTGGCGCAGCGGCCGTTCTGGGCGGATTGATCGGCCTGGAGCGATAGCTTTACGGGCAATGGGCGGGCTTGCGTACGCATATCGCTGTGGCGCTCGGCTCGGCCATAAAGCCATGGTAGGCAATAGTCGGTATCCCCTCTTTGTCGATGAACGCACATCCACTGAAGATACCTCGATCGGGACCGTCTGGCTCGCCAGCCAACGCCGTCGGATGATGCCTCCAATGGACCAGGTCGGTGCTGGAAATATGGCCCCAACAATGACCTTGTTCATTTTGAAACATGTAAAACAGATGATATCGGCCCTTCTAGAAAATAGCGCCGTTAACATCGAAGGGCGAGCCTATGCCATCGAGAATCGCAAAGTGATAACCGGGGCGGTGAGGATCCCGCAGTAACTTGTCTCTCAGTGTGTGGCTGCCGCGTATCATTGCCGGCACGTCTTCTTCGGCCGTGACGAGATTGCTATAGCTAACGACGAGCAGCAGGAGGGCTACCCGCAGACTTCGGCCAACTTGGTTGCTCATGTCACACTCCGATTCGTGGCGACTCCGGCGAGGCTCCCTCAGGATGGGAGTGACACGTCCGAGGTAGCCACGATTTTCCACGAATTGAAAAACACGTTTTAGAAGTTCTAATCCACCTTCTGACATTTTGGTATCGGCCGCTACCATCTCAGTTCCATTGCAGCTTCACTAGCAGCCCATCGGCGACTAAGATGGCCAATCCATTGCGAAACCTTGGCCTGATCGCGAATCCTCGAATTGAACACGAAACCTCGGCTTGAACACGGGCAAATCCACCGTTTCTGCATCTGACATGGCTCGGAAGAAGAACATGAAAAGGCGCAGCTTTATCCTGAGCTTGTCGGGAGCCGTGTTGGGTGGGCGTCTGGTGGAATGGTCCGTTTCTGGAGAAGAGCTTGCCTCAGTAGGGGACAACGGTCCGGGGAATGTGGATATCGCAATATACCGTCCGGCCGCGGTCGAGCATTGGGGGAGCGAGATCGCGAAGTTGGAAGCGAAGGACCGGGCGGAAACGCATCCCCAGCACAGCATCCTGTTCGTCGGGAGTTCCAGTATCCGCAGGTGGACCGACATCGCCGCGGACGTGGCTCCCTACAGCCCGATCCAGCGCGGATATGGCGGGGCGAAGTGGTCGGATGTCGCCGTCTTTGTCGAGCGTCTCATTTGGCCGCACCAGTTTCGCGCCGTCGTGTTTTTTGTCGGCAATGACATTTCTGGGCGAGACAACGACAAGTCACCCGAGGAAGTGGCTGGCCTTTTTTCTTACGTCCTGGGAAAGGTCAGAGAGCACAACACGGAGGCACCCGTCTTCTATGTGGCGGTGACCCCCACTCCCGCCCGGTTTGGCGCGTGGCCGGAAATCAAAGCTGCGAACACAGCTGTGCGGGCAGTCTGTGACAGTGCCGACAATACGTATTTTATCGGTACCGAAAGTGTGTTCCTCGATGCCGAGGGCAAGCCGCGGCCTGAGTTCTTTTGCGACGACAAGCTACACCAGAATCGAGACGGATATGTCCGCTGGGCAGCCGTCATCAAGTCGCATCTCGATACCGTGCTGGACGGCTCGCATTGAAGCGGACTGAGTGCTGCGACCCATGACGTCGACTTGACGAATTGGCAAGCGTTTTCCATGAAATTGAGCGGAAAGGCCTATTCCGGTTTGCCTTGGACTATCGTAGACTCTAGTTGATTGGCCACCCGACCCTCGACTCACCGGAGCTACCCCATGCCTGCCTCACGTGCCGTCAACCGCCGTCGATTTTTACAGACCTCAACCGCCGCCGTTGTGACGGGCGGAGTGTGGAGCCAGTTGGGATTGGCCGAGTCGAAATCTCTCAATGAGAAACTTCAAGTTGCCTGCGTCGGCGTCGCCAATCGTGCGGCAGACGATATGGAGGGTGTCAAGGGCGAAGCCATCGTCGCGCTATGCGAAGTCGACAAGAACTATCTGGCTCAAGCCCATGAAGAGTTCCCAGACGCACGACTGTACGATGATTACAGGGAAATGATTGACCAAGAGCGAGACCGCATCGACGCCGTCGTTGTGGGCACGCCAGACCACCATCATGCACCGGCATCGATCCGCGCCATTCGAGCTGGTAAACACGTCTATTGCGAGAAACCGCTGACACATACTGTGCAGGAGGCGCGCATTCTTACCGAAGCGGCGCGCCAGCAGGGAGTGGCGACCCAGTTAGGCACCCAGATTCACGCGAATGATAACTACCGAAGGGTTGTGGAGATCGTCCAATCCGGCGCGATTGGTGATGTGAATGAAGTGCATGTATGGGTTGGTAAAGGTTGGAGTGGTGGAGAGTTGCCGACGGAAACGGAAGCGCCTCCGGCCAACCTCGATTGGGATCTCTGGATCGGTCCCGCCGAAGTCCGTCCCTTTGCGGCGGGACGTTACCATCCGGGCCAATGGCGTCGCTGGTGGGACTTTGGCGGCGGCACGATGGCAGACATGGCTTGCCACTATATGGACTTGCCCTTCTGGGCGTTGAAGTTGCGATACCCGACCAGTTGCGTCGCCAACGGACCCCCCGTTCAACAATACGGATGTCCGTCGGGATTAACTGTGGAGTACGAATTCCCCTCTCGCGAGACGCTGCCGCCACTCAAGCTGACCTGGTACGACGGCGACCGTATTCCGAAGGTCGTCGCCGGCCAACGAGTGCCAGGAAGTGGTGTCATGTTCGTCGGTTCAGCAGGGAAGATGTTCGCGGACTACAGCCAGTATCGTCTTTTTCCGTCGGAAGATTTCGCGGACTACCAGCCACCTGAACAGACCATCGCGCCGTCGATTGGCCACCATGCCGAGTGGATCAAGGCTTGCAAGGACGGCTCGCCGACGACCTGTCACTTTGATTATTCGGGTCCACTCACCGAAGCGGTATTGCTGGGAAACGTCTCCTATCGGACGGGCAAGCGGCTAGAATGGGATGCCGAAAACTTGCGCGCCACGAATTGCCCAGAAGCGGATGCTTTGATTCAAAAGCAGTATCGGGGCGGGTGGGAAGTTGTGTGATGGGGCCGTGTTACTTCCCCAAATGCCGCAATTGAATCGCCGTCTCCGGCAGCTTCGTTTGAAGGCGTGCGACACCGTCTTCCGTGACGGCCGTGCGCGTGACTTTGAGATCCTTCAATCCAGTTAGGGATTCCAAGTGGGCCAGTCCCGCATCCGTCATCTGCGTTGAACCGAGGTGCAAGAACGACAGCTGTTTCATCGCCGCGAGATGCGCTAGCGCCTTGTCTGTAATGACGGTATTGTCGAGGTTCAGCCACGTCAGGTTAGTCAAACCGGCCAGGTGCCGAGCCCCCTTGTCGGACAGCGCGACTCGCCAAAGATTAAGCCGCTGCAACGTACGCATGTCAGCCAGCGACGCCATGCCGCTGTCCGTTATCTGCGAGGTTTCGCTCAAGTCAAGGTCTTCCAACGTGTCCAACTGCGCCAAATGAGCCAGCCCCGCATCGGTGATTTGGCTCTTTGAGATACGTAGTTTTTTCAGACGAGGGAATTGTTGAAGCAATTTCATGCCTTCGTCGCTGACCAGCGTCGAGGCCAAATAAAGTTCCTCGATCCGCTGACAGTCGCGGAGATGGGCCAGTCCATCTTCGCTGACCCAAAGATAGTCGAGCGCCAAAGCTTTGAGGTCGGCCAGTCCACTCAGGTGGACCAGGCCGTCGTCGTCGACCGTGGTCACACCTGTCTTTCCGGATAACTTGAGACCGCGAAGTTTCTTTAACGAAGTCAGATGAGCCAAACCGCGATTGGAAACAGGGCAATCTCGGAGATCCAGATTCTGCAATGTCGTGACACGCCCCAAGATTTCCAGTCCGTGATCATCAATGCCGCGTTCGGTGAGCAGTACACTGCGGACCTTGGGCAGTCCGCTCAAATGATTCAGGTCGGCGTTGGCGACGTCGACATCGCGAAAGTTGACTTCGATGATGCTTCCCGCTTTGTCAATTTTGACCTTCGCTCCCAATTTCTCAAGCGCGGCCACGGCCGTAGAGTCGTCCTTGGCCGTGACGGGAACCACGATCGAAACCAGGAGGAAGAGAGCAAGTGGTAAGCGATATAAACAATGGTCCAACATGAACAGATCTCCTCATTAGGGTGTATTTCGTCCGC
>Ga0310121_10004226_pt1 | contig 12763 bp, 14 predicted proteins | sample CB27_Tmax_986_MG_FD_203504 | JGI IMG/M metagenome (GOLD analysis project Ga0310121, IMG submission 203504) | Marine microbial communities from Western Arctic Ocean, Canada - CB27_Tmax_986 | ecosystem: Environmental > Aquatic > Marine > Oceanic | place: Canada: Western Arctic Ocean | collected... | reverse complement strand
CGGTTTTCAGATCGTCTACAAATTCTGCATGTGTTACCGGACTATTTTCAGGAGTATCCTAAAGCATGTCTCAATGGCTGGGGCAGAACGTTTTTAACTGTTGCCCCGGATGGTGCCGTGCTGCCTTGTCAAGCGGCCCGCGAGATACCGCAGTTGACGTTTCCAACGGTTCTGGAAAAAAGTCTCGAGCATATCTGGTTTGAGGATCCAGTATTCCAACGATTCCGTGGTTTCGACTGGATGCCTGAACCATGTCAGAGTTGCGAAAGGCGCGAAGTAGATTTTGGCGGCTGTCGTTGCCAGGCATTTCTGTTAACGGGCGACCCAGCGGTGACTGATCCAATCTGCCGACTTTCTCCCAATCACGAATTGGTAGAAATAGCGTTGGCCGAAGCAGCACAATCGACTGTGAACATCGTATTTCGAACAAAACGCCATTCGGACTGATTCGAGATGCCGGTTCTGTCGACATCGCGGACATGGCAGCCCTCGATCAGGAGATCGTCAAACCACGTCTTCTGCTTGCTGCCGATGACTTCCAAGAAGATTCCCCCATTGTATTTCGTTCTCAGGTTGCCATTCACATCGTGCACGAAAAGATTGCGTAGATGGATGTGATGGACCGCGCCAAAGTCCTCCGCGAGAACGTAGACGCCGCGTTTGGTGCTGTTGTCCCCTTCGAGAAAATTGGTAATCTCCAGATTGGCGATCTCGAAATACTCCTGGTTGTAAAGATAGACCGTGGCTCCACCAGGCAAGTCTGTGGCGCCTTGGCCGGCAACGATGGGACGAGGTCCTTCCCCGTATCGATCGATCATGATCGGATTGCCCGAGCTGCCCGACCCCTTCGGATGGAGTTGACCACTCCACGCGCCGCCAGCTTTGAAGAGGATACGATCACCCTGCGTAAACGTAGTTGCATTGACCTTCTTCAGGCTGCGCCACGCCGTGTCGATCGATGTCCCTGCGGCAAGGTCGTCGCCGTCAGCCGAGTCGATATGGTAGGTCTCAGCCGCAACCTCTAGCGGCAAGAGAGCGACCAGACACAACAGCAGCAAACTCAGCACGATAGACTCTCGTCTTGATTTCATAATTGATTCTCCGGTCTTGATTTTATGTTTGCGAAAAACGGATTTCGCGCGTCTCATTGGGATTCGGATAAAGTGTCACTGTCCAAATAGTCATCAATCATTAATGCGCCATGACCCGGTCGTATACTAGTTCGTTAACGACGACCTCAGCCTCATTCACACGCTGTGCAATTAACCTCTCATAGGCAAGGTCAACGTAACGCCTTTGAAGTACACGCTGCAACTTGTCGTCGAAGGGGTAGTAGCCCATTTCGCGGCGTGCGACCAATTGAATCAGGAATAGTTCACTCTCTTGCTCGAAAAGGCTGATTGCGCCCATGGGTAGCTCGCGCACCTCAGCGGGCAAATCAAAGTCATCGGTTTGCTCGCCACCCTTAGCGGTGTCGCCCAGGCTCTGCTTGAAATAGACGAGGCCGATAGGCTTGTCTTGCATCGATTCGGTTAGCCCGACGCCGTCTCGAAGCTGATGAGCAAGCCGGCAGAGGGTCTCTTGGGCATCGGTATCGCGGGCGCGCAGCCCGTGGAGCATCACGTAGTCCTGCTGCTTGAATTGCTCCTTGTTCGCTTCATAGAAGTTGCGCAGTGTCGCTACCGTGATCTCGAAATCGTCGTCAGCCAGGCGCTGTTTCAGTCTCACGACAAGCAGGCTGAACAGGTGAGCAAAACCAGTGCTTTCGCTGTACTCGACAGGACCATAGATCGCCTCCTGGTTCCGAGCTGCCTTTTTTCTCCGCCGGTTTTCTTCCTCGAGGCCGCTGAGAAAGGCAGCATGACTCGCGTCGCGCACCAATCCTTTCTCGAGTGCCAGCAGCTGTTGCATCTTGATCCGCACCGAGGCGTCGAGCGTCAGCTTGCGAAGCTTCTCAAGGGGCACTTCACCGTCGAATGAGCGTCTCCAGAATTCTCCCTGATCTTTAGCAGCTCCGAATTGGTGGTTGAAATAGCTGAACACGACGGCCCGGTGCTCCAACAAGCTACGACGGAACTCGCGAAACGTGATGCCGTGCCCGTTTACCGTAGCGACAACATCTTCTTGCGCGTCGGAGGCAGCAGCGGTCAGCAGCGACAGACAGAAGGCCGTAAAGAGGCTGAATACGCATGGTTTGCTCATGGAGGTTCATCCGATTGGTGGGTGATGTGGTGCATGAGTTTGGGATCATCTTTGGCAGCGGGGCCCCCGCTGCCTCTGCCACCGCCGGTGCCATTGCCGGTATAGCCGTCGGAGACGTCGTAGCCTTGTTCCCGAGGCGTAACCTTATCGAAGCGGTGGTCCCACTTGCCGAAGTGGGCAGTCTGGTAGCGTCGGTCGGCCGCTTTGAGCATGCGTGGGATGTTGAGCTGCTTGCGGTATTGCAGAGGCCAAGCGGTTTGGTCTTTCTGGTAAAGGTGGCGCGCGGGGGTTTGGCCAACTTGGATGCTGCGTCGGGTGGGGCAGCAGAAGGGAGCGGGGGCGTAGCCTTGGGTGAAGCGCATAAACCACGACCAGGTTCTCTTTGGCGTTTGAATCGGGCGGGCGAACTATGCACGAGATCGACTTTCCCAGAAGCGGGCTATCCCAAGACATATGTTGGGCGACCGGAGAGTTCTTCTCAACCGCGGATTGCGCCGGCATGCAAGCCAACATCAACCATGCGAAAGCAGCCACCAGCTGAAATGGTGCGTTCATCGTTCGGTGCATAACTGTCTCTCTATTCGCGATCCGATGTGCGCTCAGATCATCGGCGCGCTGCGCTTGCACAACTGTATCGCCATGCCCCAGGGGTCGCGCAACATCGCCAGCTCGTCGCCATTGGGCAGAACTTCCCGCGGTGCCGCGACCGTGGCGCCCGCGGCCACAAGCCGCTCGGTGGTGGCCGGAACATCGGCGCAGACAAAGGCGAGGTGCAAAACCAGCGGATCGATCACCGCATACGGCGGCACTTCAATGCGCGGATTGTAGTAGACTTCGATCATCGCCGCGCCCGTCTCGTCGGCCAAGAATCGGCATGAGACTGGCTCTTCATAGCTGCGCGCCACGGTAAATCCCAAATGCGCGCAATACCATTGCGCCAACGCCTCGGGCTCCGCGACTTGATACGCAAAGTGTTCTATCTTCATGGTATTTCCCTGTTTCTTGGTTAACGCCCCATCCAGCGACCGTCGATCAACATCCCATTCCGTCTACGGCGTCGCCGTGATCAACCCCGCCAACTCAGGTAACCACAGCGAAATCTTGGGCACATAGGTAATCAGCATCAGCGCCAATACCATCGCAATAAAAAACGGAATCAACGGCCGCGTCACTTGTGCAATCGTAGTCTTGCCCACGCTACAACCGACAAACAAACAGGTTCCCACCGGCGGTGTGCAGAGCCCAATGCACAAATTGGCGATGATCACTATGCCGAAGTGGACGGGATCCATGCCCAAGTTCTCGACAACCGGCAGGAAAATGGGCGTGAAAATGAGCACGGCCGGGGTCATGTCCATGAAGGTGCCCACGACCAGCAGCAGCATGTTGATCAGCAGGAGGATGACCAACTTGTTTTCGGAGACGGCCAGGAGTGCTTGGCTCACCGCAGCGGGGATCTGCTCGGTTTCCAGTATCCACGACATCGACGTCGAGGCGCCGATCAATAGCATGACGATCGAAGTGGTGACTCCACTTTCGAGCAGGATATTCGGAAGGTCCTCGAGTTTTACTTCGCGGTAGACCAACACCGAAAGCACGAATGAGTAGACCACCGCGATCGCCGCCGCTTCGGTCGGAGTAAAGACCCCTCCCAAAATGCCACCTAACACGATGAAGACCAACAGCAAACTTAGAAACGCCCGCTTGAAGGCGACGAGTACGTCCCGCAAGCTGGATTTTTCGCCCACGCCATAGCCGCGCTTCACACTAATCATGCCGCAAACGGCCATCAGAAAGAGGCCAAAGACAATGCCTGGCAATAACCCCGCGACAAACAGGGCGGCAATCGATACCGAGCCGGCGGCCAATGAGTAAACAATCATGACGTTGCTAGGGGGAATCATCATCCCCGTGGTGGCCGCCGTGGTGGTCACCGCCACATTGAAGTCCCGGTCGTACTGCTTGCGGTTCATTTCGGGGATCATAAAGCCGCCCACCGAAGAGACCGCCGCCACTGCCGAACCCGAGATCGAGCCGAACAGCATGCAAGTGAGCACGTTGACATACGCCAAGCCTCCCTTAAAGCGGCCCACCAGCGTCCCGGCCAAATCGATGAGCCGCGTCGCGATACCGCCACGGCCCATCAGCATGCCCGAGAGAATAAAGAACGGAATCGCCAACAGGGCGAACTTGTTGATCCCGTCGTACATGTTCAAGCCCATGGTCATGAGCGGAGCGGGCGTGCCCGCCGTCACGAACATCAGCAGCGTCGCCAGACCAATGCTAATGGCGACGGGAACATTCATCATGAGAAACACGACCAGCGCAGCCACCATGATGATTACAGGCCAATCCATACGCTAGACGTCTCCCTGGTTGGTATCGGCGGCGCTCGGGGCGAGCAGCTGCAGCTTCCCGATCAAATCACCGACACAGGCCAGCACAATGAAGCAGCCGCTCAGCGGCAAGACAATGAAAAAGTAGGCTTGCTTGACCTGGAGTGCGGGCGTCACCTTGGGTACAGGGAGGGAGAGCATGGCGATGACTTTGCTGCCTCCGCCGTAGATCAGGACGGCCGCCGCGAAAAAGATGACCAGCACCAGCACGCCAATATCGATCACCTGCCGGGCGCGGCCGTGAAGCTTGTTCACAAAGAAATCAACGCCGAGATGCACTTTCCGCACAAAGCCGAGGCTCGCACCCAGTAAGCCCACCCATACTAGCAGGACATTGGCCAGCTCTTCGGTCCATTGGCTCGGGTTGCTGAGGACGAAACGGGTAAAAACCTGCCAAACGACATCGAGCACCAGCACCGCCATGATGACGATTACGGTGAACTCGAGGGCTTTGATAAGGCCCTTCTTTACGGTACCCGCCTTACCCATCGGCCCCTATTTCACCTCTTTTATTCGTGCGATCATGGCGCCCACGGGAGTGCCTTGATACGAATCGTGCATCTGCTTGACCTTGTCCACGAACGGTGCCTTGCGGGGGTGATGCACCTTGACACCCGCGGCGATGACCTCGTCGAGCGATTCCTGGACTGCGGCGGCCCACAATTCACGCTGATAGACCGCCGATTCGTCGGCCGCTTCCTGGACAATGCGGCGCTCCTGATCGGTGAGCACGGCCCAGAACTTCTCGCTTATGAGCATGATGTCGGGCACCATGGTATGTTCGTCCAGCGAGTAATGCTTGCACACCTCAAAATGTTTCGACGAGCTGAAGCTCGGCGGATTGTTTTCCGCGCCGTCCACCGTGCCCTGCGACAGCGAAGTATACAGCTCGGAAAACGACATCGGCGTCGGCGAAGCACCCAGCGCATCAATCATCGCGATCGCCGTGGCGCTCTCCATGACGCGGATTTTCATCCCCGCCAAATCGGCTGGCACCAAAATGGGCTTCTCCTTGGTGTAGAAGCTACGGCTCCCCGAATCGTAAAAACAGAGGCCGTGGTACAGCGCGACGGAAGTCGACGCGAGGACCTCCTTACCAATCGGCCCTTCCAAGACGCGCCAGTAATGGGTTGCGTCCCGGAATATGTACGGAACGCTGAACACGCCCATGATCGGTACGGACTGCTCCAGCGGCGCGACCGAACTCTTGGTCATGTGCAGGGAGCCCATCTGCACCTGATCGAGCATGGCGGCCTCGCCGCCCAGCTTGCCGCTGCCGGAAATCTGCAGCTCCATCTTGCCGCCCGACTTTTCCTTGATCTTCGCGCCCATCAGTTCCAAGGCGACGTGCACCGGATGATCGGGCGGCAGCACGTGGCCCAGCTTAATCACCAAGGTACCCCGTGAGTTGACCGGGCGCTGATACTCCGAGTTGCAGCCCAGTAGGAACGGGGACGCCAAAACCATCCCGAGCACTACCACCAGCGGCGCCCCCAACGACCTTGTGGCGAAGGGGGTTCCAGGCCCGAAACGATTGAATCTCTGCCACATCGGCCGGTTCGTATCCCGGGCAATCTCAGCCGCGTCATGGAGGCTGGGAACCAAGTTTCGACTAGGAGTGCAAACTCGACGCTCTTTCCTGTCCGGCGGCCCAAGAAACAACTCCCGCCGGGGGGCAGAGCGGTCTATTTCGGCCGATTCGCGTAGCTGGCTTTGTTCAAGATCTTGTGACATGGCCCATTTTTTCCGGTAACTAGTGCTTTGTCAAACTAATCGTTTCGGGTAGCGACCTCCCTATCTCATGACCTGCCCAGGAATATTGCGATTGCTAATCGAAATCTATCATTGGTGCGGGCCATGGTATCCGACTTTCTGGCATAACTCCTTAATCCGATGTTTCGCCAGGACTTGACGGTTGGCCAGCTGGCGTTGTGGATTGATCGATTGAAATGGGCAGTGACCATCGAGTTAGCGATGTCTGGTCCTTGACCAGTATCCCGCTCTCAAGCAGTACGGGCGGGGCCCACGTGGGAGCCTTTGACACCTGAAAGGACGCTACCTTTTCGAACCCGCCACCTGTCGCGGCAACGACCTGAAGTTCACCGTCGTCAATCAGCGCCACTATGTGATCGGTAATCGACAGAAGCATGGCGTTGTCCCCGGTCCTGGCCGGTCCCTGCCAGAGGATCTCACCTGTTTTCGGATCGAGACAGAACAGCCGTCCCTTTCCGTAGTGGGAGAAACCGTAGAGTAAGTTGCCATTGACCACGGCCGAACTCATGTCCAGCGCCACCTTCGGTTGGTGCCAAGCCTCTTCGACTCTCCATGCTCCGTCATGCCTTTGAGGGTCGAAACGATGAAGGCCACGGTTCTCGCCGCCCAGCAGGATCGATCCCTGGTGGAAGGTAGGCGTCGGCATATTCTGGTCGGTACCGGCGTGTGGGAAAGAGAGCTCCCACAACAGGCGACCGGTTTGGCTGTCGACGCCGATCAATGCCTGATGGTTCCATTCGACGATCTGGCGGACACCTTGAATCTCCACCAGCAACGGCGACGAATAAGAGGCGCCATCTTTCCCTTGACGCCAGAGGGGCTCGCCCGACCTTACATCCAAGGCGAGCAACTCGCCTTCGCTATCGGTACCGAAGTGGACGATGACGCGGTCGCCGTCAACGATCGGCGACGTGGCAGCACCCCAGTACGGATGGCTCTTTTCAAACCTCGAGCCCTCATCGCAGCGCCAAAGACGTTCGCCGGTGTCTGCATCCCAAGCAGAGAGAATGCCCGCAATGCTCATGGTAAAGATGCGACCGCCTGCGATCACCGGCGAAGACTTAGGGCCTTTCCCATGCCACTCGGCACCGCCGCCAATCGTGAACGGTGCTGCATAGGATTGACGCCATTTGATTTCGCCCGTCCGCAGGTCAAGACACCAAACCACTTCGTCATCACCCTGCCGCGCATGCTGATAGACGCGGTTGCCCTCCACCAGCGGCGACCCATAGCCGGTCCCCACCTCAACACGCCAGATTCGCTCCAGACGCTTCGGCCAGCGAATAGGCGGACGAAATCCGCTCACCCAACCGTCCCGCTTGGGTCCCATCCAGCCGGGCCAATTTAGATCGGCATCGCATGAATTCGGCCAGCTACCGCCGACGATCATCACCAGCAGCACCAAGAAGGTGGATTTCACCGAATGCTTCATGTTTCTACTCCGGAATGGGAATACCGTGCGGCATGTTCTTTGTTAGGCAATCCCATGATTGGAATGATTTCACAGTTGTCAATACGCCTACGAGATTTTGGGCGTCGGCCGGCGGCAGCAATTCGGAAGTCGGTCATTGCAGTGAGCCGTGGTTTCCGAATGTCTGAGACAGCTCACTCCGCGGAGACTCGGGATCGTCGTGCAGCAGGAAGGCTTGCGCCGCAGGAGCATTTCGATCTTTCCAGCCGTAAAACAGCAGCATCCCCTCCACAACGCTTCCGTCGGATCTTGTTACCGGCTGAATATTGTTGTATCTCCACCCCGGGTATTTGGATCGGTCGGGCGTCAGGTCTCGCGCTTTCGTCCAGCTGTTTCCCTTGTCGGCAGACGTCCACTGCTCAATTCGTCCGCCGCCATGTTTATCCATGTAACCACCCTTATCTAGAAAACAATATGGACTTGGTTGTTCAGATAGACTGACTGCGGTCGTTGCCTGCGGTCGTAGAGCATTTTGATCTGCCCCCCCGCGCCGAAGGCGATTGCTTTGCCAGAGCCCTTGGGGACCTGATCGGCCAAGGCAACGCTGGCAAAAAGAAACAGACCCAAAAAAACTATGCTCTTCATCGTAATTCGCTCCACGGTTTCATATCCCTTCAGTACGCTCACTTCAAGTGCGCAAGCGAGAAAGAATCGCCAATGGAATCGGTCCAATCCTGGAGTAGCTCTCGATGTCGCTGCAGCTCGGCTTGATAGTCGGGATGAGCAACCAAACTATTCATTTCCCCCGGATCACTCTCTAGATCGAACAATTGCTCGGGCCGCTGCCCCTCAGAATACACAATGTACTTCAGCCGACCCGACATGACTGCGCGCCCTCTTACGTCGTCAAACCCATGCCACGATAAGTTGCTTTCGGTGCGTCTCGGCTGAATGTGCCATTTGCCAAAGTACCCGGTATCGTAGCCTGCTTGTTTCATGATGCTGCCCAAGGAAGTGTGCAACTGCACATCGGTCTGACATTGGGTCGGCATCTTGCCGGTGATAAAGCTGGCCCGCGAGGGGATGCTTAGCGGATGCGTAACGTACGCTCGTGTAAAGCGAACACCATGCTGAGCCAGACGATCTAATGACGGCGTCTGCACAGACTCGTCGCCCGCACAACTCCTCACGTCTGCACAATGCTGATCAGCTATAATAAAGAGCAGATTGGGTCGCGCAGCGCCGGAAACGGAAGCCGTGCTAGACAAGACGAGCAACAAGACTGTGGCAGTGCTCGTCGCCTGTCTCACGAAAGCACATCGTGGCTGATTGCCGTGGTGTTGCATGTTTTACCTGTACTGATAAAAGGTATCACGAATCTTGCCTAGTGGTCGCATAATAAATGCTGGCCTGCCGAAAAATGTTAACGCGATGACTAGAAAAGTGAGGCTTGACCAGACACTAGTCAAGCGGCACTGCGGCGATGCCGTACATGTTGTAACCTCGCAATCGCGTAGGCCGGTCGACACCACCCAAGACGACCTGCAACCGATCGAGGATGTCTCGCTTCCAGATCGAGAAGATGGTATCGACGCTCATTCCAGTTCCGGCGCTGAGCTTTCGTTGGCCCGTGTCGGCTGGGTACCAGCGTGAAGGCCCTTCATCCAATCCGATTTTCTCGCCCGTATCGACAAAGTCGGCCTTCAACCAATCGGGAGCGTCGACAGCGTCGCTCAGAAATACGTACAGAGAGGCGGGACGGTCGACAAACAGAGTCACTTCCAGACGGCTAATGAATTGCTTGTCATCGTTAAAAGGCATGACGTACTCAGCGCCCAGCAAGTGAACCGGTATCCCCAGCTCGTCGACGCCATTCCATTTTTTCGGAGAACATCGAATTGAAGGTGCTCTTCAACTTAGCTGCGCGCAGCGATGGGTCGACCATAGACACGAGCCAACTTTGATGATGCCGCTCTGCTCGAATGTCTGCCACCAAATCGTAGTGGCAATTAACCCACCATCATGAGGCTTGATCCCAACTGATGGAGATCGGAAACAGGCCATCGGTGAACATTCCTACCCCTTGGGGAATACAGCGAATGGAAACTCGCTATCTGCTTCGCGACACCTTCTACATCTTTGCCCTGTTCGCGCCGATTTTCACCGGTTGCGGACGGCCTGCTCATGAACTCGACACGGCGCCGGTCTCAGGGCGCGTGACGTTTGACGGCAAAGCCCTTCCTCAGGGAATTGTGTACGCGTTGCCCTCGAAGGGGCGGATGGCCAAAGGGTTGATTCAGCAAGACGGGACCTTCGAACTGTCGACCTATAGCGACGGAGACGGAGTTCAAGTCGGCAAGCACCCGCTCATCGTCACGGCGCTGCCGGCGGACGAATTAGACGGGCCAGAGAAAAAGCTTCGAGTTCCCGTGCCCAGGCGCTACGCTCGACCCGGCACCTCGGGACTGACGATCGACGTGCAGGCAGGCAAAGACAACGAAATTGAGTTGGCTCTTTCAAGCGAAGATGGCAAGCAATGAAACGCGAGTATCGTGGAAGCGGAAGCAGGCGGTTGATCCTGGGAGCTACCCCGATGCGGGCGGCAATACTGCTTCTCGTTGGCGCGCAGTCGGTCTTTGCCGGGACCTCTCGTGGGACCTGGTTCTGGAGCAACGACGGGCAGCCGTATGGGTCGTTGATCGGCATGGCCAATCAGGTCGAAGCGGCGCACGCCGCAGACGTGGCAACCGATATCCAGAGTTTCTCTCAGCTTGCCCAAGCGGTTCGCAGCCGACCCGACAAGGTCGCAGCAGGCGAGGTTTTTCAGGCGACCGGCCTGAAGATCGGCGAAGTCTCCCCTTCCACAGCGATCGTGTGGACGCGGCTCACCGCCCGTCGAGCGCGCAATCCCAGTAGTGGCCCACAGGTTGAAATTCGCTACGTCAATAACCAACAAGATAAGGGTCGTCGCCGCGGAGACGTTGAAGCGGTGGTCTACCCGGCAGGCGTGACCGCCGGCGATCTGCGTGAAGCCGTTCCCGGCGCCGCAGGCCAGTGTCGCCTGCGCTATCGTCTTGCTGGGAGGCAGGAGTGGCTCACAACCGCCTGGGAGGCTGTCGATCCCGACCGTGATTTTACGCGTCAGTTCCATCTGAACGAGTTACAGCCACAGTCCAACTATGAGTTGAACGTGCAGGGGCGCGTCAACTCGCATTCGAATCAAGTCTCGCAGTTGGACGGACACTTCCTCACGGCGCCGCTACCCGATGCACCAGCGCGCGTCGTGTTTACTGTGTCGACAGGCCAGGGAAACAACGATCAGGATCGCGCCGACGGGTTCCAGATCTATCCTTCGATGCTCGTGCTCAAACCCGACTTCTTCGTTCACACAGGCGACATGGTTTACTACGACCGGCTCGCCAAGACATTGCCGCTGGCCCGCTACCATTGGCAGCGGACGTACAGCTGGCCGACGAACGTCGAGTTTCACCGACAAGTTGCCAGCTACTTCGAAAAAGATGACCACGACACTTGGCTCAATGATTGCTGGCCGACCATGCAGACCGAATACATGCACCGCTTCACCTTTGCCGAGGGCCAAGCTGTTTTCTTAGAGCAAATGCCAATGGGGCCCAAGACTTACCGGACCTTTCGCTGGGGCCGTGATCTACAAATCTGGCTGGTCGAAGGCCGCGACTTTCGGAGCGCGAACAATGCGCCTGACGGACCCGAAAAGACGATCTGGGGTGCAGAGCAGAAGGAGTGGTTCAAACGGACCGTACGGGAGTCGGACGCCACCTTTCGCGTGTTGATCAGTCCTACGCCGTTGGTGGGACCAGATCGCTCGAAAAAGAACGACAACCACGCGAACGACGGTTTTCAATACGAGGGACGCGAACTGCGAGCGTTCATCGCTGCGCAGAAAAACCTGGTCGTTTTCTGCGGCGACAGGCACTGGCAGTACATGTCGGTCGACCCGCTGACGGGAACACGCGAGTACAGCTGCGGTCCCGCTTCCGACAAACACGCCGGCGGTTGGAGCAGAAATGACTACGTTGAGGAGTATCACCGCTTCCTGCGCGTCAAGGGGGGATTCCTTTCGGCGACTGTAGAGCGCGAGAATTCCACGCCGACTCTCTCGATGCGATTTCATGGCGTCGACGGAACCGTCCATCACACCGATTCATTAACAGTCCAATGAGCTGCCGGCAAGTTAGTAAACCACGATCATGATTCAGAAACATCCCAGGTCGGCAGTGATCGACCGTCGAGAGAGGCTTCCGCGTACCTGGCGTCGTTGGGGCGTAGCGGCCCTCTATCTATTGGCAACGACTGGGCTTGTTGCACAGAACCCCTCGCACGCGGCAGAAGCGTCGCAACAGGCTAAAACCGCGCGACCCAATGTCTTGTTTATTGCCGTCGATGATCTGAATGATTGGATCGGGGCGCTGGGCGGCCACCGACAGGCGATCACACCCAACTTGGATCGACTGCTTTCTGAGAGCGTCTATTTCTCTAACGCCCACTGCAACGCGCCTGTGTGCGCCGCCTCACGAAACTCGATGCTCTGCGGGTTACGCCCGTCGACGACTGGATGGTACACCAATACGAAGAGCATTCGCAAAACCTATCGGCAGGTGCTTGGAGATGTGCCGCCCTTGCCACAATATTTTCGCAACAACGGCTACCATACGCTGGCCGGCGGAAAGGTCTATCACAAAGGCGTTGCCGACTTCGCACGCGACCAGTTGTGGGACGAGACGAAACCAAACTACCGGTGGCCGCAAAAGTTCATCGACCGTGGGCACGGCTATGGCGGTAGGCACTTCTACCCTTTTCCTCGCGACGGCGGCCAAATCTACCAGCACTATCATGCCGCAGGAAAAGGGCACGTTGGAGAAGAAGTGGGCGTTGGGGTGAAAGGGCAGTCGTTGTGTTGGGGAGCCCTTGATGCAGCCGACATCCCACGGGGCGTGATGCC
>Ga0310121_10004225_pt1 | contig 12770 bp, 9 predicted proteins | sample CB27_Tmax_986_MG_FD_203504 | JGI IMG/M metagenome (GOLD analysis project Ga0310121, IMG submission 203504) | Marine microbial communities from Western Arctic Ocean, Canada - CB27_Tmax_986 | ecosystem: Environmental > Aquatic > Marine > Oceanic | place: Canada: Western Arctic Ocean | collected... | reverse complement strand
GAACTGGCCCGCCGACACGAATCCGCGTGTTGGCGCAAGCTGTTTCAAGTCCTGTTGATCACCAGCGGCGTGCTGGTCGCCATCGCCGGCTACTTCGGAGCCGTGCTCGTCCATGGCGCCGACCATTTGGCGTGGTAGCTACCACAGACTGCCCAAGCCGAAAATCAGGTGATGCTGGATGCCTTGATTTCTGATCGGTCTCCCGTTCCCGCGTTGTCCCGGGGGGCGATTGACCTACCGTGCGCCATGCGTTAATGTCAGACTTTACCCCTCGGCGTAAAGAACGCATGGGCTACGAGAAAAAAGAAAAGTGCGGAGTCTTTGGTGTCTGGGGCTCGGCGGAAAGCACTCGACTGGCGTACATGGCGCTGTATGCGCAGCAGCACCGGGGGCAGGAGTCGGCCGGCATCGCCTTCAGCGATGGTAAGCAGATCGATGCCTATGTCGGCATGGGTTTGGTGTCCGAGGTGTTCTCGGAGTCGATCCTCGAAAAGCTCGAAGGCATCGGCGCGATCGGGCACAACCGCTACTCAACCACCGGATCGAGCAAGCGCAGCAACGCCCAGCCGTTGCTCGAAGAATACGGCGGTGGGATTCAGGTAGCCGTGGCTCATAACGGCAACCTGATCAATGCCGACCTGCTACGCGGCGACTACGAGAAGCGCGGCCACATCTTTCACACCTCCACCGACACGGAGATCATCATCCACCTGCTGGCAGCACATCACCTGACCTACAGCGATCCGCTGGCAGAGACGCTTGAGCACCTACAGGGCGCCTACAGCCTGGTGTTCCTGTTCCACGACAGGATCGAGGCGATACGTGACCCGTGGGGCTGGCGACCCCTGGTATTGGGCAGGATGAGCGACGGCTGCTGGTGCGTCGCCAGCGAGACGGTGGCGCTCGACACGATCGGCGCGACGTTTGAGCGTGAGGTCGAACCGGGCGAGATCGTCACGCTCAATAACAATGGACTCAGCTCACGCCGATTCGCCGAGGTGCAGACGCCGGCGCACTGCATTTTCGAGCACGTTTATTTCGCTAACCCCAGTTCGAACATGTTCGGTGATACGGTACAGATCGTGCGTGAGAAATTGGGTGAGACGCTTGCCGTCGAGGCGCCGGTGGACGGCGACTACGTTATCCCGATGCCCGACTCCGGTCGGTCCGCGGCACTCGGTTACGCGCGTGGCAGCGGCATCCCGTTTCGCGAGGGGATCGTGCCCAATCGCTACGTCGGCCGAACGTTCATCCAGCCGACCCAGGCGATGCGCAACATGTCCGTGCAACTCAAGCTCAACGTTGTCTCGGAAGTGGTCAAGGGCAAACGCATCATTGTCATCGACGACTCGATCGTGCGCGGGACGACCATGGCGGGCAAGATGGATCAGCTTCGTCGTGCCGGCGCTTGCGAGATCCACCTGCGCATCAGTTGCCCGCCCATTCGTCACCCGTGTTTCTTCGGCATCGACTTCCCCGATCGCAAGGAATTGATCGCGGCGCACAACAGCGTTGACCAGATCGCCAAGATCGTTGGCGTTGACAGCCTCCACTACCTGTCACTCGAGGGGATGCTCAGTTGTGTCACCCGCCCTGCGGATCATTATTGCACCGCTTGTTACAGCGGTCAGTATCGCCTTGACGTCACCCACCCGGTGAGCAAACTCGGGCTTGAGCGGCACCAACTCAAGATGTTTTCGTAGCAATCTTATCACTGCCCGGTTTGGTCGCGGTGCGCGACCGCACTACTTGACCGCATCCACCTCAGTCTTGTCAACCAGATCGGCGAGCAGGGCATCTTGCGTCTTCTTGTCGATGCTGTAATAGGCCTTTTTCGCCGTTGCGTAGACAGCGTTGACTTCAGGAGCGACCACGATGCCATGCGTCACGTCGCCTTTTAACTCAATCTCGATCTTCGTGGCGGGTTGGGCGGGTTCAAATTGCAACTGTTCCAGGTGCCGTTGAATGCGCAGGCCCGCCAGCGTATCGAACAAACCGGCCGCCGCGGCCTGATCGATCAGTTGTTCGTCATCGCTTGCGAATTGATCATTGTCATCCTTGCTGACCGTGATCGAGCGGTTGCCCCTGGTGACGGTAACTTTGACAATCTCATCGGCCTTGAACTCAAGCACGGTGCGGTAACGATATTCGGCGTCGAGTGATTCGATCAGTTTCTCGCTGACCTCGAAGACATCGGGGCCGTAGTAAGGTGGTTCATCGCTGATAATCTCACGAGCGATTCGAGACGCCGGATCCACCGCGTATTGGATCGATTTGCCGTCGGTGAAGCCGAACTGTATGGAATAAGGGTTCTTCATGTCGCCGGCGGTTTTGTACCAACGTGTCGTGTTCAGCGGGAGAAGTTGGGTGATAAGGTTCTCAAGGGCCTGCGACTCAAGCCTGTTGTGGCCGAGCAATTTCCATCGGCATGGCTGTGGTGTTGGTTCATGGCCATCAACATCGTTCGATGCTTGCTCGTCCGAGACACAAGAGAATTGGTACATGAAGCCATCGGGCCGTTTGATCGTCAACGCCGTCAGGTTGCTTGGCGACCGGTCCAGCACGATACGGTCGCGAAATGCCAGCACCGGTTCGAAGACGATCCTCAAATCGTCGGCCGGTACGAGGTAACCGGTCTTCTCGTGGTTACGCAGTACGAGTCGTTGGCCCGAATCGTCGACGCCATAGATTCGCAGCACGTCCGGCTCGCTGCGATTGATGCCGACGACTGAAACGATCGCGGCGGGCTCATCTGCTGGATACGCATCGGGCCGGTAGGCTTCGGCTTTGGCGGCGATGATCGCATCGGTGAGCCTGCCGCTCTCGATGTTGTTCGCGTCGAACCCCGGCCCGGGCTTGGCAAACGACCACGTGCCGAGGCCATGCGTGTAGAGCAGCTTGAATACGTCGCCGCCGCTGCGATTAAGGGTGATTTCACGCATGTCTTTGCGCGCCACCGTGGTAATGCGTGCGTCGCGAAAGTCGTCCGGTTGCTTATCGAAATTCTCCTTGTCGCTCTTGCTGATGGCGAACACGACCGTGCTGGCGTCCGGCGTGTCGCTCCAGGTGGCGAAGTATTTCTCCTGCTTGAAATCCGAGGCGCCGATGCGCAGCACGTGCATTTGCGTCGGCGCGACCACCGGGTCGTCCGTGGATTGCTTGCCGTCTTTTGGATCTGAAGCCACGGGCTGCGACAACTCGATCGCCACCACCGTCTGCGGGGCATCGAGGCCGTACATGGAAAGCGCCGACGGATCGTCCGACTTGAAGCCGTCAATATAAATGGCATCGACGTGGCCGATCAGGTCCTTCACGGCATTGGTATCCACGCGGCCGCTGTGGGGCGATTCCAAGATCCAACCGCTGTCCGATCGGACCATGTCGATCCTTTGCCCATCGCGTTTGAGGCTGATGCGACGCACCTTGCCTGCCTCGGGCGCATCGAGTTGTGTCTTGCGCAGCGAACTTATTTTCTTGTCGAGAATCTGCTTATGAAGCGAGTCGTCGACGACATAGACATGCGGATCGTCATCGATCATCACATAGGCCCGTCCGCCCAGCAGTTTCTTGCCAAGTTTGATCGTTTGTGATGAAAGCCCCGTCTCCTTGCCAAACCCGAATGTCACAACGGCGCGTGGCGGATCGAGTTGTGCCGCCTCGAGGCTCGACAACTCCACGCCACCGGTTTGGTAGCGCTCGATGTAACGCAGTTCCGCCGCAGTGTCACTCATCCGATCGACCGGCCAGCCGTTGAGCGCAAATCGCACGGGACCGGTCTGCCACCAGCCCGTGCCTGACTTGGACAACTCGATGGGGTCACCGTCAGAGGTGATGATGATTGATGCCGTCGCGTCAGCGTCAAACCGGGTCTCGTCAAAAATCGCCGTGCCGAGATCGGACGCGTCGTCGCCATCTAGGCCGGGAACCTCGATGCCCCGCCGCTCCATCAGGTAGTAAGCCATGCTCGCGATAACCAGCAGCATCAGCAACATGACGGTCGTCTTGAAGTTCATGGAAGTCCTGCCTGCTTAACTGCTGCGCCTCACCAACCAGACGGTCATGCCCGCAAAAAAGGTGGTCAGCACCATCGCGGTCGGCAGCCACCAGCGAATAACGGTGAGGCTCGTCGCACTGATGTCGTCGAGGCGGCGGATGTCCTGGCTACGCGGGGTGCGTGCGATGATCTGCTCAAGACCCGCCAGCCAGCAGACGCTGTTGACGAACAACTCGGCATTGGCTGGATACCGCGTGCCGATTACGACCCTGCCGCCCTGCATCTGAAGCGACCCGGCCGCGGTGACGTCGTCCGAGGCCCACACCGCATCAGTTACGACGATCAAGCGCGCCGCGTCTCGCTGCGCGGCAACCGCTAGGGTGAAAGTGGTCGCGGCCTTGGTCTCGTCGAACAGGTTCTCGTAGGGATCGGGGCCGTAATCGGTTTCCGCCCAGATCCGGTCTCCACGGATCTGGGCCAGCACCCAATGCTCAAGGCTTTTGCCTTCGGTGGCGCCCAATACAAGCGGGCTGGCAAAAGCGAACACACCCGGCATGCGCCCCAATGCTTCGGTGACGGACAGATGGTTGGGCCAGTCAACCACCTTGAACTCGTTGATGCCCAGGGATCGCCCGCGAAACATAATTTCTCGAAGCAACAGCCGGTCCACCTGGGGCGTGATATCCCACTGCCCGACGAGTTCGACCATCGGATTGGCGCCGCCGAATCCCGCGCTGCGATCCGGCGCGAAACTGATCAACGCGGCCTGGCCCTTGCCGAGTTGTTCGCGTACGACGTCGGCGACTTTTTGCGAAGCGTCGCCCGATGCGGGGCCGCCGGACATGGCCGATGAGCCGGACAGCGGCGTGACAACCCACACGACCCGCTGCCCGTCGGCGGGCTGGGGTGGCGGTTGCGGCGGCGCCATCCGGCCATCGGGCCCCCGGCTGGCGGTTGGCAGCCACGGGCGCACCTCGAAGTTCATATTCTCCAGCCGTTGCACGACGTGGCGATACGTGCCCCGCGGACCCAACGCGGGTCGGCGGGGATCGTCCGAGACAAACACGATCATCGGCTTCTGGTCAAGTTCCATGCTGATCAGGGCGCCGGTGATCTTCTCTTCGCCGAGAAACGTTGGGTTCAGCGTGCGGCCTTCCTCCCGGGCACGCCGCAACTCGCTGGCGTTCGGTTGGGGGAACATGTCACTCACGGCGATCACCTGCACCTCATCTTCACCCATGATGGCGACCGAGTCCTGCTGATCTAACTGGTTACGCAGTTTTTCGTAGTCTGCGGCGTCAGGCAGATTGTTTAATGCGTCGATCGTTGCGGCGATCGAGCTGCGCAACTGCTTGCACATTGTGGTCAGCGACAACAGCTTGTCCTTGACTGCCGAGGAGATATCGTCGGCATCAACGAACGGCCGATACCTCACCGTCATCTGCGAAAGTCCCCCGTCAAGTTCCGTCATCGCCTTGGCGAGCGCGGCGGATATACGCCTAAGATCGGCAATAGGGTCCTGCAGCTGTGCCGGTATCTTTTCGATCAATGGTGAGCAATCGAAAAGCCACTGCTGAAAGAATTGATCTACACCAGCGATAAGTTCAGACAGACGCGGGTTCGATGTGCCAGCGGTCTTCGATAGATCGCGGACGTTATTGACCTGTTGCGAAACGGTCGGTTCGATCTCGACGAGCACCCGGTGGGCGCGCTCGATCGCGGTGCGGATCGGCTCGAGATGACTGTCGTATCGCTCAGCGATTGTCTTGAAGAATCTGTCGGTTTGCTCGCTCGCCGGGTTCAGGTGTTCGACAGTAACGCTGCCGGAATAATGTCCGTACTCGTCGATCAGATCGCGGGCATTGTCATACTCGGCAATGCCCGTCGACATGAGCGAGACGATGCTGTAGTCGTGCTCAAGCCCGCGCAGCAGCTTGTGCGTCTGCTCGGAAAGGCTGTAGCGACGCGATTCAGTCACGTCGAGTCGGATACGCTTGAGGTATTTTACCGTGATGAGGTTGAACACCACGACGATCGCCAGGGAGGCCACAATCGCCACGACGACGTTGAGTCCGTACTTGATCCGCCGCGCCGTCTGCGTGTCCTCGGTCGCAGTCGTGCTTGCCTTGGTCTTGTGTGTCACCGCCATCGTCGGCTTTCCAGTATTTTGACGGCCATGAACAGAAACACGGCAATCCCGCTGATGAAATAGATGATGTTATTCAGCGCCACCACGCCCTTGTTGAAATCCTCGAACCGTTCGTGAACGTTCATGTAATCCAGTGCCATGCGGAGGTTGCGCCACAGTGCATCGGCCTGGGACAGGAAGTACAGGGCAATCGTCAGAAGGCAAATGATGAACACCGCCACGAGAAACGCAATGACCTGGTTCTGCGTAATCGTCGATGCAAAGACGCCGATGGCCAGGTAGAGACCGCCGACCAGCAGCATGCCGAGCAGGCCGCTGAGAATCGGGCCCCAGTCCGGCGAGCCGTACAACTCCAGCACCAGCCACATTATCACCACCGGTATCATCATGGTGGCAAGGAAAGCCAGCGATCCGAGCCACTTGCCAAGGATGACCTGCGTGTCGCTCAGGGGGGCGGTCATGAGCAGTTCGATCGCGCCTGAGCGAAACTCCTCGCTGATCACGCGCATGCTGATCGCGGGCACGACGAAAATCATCAACCAGAGGATCCCGGTAAACGGCCCGCGCAGCTCCGCCCGCGCTCCGGGCGAAAAATGTATGGTGAAGATCAACGATGTGCCCAGCGCAAACAAGCCGATTACGAGATACGCGATCGGGGAACAGAACAAGCTCGTCAGCTCCCGCTTGGCGATGATCAGTGTCAGTTTCATGCGGTCTTCTATTGCGCTTATTCGTCCAACTCACGGAAAAGCTGTAGGTAGTAATCCTCGAGGTTGACCTCGCGGCGTTTGATCTCGCGGACGCGCCAGCCCTGGGCGGTGACGGCGGCGAGGATTGGTTCGCGTACGTCGGCGCCATTGGCGGGAACGACGGTTGCATGGCACCAGCCGTCGTGCGGCGTGGTCTCGATCTGGCGTATACCTTCGATCTTGGCAAGTTCAGTCTTGAGCACGCCGGAATTGGCCATGACCACGACGGTGATGCGGGCATCGCCGCGGGCGCGGGCGCACAACTCGTCTGTCGTGCCGTCGGCGACCAGCCGACCCTTGCGGATTATCATGATCCGGTCCGCCACGCGCTCGATCTCGGTCAGCGTGTGGCTGGAAAGCAAGATGGTGTGGTCTTGGCGCAGCTCTTCGAGCAGGTGACGGATTTGCACGATCTGGAGCGGGTCGAGACCGGAGGTCGGTTCATCGAGGATGATGACCGGCGGATCGTGCAGAAGCGCCTGCACCATGCCGACACGCTGGCGGTTACCCTTGGACAGATGGCCAATCACTCGGCGTCGCACTTGGTCGAGCCCGCAACGGGCGCAAAGTTCGTCGATGCGACGCACGCGGTCGGTTCGGTTCATGCCGTGCAACTTGCCGCGGAAGTGCAGATATTCGTCGATGCGCATCTCGGGGTAGAGCGGGCTGGCCTCGGGCATGTACCCGATGCGCGAACGGGCGGCCCGCGACTCGGTCAGCACGTTGAAGTTGGCGACGACCGCGCGGCCGCTGGTCGGTGGCATGTACCCGGTCACGATGCGCAGCGTGGTGGTCTTGCCGGCGCCGTTGGGCCCGAGAAATCCAACGATCTGCCCGGGTGGGATCTGAAACGAGAGCCGGTCGACAGCCAGTGTCGGCCCATACCATTTGACCAGATTATGTGTTTCAATCATCGAGCGTTGCCCGGTAAGTTTTCCCTGGTGTCCCCTGACCACGAACTGCCTGCAGCTATAACTCTAGTGGTTTAACTTGCGTGGCAGTGTTAGTCAAGGGGTGCTCGCCAAGTTCCGATAAAGCGAGGACGATTTCATGGAGGGGGTATTCTCCCCGACGCCGTGGCTTGTTACGTCCGGCCCCGAGGCGTGTCACCCCCGGTTCGCAACTGTCTGATCGCCGCCATGAAGGTCGGACCGTATTGCTTGAGTTTGTGCTGGCCCACGCCGGTGATGGTGAGAAACTGTTCGTCGGTCTGCGGACAGGTCTGGACCATGTGTCGCAGCGACGCATCGGAGAAGATGACGTAGGGCGGCACCTGTTGTTGTTCGGCCAGTTGACGCCGCAGCGTGCGCAACTGCTCGAACATCGCGGCATCGACCGGACCGTCCGACTCGGCGGTGGCGCGCCGCGGCTTTTTCCTCCGAGGCTCGACTCGTGGCACGACCATCTCGGCCCTCGCCTCGCCTCGCAACAGGGGCATGCTGGCCTCGGTCAGATGCGCAGTGGGATATTCATCGCCGCTGACCGCCAACTGCTCACTTTGTATCAATGTGTCAGCGAGTCGCCGCCAATAGGGTTTGGATTGCGCGCCGCCGAGGCCGAACACGCTCAGTTGGTCGTGACGGTTGTGGTTGATCCGCTCATCGCCCGAACCACGCAGCACGTCGATGACATATCCGAGCCCAAAGCGCTGCCCGGTGCGCGCCACGGCGCTGAGCAACTTGCGCCCGTCCTCGGTGGCATCGATCATCGTGGGTGGATGTTTACAGTTGTCGCAATGGCCGCAGTCACCGTCGTGCGCTTCTCCGAAGTAGGCCAGCAGGGGTCGCGTGCGGCAGCAGGTTGCATAGGCGAAGTCGATCATCTTCTGAAGCTGGCGGTACGCGTGCTCCCGTTCGCGCTCGTCCGGTTTTTCCTCGATGAATCTTTCAATCTTGGCGCGGTCGGCGTGCGAGAAAAAGAGGATGCAGTCGGCGGGCAGCCCGTCGCGTCCGGCGCGGCCTGTCTCCTGGTAATAAGCCTCGAGATTGCGGGGCACGGTGGTGTGCATCACGAAGCGGACGTCGGGCTTGTTGATGCCCATGCCGAACGCGATGGTGGCAGTGATCACGCGTAAGCTGCCATACACGAACTCGTGCTGGTGGCGGCAGCGTGTTTCGCTGTCGAGCCCGGCGTGATAGGGCAGGGCGGCGATGTGCTTGGCTGCGAGTTTCTGTGCCATCTGCTCGGTGGCCGCGCGGCTGTGACAGTAGATGATGCCCTCGGCAGTGGCGTTTTCGCTCAGGTACTTGAAGATCTGGTCGAACACGCGTTGCTTGGGGCGGACATCGTAAAACAGGTTTTGTCGTTCGAAGCCGGTGCGGTGGATGCCCGGGTTGCGCAGGTGCAGTTGTGCGACGATGTCGTCGGCGACGCGTGGCGTGGCGGTGGCGGTCAGGGCAAGGATCGGTACCTGTAAGAACTGGCTGCGCAGGCTGCCGAGCATCCGGTACTCGGGTCGAAAGTCATGGCCCCATTCGCTGATGCAGTGCGCTTCGTCAATTGCCAGCAGCGACAGCCGGATGCGTTGCAACAGCGATTGACCGGCCGGGCTCATCAGCCGCTCGGGTGCCATGTAGATCAGATCGAATTGGCCCGTGACGGCCTGCGCCTCGCGCTCGATTAGCTGGCGTGAATTGATCGAGGAATTAAGAAACGTTGCGCAGATGCCGTTGGTCTCGAGCGCCTTGACCTGGTCCTGCATCAGTGCGATCAACGGTGAGACGACCACCGTCACGCCCGGCAGCACCAGCGCAGGCAATTGGTAGCAAAGTGACTTGCCCCCGCCTGTGGGCATGAGCACAAAGCCATCGTGGCCGGCCAGCGTCTCGGTGATGATCCGACGCTGCATCAAGCGAAAGCTGTTGTGCCCAAAGTGGCGTTTGAGCAACGCGTCGAGGTCGGCGGTTTGCTCGGTGTGGACTGTGGTAGCGAGATTGGCGTTCAGTTGATCCGATCCCTGTTTGTCAACACGGTATCCCATCACGATGACACATACCAACGGTGGACCGTCCGCGGGTGGAAAACCTCGCCAAAACCTTGTCGATGATCGAGGTGTGTGCTACACTGACAGCCTCGGCCCAGCCACCCCTAACGGCGGCGCCGATTGTCCCGAGAAAAAGCTATGCGTCTGACCGATATTCTGCGAACTGATTGCGTCAAGATTCCGCTGGTGGCGACCGACAAGCAGGCTGCGATATACGAACTGGTCGACCTATTGGCCGACGGGGAGGGTCTCGATGGTCACGACGAACTGCGCGAGGCGGTGTGGAAGCGAGAGCAGACGCGGACCACGGGCATCGGCCACGGCATTGCCATCCCGCATGGAAAGATATCGGGCTGTGACCGGCTTTGCATGGCCGTCGGTAAGGCAGACCCGCCCATCGAGTTCGGGGCGATCGACGACAAGCCGGTCGAGTTGATTTTTCTGCTGGCCAGTCCGGCCGATCAGACAGGCCCGCATATCCAGGCCCTGGCGCAGATCAGCCGAATCCTCACCGACGGCGAATTCCGCATCGCGATGCGTGCTGCCGAGTCAGCCGAGCAAGTCTACGCGTTGATCGCCGACGAGGAAGCCAAGGCACCTGTGTGAGCAGGGTAAATCGCTGTTAGAACCATCCTTCGTCTCTACCCACTGGGGCGGCCAGCGACTGATTATGAATCACAAGACCGTACGTCGGCGGCGTTGTAGCGCGACATGGCCTGCTCGATGCCGGTACTGATCCAGCACTCGATGGCATCGCAGGCGGTCTCGACCACGCTTCGCACGATATCGAGTTGATCGGTGGTGAATCGGCCGAGCACGTAATCCGTCTGCGTCATGCCGCTGGGTGCCGGCGTGTCGATGCCGATGCGCAGGCGGGGGTAATCGTCGCCGCCGAGTGCCCGCTCGACATCGATCATCCCGTTGTGCCCGCCGGCGCTGCCGGCGTTGCGCAACCGAACCCGGCCGCACGGCAGGGACATGTCGTCGACGACGATCAGCAATTCGTTGGCGGGATCGATCTTGTAGAACGCGACCGCTTCTCCCACGGCCAGTCCCGATCGGTTCATATACGTCTGCGGCCACAGCAGCACGCACTTCTCGCCGCACACCGGTCCCTCACACATGGTCGACCGAAATCGCGTGCGGCCGCCGAAAATGTCGTGCCGGCCGATGAGCCGATCCACGACCATGAACCCCGCGTTGTGGCGGGTCAACGCGTATTGCGAACCGGGATTGCCGAGGCCAACAATGAGCTTCATGCGGATTGGTGGTTGGTAATTAGTGATTAGCAAGACCGGCGCGGCGCATCGATATTTCAGGTCACCAACCACAAATCACCAGGCCCCTACTCCTTCTTCGCTTTCGCTTCCGCTTCTACTTCGCCTTGCTCTTCCTTGCGTGCGGAGATGATTTCCGGTTCGGCCGATTCCGCCTCGAGTTCTTCGCTGGCCTCTGGTTCCTCTTCGGCAACGACAGCCACGATCGTGATCGAGGCGAGCACCGTCTTGGGCGACAGCGTACAGGTCACGCCCTCGGGAATCTCAACGTCTGCAACGATTAACGGCTTGCCCACTTCCAACTCGCTGATGTCGGCGTGAACGCTCTGGGGAATGTTGCCCGCCTCGCACTCGACAGGGATCGTGGTGTACGGGTGCTCAAGCATGGCGCCAGTTTCCTTGAGCCCCACCGCCTCGCCGTGCAATTCCAGCATGACGTCTGTGGTGACGCGTTCTTTCAGATCGACGCGAGCCAGGTCTACATGCACGATGTGCGTGCCCAGATAGTCCCATTGTACGGCCTTGACCAGGCACGACTCGGCGCGCGAATCGTAGACCACCTCCATCACGTGGGCCTTACGCTGCAGCAGATCGATGAACTGCCGTGCCTCGAATGACACGTGCACCGTGTCCTGCTTATGCCCGTAGATCACGCCGGGCAGTCGATGTTGCGCCCTGAGGCGCGCGGCGTAACGGGTGCCGACGCGGTCGCGCACCTCACCCTCAATTTTTGGAATCTCGTGTTTGCCCATGGCTGATACCTCCGTCTCTTCGTGGGGTGTTGTTTTGTCATGCTGGCCCGCTCGACGGGCGGGCCAGTTGTCCTACACGTTGTTGTCTTGGCGAAACAGGCTCGAAACCGATTTATTGTGGTGTATGCGGTGGATCGCTTCGCCCAGCAGCTCTGCCACGCTCAACTCGACAAGTTTCGCCTCGATGGGGCGGCAGCGGCTTCCCAACGGGATCGTGTCGCAGACGACGACCCTGTTGATCGGCGCCTCGGCCAGTCGCTCCATCGCCAGCCCGACGAGCACCGGGTGGGTGCACGCGGCGTAGACGTCGGTGGCGCCCTGTTGCATGACGAGTTTCGACGCTTCGCAGATCGTGCCGGCCGTAGTGATCATGTCGTCGAACATCAGCACCACGCGCCCCTTGACGTTGCCGATCAGGTTCGCCGAGTAGACCTCCGACCCGCTTTGCCGCCTCTTGTCCACGATCGCCAGGTCGCCGCCCAGCGTGTTGGCGTACTTGTTGGCCATCTTTACGTTGCCCGCATCCGGACTGACCAGCACGACCTCGCCAAACTGCTCGCGGATGCTCTGGAAATACTTGATCAGCACGGGTGCTGCGTGCAGGTGGTCGACGGGCAGGTCGAAAAAGCCCTGGATCTGTTCGGCGTGCATGTCCATGGCCAGCACGCGGTCAGCGCCGGCCGTGGCGATCAGGTTCGCCACCAGCTTGGCGGTGATCGGGACGCGCCCCTCGTCCTTGCGGTCTTGGCGGGCGTAGCCGAAGTAGGGCAGCACCGCGGTGATCCGTGAGGCGCTGGCGCGGCGTAGGCAGTCGATGTAAATCAGCAACTCCATCAGGTGCGCGTTGACAGGGTGATAGGTGCTCT
>Ga0310121_10004224_pt1 | contig 12771 bp, 10 predicted proteins | sample CB27_Tmax_986_MG_FD_203504 | JGI IMG/M metagenome (GOLD analysis project Ga0310121, IMG submission 203504) | Marine microbial communities from Western Arctic Ocean, Canada - CB27_Tmax_986 | ecosystem: Environmental > Aquatic > Marine > Oceanic | place: Canada: Western Arctic Ocean | collected... | reverse complement strand
GCCCGCAATGGCGAGATACACCACCTGTTCAGACGTGTGGATCAGTTAGGAATCAAGCGTGGTGTCCCCCTCGACCTTGCGATTCTGCGCACGTCCCCTTCGGACTCCAAGAAGCCGCGTTCCGACCTGCCTCTTGCCATCCTGACCGAACTCTACCGTCCGTCCCACCCTGATTCCACGGTCGCGCGCCACCTCGGTCACGGCCCGAGCAATCGCCTCGACGGCTTCGTCTAGGTCAGTACGCGTCGCGATCAGCGGCGGCGCCAACTCGATGGCCGTCCCTTGCGGCATGACCAGCACACCCAGTTCCCGCACCCGCCGCACGATCTCCACGGGGACCTCGACAGGAGCCGGCGCGCCGCCCGTCTTGCCATCCGTAAAATCGACGGCCTGCCACAGGCCCAGGCCTCGTACCTGGCCGACAATCGCAATCCCTTCCAGCGCTGCCTTGAGCGCATCCTGAAGATACGCCCCGTTCCGCCTCGCCTGCTCGATCAGTCCGTCGCGCTCACAAATCGCGATGTTGGCGTTCGCCGCCGCCGCCGCCGAGGCGTGGCCGCTGAACGTGTGCACGTGCCGAAAGATCGGCAACGAGTCGGCGATCTGCGGCCGCGTGATCACCGCCCCCATGGGGACATAACCCGCCGTCAACGCCTTGGCCATGGTCATGATGTCCGGCTCGACCCCGAAATGTTCTATTGCAAACCACGCTCCCGTGCGTCCGAAACCGGTGATCACCTCATCGATGATGAGCAACACGTCGTAGGAATCACAAATCTCGCGCACGCGCTCGAGGTAACGGCGCGGCGGAACATGCACGCCGCCGCCCTGCATGATCGGCTCCACCAGAACCGCCGCCACCATGTCGGGCCCCTCGTGCTGAATCTGCAGTTCCAGGTAGCGAGCGCAGTAATCGGCGTACTCGTCCTCTTCCATTCCCAGCGGATTATGAAAACACATAGGCCCGGGCACGAATGAGACGCCCGGGACGCCCGGCTCGGAAATGTGCCGCATGTCGTGCCAGTCCGTGACCCCCACCGCACCCATCGTCGAGCCGTGGTAGGCGTTCCAGCGCGAGATAATTTTGTAAGCCCGCGGCTTGGTCCCTCTGTGGATGTGATACTGTTTTGCCAACTTGATTGCCGCCTCCACCGCCTCCGATCCCCCGCTTACGAACATGCTCCTGGACAGCCGTCCCGGCGCCAACTCCGCCAGCTTGCAAGCCAATTGCACCGTCGCCGGGGCAAAATTGTCCACTGTGCCAACATAATGGACGGCGATCATCTGGTCATAGACCGCCTGCGCGATCTCCCTGTTGCCGTAACCCAGCGAGTTCGCCCGCGTGTGCGAACTCATCATGTCGAGAATGCACCGCCCCGACGCTTCGGTCAAACGCACACCCTCACCACGAACATAGATCGTCGGGCCATCCCTTCGGACATCCTCCACCATCGCCAATGGAAACATGCAATGCTCCAAAGCATCGCTTATCAGATCAGTCTTATCAGGCCCTGCAATATCATGCGTAGCTGACATGATCATTTTTCCTGCGCGTCATTACTAAAGACACAGTTCTATTGCCAAGCACACGAACCGTACAATCAACATGACGAAAGGGCAAGGACAATGCCATGGGTTGCTCTCGCGCAACTTCTTTTTTGCGGGTCCGTTATGGCTATTTTACGTGGTTCAATACCGTCCCGCCGGCCCGGGCACACGGGGAACGGAGCCCCTGATATTGCAAGGCTAAGACCGAGGCCGTGTTGCGCGTGGCGCTCTCGGGTCGACCGATTAGTTTTGCAGTCCGCGCTTTGTCCGATTCTCAAGAATCTTGCCGCGCACGTCCATGGCGAAGCGCAGCAGCGACATGGGCACGAACAGGCGCGCCTCGATGCCACGATCGCGGATGATTGCGCCCACGGCGATCGGCGGGGCATGTGCCGGCGGCTTGCCGTGGTAGCCCAACGCGATCAGTCGATTGAGACCGGCCTGCGAAGTAAGCGCGCCCGCGGCATTGACATATAACTCGACGGCAGGGTCGTCGAACAGGGTCGCCCGGCTGACGACGATCGCTCCCTCGACGCCGAGGCCGTCGTTGGATTTGACCGCCGTCATCGCGACATCGAGCCGACGGGTATCCACCGTGTCGCTCATGACCACGTGGCTGTCCGACTCAACCAGATAACCGGTCCTGTCACCCGACAAGCCGGCGCCGCCAAACAACAGATCGAGCCAAGGCGTGTCCGACTTACCCGACGCGGACCCGCCCCAGACATACCGGTCGACCCGAGGCCCGCCCCGCGCCAGATAGTTTGGAGAATAGCTGTTGCGATGGCTCGTCGCGCCACGATCTTCGCTTTCCGGTTCGGCCATGTTGGAGCGCAGCGCTTTGACGAAGCCGTCCGTATCACCCGTTTCAACGATGCTCGTGGCGGACAACTGAGTCAGCGCACCGGCCGGCAGGTCATAGACCTGGGCAAAACCCCCCACTGCGATACCCGACTTGCCCACATCGAACACCGTCTTCGCAAACCAGTTCGACGTGACCGGCAACCCCATCTTGTCCGCTTGGGCGGCGCCGAGTTTGTCAAAGCGGACGGCCCTGCCGCTGACGGCTGCGGCGATCAAATAAGGCTGATCGGGTAGCCGTGCCAGCAAACCCGGAGCACCGCCCGACTCAACAAACACACCTGCCATCGGCGAATCGTTGCGCAGGCGTACCGCGACCGTCAGGCCGAACCCACTGGCCGTCACATCAAGTCCGGCGATCAATGCCTCGGCGTCGCGGATCAACGGGCTCTGGTCGCTCAGCACGACAGCCACGCGCCTCAAAATATCACCGCCCAGTCGATGCCAGATCGTGGCATTATCGTCACCGTCCACCCCGTCCGCATCGGATATCACGCTCGCCCATGCCTGGTCCTGTGCCATGGCGACGAATGTTTTCACGGCATGCGGCAAGTCCTTGCCGTACCCGATGGCGGCGAGTTGGCTGCGCTCGAGGCAATCAACACCGACGGAGCCGAGCCTGGCGATGATCCGCCGGGCTGCTCGGCCGGCGTGGTGCTGAGCGACGATCTGCTCGCTGGCGCCGATCACCGTAAAGTTGCCGCTGCGCCGGGCGTAGGCGCCGTGACCGGTGCGCAACGTAATCTGCGTTGCGCTATCGCCGTCCTTGACAACCACACCGCCGAGGTTTTCGACGAGCACCCGGTAATCCGATGTCGGCAAGATGAGCAGCGGCTCGATCTTCGACGCATCGGCGGCGCTCCCGGCAGCGGCCGGCGGCGGGATCATCAGGATCAACATCGCCGGACCCTCCTGGTTGAGCCCGACGGTGACACCGGTCGTGCGTGTCACCTCGGAAAGCACGGCCGCCAGATCGCCCCGGTCAAGTTCGAGCACGCCACTGATCGTGGCAAACATGTCGCCCAGCACCGTGAGGCTGGGCGCTACCAGGATGACGCCGTGGTCCGCCGGCGCCTGATCGAGCGCAGCGTGGACCGCAGCATCGACGGCCCGGGCGGGCGACGCCCAGCCGACACCGATCAACCACAACACGCCACACAGAATCCAGCACCGCCATGCAACCATTTCGGGCACCCCGCAAAAGCAACAGATTTCACCGCCGACCGGGCCACGTAAGCTTAAGGACCGCCACAAGGCATGGCAATCCCCGCCGTTGCCGCCCTGGTGAAACCGGGCTCGATCGGCCGACATGGCAAATACCGACCCGACTGCCAACGGCGGGCGTGAGACCGTAGAATAATCCATGATGAAATCACCAGGCGGGAAACAGAAGGTTGTAGTCGCGATGAGTGGGGGCGTAGACAGTTCCGTCGCGGCGGCGCTGCTGGTCGACCGTGGTTACGACGTGGTCGGCTGCTTCATGCGGCTGGGCAGCGACGATTCAGTTGAGGCAGCCGAGTCGCCCCACGCGACACCGGCGGCGGGTGATGCAAAAGCTGATCGCCCTGTCAGGCAAGAGCACCAAGGGTGCTGCTCGCTCAACGACGCCGAAGACGCCCGCCTGGTCGCCGCGATCCTCGGTATACCGTTCTACGTACTCAACTTCCGCAAGGATTTCGGCCGGATCATGGACTACTTCGTGGCGGAATACAACGCCGGCCGCACGCCCAACCCTTGCGTGCGCTGCAACGACTGGCTCAAGTTTGGCAAGCTGGCCGACTACGCGGCCAGCCTCGACGCTGACTACGTCGCCACCGGCCACTATGCACGCATCGACCGGTCCAGCGGGCGCGCACGCCTGCTCCGTGGCGTCGATGGTCACAAGGACCAGAGCTATGTGCTGTTCGGCATGACGCGGCCGCAACTCGAGTACATGATGCTGCCGATCGGTGATCTGGATAAGACCCAGACGCGACGCATTGCCGAGGCGAAAGGTCTGCCCGTATTCGACAAGCCCGACAGCTACGAAATATGCTTCGTACCGGACAACGACTACCGTGGCTTCATCGATCGCCGCGCCCCGCAGCAGGTCGCCACGGGCAACGTCATCGACGGCGACGACAACGTGCTGGGCACGCACGACGGACACCAGCACTTTACCATCGGCCAACGCCGCGGGCTCAGCATGTCGCTGGGCTATCCGATCTACGTCACCAACAAGGACGCCAAGACCAATACGATCACCGTGGGCACGAAGAATCAACTGCTCACCGAAGGGTTGGCGGCGAACCAGACCAACTGGCTGATCGATCCGCCGGCTGATGTGACACCTTGCACGGCAAAGATCCGATCCAATTCGCCGGCCGTACCCGCGACGGTACGCGTCACCGGCCCCGATGCGCTCGAGGTCCGATTCAAACAGCACCAGCGGGCCGTCAGCCCCGGGCAGGTGGTCGCCTGCTACCAGGGCGACGAGTTGATCGGCGGCGGGTGGATCGACCAAGTGATTCGCCGATTCGATGCCCCTTGAAAGTGGAGCCGCCGACGTGGACGATTTGTTGGCGCGGCTTGACATCGCCCACGAGCGTAACCAGCCACTGGGACCGCTGACGTGGTACGGCATCGGCGGCTGTGCTGAGATCGTGGCGCACCCGGCGAGCGTCCAACAGCTTTCGGCGCTGGCCAGCCACTGTCACGCTCACGGCATCCGCGTTTACGTGCTCGGCATCGGCGCAAACCTGTTGATCGCCGATGAGGGTGTGGACGGCGTGGTCATCCGCCTCGACGCGCCGGAGTTTAGCCGGGTGCGGATCGACGGCACGCGCGTCATTGCCGGCGCTGGCATAGATCTCATGAAACTGGTGCTCGACACTACATCGGCCGGTTTGCGCGGGCTCGAGGTGCTGGCGGGCATCCCCGCGACCATCGGCGGTGCCGCGCGAATGAACGCCGGCGGCGCGTTCGGAGAGATCGGCAACGTCATCGACGCCGTACACGTCATGGACGAAACCGGCCACACACGCTGGCTCAGACGCGACGAACTGACTTTCAAGTATCGCAGCGCCAACATCACCGAGCCGTATATTCTCGATGTCGAGTTTGGCCTGGTCCGCGATGATCGCGACACGCTGCGCCGACGCGTCAAGAAAATATTCGATTATAAAAAGAGCAGCCAGCCGATGGCGGCCCACAGCCCCGGTTGTGCGTTCAAGAACCCCCCTTCGCAAGACGGGCGCGATTGCGATTCGGCGGGCATGTTGATAGACCGCGCCGGCCTCAAAGGCTATCGCTGCGGCGCCGCCGAGGTTTGTCACCGTCACGCCAATTTTATCATCGCCCATCGCGGCGCCACCGCTGACGATGTGCGCGCCGTCCTCGAACACGTTGAGAAAACCGTCGAAACCCGCTTCGGCATCCGCCTCGAACGTGAAATCGTGCTCTGGCCGTAAGTCTTGCCGAGGCGACATCCGGGCTTGTGCAGGGCGGTGGCGATCAGGCTGGTCCTGTCCGGAGATGGCGATGCCACGCTGAATCCTTAATCCGGGCTAGTCAGCAGTGACAACTTCACGTTGAATCGTGAAGCTGTCGGCCCAGACGTGCCGGCGGCTGCGGATGCGCGTGATGCGATACTCAAGATAGTAGCGTGCGGTGTCTTCGGGCACGGCCCGGAGGGTCATCTTCATGTGGTGCGTCGGTTCGATCGATGCAGCAAGCGGCCCCGCAAGGGCTGTGTCCTGCAGCATGTCGCGGCCGTTCGCGGCAACACTAAACGTGACGTTTTCCTTTCGGGCCGTCGCTTGAATCGGTCCCGCCGTCAAAAGTCGTACCGCCAGAACCCACATCTCGGCCTGTGTCAGCCGATCGCCGGTAAGGTTTTCGACGACGCTTATTTCAATCGTCGCGGGCTCGGCACCGGCGTCGCGCCGAGCCATAAAGTCGCTCGACACCAAGCTCGTGCGCAGGCGTTGCACGGCATCCTGCAGCGCGACATCGGCAAGGCGCGGCGCATCGAACGCGTGTTCCGGATTGTTCGTCGCCGCGCAGCCGGCCGGGACCGCCGCCAGCATCACCAGCGCCACAAGATTTTTCGCGTTGATTGGTAACACCAGTGCGCCCGCAGTAGAAACCGCCCCGGCAAACAGGTTACTACGCCTGTCACCACCACGCCATGCACCTAGTCGAACGGGCTGGTCCGTGGGCCCGCAGCCGGCGCGTCGTCACGTTCCCCATGCCGCCGGGTCCTGCCGGTAGAACTGGCGCATCAGGTCGTACAACTGCCGATGGCGTTGGCGTAACTGGCATGATTTTTCGAAGAAACATTCGGTGGCAACAGCGAAGAACTCGGCCGGATCTGTCGCGCCGTAATGATCCAGCAGTGTCGCCCGGCCGCGCCGTGAATGCTCGACAAGTTGCCCGAACTCGGTCGACATGACACGACGCCAATCGTCGTAATCGCCGCGTGACCGCAGCGGCGGCGTGCCGTCAAACACCGCGTCCTGCTGATCGAGTTGATGAGCAAACTCGTGAAAGACGAGGTTGTGCCCGTCGCCGCACCGCCGGGCGCCGGCCAGCACATCGGGCCACGACAACACCATCGGGCCGCGATACCTCGCTTCGCCCAGCCGGACGACCGGCCTAGCGATCCCGTCGAAGCCCCGCTCGCTGCGTGGGTCGGCGTAGGCGGATGGGTAGACCAGAATCGTCTTCAGGCTGCCGTAGTAATCATGATCCATCTCCAACAGCAGCACGGACGCCAGCGCCGCGATGACGATCTTGGCGTCGTCGGTCATCTCCAGTCCCGCACAGCCCTCCCATGTTTTCTCGGCGATCAGGATGCGTAGATCATCGCGAAGCCTAGACTGCTGCGCGGCCGGAAGCAGATGATAGATCGCCACGTTGCGGTCGAGCACATCAAGCCAGGCTTGCGGAAACGATTTCGCCACCAGTGCCCGCCGCCGCCGCCGTGTCCACCAGCCGAAGATCATGCCGCCACGATAACCGGATCCCGGGCGATCACATTCACAAGCATCTTCGCGCGCCGCCGGCAAGCCACGCCGCCCTGTCTTTCTGCCGCAGCATCCGGGGCGATTCGGCAAAGCGTACCTTGATGACCGTGGCGTGAGGGTGCGGCGGCCTGGCGGGAAGGCCGTGGATCACGAGTCGGCCGTTGTACTCCCGGCGAACCTCGAGTTTCTGGCCCGTCTGCAGAATCACGGCGGAGATCGCCCTGGTCTTGATCCATGGCATCACCAGTTCCCGGCCAGGCCAGCGAAAGACATGGAAGTAACCGGTATTTCCATTTCGCGTCCACGTGCCGGGGTCTTTGTGCGATTTGGGCCGGTCGAGCAGGGCGCACCTCTGGGAACCGTAGATCGCCTCACCGTTGATCCGCAGCCACCTGCCGATCTGTTCGAGTCGCGTCACCTCTTCGCGGCGAATGGTGCCATCGGGCCTGGGTCCGATGTTCAACAGGTAATTACCCGTGCCGGCGGCTGCAGCAACCAGATGTTGCAGAAGTTGAGGCACTGTCTTTAAATTAGGATTGTGACGCATGTATCCCCAGCCTTGGGGGTCGCCCATGGTCATGCACGTTTCCCACGGCCGGCCCGGCCTCGACGCCGAGACATTCTGCTCGGGCGTATCGAAGTCGCCGCTGACACCGCCGCGGTCGTTGATCAGGATGTGCGGCTGGAGTAGGCGGACCATGGCATTGAGCTTGCGCGATCGCCAGAACGCGCCCTGCTTCTCGCGAACCTCGTCGAAGCGGACCCATTCGCCGTCGTACCAGAGAATGTCGATCCTGCCGTAATTGGCCATCAACTCGTGGACTTGATCGTGCGCTTGCTGAACGAGGGCGGCGGCGGAGTCCTTGTACTTGTCCGGCTCGAAGTAGCCCGGGAAGCGCCAATCGAGCAGCGAGTAGTACAGGCCGATCTTCAGCCCTTCTTTGCGGCAAGCGCGCACGAAGTCAGCCACAAAATCGCGCTTCGCCGCGGTCCTGACCGAGGTGAAATCGGAGACCTTGCTGTCAAACAGGCAGAACCCGTCGTGATGACGCGCGCCCAGCACGGCATACTTGGCGCCGGACTCGACAATCAGCGCCGCCCAGGCGCCGGCGTCAAACTTTTCGGGTTGAACCGCCGGGCGATCTTTGCGTAATCTTCGGCGCGAAACCGTTCGGTAAACATCACCCACTCGCCACGCCCGAGTTGTGAATACAACCCCCAATGGATGAACACACCGAACCTGGCCTGCTGGAACCATTTGGCCCTGCCAGAATACGAGTAACGCTGCGTGGGCATGTTGCGTGGCCTCAAGTGCGATACAATGGTTTTCTCGGGTGGTTATTCTAGCCATAACCAGGCAGCGGTACGCCGCAGGAAAGGGACCGGCAATGCAACGAACGGTGATATGGCTTTCGACGATGGCGGTGATCCTGGCCGGCTGTGGCGCGCCATCAGGCAAGGCACGGACGCTCAAAATCGTCGAAGACGGCCGCCCAAGAGCGATCATCGTATTGCCAGCCGAGGCGCACGAGTTCGAGCAATTGGCGGCAGACGAACTGGCCGCACACGTCAAAACGATGAGCGGAGCGACGCTGGCGATCGTCACGGCGGGCCAAGATGACGCAGAGCCGGGCACAACGCGCATCTTGCTGGGCAAAGCCGCCGCTGCCGTGGTTGGAGAGCAACTGCTAGACCAGGCGATCGGCTCACGGCGAGACAGCTGGAGTTGCCGTGACGGCTTTGTCATCAAGGTGACTCAAACCGTCGTGGCCATCCGCGGCGTGCGCCAGACGGGCACGTTGTACGGCGTGTATGCGTTGCTCGATCAGCTTGGCTGCCGATGGTTTTGGCCGGGCGAATTGGGTACCGTTGTTCCGAAGAGGGCGACGATTGCGGTCGCGCCGATGCAGGTTGTCGATTCACCAACCTTCGACATGCGTCAGATGTGGTTCAGCGGGGACCATGCGGTGGCTCCGTTTGAAAAACCGTGGGGGAAACGCAATCGTCTTTCACTGGACTACGGGTATAACTCCGGCCATTCGCAATTGTCGTTCTGGGGTGATGACGATCAGGCGGAAAAGATGGCCAATGCCTATTTGACGGTTCTCAAGAAGAGTCCCAATCAAAAAAGACTTAGCCTCAGTTATGGCGATACGTGGTATCCAATAAACGAGACGGAGGCGATGGGTGTCCGGCACCCGTGGGGACACGAAAACTTCCCCTGGGCGCGGCCCGGCATTTACCAGTCCACAGACGAACTGATGAAGTTCTACAGGCAGGTCGTCGAGCGCGTTGAAGTTGAATACCCCGATGTGACTTTCGGTTTCCTCACCTACAACAATTATTTCGCCCAGCCATTTGCCGAGAAAGTCCACCCGGCACTGTCGCCGATGGTCGCGCCGATCGAGCAGTGCGCCCGTCACGCCCCGGGAACCGGCCGATGCTGGCAGCGAGATGCAACATTCGAAATCATCAGCAACTGGTGCGATATTTCACCCGGCAAGGTGTTTATCTATGACTATGAACCGGGCTTCATAAACATGTCGCACAGCGTACCGGCGCCGGGGGTCACGCGACTGCGGGTGGAAATGCCGTTGATGGCCAAGCTCGGCGTCCGCGGCATCCTTCAGCAATCCATTATGAGCGTGATGAACCAGGGTCCTAATCTTTGGATTCGCGCCAAACTGATGTGGGACGCACATGCGGACGTCGACGATTTACTGGATGAGTATTACTCGAAGCTATATGGCCGCGCAGGCCAAAGCGTACGAAAATACTGGAACGCGCTTGAACACATGATGCACAACGGGCCGGGCCATCGCAGGCAGGAGATCATCAAGACGATATATCCGGTCGAAAAGGTGCGAAAACTTGAACGACATGTCGCCGCCGCCGAGCGATCCGCCGACACCGACATGATCCGCCGGCGCGTGCAGGTGATTCGCTGGAGCTACGACAACCTGGTGCAATACCTGCGCATGTCAAAATCCGAAGACGACGGCCGATTCGCCGAGGCGGCCCGCATCGCGCAGTCATTGGTCGACAAGCTCGCCAAGATCGACCAAGCCGACACGGTGCTTTACAAGGTGGGCGACATGGATCGGTACGATGAGTTTCACAGCCACCTGATCGGCGGCCGGGTCACCCAGAACGAGGAACTTGCGTCCATGACCGACGGCAGCAAGGGCGATCTCGTTGCTTTGCTGGCCGACAAGTGGACATTCCGCACCGACCCGCATGATGAAGGCATGATCTACGAGTGGTACGCACGGGACCTCGACACCCGCAAGTGGGGCACGATCCGCACGACGCGTACCTGGGACCTGCAGGGCCTGGAAGACAAGGCCGGCCACATGTACGACGGATTGGGCTGGTACCGCACGCACATGACCGTGCCCGCCCGTTTTGCCGGCAAGAAAATATTCCTGCATTTCAGCGGGCGATTCGGCAAGATGCTCATCTGGGTCAATGGGCGGTTCGCCGCCTATCGTACCTACCCGAAGTTCAGATGGGTCAAGACCCCCGACGGGTACTACGAAATCGACGTCAGTGATTTAGTGACGCCGGGGAAACAAAATGTGATCACCATCCGCGTGGATAACTCCCGCAAAACCGGCGGCATCTATCGTCGCGTGTTTGCGTGGTCGCCAAGAGCGAAAGCGGATCAATAATTCAGCCGCAAGGCCTTTACAAAGGCCTCACGATCGACAGCCCGCGCCAATAATCGAGCAGCGTTTCGATCGAGACGACACCGCCGCCCATGCCGCTCTTGTTGACGCCGCCGTATGGCACGCCGTGCACAACGATGTTGTGGCCGTTGATCCAGCTGTTGCCGGCAACCATTTGCTCGGCAACGCGGTGGGCCTTGCCCAGGTCGGTCGTCCACACACTGTTGCCCAGGCCATAGTCGGTGCGGTTGGTCAGTTCGACGGCCTGCTGCTCGGTCTTGAAGGGCGCCAAATACGCCACGGGTCCGAATATTTCCTCCTGAGCACACACGTTGTCGAGCGAACCGGTGAGCAGGGCGGGCTTGACGTAATGGCCATGGTCGCGGCCATCGACCTCCGCGGCACCACCTTCGAGCACCACCTCGGCCCCGCCGGCAACGCCCTTTTCGAGATAGCCCAGCACACGCTTGCGCTGCTTTTCATTGACGACCGGGCCCATCTGCGTCGCGTCGTCCATCTGGTGGCCAATGTTGATTTTCTTGAGCCGATCGATGCACTCGCCGACAAACTTGTCGTAGATCTTGTCCTGAATGAACCATCGCGTGGCGTCGCAACACACCTGTCCCGTATGAAACGTGATGGCCGTCACCAGTTTTTCCGCGGTGTCGGAAAGGTCCACGTCGTCAAACACTACCGCCGCCCCCTTGCCGCCCAGTTCGAGTTTGACCGGCACAAGGTTTTGCCCGCACTTGCCGGCGATCTCCCTGCCGACCTCGGGCGACCCGGTAAACGACATGCGCTTGATCTTCGTGCTCGCCGCCAGCGCCGCGCCGGTGACCTCGCCACAGCCGGGCACGACGTTGATCACGCCGTCGGGAATACCCACTTCCTGGGCCAACCGGGCGAGATACAGCGTGGAAAGCGGCGTATCCTCGGCCGGCTTGACCACCACCGTGTTGCCCGCTGCCAGCGCCGGACCCAGGCCCCACCCCAGTAGCAGAAACGGAAAGTTCCACGGAATGATGAACGCGCACGGCCCCCACGGCAGGCGGACGGAAAAAGCTTCGTGTCCTTTCGCCGGCAGCGCCGTGCGATGCTGTACGTGCAACGCCAGGTCCGCGAAGTAACGCAACGTGTCGATGAAGTTATCCACGTCGGTCTCGGCCTGCGAAAAAATCTTCCCGCAGTCGAGTGACTCGATCTGGCTGATGATTGTCTTTTGTGTCTCAACCGCATCGGCTAGACGGTGAAGCAACACGCTGCGCTCATTCTGGGGCAACTTCGCCCAGTCGGCATTCCGAAAGGCATCCGCGGCGGCGTCCACGGCGTGATCGACGTCGGCGCCACCCATGTTGGCAACGTCGGCGAGTTTCTCGCCCGAGCCGGGATCGTGCGTCGCCAGCGTCGCCCCACCGGCCGCCTCCACCCACTGCCCGCCGATGAATGCCTTGTGCGGCCCTTCGCCAAGAAACGATTCGACCTGCGGCAACAGATTGTCAGCAACGGCGGTTGGCATGGTTCGCCTCCTTTTTTCGATGAGCTAAAAATGTCATCGCCAGTGTATCTGTGCCGGACCCGGACGCAAGCATCAGGCATGGCGCGCCATGTCGTCCTGCCATGTCATGCCAGCGGTTTTCATTCACTTAAGCAACCCGACTAGACGCAACCTCTACAGCCGGGATCCGGTC
>Ga0310121_10004221_pt1 | contig 12777 bp, 11 predicted proteins | sample CB27_Tmax_986_MG_FD_203504 | JGI IMG/M metagenome (GOLD analysis project Ga0310121, IMG submission 203504) | Marine microbial communities from Western Arctic Ocean, Canada - CB27_Tmax_986 | ecosystem: Environmental > Aquatic > Marine > Oceanic | place: Canada: Western Arctic Ocean | collected... | reverse complement strand
CATCTAAAGCCGCCGCGTCCGGCTCGAGTCAAGATCCCCTGGGACCGCAGCGTGTTTCGAGCCGATCTCGAAACATATGCCCAGCGTGGGATTCGCCACATCACCACGTTCGCCGTCATGATCGACGGGGTGTACATCAAGCATTTCGGGCCGCCCCCGTTGGATGAGTACGGCGCGGATCTCAGTAACTGGCCCGTCAGTTGAGCAGCGCTTCAAGGCGAAAGCACCGCTAGAGGCGCGCCGCCGTTATGCTTGCATCCTACGGCGACCACGCACACCACTGTTCCCAGGCACTGCGCGTTACATCGAGCCGTGTCGCGTCTCCACCGTCCGCGGGGATGGTGTAGACGTAGAAGTCTCCGCTCTCGTCCATATCCGACGAGAACGCGATCCTCGCGCTGTCAGGGGACCACGCAATGCCGTTGAAGCTGCGCAGCACCCAGCGCTGTGACGTGGAGTAGTCGGAATACCATCCCGCGCCTGTCATCGTTTCATTGTCCTTTCCTCCGGTCCGAGGTTGACACGGACCTCTTGACACGATTTCCTGATGGCCGCTTCCGTCCGCATGGATGATGAAGAGACCCGCCCGGGCGCTATCGGCGGCGTTCTTGCCCCCCTGGAATGCGCCAGCTATCCGCTGTCCGTCCGGAGACCAACTGACCGAAGAGATCTTCGTGTACCGGATCCCCCAGGGCGCGAAGAACACGCGGCTTGATCCGTCCTCGACGTTAGTAATCAGCAGCGACCGGCGGTCCCCCACGTGCTGGTACGTGCACGCTATCCGTTTCCCATCCGGCGACCAGACGGGCTCGCGCTCGTTTCCGGGCTTGCGAACAACTGGTCGCTGTGTCGTTCCGTCCGCGTTCATCAACCAGATGTCATATCCGCCTTCACGATCGGTCTCGAACGCAATCCTCTCGCTATCGGGTGCCCATCGGGAGGCGCGGTCCATGCCTGGGCTTGTCGTCAGCCGAATCTGGTTGCTACCGTCGGCATCCATGCGATAGATCTCCCAGTCGCCATCGCGATCCGATACGAACGCGATCTGCTTCCCGTCCGGGGACCACGTCGGTGAGTGGTCGCAGAAGGCGTTGTTGCTCGCGTTGTATCCCTCCGAACCGTCGGCGGCAACGATGTGATCTGGCCCTTGCCACTCACATAGCATGAGAAGGCTACCAGTCCACCGTCCGGGGACCACGTCGGCGACCAGCAGTTCCCTTTCGCAGCCAGTAGCGCGCTATCCACCTCGGTTTCCATATTCACCGCGTGTAAAGAGGTTCGCACCGTGGAATAATAAGGGTATACGGAGTTGTTTTCCGTGCGGGAATTGAGATACACCAGCTTCGATCCAGGCGCAACCGGAGAGCTCTTGGGAAAGACGGCCTCCGTTTCCGACGGCTCTGGGTCACTCCTGATCGGCTCCGCCACGATTCCGCCGACCGGATCGATCCCGGATTCGGCCGGGGCAGCCTCCAGCAGCAGCCACGCGTCGGAACGACTTTCCAAGTCCAGAGAAAGCCCACGCGAGAGTTCCTCGTCGCTCCACCGCGGCTTCTTGCCCGCCCTGAGATAGTGGACGCCGCTGATGGGATCGCGCACCGTCCACGTCGTTCCCTCGGGAAGCTGGGAGCAGCGCACGGTCGCGGTGACGGGGCTGTCGACGTTCGCGTTGCTCACATGCACCAGGTGGCTGTCTTTCAGATGGTACGTACGCTGGAGCACCATTTCGCCTGACAGAGGATTCCCTGACTGCTCGACCACGCAGGCGAACGTGAAATCGGGTCGCCCTTTCAACAGGTAGTTGCTCACTTTGCTTTCTACCGTCGCGATGCGACGATTGGCGGAGCGTAGGACTCGATATTCATCCGCTCTGAGGGGAGAGTCGAACCAGGTCCATGTTCCATCCGAGTTGATCGCGGCTTTGTAGATGTACTGATCGAGACTGACGGCCGTGGCAGGATATCCGCTCCAGCCGGCAAGGTAGGAGCCGATGATGTGCTTGACGCCCATGGCATGGTAGTCACGAGTGTAGAGATCCCACCAAGGGCAGGTCGGGTGTGGCCAGTAGTGACTCTCGTCGACGAATACGGACGGCGCCTCCGGCGAGTTAGGACCCTCGATCGCGGCCAGCACCCGCCAGCCGTTTTCCAGCCATCCCGGTCTCACGAAAGGACAGTAAGGGCAGGTTCACTCTCGTACTGCATGCAGTTCCAGCGCGACAACCGTGCGCGGATCTGCTGATTTGGCCGACCCTTTCACGAGCTGCGTGTCTACGGGATTCGAACCTTGTCGCAGCATTTCGGGTGTGACCGGCGCCGTCAGACGGCTATTCCCATCTCGCTGCCAGCCGGCCATCGGTTGGTCATTCAGACGCACCGCGACTTCAACGTCGGTTTGCAAGTTCTGCACCTCCAGCTGTAACGTTAATCGCACGCCCTTGGGAAATTGTTCGAACGCGCGGATTGTGGCACGCACCGGTTTGTCCTCGGGCAGCGCTTCGGGCAATAAGTAGTGCAACCAGTTAATCGGCGGCAAACATGATGTGCCACTGGCTGGCGCGCAACGCGGCGGGGTCCCCGAGTTACTTCAACCCCGTCATGTAAGGCCCCGTCATTTCGCTGTTGTTCTTCTCTCAAATCTTACTGGAATTTCATCCGAGATCGGAGGCCTTCCCGGCTTTTTTTTCCTCCGATCATTATAGTCCCATTTACGCGTTACCAGCTACCAATGCCAACAAACGATCGTGTCGGGGGTGACGACGGTGGTCAACTCGGTCAAGGCCTAAAACGCCATCTGAAAAACTGTTACGGTTCAGCGGAGTTTATTGACCCTTCGGCATCGTTATCGGAATTCCTGCCGATGGGAATGAACCGGTCAAAGATGAGCAGTCCGACGGCACCGAGAATGCCGAGTGCTGCGGCCGAATAAAATGGCATCGGAGACTGCTCAATCGTAAACACCAGGTCATTCTTGTCAGTCCAGAATGCGTCCGCGGCCCATCCCCAGAGTGTACTGCCTAATCCGGAAAGCGATATGGCGACACCCATACCCGTTGCTCGCAGACGATCCGGCAGATGCTCTGACATGTAGCCCGCATGGCTCCAACGCATGAACTGTCGCGTGAACTCAAAGATGGCAACGTACACGAAGAGCGCCCAACCGGCCGAGCATCCACCGATTGCTGCAGCCGAAAGCGAAAAGGCCCCCAGCATGATGACCGCAGCGATGCCGGGAGCCTTTCGTCCCGCCAGCAACCCCACGGCGGCCCCGCCAGGAATCCACATCAATGCTTTCAGCAGCTGCAACCAGATCCAGCCCAAATCCTGAGATCCATCTTTCAGCCCCAAGTCTTCGGCACGGTACGGCAAAAACTGGTTGCTGGCTTGAAATACCGGACCTCCAAGCAGGCAAAGACTGATCACCAGCGCCCAGAATCGCGAATTGCCCATCAGGCTCTTCAGGTCGGCCATCGTCTGTTGCCAGCTGTGGGACTCCTGCTTGTCGAACTTGCCGGGCCGCTGGCCGGCCACCAGGATGGCCACGCCGGACAGGAACGAAGTAAAGGTGAGAATCCAAAAGATCAACTCGAAATCAGACACGTGCGGTTTCGTCATCGGCTGAAACGTCAACAGCTTCGCCCACACTTCCGACCACTGCCCGGCATCGACGAGATTTCGCAATTCCGTGCGGTGCAAGAGTGCCCTGCCGCAAATCGGCCCCACGACGCTGCCGATGCCCAGCGAAGCCATCATAGAGCCGTTGGACAATCCCTTCTTTTCGGGCACGACCATCTGCACCAGAGAGATGCCCGCGATCCACATCAGCGCACCGGTGAATCCCTGCCAGAGGGCCAATAGGTAGATCACCCATGGTGCTGGATTGACGACCAACGTGAGCGGGACCAGGGCCTTGCCAAACAGTGCGCCCGCCCACACAAGCCGCTCCCCGTACCTCCGCGCAAGAACTCCCGCGATCGCCGGTCCCACGATCCAAGGAACCACCTGATACAAGACCAGCTTGGACCAGATATCCGCCGGATACGAGCCGCCCTCCGCCTCCGCCGCTTCGCTGAGCGCTCCGAAAAACAGTGGCAGTGTGTATTCCAGGATGGACGCGTAGAAGAACGCCGCGATCGCTACCGGGACCACGACCCACAAACGTGCCGTACCAGCGTCGCGCGCGGCAGATTCCATGACGGATCACCCATGACTACCCACGAAACATCTCGCGCCAATCGTAACGATGTCTCCAGTTCAACATCGAACGCAATTTGCGGGACGAAAACAGCGACTCAAATTCCCCGAATTCTCGCTGGACGGGATGGTCCCCATAGCCGTATTTTTGCAGCAGTTCGGCGGTGGGAGTTTCGACGTGGACATTGTCCGCCGCCACATTGAAAACTTCGCAGCCCACGAGATCCGATTCGAGCCACGCTTGGCAGGCCGTGCTGACGTCGCGGGCATCGACGTAGGACCAAAGCGTGTCGTGTCCCAGTCCGTCATCTTCTGTGAAGCGTTTCAATTTCGCCCGGCCGAACTCATTGTCGTAGATAATGCGTGTGAGCCGGAAACCTGCAATGGACATACCATACCAGCGGCAATAGTCCCTGGCCAGGCTCTCCAACATGACTTTGGAAGCGCCGTAGATGCCTGGAGGAGCCAGGGGGCTGTCCTCGGTCACGGGCAGACTGGGGTGGCGGCGAAAATCGCCATAAGCTTCCACGCTGGAGGCCCAGACGAGGCGTCGAATCCCGACGTTCTTGGCGGCTTGAAACACGTTAAAGCCCGCAACGGCTACGTTGTGAAATCCTGCCGTGGTGCTCATATCGTCCGTGCCCGGCACACTTCCGAAATGCACGACAGCGTCCGCACCAGAGAATGCGTCGTTGACGCCCGCGGCGTCACGCAAGTCAAGTTGAATATAGTCGGGATCACCTTGTTCGGCGGGCACACGATCGATGCCGAGCACTTCATAACCCGATGCGCGCAATACAGCAACAATGCTGCTGCCCGTACCTCCCTTGGAACCTGTTACGGCAATTCGTTTCATGCGGTTTCTGAGTCTAAACCATTTGTCGCGCAACTACTACTCGTGCTTCCGTGGCCGGATGTCACCACTGGGGATGATTCAGTTTCAGACCGCAGGCACCAGGATTGTCAAAGCGGTGCACGACCAGGTTGTCGAGCGACGCCGCGAGCAAAATGTCGCGATTCGGTCCGGCGAAGGCGACGTCCGTGGGGCCCCGCAGCGCTTCGCCTTTCCAGTCGTGCGCGAACAACTCCAAACGTCGGGTCTGCAGGTCGAAGACGTAAATGGCGTCCGGACGATGACAACCGATCCAGATGCGTCCCCGATCGTCAAAGGCAATTCCGTCCGGCACGTGTCCGGGCATGTGCACCACCCGCTCGAACTCGCCGGCACTGCCGTCGGGGCGAATGGCGATGCGGGCGATGGCGAAACCGAAGGTTTCTACGAAATACAGGTGCTTTTCTTCCGCATCCAGCGCGATGGCATTGGGCGTGTCCACGGGCTCCGGATACCAGATTTCAGCGTCGCCGCCCCCGGGTGGGACTCTGCGGATTCGTCCGTTGATTGTGCCCGACCAGTCACCACTTTCGGACAGGTACATGTTGCCCTGGCGATCGAAGGCAGGATAGTTCGTGCACTGCATCATCTCGCCGCCAGGTGCTGCGGCATACTGGCTGATTTCACCTTGCGGCGTGATGCGCAGCACGTCGCCGGCTGTGTGGGCTACGTAGAGATTGCCGTCTGCGTCAACCACCGAACCCAGGCAGCGTGCCTGCGTCGTGGCGAACTGTTCACACGAGTTGTTCTGTAGATCGATGCGGTAAACCTGACAACCGGTACCGGTGGTGTACGCTTCACCGGCCGGACCGATGCCGATGGACTCCGGATGGTCCACGCCGCCAATGTGTGTGATCTGGTCCAGGTCATAGGGAATTATCGAAGACATTTGAACCCCAATCACGTTCAGCACAGGATTTTGTTCCCGTCCCACTGCCACCTCCGCTGCCTCGGGAGGCAGGGACGCAGATTCACCCCGTTGGTGACTACAACGGCGGCAGGCTACCGTCCGCCAGCCGCGGATCGCGCAGCGGCAACCTCTGGTACGGGTGCTTCTTCACGTAGTCCCAGTCAAGCTCCACGCCCAGGCCTGGACGGTCAGGCGGCTCGACGCGGCCCGCCTGCACCTTGGGACCGTGAAGTTGTACTTCGTCCAGCCACGGCCGGTGCCGGCAATGTTCCAGGATAAGAAAGTTCGGCATGGTCAGTGCTGCGTGCAGGTTGGCCGCCAAAGCAACCGGACCGTAAGGATTGTGAGGGGCAACCGTGACGTTGTGGACTTCGGCGTAGGCAGCGATCCGCAGCAATTCTCCGATCCCGCCGCCATGCGAAAGGTCGACCTGGATCACGTCCACAGCTCCCTTTTCCAGCCATTCCCGCAACTGCCAGCGCGTCGCCAGTCGTTCGCCGGCCGCGATGCGCGTGTCGGGAAATGCACGTCTTAACTCAATCAATCCTTGCGGCGTGTCCATATTGACGGGTTCTTCGACAAACAGCGTGCGCACGTCGCGCAAGCCGTCGATCAGCCGGTGAGCCGCCTGCAGCGAGAAGACGCCACCGCAATCGATCATCAGGTCGCAATTCGGACCGGCAGCTTCGCGCACTTCGCGGGCCACAGCCAGCGCCACGTCGACTTGCCGGTCCGGCGAATAAGGTTTCACCAAGTCGCCCGGCCCGAACTTGAAGGCATCGAAGCCCTCGGCCACGGCGGTCGCAGCCTCCTCGCCGTACGTCGGCAGCCCCAAGTCCGTGCGTGCGTAGGTTCGCACGTAATCGCGCACCGCGCCGCCCAACAACTTGTAGACTGGCTGGTCGTAAGCCTTGCCGGTCACATCCCACAACGCCTGTTCGATGCCGCTTGCTGCACTCGATGCAACGACGCCGCCGCGCCACCAGAACAACCGCTGCATCTGCTGCCAGGCGTGATGCACACGCGTGGGGTCCTGGCCGACCAACAGCGGCGCGAAATGCTTGTCGATCATGGCGGCCACGGCGTGCTCGTGATACTCGGTGGTGGCTTCGCCAATCCCGGTGATGCCCACATCGGTTTCCACCTCGACAAAGATCCAATTCCGCGCAGGCGCGTGACCTCCCGGCCCCGGGATGCCCATCATGTGTGAACGAATGGCGGTGATCTTCATCGTGCCTGCGTGCCGATTGTAAAGTTCTAAGCCGACGATTGTAGAACAATCGTTCCAACGGTTCCACAACCTCCTCCCAAGCGTTGCAGAACGGTTAGCTCGGCGATGGTCCCGCGGTGGCACGGCCGCTTGTCATCGTGTGGCACCTCGACATAATGGTCCCTGTCGAGTGTGATGGCACACGCTCAGCCAGAGCAGAAGCGATGTCGGCGACATGCCGAACCCGCGACAAGCCGAGAATCATCATGGAAAGCATCCGATTACAAGGTGCCGTCCCGGTCATACCCACGCCGTTCCGTGACGACGAGTCCATCGATCTGGACGCATTGGCGGCCTGCGTCGAGTTCGCCGTGCAGTGCCAGGTGTGCGCCGTTTGCCTGCCGGCGTACGCCAGTGAGTTCTACAAAATGACCGCTGCGGAACGCCGCGATGTGGTCGAAGTCGCCATCCGAGCCGCCGCGGGACGCGTGGCGGTGATCGCCCAGTCCAACCATCCCTCGGCGCGCTGCGCGGCGGAACTGGCTGTGCAGCATGAGGACCTGGGGGCACAGCTGATCTCGTTCGCGATTCCGCGTCAATTTTCGCTGCCGGACAAAGATGTGCTCAGCTATTGCCGCACGATTTGCCAGGCAGTGTCGCTGCCCGTTTTGATTCAGGACTTCAACCCGGGCGGCCCGACCGTAGGCGGGGATTTTGCCCGCCAATTGCAGGCTGAGTGCCAGAATTTTCGCTACTTGAAACTCGAAGAACCGCTGATGTCGTCCAAGGTCGTGGCGATCCGGGAGGCGACGGACGACCAGGTAGGGGTCCTGGAAGGATGGGGTGGCATGTATCTGCTGGATCTCTTGCCCGCCCGCATCTGCGGATGCATGCCAGGGCTGGGCGCCGTAGATTTGCTGCAACGTGTCTGGCAGCTCGGTTCCAGCGGCCAGTTGGACGAAGCATTGGATCTGTTTCAGCAAGTGCTGCCGCAACTGGTGTTTTCACTGCAGAATATGGAGCTGTTTGTCTTGATCGAGAAAGAACTGTTGGCCGCCCGCGGTGTGCTGCCTGCGTCCAGCGCAAACGCCCGAAGTCCCACCTGGACGCCGGACGCCGAAACAATGCGGTACGGATTGAAGCTGAACGAGCGGGTGATCGCGGCCTGCAATCAATCGTTGGCTTGAATTCAAAACCTTGTCATCCTGAGGGGAGCTCCGCGACCCGAAGGATCTCGTATTGCCATTGTAGATTCTTCGGGTCGTTTCACTCCCCTCAGAATGACGTGGACAGGGTTTTGAAACGCGCTCTGGTTTTCCGACAAAGCCTAAGGGCTCTGTAGTTGCCGAACCTGCTGCCGCAGCGGACGGTAAACGTACTGGTTCATGACGGCGATCGCACCGCGGTCGGATTGATTGCGCGAGACGCTCGCCAGCGAGTTCAGCATCTCGACGGACATATGCAAGGCCTCATTCGCCCGCTCCACCGCCTCGCGGCGCCGGTCGGCGACTTCAGCCGGATCCGCTTTCTCCCGGGCAAGCTCCAGTCTGGATTTGGCGTTGGCCAGTTTCCGGGCCGCTTCGATGCAATCGATATAGCCGATCCCGAACTCGAGGCGTCCGATCCAGTATTGAACGTATGACGCTCCTCGCTCGCTCGATTTTTCCAGCGCCCGGTTGGCGGCCGCCAGGGTGCGCCGATATCCCTCCCGATCCCGGACCAGTTCTTTGGAAAGCGTACCCGGCGACAGGTGCTTGGCGATCATGCCGGGAATAGGAAATGTCAGCCCGAGCCCGTGCGCGTTCAAATGACGCGTGACGTCTTGCAGTTCCGCAAACAGCGTTAGCATGTCCGGTACGGCCGCCGCACCGCAGACGGTCGTCACCTGGTCACGATAGACGTCTTCGAGTGTGACGCCGTCATGCCAGGCGGCGCGAGACAGATACGCGAGGCACGGGTCGTGGTCGCTGATCATCCAGTATCGCGTCATGAATCCCGACCAGCCATGCTCCTTCATGTGTCCCACAAGCTTGGCCAGAGAATCAGCATTGAGCTGCGGCAAGACACCTACATTGTCATCGTGCAACGTGAAAATCACCGTGTGCCGCACCCGGTCGTTGCGCACTCCCCGAAACGCATCCGGCCGGGCAACGATTCGCTCGGGCGTGTAGTCCAACAAATTCAACGTCTCCGATCCAGCGGGCAGCACGTGCGGCAGCAGAGGCAACACCTCCTCTGCCATGGAGCTGAACGAAACGGTAGCGTCGGGGCGCTTCGTGTCGGCCAACACTTTTCTTTCGCTGAACAGCCGATCGATCACGGACAAGGCCGCGATGTTGGCTTTGACCTCCGCGACCGCGCGCTCGGGACCCGCCGCATAACCCCGTCGGTTGTGGGCCGCTTGGATCAAATTTTCCACGTCAAATTTGTCGGACAGGTGATACTTTGCGTCCAAGTTGTCCCAGGCGCGCTGGTACTGTTCCGTCCAACGGGCGATCTCCGGTACTTGCGGTACGATCACGTCGACCTGGGGGTACGTGTTGATCGTCGTCTTCACCACGGCAGCGGCAAGGTCCAGCAGGGCGGGATCATCCATCGGCTGATCGGGACCGGGCGTAACCGTCAGATTGCCCAGGGACGGGTAAATCTTGCGATAGTCCTTCAACAACGGCGCGAACTCCCGGGGAAATTCGGCCACGTTGGCCACCATGGCCACTTCGAACCCGCGGCTCTTGGCGTGATTCATGATGGCGTTCACGTGCCGTTGGCCTGCGTCCGCAAACTTGCGGTAGGTGGCTCCCACCGGCAAATCTGGATTCCAGAATTCCGCGCGGTTGTCGAACAACGAACGCCCGGGCATGTCGACCGTCAGGGGATAGTGGAAGTCATACCACAGCCAGGCCTCTTTGCGCTGAATGCCTCCATGACGGAGATCCAGGAACGGTTGCCACGCATAGATGGATACGTAGATGCGATTGAACTTTAGCTTGGCCAGCTGGTCGAGTACCCTGCGATAATCAGCGATGCCCCAAGATTCCGGACCGCACGCGAAATCATTGATCACTCGCCATTGCCGAATCGGCAGCTTGGGCTCCAGGACGACTTGCGTTTGCGGTAACGGCAAGCCCCTACCATCGGCGGCCACCGTCGGGCGCGTTTCGGGAAACACGTCCCGATCGGTCAAGAATCGCACTCCCCAGCGTTCCACCAGTTCATACACGGCCCACAGCGTCGCCCGGTCGCTGTCGCCACCGACGATCAGCGCCGGTTTGCCGTTCAGCTGCACCGGCTTGAGGACGATTCCCTGGTCGCTGATTTCGGGCCAGGCTGCTCCGACCAAGGCACGGACCGCTGCCGGATTGTTGGCTGGCCCGCCGATGATCAGCGCGAGTTGGGCGTCGGCACTTGATCGGCGCGCTGGCTCCGTGTTCACACCAAACAGTTCGTGCAGGTAGTGACACAACTGCTGCGCCGCGTACTGGTCCAAACGGGACGCGTCTGGCCCCATCAGTACGTCGACGCGCGGCCCATCGGCCGCCTGAGCCTGGATCGGCAAGCTACCGGAAATAACGGTGCAGCAGAATAGCAACACGAAAACGTAAGCCCGCGAGGCCAGGTACGTGCGCATCACGATGTTCCTATATCAGAGGGATCGATGTCAGGCTTCGCAGTTTGTTCACGCAGATGTCGCGGTTGCACGTTCAGCGCCACATCACGTTCTCGAGCCAGTAGCGCAGCCTCGTCCGCGCCCTGCGGACGGCGGTGGTGTTCCCCGGATCCGGATTCGCAGGTTCTTCGCGCGGGGACGCAACCGCTGTAGGCGCGTTCCCCGGCTCGGCGGCCAAGACGGACGTGATAGCTGGGATCAACACGATCCAAAGAGAGAACAGCGGCTGCAGACCGAAGACACCAGATCGAAGACGGATGACTTGCACAATTATCCCCCGAGGTTGCCGATGCCGGGAACCACTCCAGGCTCGGAATGTTGCCCATTGTAACAGCATGCCCCGCGCCCCGCGTCTAGCGTGTGGCGTTTTCTTCGGCTGAGAGACGATGTTTTGCGCCCGCGGCAAGCCGAATCTTCCGGGCGAACCGCAGCCCAAGCCGCACCCGATCAGATGCGCCGTGCGAGGTCCAGCTGGTGTTTACGGTCTTTCGGGTCGTGCGCCGCGCCGGGATAGATCGCCATTTCGGTCTCAACGCCCAGATCCTTAAGGGCCCGGTAGAACAGATACGACTGCTCAATTGGCACCACGTCGTCCTTCTCGCTGTGCAGCAGCAGCGTGGGCGTCGTCACTCGCCGGACGTGGGTGATGGTGAAAACCTCTGGTACACGCCACCCGGCTCCCAGGGGTCCACCTGCCCGAGATGAATCCGGTCCCACGAATGCACCGGTGAGCTGCCATGAAAGCTGCGCCAATCCGTAATCGGCGCGCCGGCCACAGCGGCCTTGAAGCGGTTGGTCTGAGTCACAGCCCAAGCGGCCATATTACTGCGGGCTTGTCATCGCCGCACGATCATCCCCAGTGACTCGGTCTGCTAAACACACTTGGAAGTCGGCTCGCCGTACTGCAGCTGAGGATGTGTTTGCGAACAGGTTTTCCACGGTGGGAACGAGCTCCGAGGAGAAGAGCCTCAGGACATAACCCACACGCCCGCACCACTTTGTGGGCCAAGGGAGCCGCACGCGAACATGCTCCTCAATTTCTTTAAACCATTCGCCTGACGTGTAGCTCGGGCCGAACGCGAGTTGCTCGTCGCGGTCCCGCACGTCCCACCAACGCCACTGAGGGGCGCCTCGGACGCAGCAATCGCGTTTTGCCGTTTCAGGCACTCAATCAGGATTTGGCGCGATTCGGGTTTCATGTGGGCGATGCCTGTTTGTATGTAACGTTTTTTGCCATTTGCGGGTTTCTCGCGGTCTGTGGAGCTGTTTTTCCCAAAAAGGACCCGCTTTTTGTCCGGTGTTTTAGCCATTTTTCAGATTCGAGATATATTTTCGGAACCGCCTAGCGTCGGTTGGCGGGTCGCAGTGTTGGCATCGCCACGACCCCGGTGAGAGTCCGAACTGGTCTCCGGCCGCCGGCTCCCACAACTCAAGACTGCCACATGTCGGGCATGCCTCGACCGAGCTGGCCGGGATCGCGGTGGGCAACTCCCAGAGGTCGCTGGACGAGTCGCCAATGATGGAGGCTATCGACACGGGAAGCTCTGCCGCCGGGCTCGATGGTGAGGCCTGCGCAATCAGCCGAAAATCGGGTACGTCGTCGCGCCCGAACACCTTACCTATGTCCACAGCCATTTTTTAGTGCCTCATTTTTGTTTCCGTGCGACTTGCCGACAAACGTTTTGTCCCTATATTTCCAGTCTATTTGTTGGACAATCGAGCACTTGCCAACGAATTTCCAACAACGGACAAACTGGTTTGTTGGTAGTTGGAAATTCGTTGGAATGTCTGCCATGTGCCCACTAAAGTCCTTACGCTGTATCAAGTTACGGTTTGTCGGCAAATGAATCCGAAGAGAAAATGAATAGTTGTTCTATCGATGGCATCGGGGATGAATTCTGGTTA
>Ga0310121_10004219_pt1 | contig 12783 bp, 8 predicted proteins | sample CB27_Tmax_986_MG_FD_203504 | JGI IMG/M metagenome (GOLD analysis project Ga0310121, IMG submission 203504) | Marine microbial communities from Western Arctic Ocean, Canada - CB27_Tmax_986 | ecosystem: Environmental > Aquatic > Marine > Oceanic | place: Canada: Western Arctic Ocean | collected... | reverse complement strand
AACATTATCATCGCAACAGGTGCCAGGCAAAAATCTCTACCCAATATCCCCATAGACGGTGAAACTATATTGACAAGTAGGGAGGCAATAATTGATCCTGTCGTTCCAGAAAAACTAGTTATTATAGGGGGCGGTGCAACCGGAGTAGAGTTTGCTTATATCTACAGTAGTTATGGCTCCGAAGTTACCATTATCGAATTACTCGAACATTTGATACCTTCGGAAGACGAGGAAATCAGTCTCCTCCTAGAACGTTCTCTTGAAAAGCAAGGCATTAGAATCTTGTCAGGAACGGAAGTGTCTGGAATCGAAACAACCAGTGATGGAGCGATAGTATCCATAACTACTAACGATGATCATTCTGAAGTCAAATGTAGCAAAGTTTTAGTCGCGATCGGTGTCCAGGGAAATATAGAGGGGATTGGGCTAGAATCGTTGAGTGTAACAACATCAAAAGGATTTATTGTTGTTGACGAGAAAATGCAAACCAGTGTACCAGGAGTATCAGCAGTAGGAGACGTTACTGGTAAACTTCTGCTAGCACACGTTGCATCAGCTCAAGGTATAATGGCCGTCGAAACGATATGCGGTCTGAATCCACCAAGCCTAAACTATTCACTTATGCCCAGAGCAATATATTCCAACCCACAGGTAGCAAGTTTTGGTTTGACAGAGAGTCAGGCCAAAAAACAGGGTCTTTCTATAAACGTTGGTAAATTCCCTTTGCACGCTACCGGGAAGGCGTTAGCCTTAGGCGAAACAGATGGGCTTATAAAATTGATAACAGACTCTGAAATAGGAGAAATACTTGGCGCCCACATGATAGGTGCAGAAGTGACAGAGATGATTGGAGAGCTGACCATAACTCAGTTACTTGAAGGGACTACAACAGAACTCGGTTCACTAGTCCATCCTCATCCTACAATATCAGAGGCAGTCAAAGAGGCAGCTTTAAACGCTCAAGGCTTGGCAATACACATATAACGCCTCGATGTGTAATTCAACAGTTACAAGTGTAAAACATTTTACCTATTGTGTTTTTCTCTAATCTCCTTGATACTAATCAATTATAAATAAGGTCTATTGGTATCTAGTATGCTAACTGATTTAAACGAACATCAAATATCTACATACTACAAACGAATGCTACTGATCAGACGATTTGAGGAATCTAGCGGACAATTATACTTGAAAGGGGAAATTAGAGGATTCCTACATTTATACATTGGACAGGAAGCTGTAGCGGTTGGTGCTATAGGACTCTTACGCAACTACGACTACGTTGTCAGTCACTATAGAGATCATGGCCACGCTCTAGCTAGAGGAATGGAGCCTAAAGTCATTATGGCAGAACTCTGTGGGAGACTCACTGGGAGTAGCGGGGGTAAGGGCGGTTCAATGCACCTTTATGACAAATCTAAGAATTTTATGGGAGGTTACGCTATAGTGGGAGGTCAATTACCTATAGCAGTTGGATTAGCCCTCGCTATTAAATACAAACGTGAAAAAGGAATAGTAATGTGTTTTTTTGGCGATGGTGCTGTAAACCAAGGCGAATACCACGAAGCTCTTAACCTAGCCTCAATATGGAAACTCCCTATTCTATTTTTCCTGGAAAACAATCTGTACGGTATGGGTACCCACGTTGAGAAGACACACGCGGGTGGGCGAGAAATATATTTAACAGCAGAGTCATACGGAATTGCGGCAGCTCAAATTGATGGTATGAACGTCCTCGCTGTAAGAGAGGCAACCAAGAACGCTATTAGTAAAATGGAATCAGATCCCGCCCCTATTTTCATAGAGGCTATGACCTATCGATTTCGAGGACACTCTATGGCTGATCCTAGTTCATATAGAGACAACAAGGAACTCGTGGAATGGCAGGCAATGGATCCTATCGAGTCATTCAAAACTTTAGTTATTAACGAAGGTCTAATAACTAAAGAAAAACTTACTCATATAGAAAAATCAATCAACGAAACTATTGAGGAGGCTGTAACCTTTGCTCTTGAAAGCCCGTATCCTGAGCTAGACAGCCTATACAATAACGTTTACGCCTAGAGGTAGGGTAGCTATATGGTAGTTATCGACTTACGTGAAGCTATAGGTAAAGGATTAAAAGAAGCCCTTATTAATAATGATAAGGTGTTCATTATGGGCGAAGATGTAGGTGAATACGGCGGAGCATATTCCGTGACAAAAGGTTTACTTAAGGAATTTGGTCCTGAACGTATTATGGACACTCCTATATCAGAATCTGTCATAGTGGGGGCTGGCATTGGATCAGCCTTGGCAGGCTTGCGTCCGATAGTGGAGATAATGACCATCAACTTCAGCCTGTTAGCTATGGACCAAATTGTTAATCATGCAGCTAAGTTAAGATATATGTCTAACGGTCAATTCACTGTCCCTATTCTGATACGGACAGTGACCGGTGGAGGGGCTCAATTAGGCGCTACCCACTCGCAAAGTTTCGAAGGTTGGTACGCATCTGTACCTGGATTAAAAGTCATAGTGCCATCTACGCCTTATGATGCTTTAGGGCTGATGAGATCTGCCCTAAAGGAGGATAATCCTGTCATAATGGCAGAGCACGCTCTGCTTTATGGCGTGCGTGGAGAAGTCCCAAATAAATGGTACGAAGTGCCTATCGGTAAAGCCATTGTTCGGACAGAAGGAAACGATGTGACTATAATTGGACACCTGAAAACCGCACATATAGCTTCTGAAGTTGCTAAAATCCTTAGTTCGAAAGGAAAGACCGCTGAGGTTATAGACATACGTACATTGCGACCTATAGACACTGAAACCATTGTAGGATCGGTGAAGAAAACGAATCGAGCTGTTGTGATCGATGAAGCCTGGAAAACGGGCGGGTTTGCCGCTGAGATCGCCAGTGTCATACAGGAACAGGCATTTGACTACCTAGATGGCCCCGTCATCCGAATTGGTAGCGCAGATGTCCCATCGCCCTATGCACAAAACCTAGAAGCAGCCATGTTACCTAATGCAAAGGAAATCACTAGCACCATAGAAAAAACCTTCGGGTTTTAAGGGAATCCTAAGACAGGAGAAATCACTCAATGGTGACAGAATTAACGATGCCTCATATGGGCTTCGACATGAAGGAAGGCACTATAGTACGTTGGCTTGTTTCAGAAGGTTCAGCTGTAAAACCAGGGGACGCAATAGCAGAGATTGAGACCGATAAAGCTGTGGTAGAATTCGAATCTTATACAGAAGGTATCTTACATTTGATAATTGAACCGGAAGGAAGCACAGTTCCTGTAGGAACGATTATAGGAATAATTGGTGATGTAAACGAAGCGAACGCTGCAATGAATTATCGATCTAAAATAAAAGATCCTAAAGCCAACAAGGATCTGGACAGTAATTCAGACACCATCCCAGACTTCTTAGAGGCTACCCCGCCTATCGGAAAAGAAAACGTAACAGACCAAACACTGGAGATTAGAGCATCTCCAGTAGCAAAAAGGTTTGCTCTTGAACATAATATAGATCTCAATCTTATTCCGGGCAGCGGGCCGGGAGGCAGAATTACCAGGTCGGACGTAGAATACGCTATTGCCCACCTTAAGAACGAAGATTCGCCTGAACTACCAGAGACAACGGATCAAGTAGAGACAAAATCCGAGTATATCCCCAGTGATGAAACGGAAGCCCCGAAAATTTCACTCACTAACAACAAATCGGATCCTCCGAGAGTGCCACTATCTAAGATGCGCCAGCAGATAGCTAGGGTGACCTATAAAAGCAAACAAGAAAAACCTCATTTCTATCTTTCTTCAGAGATAGATATGAGCGAGGCTATGCTTCTTCGTGCTCAAATAAACGAGAGTATGGAATCTGAAGGCGTCCACGTTAGTGTCAACGATATGATCATTAAAGCCTGTGCAGAATCGTTAAAACTCCACCCTAAGTTTAACGATTATTTTTACGAAGACGGATTACAAAAGAATACCAATATAAATATTGGTATAGCTATAGCAACAGATGAAACACTAGATGTTCCTGCTATAATGAATTGCGAGACTAAATCGCTGAAAGAAATTTCCATAGCCAGTAAGGACCTAACGCAAAGAGCCAGTGCTGGAACGCTTAGTGCTAGTGAATATTCTGGAGGCACTTTCGCCATCAGCAATCTAGGAATGTACAACATAAGCAGTTTCCTAGCCATTATACAACCACCTCAAACAGCGGTCTTGGCAGTTGGAGCCGTAACCCAAAAACCAATCGTTAAAGAAAATGAATTAGCTATTGCACAAATGATGACAGCTACTCTATCTGCTGATCACCGAATAGTGGACGGGGCAGAAGGCGCTGAATTTCTTGGAGTGATAAGAAATTTATTACAAAACCCTCTACATCTTGTCGTGTAGAAGTGCCCGAGTAAGCATATCCAAGTCACTAAACGATCAGTTACAGCTCATCGAAGGCGTCAGGAGTTGTTAGCCACGGTGCATGAACTTTGATGGCATACGTAAAATATTCTGTGGATATGAAAGAGCTGTCCTATTAGTTCAATACTGGACGCATAATGTTAATGGCATCGCATAAAGATACCTCGAAAGGATATAATAAACCGCTAAGAATAACATTCCTAATCGTACAGGTGAACGTGATTCTGTACATATCTGCGGTAAATAAAGATACCTATCTATCATCTATTATCCTATACAATCGTAAATTCCATATATGAACGTTTGGGAGGATATACAGTTATGCAACTGCGAAACAGGGTGGGCAGGTATTTCCAACGGACTCTGAAACTAGACTTTACTGGGTGAGGTAAAACTTGAACCTAGTGACAATATTATACCTAACCGGCTGCTAGAAATAGAAAAACTATTACTGACAATCGGATAAATAACAGCTCGTATACAATATTGTAGCTTAGGAAACAAGGACAATAAATGAAAGTGGAATTAATAGACACATTAGGCTCAGATCTAACTGTCGTAAATGCCGCCAGAGTTAGTTTCAACAAACATCATGTTACTTTGGAGAAGAACGATGAAAGACTTATAGCCTACCTTGCAAAACACGGTCACTGGACACCCTTCGGGCATCCGCAGTTGCAATTCCGTATAATTGCCCCTGTTTTTGTCGCAAGACAATTAGTGAAACACCAAGTAGGATTGGTATGGAACGAAGTTAGTCGAAGATACGTAGAAGAGCTTCCAACATTCTTTTCACCGGAACAATGGAGAGAGAGAGCTCTAGACAAAAAACAAGGGTCTGGGAAAGGTTCAATAGACATTGATCCTAGGGAACTTGCTAAAGTGTACAACCAGATAACGGATCTATACACCTACTTGCTTAGGAAGGGCGTTGCACCCGAGCAAGCACGTATCGTTTTACCTCAATCAATGTACACAGAGTGGTACTGGACAGGTAGTTTATATGCATTTGCTAGAGTGTGTAACCTGCGCTTGGGTGAAGACGCTCAAGAAGAAACTCAATTAATAGCAAAAAGCATATCAGCATTGTGCGATGAAATATTCCCCATAAGTTGGAAATATTTAATTGGACCCCCTCACCGTGAGGAAAAGGAAACCTCGGTGAAATAACATAAAATGACCCTGAGCTAGGTTCGGCTCAGGGTCATTTTATGTTATTTCAATCTGTCTGTTTAGCTATTACTACCGGATCGGCGGCTCCGCATAAGTATAAATCCGCCGGAAGTTAACAGTAACAAGGATATTAAAAGCCCAACTTGTGCAAGTTTAGCAACAGAAGTATCTCCGACCACAGGAAGTTCGGGCTCTTCGACCGGAGGCACTGGAGTAGCGGTAGGAGCGGGAGTAGGGGTAGGGGCCACGTATACTGGCCTCCCTGGTATTTGATAGGTAGCCATTAATTGGGCTTGAACATATGCCTGTGCAGCTCCTCCATTCGTCCCTATACCATTTGCAGCAGCATCTAGAGCTCCTATCACCTGATTCATAAGTACCTTAGCAACATCCAGGTCTGTCGTGCTATCTATGGTCTCTGCAGCAGCTAAGGCTTCAGTCGCCCAAGTCTCCACATTCAGGCCATACTGTTCTAACAAATTCCCAGCGGCTTTCATAGCCACACTAGCATCACCAACTCCACTAGTAGCTAAGGATGCATGATTACGTTTCTTTGACAGAGAAATAATACCACCATCATTGGAAATCGTACCCACAACTTTCTGTAAGTTAGATTTTAAATCAGCTAGACTAGCAGAAGCTTTTGCGGTTACTGCCTGTGATGAGGCCAAACTAATCTGTCCTTGTAAGGTAGGCAATATGCCTGCGCCGGACCCGTCGTCAATCAAAAGATGTCTTACGTGTTCCATGGACCCAATCGGTATCTCATCTATTATGGCGTACCCACCACCTGACTCAGTGGTAACAGCAAATTTATTATACGAGAGGAGTAAGTTTTCCCCTCCAGGTGAGGTGTAGGCATGACTGATAACGCCAGTCGAACTTACAGCCATAACACCCAAACTCAGTGATGTTGAACCATCATCGGAAACCAACCAGCCTTCATAGGCCTGTCCGTCTGCCAGTGCACCCAAACCAGTTAAAGACACGGTAACCCTATCGCTGAACGCGTTAGCATCAGAGATAATCGCCGTACCTTTCGCAACCGATGTTTGCGCCAATACTGCGCCAACGGGGATGGTCATAATCATAACTATAAAAAAGAGTATAAGTAACTTAGTCCTTGACATGCTAAGTGTCTTTCCTCCTTGCAGAAAAAACTTAGATTGTTCACTATCAACGTACAGTACCACATGACGAGCCTTCCGCATAGGCTATAGTGGCTCATTTTGGGGCCAATTTGAGATATATAAACCCATCATCCCTTAACTTTGGTACACGCGCCACCTTATATTGGAGTGGCGAATTGATCTGAACTACCCTTAGTATAACTCGGCTTGCACCATGATAACAACTCGATTACATGGTATCTACCTCTGAGTGCATGCTTTTCCTGCGAGACTTAAGTACTAAAGACATTATTTGCGATATCTATCACTCGATATACTTATAAGAAACTAGGACAACGAGAGGTCAAAGATGTATATCTGATCAAAAACGTTATCTAATTTGCGATCATACGTGACACCATAAGTATGGCTGAATCGAGATTCTATGTCGTATACTGTCGGGAAAGATAGCGTTACAAGGGAGCATATATGTCCACACTGGGAGTAGAATCGAAAGTCCGTGATTTAGTACAAGATTTGGGCCGCGAAGTATCTGGAGAAGTACGCTTCGACAAGATGACCCGACTCCTGTACAGCACGGACGCAAGTATTTACCAGATAGAACCTGTGGGCGTCGTTCTTCCCAAGAACAACGATGATGTAATAGCTGTAATAGAAACCGCCAATAAATATAAAATTCCGATATTACCCAGAGGTGGAGGTACGAGTTTAGCAGGGCAAACGGTCGGTGAGGCAATAGTTATCGATTTTTCGAAATATATGAGAAACATTTTGGAAATAAACGCTGAGGAAGGATGGGTACGGACTCAACCAGGAATTATCCTAGATGAACTTAATCACCACTTGAAGCACGAAAACATGTTCTTTGCTCCGGATCCGAGTACTAGTAACCGCGGTAATGTCGGTGGAGCTCTAGGCAACAATTCATGCGGAGCACATTCAATAGTTTGGGGGAAAACTAGTGACAATATCAAATCCGTAGATGTTGTACTGTCAAACGGAGATACCTCTACGTTTGGACCATTCACTCATGACTCTATAGCCTCTATGAAAGAGCGCGAAAGGGAAATTTACGGATCAATATTGGCTATAGGTGAAAGTAACCGGACAGAAATCTTAACAAAATATCCCAGAATCCAGCGCAGAGTATCAGGTTACAATCTAGACGATATATTGGACGCCGACAATCTAAATATGGCGCGATTCATTGTCGGTTCAGAAGGTACACTAGTAACTATTACAGAGGCGAAATTACGTATAGTTCCTCGTCCCAAACACAAAGTCCTGTCCGTTCTTCATTTCAACAGTCTTATAGAATCAATGGAAGCAACTGTAGCCACCCTGGAAATCGACCCCTCTGCAGTTGAACATATTGGGAGCATGATTCTCAGACAGGCTCGCAATAATCTCGGATATGCTAGGCTAATGGATTTTATTGAAGGAGATCCAGAATCTATATTGGTAGTTGAATTAATCGGAGACACAGAAGAAGAGGTTTTATCCAAATTAGATGCATTCGAAACAAGAATGAAGAGGCTCAACTTAGGGTACCATATGAGTCGTCTAACAAAAAAGGAGGATCAAGATAAGGTTTGGGCTGTACGTAAAGCAGGCTTAGGGCTGATGATGAACGTGCCAGGTGATGCTAAGCCTTTGCCCTTCGTAGAAGATACGGCTGTGGCACCAGAGAAACTTCCAGAATTTGTGAAAAGATTCGACGAGATTGTTCGATCACATGAAACCGAGGCTGGGTACTATGGCCATGCCTCCGTAGGCTGCATGCATATAAGACCTTTAATTAATCTCAAGGTTTCCAGCGGAATCGATAAGATGATGTCCATTGCAAACGAGATAAGCGACCTTGCTCTTGAGTTCGAAGGTTCCATGAGTGGTGAACACGGTGATGGCTTAGCCCGAAGTATGTGGAATGAAAAAATGTTCGGAAGCAAGATTTACTCCGCCTTCAAGGAAGTGAAGAATGTCTTCGATCCTGAAAACATGATGAACCCAGGCAAAATCGTAGATGCTCAACCAATGACAGAAAATCTGCGAATGGGTCCGAATAATCAAGTCGTAGAAATTAACACTGGGTTTTCTTACACAAAAGAGGGTGGTTTCTCAGCAGCCATAGAAATGTGCAACGGTCAAGGTGCCTGCCGCAAAGTTACGGGAGGTACAATGTGCCCTAGTTACATGGTCACAAGAGAGGAAAAACACTCCACTAGAGGCAGGGCCAATGCGCTTAGAGGGGCTATCTCTGGAGAGATAACTAGAGATTCGCTAACTAACGAAGATCTGTATGAAGTTCTAGACCTGTGTTTGGAATGTAAAGCTTGCAAGGCAGAATGTCCATCCAACGTAGACATGACAAGGTTGAAATACGACTTTATGGACAAATATTATGCCAATAAAGGAAATTCTTTAAGAAACTTAATTTTTGGTAACATTGATAAATTAAGCTACTGGGGTTCATTTTTCGCACCATTCTCCAACTGGGCCATTAGATCTCCTATTTTAAGAAATCTAATGGACGAAAACCTCGGAATTGACAAGCGACGAGGACTACCAGCTTTTGAAAGCCAGTCTTTCACCCAATGGTTCAAAAGTCGGCACAAGTCAAGGGTAACAGGTAAGAATGGCAAGGTACTACTGTTCTCAGACACCTACACTAATTACAATTTCCCTAACCTTGGAAAGGCAACTGTGAAACTTTTTGAGCACCTCGACTACGAGATTATATTACCTCAGGTCAAGTGTTGCGGAAGACCTATGTTGTCTAAAGGCATGATATCAAAGGCAAAACAAAATGCTAGATACAACGTAGAAGTTCTCTACCCCTACGTCAAAGAGGGGGCTAAACTCGTAGGAATAGAACCCAGTTGCATTCTCAGTTTTGTTGACGATTATGTTGATCTCCTTCCAGGAGACTCTAAAGCAAAGTTAATACAAGAAAACACTATGCTTATAGAAGAATTCGTTATGCACTCTCAAGAAAATGGTCACACTCTTTCTCTGAGCAATCCGCCCACTAAGGTCCTGCTACATGGTCACTGCCATCAAAAGGCTTTAGTCGGAACAAGTACCGTAATGCAACTGTTAGACTCAATTCCTGGTTGCTCGGCAAATGAAACTGATGCTGGGTGTTGTGGAATGGCAGGTTCTTTCGGCTTCGAAAAAGAACATTACGACATGTCTCTCTCAATTGGAGAGCAATCCCTCTTCCCAGAGATACGTGACTTCTCATCTGGTGGAACTATTATCTCGGAAGGTATATCCTGTAGGCAACAAATATTCGAGGGAACAGGTAGAAAAGCAAAGCATCTAGTAGAATTATTAGCTGATGCAATATGAGCCAAATTTGGAATCAATTGATAATTTATTGAAATAAAGCCAGCTTATATCATAGAATAGTAATTGAGGTAAGATATCTAAAAGGGTTTTTCACTATTATATGAGAGCAACTTTATAAGACTTCGCCTAGCTAAAACGTGGTCACTCTAGGATCCATCAAGCTGATAAGGGTATAACATCAAGTGTATCTGAGAAAAGTTAAGCAACTTACGGGGTATTGTAAATGATTATCGGCATTCCACAAGAAATTAAAGCTGACGAGCACAGAGTTTCACTAACTCCCGATAAGGTCGACTTACTCATAGCTAATGGTCATAAGATTTTACTCGAAACAAACGCTGGTGTTGGCTCAGGATACCCAGATAATTATTATAAACAGGTGGGGGCATCCATCATCCCAGACGCTGAGTCCCTTTATTCAGACGCAGAGATGATAGTGAAAGTTAAAGAACCCATGCCCGGAGAGTTTGGATACTTCCGTGAGAATCAGATAATTTTTACCTATTTACATTTAGCTCCGGACCGTGAACTTACTGACTCGCTAATTTCAAACAAGGTTATTGGAGTCGCCTACGAAACCATTCAAAATGACGACGGATTCCTGCCCTTGTTGTATCCCATGAGTGAAATTGCGGGAAACGTAGCGCCTCAGATTGCAACAAGACTCCTTCAAAATATTTCTGGGATCCCTGGAAAGCTGTTAGGAGGCGTACCGGGCACTGCACCATGTAATGTGATAGTAATAGGAGGGGGTACTGTAGGATTCCACGCTGCGAAGATGGCCAAAGCTCTGGGTGCGCATGTCAGTGTCTTCGACATCAACCTTACAACTCTACGTAATATAAATTCCGAGACCAGAGGGAATATAGACACCATTTTTTCAACACCCGAAAGCCTTCGTATCTCCTTAGAAACAGCAAACGTTGTGATTTGTGCGGTGCTTATACCCGGTGCTACAGCGCCTAAAATTCTAACCGATGAAATGATACAAGCTATGCCTGAAAATAGCTTAATAATGGATGTCGCGATTGATCAAGGAGGATCAGTCGAAGGAATAAAATCCACGACCCATCAAAGCCCCACCTACATGAATCACGGTGTCATGCACTATGCAGTACCAAATGTCCCTGCGATAGTTGCTCAAACATCGAGTAAATCTCTTTCCAATGCTACATATCCATATGTCCTCAAAATCGCCAATTTTGGCGTCGAGGGGTCTGCGAACCAGGATAATTCTCTTCTTAAGGGTGTTAATACCTTCCGGGGATATCTTACTCACCCAGCAGTCGCCGACTCACAAGGGAGAAAGTACGTACCATTAGAGAGTGTTCTGGTTCACTAGTTGCCTCTTGTTCAATAACTCTTGGGCTAATCACAGTTATTTACATGAGGTTCCTACAAATGTATAGCTCTCCTTCGGGAGGTGCTGCACTGACACAGAACCCCTTTATTGACTAAAGAGAGAGTAGGGGGTAGTTTTTGCACAAGTCAAGATAACTCATCGGTTTAATTTAAGTCATTTACTCCATACCAGTTTTTGAATCGGTCACGGAATCTGTTAGTCTGTATCTTTATCCGGTAACAATCTATCTATTCTAATCCCCCTAAGGGCTCGAGTATAAAGTACCTGTATGTTTTCACCCATATCTAGAGCATGGTAAGTGGTCCTATCCACTGAAATTCTGTCGAATCCTACAACTATGAAGTAATGCCTATCTTCATCTATTTCCTTTGCATTGATTTGGCCATGAAGATTACGAAACGGAGGGATTACGTCCAACGTCAACCACAGCCATAGCTTTAAGACACTATAAATTACGCTCAATCTGTTGACCATTAAATATGTGACCTATAACAACACTATTCTCTAAGTATATTCTCATCTCAAGTGAAAGCAGGAACTATAACGCTAACAAACTCCTGTAATTCTAGTTGTCCTGCGATATTTCTATGACTGTCCTTAATGCTTTCTCCAATTCTTCATAAGTTGTAAAGGATTCGAATCTTTCCAATATTACCCCGTCAGAGTCTATGACAAATGTCCATTGGCTGTCTATGATCGACCAACCCTTCGCCGTTTCAGATATTCGAGCTTTTCTCAGGTCTCCCTTTATTCTCTCCGGATTATCGTACAGGTCAACATGTATGAAATTCGCCTGGCCCTTGTAGGCGTCCTTTAACTCTTTTAAAACGTCGACTTGAGGCCCACATACTAAACTCACACAGAATGCAGGGCTGGCCACCACTAGAACAGACGGGAGTCCACTCGAAAATGCATCACTTATCTTTATTCGGTAAAGATCTGGATCGTGAACCGACCCGGTAGTTAACTGTGCAATATTTTGCACATCTCCCAAAGTCCTGTTCGGTGTTCTGGGAGCCTGTACTCCTTTGTCAGGAACAACCGGTTCCATGGGAACGTCCAAAGTTAATGTGGCTGTAAGTGAGTTCAGATATGCGTCGCTAACAGACCATTCAATCAACCATAGACCTGGTCTATCAAATGTTAAATGAGTTGTATAAATGCCCTTGGAGTGTGACGGCCATGGACGAAATACGGCTACGTTAATCTCTTGTAACTGCGGCTCTGAATCCGTACCAGAATAGAAGAAGGAGGAAACAGTTGCCAATGGACTTCTTACAAAACCATCTGATGAAATAAGTAAAGCCCCGATGCGATGCCTTCCCACACCAACATCTAGTGT
>Ga0310121_10004218_pt1 | contig 12787 bp, 16 predicted proteins | sample CB27_Tmax_986_MG_FD_203504 | JGI IMG/M metagenome (GOLD analysis project Ga0310121, IMG submission 203504) | Marine microbial communities from Western Arctic Ocean, Canada - CB27_Tmax_986 | ecosystem: Environmental > Aquatic > Marine > Oceanic | place: Canada: Western Arctic Ocean | collected... | reverse complement strand
CACCATTCACCGCTCATGGTGAAACCGTCGTCGCGGATCCAATCCATCGGTACCATATCCGCTCGGCGCGCTCGATTGAGATACTCGCCAAGCCGTCCATACGCTTTTTCGGTCTTAGCGAATTCGTGAAGCACCACCATGCGGTAGAATAGTTGGCGAAGCGTGATCGGCAAGATTCTGTCCAGTTTGTACGATTCCAGAATCTCCAGGCATTGATCAATGATCAGCCGGGTGTCTGCCCTGGGGCACCATGGTGCAAATCCGCGCACACGTTGCTGGTGATCAGTCATCGTCGGCACCCCTCAGCTGGATGTCCTGGGACGAAGAAATATCCGACCGGAGCAAATCGGTCCATGTCTTCCGCGCTCCAATCTGCATTGCGCCGGCAGTAACCAAACCGCCGTGCGACGGCAACTCCGTACCGCACCGCGTCACTGGCCGTGCGGAAGATCCGCCCCCCGTGGATATCGTCGAAATAACGGTGCAGCACCGCATTCGGAAATCGGCGTCGGGCTGCGGTTGTGACGTGGGCAATGGATTCCACCGCAACACTGGCTCGCTCGCCAACGAAAGTTAGATAACCGCGGGATTTGTCCAGCTCGGATGAATATTGTAGGATTGGCATGTCGTCCCTTTCCTCGCCCCGTTACGGCCTGCCAGCCATCGGGGCTTTTTTGTGCCTTCACACCTTCAGGATGTTGTTGCCATCACGGGCAAGCTGATGGTGACACCGTTTCTCGTCACCTGGCTGACCGTTGGGCTGATTTCCGCATTGTCCGCTTGCTCACTCACAGTCAGTGGACCTATCGTTGAGTGCGTCCGCTAGAACCGTCCGTTGCTCGATCACTTCGTACTCCAATGCCTCCACCTGACCGGCCAATCGGCTGATGATATTCACCAGTTTTTCAATCGATTCAGCCGCACGGCCGATTTGATCGGAGTTTTTTAGAATCGCTTCGGTAAGCCCTAACTGCCCGTTGCAGATTTGGGTGCATGCCTCGCTGAAGGCATTGGTGATTGGTGTTGTCGCTTGCTCAAAATCACGTGGATCCATTGTTTCCGTCCTTGTTTTGCTGTTTGCATTGCCTCTCCAGCCAACGCTCGGCTGGTGCCACTGGATATAAAACCCGATTACCGCGTCTAAACGACGGAATTGGGTCGTCAGGGTCGTTTGTCCAGTCGAAAAGCGTCCTCTCAGAGACGCTTAAATTCTGGGCCATTTCTGACTTACTGAGTGCAAGACGATTCATGGCTGCAACCTCGCGACTTGCTCGAGGTAGCGAATACCGTCATCGCCACGGATAAACTTGCGACGGCCTATTCGTTTGGCGGGGATCTGGACACCGCCGCGACGAGCGCGCCGAATCAGTGTGTCGCCGATCCCAGCCGCGGTTTTGAATCCCTGCAGCGTGTAGAATCGCTCTGGAGCGATGTAATTGGGTGCGCCGGGAGTATCTGACATGTGTCACCTCTATGGGTCTATTGCCGCTGGAGGCGCACAAAAAAACGATACCATCCAACAGCATCTACATACTTCAAGCGCTAAATACATCGCTAGAATGAAAAGTGCTGTTGACAGGTACCGGCTGCTACGCAGAAACCACCCATGTCAGACGCTAAAGCGACGCAATGGAGGTGCCCTATCTCTGGCTGGGCGCTTGACCCTAAAGAGTCCTAACGGCTCCAGCCAGCATTCAAATTGTCCATAAGGGCCACCCTGTCGGGCGGCACCAACCGTGTCGCACAGTAATGCCCGGTTGGCGTTCATGCCCTGGCCCACAGGCGGCGACGTTGTCGCATTCAACCTGGCCAGGTTGTTTGTTTCGGTGGCATTCTAAGGATCGAAATCACGTTGTCAAGCGGCTTTTAATGGGGGCTAGCGGGGTGTCGCCATCGACAATCGTCTCAGGCTAGGAGGGTGTTTTCTGCCGATTTGGAGGCTGCGAAGACGCAAGTCGACAATAGCTCATGTTTTTAACGTCCCGGCGACCGGGCGTTGAAGAATGGCGGTCGAATAACGCCACGAAAAAACCGTGCAGCGCTTTTTGCAGCGCGGACGAGCTGATTGCCAGTAAACACCGACGATGTTACGCTAGTGCTAGGCCCTCCGGGCCTATTCTCGTTTCCCGTCGCGTCACCCTGCAAGCCTTCGCATAAACTCGCAATTACCAAGGACTTACGCGATTCGTCGTCTGACGCGTTCTGGTCTCCCGTCTCGCAAGCATTCGCACCGCGTTGCACAGTTTCGCGCCCTGAGTGCTGCGCCAGATGCTGCGCGCTGTTTGGGGTGCCTGCGTTGGCATCGTCCGTACCAGTGGCCCGAAGAACGTGATGGGACGGACGATTGAACATCTCCCGCATCCGGCGGACGGCATCCGCTTCCTGTCCGGGGAATAAATGGCCATAGGTGTCCATCGTCAGTGTGATCGACGAATGGCGCATGAGCGATTGCACCACCTTCGGTTGCACGCCGGCCCCCGCCAACCAAGCGCCACATGTGTGCCTTAGCGAATGGAAGTCAATCCGTTCGCCGTTGTGATTCGTATCGGCCAAGAAGTCGCTCTGTTCTCGACGGCAATATTCATCGGGATCGTTCCTTGCCTCTTGGAGCCAAGCATTGCGTGAATCGGCCAGGTCGCCGCGAAACATGTGGGCCATGTCGGTTTCGTGTGGCAAATTGAACACTGGAGCAGTGGGTGATTTTAAAGCGATATGCGCCTTAAGATCGTCAGCAAGCTCGGGCTGGATGTACTGGTAGGCGTCCTCGGAATTCTTCGTGGACCTCGACTTGCAAGCTACATATGGATCATCTCTATCGACGTATAGCCGCCCTCGCGTCAGGCTCCTCAACTCACCGGAACGTAGACCGGTTTGAATAGCGGTCTTGTAGAGCATCACTCGTTCAGTGCCAGGCATCCCACCCCGATCCGGTGCTGCAAGTGCTGCGTCGCGGAGGTGGTGCCATTCCTCGGGTAGAAGTATTCGCCGTTCAAGTCGGCGGTCCGTCTTAGGGTTTGGCTTTTTCACTGACGCCAGCGGATCGCGTGGGAGCTTGTGGTGCTCGGTCAGCCACCTCGTAAAAGATTTGATGGCCGTCAGGTGGGACGCGATCGTACGAGCGCCTCTGTTCTTGTCTCTCAACATGCTGGCATAGCGATTGACCCCGTCGGCTGAGATGTCGCCCACGAGCGTGAGTTCCGCCCAAGTCGAAATCTTGCGGACAAGTCCCGTGGTTCTTTCAACGTGGTCATCCGATCGACCTGCCGCCCTCATCTTCGCCTCGAAGTCAGCTAAGTGCGCATCGATCGTACGCTGTGATTCCTTGCTGATCGCATCTAGCGCCGGGTCGATCACGCCATCACGGCGGAGAGCGGCGTCCGCCTCTAGTTTCTTGGCGATTCGCTCGGCAGATGCCTTGTCGGTGGTGTTCGCACATTTGGTCTGGCGACGACCGTTGTGATCCTTCCACTGAATGTAATACGGACCGCCACGGTTGTTCTTTCCGCCTCGCTTGAATACCGAAGCCATGATAAGATGTCCTTTGATATGGACGTCCATGGCCGTGTCCGGATGTTACCGGGCGCGGCCAGTTTCGTTTGTCACTCGTTTTTGGGATGAAGTTCCAGTTTGAGATACTTGGCCAACTTGTCGACAGAATCAAGGCTCAACTGGGACTTCATGTTGGCGAATCTACTCAACTGAGACTCGCTGATTGTGGTTTGCTTCGCGACTTCATACCGCGAGACCCCACTGTGCTTCAGTGCCGCTCGCAGTTGTTCGCTTATTGATTTTCGAGTTGCCATATGTGAATTATATCCGAGTGCTTGTGGTGTCACAATGGTTCTGTCCAGGATTTCTTCCGTCATACACCGATCTCTCCGACCGCCGCTGTCGGATTCCTTGATTCGGAGCCTCGCCACGATCACCTTACGGCCCTCCGCCCACGCAGTCGCCCGGCCAGCTTGAGCAGCTCTCGAGCCTTGGTTGGCGGGTCGCAGTGTAAGCATCGCCACTCCCCTGGGGCTAGACCTCGCAGGTCGCCGGCGGACGACATCCACATTTTCAACGAGGCGCATTTCGAGCACGGGGCAATGCGGTCGATCGGGATCGCGTTGGGCGACTCCCATGGGTCAGGCGTCGAATCGTCAGCCACCACAACTTGTCGCGAGGGAGCCGTGGTCGCCACCTCACGCTTCGATGCCGACAGCTGGCTCGGTCCATTCGCCGGAGTCACCTCGGTCGCTTCATGTCCGAATATCTTGCCTATATCCACAACCATTTTTATGGTCTCGCTTTCTCCGCGGGTCGATTCGCCGACTGGACGGCTGCCTCTGTGTTCCTGGGTCAGCTCACTGATACCTACCTCGGCCATTTCGTTTATCCAGTTCTTGACTGAACGGTCAGACGACGACTCTTTACCTTTGACATCGCTGGACGTGAATTCCCCGTCGCTACTTACGAAACCAACCAACCGTTCATAGAACCTCATCGCCGGGTCGCTAAGCCCACCGCCAATGGATCGCGACAACGGGCCTTTTAGTAAATGCTGGGCAACCTCGTAGTCGTCCTTGGTGGCGATGATCCGACCTTCAGCGTCAGCCTTCCGCTGCCGTTGGTGAAGGAGCGCCAGCGTTTTGATCATGGCTATCGCTTGAGGAAACGCACGTCGGGCCTCAACTCGAGTGGTATTGAACATCTCGGCGAATCGGTTGGCGTACGGAATAATAACGTGGGACTGCTTAATCATTCTCTGAATCGCATGATGTTTAGCAATGATCTGGTCTCGTAGTGCATCGTTGTTTTCTACGTCGCTAGCCGCGATGCTACGTACGATCCGCCCGGTTTTTGTTCGGGGCGTTCGTCCGTCGTCAGAAGCAAGCAACGATTCGCATCCTCATCAAAGACAACTGACACTGTCGTGCTTTCGATGTATGAAATCGGTCCATCTTGCTCGACCAGTTCAGTCACCATACTCCCTTCCTTTTTTATCGGAATGAGTTTGCTCAATCTGCCGCTGGAAAGCATTTCACGGAGGGCTCGCGTTGCCTCAGCAGTATCGTCATCCTGGACACGAGACCGTTCTCCGCAGACAACGAAGCGATGCTTGAGTTGTCCAGACTTCATGTAAAAGAGAGCTTGCGGAGTCATCTGCGTCGCCACGATGATCGCCTCTGGTGGAAAAATCCGCGACACCTGGTCGATAACGTAGCTTTTACCGCTTGAGCTTTGGCCCTGCGAGATCGCGGCAAGGGGCTTTTTCAGAAGCCGGGACAAGCCGACCAAATACGTGGTCATCGCCAATTCTTGCTCTCCCGCCACCCCCATCGTTTGAATGTCTTTGCAGATGCGCTCTAGTAGATCTGGCGATTCGAGCATCTGCCTCGCCTGCTCACGAACAACCTGTGGCATGCGCTCGAGTAATTCGGCATTCGACTCATTGAGAGACTTTTCTATTGGCGACTTTCTGTCTTTTGGTTTCTCTGCCGCGCTTGCCGCTATATCTAGAAGGGACCCCTCAATGTCGTCCTGGTTGATTCCAGGTCGATCCTTGCAGATGGACGCGGCAAGCTTCTTGCGTGCTGAAGACTTCGTAATGTCGAGGGTCTCAACAGCCACCGTTTCTTCGCCAAGCCTGGCCGTTATCGTGACGGAGCCATTTCGTCCCACCGGGTTATAGTGCAACGCGATGTCACTCATGATTCATCCTTGCGTAACCTTGATGTCAATGTGGAACTCGTCAGCCAAACCGGTCACGGCCAGTACGTCGCCGCGCGTCGCTCCAAGTCGTTTCCAATCCCGCGCGTCCTTGGTCTTATTGGGTGGCTGAATGACGCGTAACGACGTTACGTAGGCCGCCAGCACGGCGGCCAATGTCTCGGCCCCTTTCTGGCCGGCGCCGTGAGAGTCAACGTCCGCCACGACGATCACCGACTGGGAGCGAACATGACGAACGTAGTCGACGATTGCCTTGACTCCGCTCCGGCAGTCCGGCCGACCAATTCCGTCGAATCCCAGATCAAGCATGGCGGCCAGGTCGGTCGGCCCCTCGCAAATCAACAGCGTGCGTGGCGAGGCTTGCCCGGTCGGCACGAAGATCCCAGTCTTGCTACCGGTGACGGACCATTTGAATCCATTAGGCGACCTCAACCTGATGCCACATACCGTGCCATCATCGCGTCGCATCGGGAACGTAAACACACATTTGTCCTGATGCCACCCGACACGAAGCCGCCAGAGATTGTCCACCGATACACCAAGCAGGCGTGACAGCTGCTCAACTTGGGCGATAGTAATTTGTCGGTGACAATCACGGGCCAGACGGAGCATTGATGCGTCGTTGGTTGTGTCGCGGCCACCACGCACCGATACCGTTCGCCGTGCCCGCCAATCGCCGTTGTCGCGAAGTCTATGAAGCCATCCTACATCACCACACGGCTTATCGGACTCGACCCGCTGGCACATGGCGGACGTCGGTGCGACGTCCGGTCCGGTGTAGCCGCACCAATCCGGCTTCTCGCAGATCGGACAGGGGCGACGTTTCGAAACTCTTTTCCAATGACTCATAATATCGGTGTGTTACGCATATATTTAAGTTTCGTCATGAGACTTATTTTGTTCCGTTACGAATCCTGTAGGCCTTTTGCCAGCATCGGCCGGAGCAATACAGCGAGTCGACACACCTTGGCGAGAACGTGCTGTTGCACGTGGCACATTGTTTTGTGATGCGCCGTCGTCGTTGGTTTTCGCGAATCGTCGCACGAACGCACGGCGCGCATTTGGAATGCCGCTTGTGACGCGTCGACTCGTAAAAACGGCATCCGCACCGTTGACACCAGGTCTCTCGAACGCCGCTGTGCCAATGCCAATTATCGAGCACTGACAGGCGACGAAAGTATTCGGCCAACTTCGCTTGATGCTTTCGCCAGCAATCTATCGACGCGGAGTAGTGATCCATTCCCGACCACATGCTGGCGCCGCAAAAAGGGCAATTGTCTGGATATGCACGTGACCCAATTCCCATCGAAGATGGCCTTTTCAGCGATAAGCGAAGGCTCGACGAACCACCGCGGTGAATGATGTTCTGTCCGGTCGCATCAACGCATCCAGACGCCGCTCAAGAGGATTCCAGAAGCGCCCGAATCCAAAGTAGTCAGACGGGACAATCGACCGGCGAATGTACTTGTCGAGCCATCTCAGTGGTGGAATGCGGAAGGCGACTTCATCGAATCGGTGGAACGCGGACGTTAAAGCGATAACACCCTGTGAGCGGTGGCCAAGGTGACCTCTATCACGTAGACTAGTCATATCGAAAGTCACTTTGCCCGGTACGGTGTGGGAGCCGACCGGGCATTCTCATGCGCCGGAATCGGGACTTGGTAAGGAGCCTAAGAGGACTGTTCGGTTTTTTGTTGATCGATCCACTTGCGCAGATCATCGACCGGGTACCTGACGGAACGACCGATCCGCACGTGTGGGATTTGGCGGTTGGCCGTCAACGACCAAAGTTTTCTCGTGCTGATAGACAGCGATTTGGCAGCCTCACCGGGTGTGAGCAGCATAAGGTTGGTGTTCATCGTATTTCCCCTTACAAATCAAAGTGCGAGTCACTAATAGGGGAAATTGGCTGAGCAGCGATTGGATTGGCTGGGCCAAAAAATTTTAGGAGCAAAAATCACAACCACTTACACCAAAAGAAGATACCGCGAGATATTTTTTTGCAAATTGATGCGAGGATGTGCGGCTGGATGAATTGGTTTGCAATTGGCCAGCCAATTCGTCCATCAGTCTTGGCGACCGAATCGCAGTTTTCCCGCGTCGTCGCGGAGAAGATGGCGGCAGGTGAAGCGAGCGCGAACTAGCTTCTCATCCGACGCGCGTAGAGGTGGGTTGTGGCGCGGCCTATCATCAGGAGCCGACACATACTCTCGAAGCTCGCGGCTAAAATCGGCAATCGTTTGTGAAGGTTTGTGCTTGGCAGATTTGATTTCGTTCATTCTTCCACAGTCATGGCGAATATCAGCGATCTCTTCCTCCTTCACCGTTTTCGACAGATACCCAAACTCACTGAACAGATCCGCCTTCGTGGCAGTACATCCATCATCCGACTCTGCCAACAGATCCAAGAGCTTCTTCCATCGCTTACCGTTGAGCGGCAGAACGACCGAACTTTCCTTGGGAAATACACGCCCAAAATTGGGTGCGTGGGTTGCGCCCAGGTAACCTCCGTCCTCGTCAATGCCGATGGCAAGGTCGCACCACGACGTGACAGACAACTTGACGGCAGATGCCGACTCCGGGTCCAACGAGTCCACCCCATCGTCGGCATTAGCCGCGGTCGTAGACTCGTCCGACTCGGATCGTTCGGCTTCATGTCGGCCGATTGCGTCTCCGTCCGTGGAGGTGACTTCTCCTTCCGTGTGGGTAGGGGTCACCACAACGCCGTCGTCGTCTTGGGCCGACACTTGCTGCTTGTTCGAAAATTGAGGCGGCTGGGAATTTGTCAGGATAATGTCAATTGCGTGGTCTGACGCTTTGATGACATCATCGAGAACTGAGTACCAGCGTGACGAATCAAAACCATCGGCTGGAACACCTTTCTCGCCAGTCAAGAGACCCTTGCGCTTGAATTTCCTATGTTTGGGGTTGTCTTCAAGTGTGGATTTCCAACCCCCATTCCACGCCCATCTGTCAGCTGTCACGGGCGAACCTGAGATGTTCTGCCATGCCAGATTAAAAAGTAAGTTTGTCCAGAACGACACATGGCGTCTTGAGAAATAGGTGATGGGTGACCACCCATCATCCCAAGGCCACTTCGGCCACAATTCCGGCAAGAGTGTCTTGGGAGCACCGGCAAGACTAAGACTGGCGTCTTGAGCCACAGCCTGGTAGGCCGAGTATCGCTTGTCGCGGCCCACTGAAAATGCAGCGGAGTTGTCGTAGCCGCTGAAGTTATCTAGGGCTTCCTGGAGCCTACGAATGGTATCCGAATCTTGGGTAATGTCCTTCGAAAAGAAAAAAAGATAAGCTTTCAGCTCTGGATTTAACTGGACGGCCGTTAGGCGCTGGCCTTCGACTTCTATCTGCGTTTGCGCGAGCAATTTGTCGCCATTTGAATCTCTCTTAGAGTGCGCAGGCCGATGCGAAACATGTTCAAAGGCGATCCGGCGGTTTTGGTAGCAATCAGCAAAACCTAGTGCCTCGGTCAACGATGAGACATCGAGGCGGTCAATGTAGCTAACCATCGCACATGAGAGTCGTGGCTGGTCGTAACCGGTAAGTCCGCTAAGGCGTTCGCGTATTCTTTCCAGAGACCGTCGCCAGGGTGACGATTGCATTGTTCACTTGCCTTCCGTGGGCCAATCCGCGCGGGCCGTGGTTGGCAAGTGGGAACCACCGCGCCCGCGAGAATCGCTCGCCGGAGATCAACCGGCTACCCTGTTCGTGTTCCACCTCTACCATTATCGATCAAATTGGAGACGAGCTTCCCGGCGTTCCCATCATCGGCGGCATGGCGAGCGGCGGTACCGGCCCCGACATGAATCGCTTGTTCCTCAACTCAAAGGCCATTGCGACTGGTGCCGTTGGGGCGGTTGTCCGCGGCGGTGTCCGCATTCGATCGGTCGTCTCGCAAGGATGCCGGCCAATTGGCGACCACTACGTAGTCACCAGGGCGGAAGAAAACATCGTTTACCAACTGGGTGGCGTCCCACCCATCGAGCGGTTGCGCCAGTTGCCGCCGACTTTGACCGAGCGGGATCAACAATTGATACGAAGTGGACTTCACCTGGGCATCGTAATGAACGAATATCAGGAGACCTTCGCGCGGGGAGACTTTCTCATATCGAACGTGATTGGAACACGACCGGACGACGGGGCAATTGCGATTGGCAATTCCGTGCGCGTCGGTCAAACGGTCCAGTTCCACGTCCGCGACGCGGCGACGGCCGATGAGGATCTGGTGCAGTTGCTCAAGCAGGATCGGACGGCGAATCCAAATCCACCGCAAGCCGGATTACTCTTTAGCTGCAATGGCCGCGGAACCCGGCTGTTTCCGGAGCCGAATCACGATGCGGTAACCATCCAGGATAAGGTCGGACCGATCCCGTTGGCTGGCTTCTTCGGCCAAGGAGAACTGGGGCCGGTCGGCGGTAAAAACTACATCCATGGATTTACGGCCAGTGTCGCCTTCTTCGATTGATCATTGACTGGTATCGTGGAGTGGCGACACTAAATCTTCCATAATGTCACGGTTTCAGGACATCCAAGCGATACGGTCCATCCGAAGTCACTAAACCGAAGTTCCTCAGAACTTCGGACTATAGAGCGTCTTTCGACAGGCAGGATTGGAGGATCAGCAGACATGAAAGAATACACGGATGACACCGGTTTTCGCTGACACGTACTACATCGCGTTTTTTAACGCCAAAGATGTAGCGCACCAGAAGGCTGTGGATGTTTCTGAGCAACAAGCCGCGCCACTCGTCACGACGGCATGGGTCCTCACGGAATTCGCGGACGGCATAGCGAGAACAGATGCTGCACGACACGTTGTGGAATGAGAATGCGAACCTTGTGAGGCGATGCCTCGAACATGCGTTCGTGCAAGGGCTGGCCGACGGCACGCTTGACCGCGACGTGTTCCGGCGATACGTCGCCCAAGATGCGTTCTTCTTGCGCGCCTTTCTCAAGGCGTATGCACTGGCCGCTGCCAAGTGCGATGACTTCGAGCGCGCGCGCCTGTTCCACGAGTTGATGACCAGTGTTTTGGACGAACTCAAGCTGCACGCGAGTTATTCTGCAAAGCTCGATATCGACCTTGATCATGTCAAACCATATTTAGCAACATCGGCGTACACCGATTTCCTACTTCGCGTAGCATGGCACGGCAGTCTCGCTGAAATCATGGCTGCGATGGTTCCTTGCATGCGGCTGTACGCGCATATCGGCAATGAACTTACCACCTCGCTGCGCCCGGAGCATCCGTACGAAGACTGGATCAAGACGTATTCCGGCGATGAATTCAGGCAGCTCTGTGCTCGACTGGAGTCACTTCTCGACGAAGTTGCATCGGACTGTCCAGCCGTTCGTGACGCCTATCGCTACGCCATGCAATGCGAGTTGGATTTCTTCTCGGCACCGTTGGAGAACAACCCGTGATAGTTGCGATGACGATCGCCGGCTCCGACCCATCGGGCGGAGCGGGTTTGCAGGCCGACTTGAAGACTTTTCACCAGCACGGCATCTACGGCACGAGCGTGGTGACGTTGCTGACAGTGCAAAACACGCAGAAGGTCGAATCGGTCGAGGTACTTGGACCGGAGTTTGTTATTTCGCAACTGGATGCTGTTCTCGACGATATTCCACCGACTGCGGCGAAAACCGGAGCCTTGGGCAACGCCGCAGTGATCGAAGCGATTGCGGAGCGGGCCGAGCGTTTTTCGTTTCCGTTGGTAATCGACCCGGTGATGGTCAGCAAACACGGCGCCCCGCTGATCGACAACGAGGCCGTGCAAGTCCTGCGGCGACAGCTACTACCCCACGCACTGCTGATCACGCCAAACGTGCCGGAAGCGGCAAGGTTGGCGGGGATGGAGGTCACCGACCTGTTAACGATGGAGAAAGCGGCTGCCGTCATTTCTCGGCTGGGCGCGAAGAATGTCTTAGTCAAAGGTGGCCACCTCAAGGGCGATCCCGTGGACGTACTTTGGACTGCTGGCGAGAATCACTCGTTACCAGCGGAACGTGTCGATACCACACACACGCACGGCACCGGCTGCGTTTTCTCAGCCGCGATCACGGCGCGATTGGCCATGGGCGAAGACCTGGTTACCGCCGTGAAGGAGGCCAAGCAATTCATCACAGCCGCCATCCAAAACAGCCCAGGTCTGGGCCAAGGCTTCGGGCCGGTCAACATGCACGCTAGGACGGATTTCTAATCCGTCCATACATGTTCAACGCATAACATAAGGACCACAACCAATGGACGAAACACGACAGTTGTTGAAGATTTTCGGAGTCGCCGTCACGGACTTTGAAGCGGAAGCGGAGAAGCTAAAAAGTGTCGCGGAACAATTCACCGCCGGCACCGACAAAGCCGAAGTTGCTGGCCACCTGAAAAACGTCGCCGAATTGTGTCGCGAACTGAACACACGCTGGCTGCAAGTCACGCAACGCGTTTTCCAGTCGCAAAACGAACTGCTGACTCGATGCGCCGAAGCCGCTGACAAGGTCTCGTGATGGCTGAAACGAGCAGCGAACAGCCCTCTCGAAAGGAAGACTCGCGCGACGATGGCCGATCAATGTGCGAGACGGTGTTTACGTATCACGAGCGGACAAAGCATCAGTTCGAGCGTTACGCGCGCTCGCTAGGATACTTGGATTGGGCCACGCAGCCTCATCCATTTCGTCACTACGAGGGTAGCCTGCAGATGCAGTTCGACCTCAATCGATCGCCGCGACCGTTGACCTACGACCAACTCTACGAAGACAACCCGCTGTCGCCGCAGGCTGTGGACCTTGATTCGTTGGCCGATTTGTTTCGGTACAGTCTCGGGCTTTCCGCGTGGAAGCAGGCGGGGTCGAATCGCTGGGCGTTGCAGATTAATCCATCGAGCGGCAACCTTCATCCGACAGAATCCTACGCCGTCCTGCCGCCCCTATCCGCAACGCCGTGAAGGATTTTTACGCGGAAAATTCTGGGGTTTCCTTAAATCGGAGGATATGAAAAAAGGCCAGATTCCCCATTCAACGAACTGAAGACTATTCAGTCAGAAAGGAATCTGGCCAT
>Ga0310121_10004217_pt1 | contig 12788 bp, 11 predicted proteins | sample CB27_Tmax_986_MG_FD_203504 | JGI IMG/M metagenome (GOLD analysis project Ga0310121, IMG submission 203504) | Marine microbial communities from Western Arctic Ocean, Canada - CB27_Tmax_986 | ecosystem: Environmental > Aquatic > Marine > Oceanic | place: Canada: Western Arctic Ocean | collected... | reverse complement strand
CGTGCGGATTCCACTTTAATCACTTCTGCACCCATGTCAGCCAATAATTTTGTACAGTGAGGGCCTGCCCATATCCTGGAAAAGTCAAGGATTCGAACGTTTTCAAGCGCTAATGACACTCGCCATATCCTTCAAGTAGGATCACCTATTAAAATATCTGTGAACTTCAGATCTTTACGTAGATTTTTGATCAGTAGATAAACTCATACTACTGGGTTTACCTGTAACCAAATATATTATACGCTCAGCTATGTTCGTTGTACGATCACCTATGCGTTCCAAATCATGAGCAACCCATAGTAGATGAGTTGCTCGCCTTATTGTTGAAGAATCAGACATCATTACGTTCAACAGATCATTAAAAACCTTCTCGTAAAGATCGTCCATTTCATCGTCGTCAGTCCATACGCCTCTTGCAGCTACAATATCTCTATTTACCAACGCATCGAGGCTACGTCGTAACATATCAGACGATAATTCGGCCATTCTGGGTATACCCGCGATAGGTGCTAACGGTGGCTCATTACCTATCAGCAAACTTATTTTCGAAATGCCTTCAGCATAGTCTCCAATACGTTCAAGCTCAACAGAAACATGAAGAACAGTCAGAAGAATGCGCAAGTCCCCCGCAAGAGGTTGCTGAGTAGCTATCAGATCAACGCAGCGCTCCTCCAAGTCAATCTGCTTATCATCTATGACATCATCTTGCCTTATGACGTCTCGAGACGCTTCCATATCGCGTCTTCGTAGTCCATCCATAGCACTAGCAATAGCTTTTTCCACTATGCCACCAAGAACTAGCAATTCATCTTGTAGCATTCTCAAATCTCTATCGTAATCAGTACGAACCATAAGAAAGTCCTTTTACACCGCTTTATGTTTATCTGTTAACGCCTAACTGAATCTTCCAGTGATATACGCCTCTGTTCTTTCATCTTCTGGATTAGTGAAGATGCGTTGGGTAGCACCATGTTCTACCAAATATCCCGACCTATCTTCATGAACCATAAGAAAAGCCGTTTCATCCGACACCCTCGCCGCCTGTTGCATATTGTGAGTAACTATAACTATAGTATAGTGTTCGCTCAAATTCCTGATCAGATCCTCGATAGCTAATGTAGCCATAGGATCTAAGGCAGAAGCTGGTTCATCCATCAATATAATCTCTGGTTCAACTGCCAATGCTCTAGCTATGCAAAGACGCTGCTGTTGGCCTCCAGACAAAGTTAAAGCGCCATCATTTAGACGATCTTTAACTTCGTTCCACAAAGCAGCCTGCCTCAAGGAGCGTTCAATAGCTTCTTTGACATCACCTGTATATCCATTTATCCTCAAGCCAAAGCCAACATTAGCCGATATAGATTTAGGAAACGGATTTGGCTTCTGAAAGACCATTCCAATTCTTGATCGCATTTCAGTTGGATCAATTTTTGAAGAATACAAATCTCTACCTTCAAAAATCACCTGACCTTCAACCTTGGCACTGGGTATCAGGTCATTCATACGATTAAAACATCGTAACAGAGTGCTTTTACCACAACCAGAAGGACCTATCAAAGCGGTAACTTTGTTCCTCTTAAATGCTAGGTGAATATTCCTTAGAGCCAAAAATTCACCGTACCATACAGAAAGGCTTCTGGCTTCCAGAGCTATTCCTTCGTTATTGGTCACATCTTTATTCAGCGGATTTTCCCTGATATTTATCTCTTAAATAAATCGCAATAGCATTCATCGATAGTAATATAGTCAACAACACTATTATACCTGCTGCTGCCAAGCCTTGAAAATCTTCTTGAGGACGGGAGACCCAATTGAATATTTGGATAGGTAAAACCGTGAATCTATCGAGTGGACTCGACGGTACAAAGGTCAAATAAACAAGGGCACTTATAGCTATTACAGGTGCAGCTTCTCCAATTGCCCTAGACATCGCTAAGATAGTGCCTGTAAGTATACCAGGGAATGCAACTGGCAAAACCACCCCTTTTATAACCTGCCATTTGTCTGCTCCAAGAGCGAAGGCCGCTTCTTTATAATAAGAAGGGACAGCTCTTATAGATTCTCTTGAAGCTAATATCACAATAGGCAGCACCAGTAAGGAAAGTGTCAGAGACCCGGCAAGCACAGTTCTACCCAAAGACATAAGTTGGACAAAGACAGCCAATCCCAATAACCCATAGACAATTGATGGAACCCCCGCAAGGTTAGACAAATTAATCTCTAAAATCTGAGTTGACCAATTTTTTGGCGCATACTCTTCTAAATATATGGCTGCAGACACACCAATAGGTACGGTAAAAAGACCGGTGAGAGTCATTATCCATATGGTGCCCATCAACGCAGATTTCAATCCTGCCTGTTCTGGATGTCTGGAGGGGTAGTCTGTTAAAAAGTGTAGGCTGAGCCACGGTAAGCCTTCAATTAATACTTGAATCAAAAGAAGAAGCAATCCTCCTATTCCTATCAAAATCGAAAGTAAAAATATGAAATAGAAGGCCTTAGCTATACCTTTCCTGAGACGTAATTTCTGATTAAACTGGTCCTTTCGATTATTTGTCAATATTCTTCTCTCCATCTACGTACAACCCAGTGTCCCAGCACGTTCATACATAAAGTCATAACAAAGAGTAGAAGTGCAACTGCGAAAATTGTATTAAATTCCAATGAACCGTGAGGAGCTTCCCCGAGACTAAGCTGTACTATATACGCCGTCATAGTCTGTATACCTTCCAAAGGGTTAAATGTTAGTCTCGGAGTTGCTCCAGCTGCTATGGTAACCAACATTGTTTCACCAATAGCTCTGGATAACGCTAATATAAATGCAGCAACAATTCCAGAAAGGGCGGAAGGGACTACAACCCTGAGACTAACTTCCAGTTTCGTTGCACCCAAAGCATATGCTCCTTGTCTAAGAGACTGAGGAACCGACATCATGGCGTCTTCACTAAGAGACGATATCATTGGGATTATCATTATCCCCATCACAAGCCCCGCACTTAGTGCATTAAATACGAGCATGTCCGGGAAGACAATTTGTAACACCGGAGTCACGAAGGTCAGAGCAAAATAGCCGTAGACCACGGTAGGTATACCAGCCAATATCTCCAATGTCGGTTTTATTACGCGTCTAACTTTGTTCGGCGCATATTCCGACAGGAATATTGCAGTGCCTAAACCTATAGGCAAAGCCACAAAGGCCGCAATTACAGATATTAGGAGGGTGCCACTTACTAAAGGTAAAACTCCGTAAGACTTAGGTTTTAAAAGAGGACTCCATCTAAGCCCTGTCAGAAATTCCCATATCGAGACTGTGTCGAAAAACCCATACGCCTGTATTATGAGGCTAATGACAATACCTACAGTCGTCAGAATAGACACAAGAGCACAAATTAAAAACACCCACCTGACGAATCGGGCTTCGTGCGCAATAAAATCCGATCGCTTAAATCTTAATTCTCTATTTAGTCTATCCATGTACGTCTGTGAATTCCGGTTAGATTCGATACCGAATTGTCTGATATCCATTATATGAAGTATTTATCTCCCTAAGATAATGGAGATTACCAGAAAGTATAATATATGCAAAATCTACAAACCTTGGCAATTTCCTGCAAAATTAGGTCACTTTATCAAATTAAGGTTGTTTTTGTAGGTTTCTTGAGGCAAAGGAACGTAGCCTACCTCACTGGATAATTCTGACCCGTACTTCATGAAGAAATTTATAAAGGCTTTAAATTCCGTTCGTTCAACGCTTTTATTATTCACATATATATAGAGAGGTCTAGACAGTGGCTTATATGTCCCGTCTAATATAGTTTGATCAGTCGGCTCAACGCAACCATCTCCAGAATCGACCGCAATGAGCTTTAATTTATCTGTGTTTTCTCGATAGTAGGCATATCCAAAGTAACCTAGTGAATTTTTGTCGCCATTAATTCCTCTAACTAACACGTTATCATCTTCGCTCGCCGTATAATCCGCCCGAGAGGCGCCCGCTTCACCGACAACTTCTTCAGTAAAATAATCAAATGTACCCGAGTCCGTGCCTGGTCCATAAAGATTGATTTTTGAATTTGGCCACTCAGGCCTTATATCATTCCATGAGTCTACTTGACTCTCTGGTTCCCATATTAGTTTCAACTCATCAAGAGTTAAACAAGATATGAAATCTGATTTAAGATTCGCCACCACTGACAGACCATCTATGGCAACCTCTAGCTCCGTATAAAGTATACTATTTTCCGTAGCTTCTTCTATTTCTTTATCTCTAATAGGCCGTGAAGCATCATTTATATCTGTCTCGCCGTTCACAAATCTCTTGAATCCACCTCCTGTACCAGACACCCCAACGTTGACCCGAACTTTTGGATTCTCTTTACGGAATTCTTCGGCAACTGCCTCAGTAATGGGGAAAACAGTACTTGAGCCATCTATTTCTATATCACCTGTTAATTGCGTTGACGATGATGTGTCACTACATGCTACCATTAAAAAAACCACACATACTGTTAATAAACACAGTCTTAAAACCGATTGAATACACATCTTAAATTCTGCTTTAAATAATCGGGCTAGTAGCACGTTCACTCTCCTTTTTAGGATTTTCATTTAACCCTTAACTCAGATCAAATGAAATCAATTTCAGTAGATACTAGGAATCTAGACAACTTTCTGATCTTTCAGTCTCAACAAGTCCTCCGTGGAATAGCCTAACAGTTCGCATAATATTGCATGGTTATGTTGTCCTAAAGTTGGCGCAGGATTTAGTTGCCAAGGAAATCCTGCGATTTTATATGGACCAGAAGAATATTTGAACTCTCCAGCTACAGGGTGAGCAACTTTTACAAAAAATTCTCTTTCTTCCAAGTGTTCCCACTCCAGAATATCTTGAGGTGTAGCCACATATGCAAAAGCTAACCCAAGGCCTTGAGCTTTCTCGAAAATCTCTCGCTTTTTATGCTTAATCAACCAAGGTTTAATCAAATTATCAATTTCATCTGCATGAATAGTCCTACCTGATCGATCTGCAAATCTAGGATCCGCAAGTTCGGGTAATTTCATCAGATCGACCATAGCTTCCCATTTACTGTCTGGTCCAGCGATCACTCCCACATACCCGTCTTTAGCCTTGTATGGTCCCCAAGCGGCACGACCATATCCTCTATTGCCAGATCTGAATAAACTAGCTCCTGTGTAGCTATACATACTGAGAGCATTTTCAAGTATCGTAGCTATATACTCACTTATTGCAACGTCGACATACTGGCCTTCACCGGAATTTTCCCGATGCCACAAAGCCGATAATGTAGCAACAAAAGCATTTTGACCCGCTCCGTACTGGGATAGTCTAGCACCCATTTGGAGAGGTTCACGATCTGATTCACCTGTGATATACATCAATCCACCAATGGCATATAGGTTTATCTCTCTAGCACTATAATTCCTGTAGGGACCACTCTGTCCGAAATTTGATATCGATGTCATTACCAATTTAGGATTAATAGATAACAAGTTTTCATAGGAAAACTGTAATGAAGGCATTACTCTAGGTGCAAAATTCTCTATGAGTACATCAGACCACTTAATTAAACGTTTGAAAATCTCTCTACCAGCTTCATGCTTTAGATTGACGGTTATACTCTTCTTACTGGTATTAAGATATAGAAAAAGTCCACTTTTTTCTATATCTTTTATACCATCTGGGTAAGGTCCTAGATGACGAGAATAATCTCCCACCACGGGTCTCTCAATTTTAATAACATTTGCCCCCTGAGATGCCATAAGTAAGGAAGCATAGGGTCCGGAAACGTAATGTGTTAAATCGAGAACATTAAAACCTGTTAGTAATCCCCTCTGCTCATTCATTCATCAAGCACCAATTGTGGAAATTACAGCTCTCTTATGCATCGCTCTGCCTATTTTCTTTTCCCCTTCGTATACCTCTATCGAATATGTCAGTCTATTCCTTTCTCTATCCACTTCAACCAGTTTTGCTTTAGTCTTAATTTTGGCACCTATTAAAGTTGGGGCCATGTGTCGTAGATCGTCCACAGCATAGCCGACGGTGGTAAAATCTTCTTCTAGATATGGTTCTGAAGCCTGTATGCAAGTCCGTTCCATAACCATAAGTAAAGATGGAGTCGAAAGCACGTCTGCTCCCTGTCGTCCCATTCTATTAATGGTCAAGTCAACCGTCACCTGGATTTCCATCACAGCTTCTTGACCTGTTTGAAATATATTCATATCCATCGATTAAGTACATCCTCTCTTAGTTTTACGATTTCCTCTCCTTTGCTGAACCCTTGCTATAAACACATTCGTGATTTCTTTCCACAACCTATCCGATAACGTTCGATATTTCCATTATTCTTCGTACGATAATCTCTTCATCACCATCCATTAGATTGACAGGCACAATGGCTATGCCCCCGGCATAACTGGCCGCCCTAACACGAATCGAAGGATCACCATTCATTAGATATCGTACAACTTCACTCTCACTAGGGCCACGCCAGGCCTTATCAAAGAATATCAATACTCTGGGATGAGTTCTATCGGCCTCGTCTAATTCGGGGCGCGCTTCGCTTAGTTCCAATTCCAACCCAGTAATAGCTTGCAACTCACTCATCATGTACTCACATTTAGATCTCCATTTCTCTTGTATGGCATTATGATCCGCATCTACAAACATTTCTAAGGCTGTAATCAATCCAGCGACCTCCTCCTTACAAACCTTAGCCGATCTGCCAATTCCATGATTTGGAGCACCATTCATGACAGCTGCCTCAATCAGATCTCTTCGACCTGCTAGTATACCTGTAGATTGAGGTCCCATAACACCTTTGCCACCACTGAAACTAACCATATCTGCGCCCATATCTATATATCTATGTAAATTTTCGGGCGGCGGCAGCATAGCGGCTGCATCTACAATAACTGGAACACCCCTAGAATGGGCTATCTCAGCAACTCTAGGGAGAGGTATAGCTCCTCCTTGGCGTGGAGCGAAAATATATGCCACAGCAGCAGTGGATTCATTAATAGCATTTTCAAGTTCCCATTCGTTAGTGGTACGACTGTTACCAATTTCTATCAACTGACAGCCAGCAATTCTGTAACTATGATCATAATTTACTCTATGAGCTCTGTGTATAACAATTTCGTTTTTAAGACCTGTAGTATCAGGAAGTTGATCAATCTTTGAACTATCCGTTCCTGTTATGCAAGCTGCAGCTTGCAAAATCATTCCAGCAGCTGAGCCTGCCGTCACTAGCCCCGCTTCAGCACCGGTTAATTTCGCGATGATTTCACCTGTCTTATCATTCAATTCATGCATATCAACAAACCACTTGGATGCATCTTCCATAGCATTAACAACTGCTAATGGCATAATACTCCCTCCTAAAACAGTGACCCAAGAGGAAGCATTGATGACTCTTGTCAGACCCAATCTTTTGTAAAATTGTCCACCAGCAATCATAGTTTATAACTCCTTATAGTTATTTAGTTGAAAATCTCACGGTCCATCAAAGATTTAAGTTAGTATCCTTAATTCTACTCTCTCCCTCTGATCAAATATTTAGGTGCTATTTCAGGGAAGACGCTCAAAATAACTAGGCAATAAGCAATAATGGCAAGAGTCACAAATCCTCAGACATTATCGTCCCTTGAAAATAGGTGTTCTCTTCTCAGCAAAAGCCTTTAATCCTTCTTGTGCATCTTCTGTACGTTGTAGACGTCTGTTCATAATTCCTGCCAATCTAACTTTATCCTCTAGACGCATGTACTGACCTCTATTAGCTATCTCTTTAATTGATCGCATAGGTAAGGGGGCATTTTGACGAAGTTTGTAAAGAATTTGATCGACCTTATTCATTAATTGGTCATGCGGGACCACCGCGTTCACCATACCCATCTTAAAAGCCTTATCAGCACTAATTAACTCCCCTGTGAAGAGGAATTCGAAAGCTAAGTTAGCCGGTATTTTCTGAGCCAACATACAAGGTCCACTTACTGAACCGATTCCTCTCTTCGCCTGAGGCCAACCAAATTTAGCCTCTTCAGAGGCTATTAGAATATCTGATGCTAAAGCTATTCCACCTCCCTGAGCAAGACAATATCCGTTTATGGCGGCTATAATCGGTTTGTAAATCTGACTCTGGTACACATAAAGGTCCTCCGTTGAAATATCATTAGAGAACAAGTCATCGCTTCGGCCAGACATAGATTTCAGATCATGACCAACAGAAAAGGCCCTGCCTTTACCAGTGATTACTGCTATCCATATTTCCGGATTATTCTTCACATCATGTAATATGCTCCACAGCTGCTCGCGCATTTCAGCATCTATCGCATTTAATTTGTCCGGTCTATTAAGTGTTATAAACCCAACCTTGTCTTTAATTTCAAATTCAACAACTGTCAATTGTCGCTCCTACAGTTTCGTATTGAAAGCGATTCCGCCTAGATCGATTTATTTCCAAGTGTAAAACCTCAATAATGCATAGGTGTTATGCGTATAAAGTCCGGTGAATATAGCATAAGGGCAAATTCAAAACAAGAAGGGTTTTTCAATTCATTCTAAACAAAAATATTTATCGATATATCAGGAATTTAGTTCCTTTGAAATAGGATAATTCGTAGAAACGATCAATCAATTACAGGTTTTTATACAAGGCTTATGCATATTTTGAGACCTTTTTTATACTTTAACCAGATATTCAATATGGCATATCATGAAGTTCTGTCAGATATTTAACATGATTAAACGAAGGGTCTAGAGGCTCGTGAAATGATAGATCCAAACTTGTCAAACAATCCAGTTAAACAAAGAACGAGGACCAGGTAATGCCCGGATCAGAAGTATCTCAAGAATTTGCGTTGGTAAGAGACTTCGCTATCATCATGGCTGTAGCGGGAGTAACTATTGTCATTTTTAGGAAGTTAAATCAACCCCCTATATTAGGATATATTCTAGCTGGCTTGATTGTTGGTCCTTTCACCTTACCACTCCTTGGTATCCAATCTCCTATAACTAACGTAGAAAGCATACGACTACTGGCAGACTTGGGTCTAGTGCTACTTTTGTTTGGTCTTGGATTGGAGTTTGGTTGGGAAAGAATTCGTCAAATGGGTATTAGAGTTATCCTCATTGGGACCATTGAAATAGGCCTTATGATAGCTATTGGATTTGAAGTTGGAACTCTCCTGGGATGGAGCGTCAAAGAATCTGTATTTCTTGGCGCCGCTCTAAGTATCAGTAGTTCAGCTATAATAATAAAAATTTTACACGATACCGGTTCTCTATTTAAACCGCACGGCAAACTTATAGTAGGCATTCTAGTAGTAGAAGATTTCGCCGCTGTTCTTTTACTCAGTCTGTTATCCGGAGTGATTAGTATAGATTCTACAACGCCGGGAGACATCGCCGGCCTACTTATGAAATTAACCCTGTTCTTTATTTCAGCGCTCGGTCTCGGTGCATTATTCGCCCCTAGAATAGTGAATTTCGTAGCAAGATTCAAATCCCATGAAACTTTGCTAATAGTCAGTCTCGCTTTATGTTTTGGTCTGGCCCTTATAGCTGAACAATTAGGGATATCTGCTGCTGCTGGAGCTTTTATCATTGGTACTGTTCTGGGAGATACTTCCCATTCAAAAGAATTGTCTCAAACTATGGGACCAGTTAGAGATATTTTCGCCGCGCTTTTCTTTGTATCTGTGGGTATGCTCATCGACATTACTCTTGTAGCCGATTTTATATTACCAGCCCTAGTGGTTTCGGTAGTATTCATCACCGCAAAAGTCATCATTACTACGGTTGCAACTTTTGTGATGGGTCATGATGGAAGATTAGCCCTAAAAGTTGGGATGGGTACTCCGCAATTGGGTGAATTTTCGTTAGCTATCATCAAAGTTGGAGCCGATCACTCAGCAATTGGGGCGTTTTTATATCCAGTCACTGTAGTTACGGCTGCCATCACATGCTTTGTTTATCCCTTCATTTTTAGATCTGCGAGTGCCACATCTACCCTTATACATAGAAAATCACCTGACTTACTTAAGAATTACGTCGGCATTCTATCCGATTGGCTTATATCGATTAGAACCGTCTTAAGTATCCAAGGGCCTATTACAACAAAGGTCAGACACTCCAGCAAGGTGATGCTAGTGAATTTCAGTATAATCGCAGTCTTAATAGGTGTTGCTACTTTCCTGTTGCGATTTGTGCCCGAACTGTCGAAAGTAATAAAATTACACGAAAGTATTTTAGCATTAGTCCTAAGTGCATTTGTCCTTACACTTTGCGTACCGTCCGCTATTTTTATTTGGAAATCTCTACAGGCAATAACTGACGACTTATCAACCGCGATCCTGGGACGTACCTTTATCTTATCGTCGCCTAACATATGGGGAAAGGCAAATCTACATTCTCTTATTAAGGATAGCGTTTTAATGCTAATGGTCGGCTTTCTATTGATATGGAGCCTCCCCTTTCTGTCCCAATTACTTTTTATTGGAAGCTTTTCGGCTCCTATACCAATAATCCTGATAGGAGTACTAGCTGTCCTAACTTGGCGCACATCTTCCAAGATTCATAATTTATTACAATCAGCCTTTAATCAAACGTTTCTAGGAGAATTCCCTGCGGATATAGAGCTGGAAACAAAAAAAGACGCTCAGATTGAGCGTCAACTTAATCTATTCTAGACATCAAGCGAAGGCAAAAACACATAGGCCTCAACACGACACAAGTAATTGTCGATCCGATAATCAGTTATCTCAAGATCGTAACCATATATTGGCACAGCGTTAATACTTCAGTGATTCAACCCTGCCAAACATCATTGAAGAGGCGAAGCCAATTTCCTCCTAACACCTTCGATATTTCATCTGCCTTATATCCTTTGTCCATGAGTAATTCCGCTAATATTGGTAACTTATCGGGTGTTTCTAAATCAATAGGATAGTACCTCTGCTCCGACAAGTTACTCATGTCCTTGGGGTAAATATTTGAAATGGCCTTCAAAGGGAAACTAGTTCCTTGCTGAGAGCTGATATATCTCCAAAAGGATTCTTGTTGATCCTGCGTATAATCGGTACCAATACCAACGTGGTCTACACCTAACTTTTCTACCATCTCATCTATTACATTTACGTAATCTTGGGCTGTGGCCTGTTTGCCATCACGTAACATACTGTTAATGCAAGTGGCACCAATTACGCCTCCTTTTTCGGCGAGTAGTTTCATAGCATCGTCTTCTTTGTTGCGGGGCATGTCTAAATGAGATTTTAGATTAGCATGTGTGACTGACACGGGCTTTTCTGATGACACAATGGTATCCATGGTCGTTTGTATACCTACATGTGATAAATCTATCAATATACCCAATCGATTCATCTCCCTTACAGCATCGACTCCGAAATAGGTTAACCCGTAGTCATATCGTTCATAACATCCGCTACCGAGTAAATTCGCTTCGTGATACGTTATTTGGATAATTCTCACACCTAGCCGATGAAATAATTCTAATCTTTCCAGTCGATTCTCTATTGGAGAAGAATTTTGGAAACCTAACACGACTCCTGTCTTCTTATTCTTTTTAGCTTCTAAAATGTCTTCGGTATTTTTAATTTGACTTACTGTATCCCGATAACATCTAAATCTTGGCGCCCACGCCGATATGTTGTCGAGAGCCTCAGAGAAATTTTCCCAAGTCGCGACCGTTGCATTTATAGCTGTGACTTTACCAGACTTTAGACTTCCGAAAACCGCTGGGCTATCCCAATTGCTGACATTCAAACCATCTATTACAATCGCGCTATCGTAAAGTTCCTTTGCTAATTTATTAATCGGCACTGCCATATTTACAATCCTTTCTAGACTTTAAAAAGTGAATCTTTCTCCGATTCTAAAGAATTCCTCGGTCCAGTTAGCTTTGTCTTCTAAGTGATCTGCTATAAGTTCACCTATGTATCCACCAAACTTAAAACCATGACCACTACCACCTCCAGCTAGCAATATCTTGTCGGAATCGGGCTTCCAATCAATAACAAAATGTCCATCTATTGTATTAGTGTAAAGACAAGATCGTGCTCCAACAAATGGACTGCCTGCTAATGGTGGAATTCGTTTTGATACAAAGTCCTTCACAGATTCAATAAAATCACTTCTTGTTATCCTGTAAGTATCAGGTGTCACTTCTTCACCAGGTAAGTCCATTGCAATTTTAACGGTGCCATCCGACAACAACGGAAAGCCATACCAGCCTTCCTCTACCGGATGTATTGACCAAATAGGCATCATATCGTCTCTGAAGAAATTCTGCTCGTGTGGTCGGAAGAAGGCCATCTCTTGTCTCGAGACCGTAATACTTTTTTCTAACTCGGGGGCAAACCTCCCAATCCAGGGACCTGCAGAAATAATCGAACGATCGAACGACTCCATGGTTCCACCGACATTGATACAGACTTTACCAGCCGAATCATATACTTCAGAAACGGGCGAGTTTTCTCTAATTTCTACACCAATGTCCGTTGCGATATCTTTCAGAACGGACATTGCAAGACCACTATCCAAATATCCAGCCCATGCATCATATACGAAATGTTCCGACCCGCTTAAAGCAAATGAAAATTGAGGGAATTTACTAATTACTTGATTCTGAGATAGCATTTGCACCTCTTTACGTTCCTTATTCAAATACTTAAAGTTCTCATAGCCTCCTGATCCAGGTTGAAACTCCGAGTCGCTGTATTGGGACAAACCGCCTGTTTGACGATAAATA
>Ga0310121_10004216_pt1 | contig 12789 bp, 10 predicted proteins | sample CB27_Tmax_986_MG_FD_203504 | JGI IMG/M metagenome (GOLD analysis project Ga0310121, IMG submission 203504) | Marine microbial communities from Western Arctic Ocean, Canada - CB27_Tmax_986 | ecosystem: Environmental > Aquatic > Marine > Oceanic | place: Canada: Western Arctic Ocean | collected... | reverse complement strand
TGTCCATTTCCAAGGCAAAGGAGTCGGGCACGCTCTGCGCAGTCTTCTTGACGGCCATTCCGTCGATGTCGGCTAATGCGACACGGGCACCGTTGGCGCTCAGCGCGGAGACAATTGCTTGGCCGATACCTCGAGCTGCACCAGTAACTAGTGCCCGCCTACCTTCCAAACTTACTTTCATAGTGAAATCCCCATGTGGCAGGACACGCAGTCATCAAAATTATCTTACAATTCGTGGCGGACTCCTACAAGGCTCGCACGTCACGTCGAGTAGAACAGCAGAGATTCGCAGCGACAAGCAACAACTGGGAGTGGTTTTTAGGCGGTTTCCATTGCTCCGTTACTCGGTCCCCCTTGCTTTGGCGTTGACTTCCTGCTCCCTTGCCTTTGCAGTCCATTGGCCAAACTTCGTAACGTCGGCTCTCGGGGCCGCCTTGATCTTCTATCAGAAAAGGCTGTGATGGACGTGACGGGAGAGGGGCATGATTATCCCGCCCACGAGAATTTGCGAAGAACCACGAAGAAAGATTTCGCATTTGAAATGAGCGGGTCGAACCTCCGCTTTGGTGCGGGAGTGACCAGTGAGGTAGGACTCGACCTGCGTCGGCGTGTCGGTCCTGTGCAGATTCAGCGAGTACCAGAAACTGCTGATGCGAGGGCGGCTGAGGCCTCGAAACGGGCCCATCTAGATGCGGCGGGGAATCTGACCGCGGTAAGAAACGGAAGGTGGCAGAATGCCTTGAACCACCCCCAAAATGGGGATATTGTCACCCCAGAACCGACACTTCTAGGGCACGAAATGCCCCTGATCAGCAGTTTGAACAGAGGATTGTGCACCAAGTGAATCCCCATTCCAGACCGGAACAGCAAATTGCCCAGGTTGTAACGAGAGTACCAATAGGAATCTTCGTCGAAATTCAATCCCAGTTCCGTCTGCCCCGCCGGCAGCGAGCAGGCGTACAGATACTACTCTTCATTGGCCAAGTACATCGCATCTTCGGTGACGTAATGCACGTCGCGGCCGGTTGCCGCATCGATGTCTTTGCCCTCGGCCGAAGCTGACTGGGCGGCCAGCACCGTCCAGCCTACGGCCATCAGGACGGCCAACGCGGCTCGCCGTCCTGTCCGGATTCTTGTTGAATGACTCATCGTCTGTTAAGAGCAGATCTCTCTGGCAGAGTTGCTTTGGTTACAGGCGCTATCCGCGGCATCGGAAGGGCCATTGCCGATATCCTCGCCGCCAACAACGCCCATGTTGTCTATACGGATATCAATCTGGACACGGCAAAAGAGGGGATCCCAAAATCCTCAACCTGTCAGGTCATGGAAATGGACGTCACCAACGAAACTCAAATCGAGGCGGTGGTTTCAAGAATTCTGGATGAACACGGGCATATCGATATTCTTGACTGGCTGCCGCGTGGAGCCCACGGCTCCACGAGCCCCAAACCAAAATGCATTCATCGAAAGATGGGGGAAATCGCTCCAATATGAATGCTTGAGATTCTTCATCGTCTTCGGCAAGAAGCACCTCGATCATCTTGTTTCTTGTTACGCCAAGTTTTACAACGAATCGCGTCCTCATCAGGCGAAGGACAACCGGCCACTCACTGGAAACTGGCTCGATGAAGATGTGCCGCTTACCGAGGACGAAGAGATCATCTGCCACGAATCGCTCGGTGGCATTTTGCGACACTACCAGCGAGTTGCAGCGTGAGAAATCTCGATGCTGCATCCATTCTCTTGTTGATCGCGGTTTGCTGCTGCGCGAATACTTAAAGCCTGATCGAGTTGGCTGATTGAAGGCAACCATCAGATTCTATGGGGCGACAATTTCGCGCCTTCCTGTTACAATGCAACTCCTGTCAACAAAGCCTTTTCTTATGCACAAACTTCTTGCAGGGTACGGTTCAAGCGTCTTTATGCAGAAAGCGAGCTTCCTCAAAAAAAGATCGCTACCATGGCCGGGCACGAAGAAGGCATCGTCACCTTTGGCCGCGATCTGGACGAGGCGGGACAAACTTTACTGAACTATTTAAGCTAAGCGCCCTGATGGGACTTCCCTAACATTCAGCCGCTGGGATAGCTACCCGGCCGGGACGACCTTTACCGGGACGGGAATTCCACCCGCTGGAACAACAAACCTTTCACGGCACACGTGGACCACTACACCAGTTCATTGCCTCCCTGATCTTCTTGCCTTTTTTCTTGGACTCTGTTTTCGGGAGGGACAAGCTTCCTACATGGCATCAATGCGGTTATTCACGAACTTGCTCGAAATAATACACGCCCTTTTTGTTTGACGTGACGATATCAAGCATACCATCGCAATTGACGTCGCTCACTTCAAACTGAGTCCCGACTCCGCTGTCATCATCAACAAGATGCTCAATCCACACGGGTCCGTCAGGTTCTCGCCTTAGTTCGAACCAAACCAAGACGGCCGGTTGGTCGCTACCAGGATCGGCGCCGCCGTGTGCCCACCAGCGTTTGCCAGTGACGACATCCATGAGGCCGTCATCGTTGATGTCGGCGACACAAACCGCATGCGTTTGAGAAAAGTCCTTATCTATTTCATGTTTGTGCCACTTCGCTTCTGATAGTTGTTCGTGCCACCAGATGCCGAATGCATGCGGACTGGATGAAAGAACGTCGTTATCCCCGTCACCGTCGAAGTCGTAAACATACATTTGTGCGGCGTCGCCAAAGAGTGCTGAATGAAACTTCCACTTGCCAGTAGACGCAGCTGCCGGTGCTTCCCACCAGCCTGCGTTAACGAGGATGTCTCGATGTCCGTCGTCATTCACATCGCCAATACCGATCCCGTGCGAATATCGGTTGCAACCTGGGGCTCCCTTGGCCGAAATGGGATGCGTAACCCACAGTGCGGTAGGATCAGACTGCGGGGTGAAATAGGCGAACTGCTTTTCAGGGCCGTCCGTGTTTTGAGGATCAGGCGAAAAAGCTGCGACTAGGTCGCGAGACCCATCTCCATGAAGGTCCACAAGTTGGGGACTCTCGTTATTCGTGACCGGGATTAGTTGATGTCGCTTCCAAGCCTGACTGGCATGGCGCGGATTTTCAAACCACCAGGTCGGTGTTCCCGGAAAGTCAACGACGATCAAGTCGGTCCAACCGTCACCGTTCAAATCTTCCGCAAAATTGATGAATGAATTTGAATATCCGTTCGGATCAAAGTGAGCAGGCAATCCAACAAGCGCCCCTCGTTCCCAAGGATGATCGCGCGTGACCACGTGCATCTTCCAATCAGGGGCAGAAAACCAAACAAATCCCGCCGCAATGTCGTCTTTACCGTCGTGGTTATAGTCTCCCACCGCGATGCCCTCGCTACGAAAACGGGGGTCGAGCTGTGTCTTTTTGAAGTGAATTCTTGCACCGCTCTTGGTGCTGGGTGACGCGATTGGAACAAGCTCACCATTAACCCACTGATAACCCACCCGGGCCAAGAGTTTCTGAACATCAGCCGATTGGTCGCCGAGCTGCCGTGCAATGTCCACTGCAATTTTGGTGGCCGTTTCCTTCAGCACAGGATCATCAGCCACATCGATGGCTATCACTAGCATCTCCTTGCTTGGATATATTCTTAGCACTTCCAAGGCCAGTGTTCTCTCTGCATCCCGCTGGGCAACCTTCAGCGCCGCACGACACATTTCGGTTCGTTGTTCTTTTGGCAAGTCGAACTGTCGTACGATACGAAGAAAGCCGCGTAGCGCGCGTATCTGATATTTGCCCTTTCGTGTGGGCTTGGCAAGCTCCAGCAGCACGGGTGCCGCATCGACGGTCATCCACTGGCCAAGTGCGCGAGTGGCGGCATCTTGAAGTTCCAAATCCTCCTTTTGAGCTACCGTCGCCACTGTTGCCAAAGCATTGGTACCGCCCATGGCCCCCAACACTTCCACGATAGCACGTTGGGCTGACAGTGGCGCCTCTGACATCGCGTCAGCAAGCTGCGCTGCGCAAGCTTCGCGGTCGGGCATACGAACGCAAGCATCGCGAAGTGCCCGCTGCACCGCTGGCGAGTCGCCTGTTCTCTCTGGAGTCACAAGCTTTGTGACGAGTACATCAAGGTCGCTGGGACCAACGGTCGAGCCTAACGCCAGTAGCGCAGCAGTTCGAATCTGCGCGTCGGTATCTTCGCACGCCTCCAATAGGGCTGGTGTGGCTGCGGTAATTCGTCGCCCCCCAGCTATTTCAATGAGCAGTTTCCGCAATGCTCCACTCGCTTGTGATAAACTCACGACAAGCTTGGTGTCGACTTCTTCGCCAGGTAGGCCTATTAGCGCTCCACGAACGGCCTGTTGGATTTCCGCCTGGGCTTCATTTTCGATTCGGTTCTCCGCCTCACCATTCTCTTCCAGGGCAATCTCTATCAATTCGGATAGACAGGAAGCGTTTCCTAGACGTTTCAGGCCTCGGAGGGCGACAATTCGTACGTGGGGCGGGCCACTCTTGGCTAATCGAAGTACGGCCGGCGTCGCCGCAGAGTCGTTCCGGTCGGCCAAAGCCAAAATGAGCAGCATCTGCCGATCAGGTATCGTTTGTTCCATCTCAGTAGCCAGCACCTCAGTCACTGCGGCCCCCTGAAGCTCACGGGCTACGCTCAAACCAATGGCGAATAGCTCTTGGTCAGCCGACCGGAGCTGCTCGACCAGAAGGGAGACACCGGCCGATTGCCGGGCAAGAATGGCCCCGCGTGTCGCCTCCAGGATACGAGGCTTGGGGATTTCAGCCTGCCGGATTTCGTCATACAGCTTCGCCGCTTCCGTCATCTTGCCTGTCGCCAGCAGCTGCTCGGCACACAAAATGCAACCCTCTGCAACCGCTGATCGCACGGGATTGGGGGCGTCAGTTAAAGAACGCTGTAGAGCGACCCTAGCAGGAGCACTACCAATGTGCCCCAAGGCAACAGCCGATGCCGAGGCTACTTCGGTATCGGCGTCCTTGAGCAACTTTGCCAAGCGGTGGACAGCCTCTTGGTCGCGGCGGACACCAATCGAATTGATCACACCGATCAGAAGTTTGCCCTGCAGCATTCCTGTCGCATCGCGCAGCGCTTCACCTGCCGCTGCGTCGGGAATTACTTCTAAAGCAATCCTCGCCCACGATGCTAACTGTTCGTCTGGCAATAGCGCTGCTAATGCTGGCACTGCTTCTCGAGTGCCATAGATGGCCAGTCGCTTGCAGGTGATTGCCTTCTCCGCGGGCGGTGCATCTGACAGGAGTACGCTGATCGCCTGACGCTCTATTTCGTCGGTAGCCCAAGCCCAATCGGTGGTCACCACGGAAGACATCGCAAGGAGAAAATAGCAAACTATATCATTGAGAGTCTTTTGCATTTTTGATTTCCTATTTTTAGCCGCGGAGCGGCGGGCCGCCTGCACATCGCATACGGCCACAAATTGCACGTCGGGTTTCTGTAAGAAACATCTGAGGTCGTAGGTCCCCCGGCTTCCTATGCCGATCCCTCCCATGACAATTCTCTCATTGGGGCCACCGTGCCATTCTTGCCCAGCGCGCAGCCCGGAATGATCTGTGGCACCGCAAACAGAGTACTAGCCTTGACCGTCGTTTTCAAAAACTGACGCCGTCGAATGGGGCCAACTGGTCTTGACATCATCTGTCTCCTATATGGGCGAGTTGACTACCTAGAAAGACTAATTTGTTTGCGCGACCGCGAATGCGCAGTATATGAATACGGATTCCAGATCGTCTAGTGTCATCTTGGGTAAGACCTGTTTGGCCGCTAAGAAAAGTTAAGCAGAAGCTTCTCGGACGGATTTCCGTGTATTAATTGCTTTGTTTTGGAGAACATTTTCTCGATCGGATTCAGATCCGGTGAGTAAGGTGGGCGACACTGGCTCCGACTGCTTTGATGGCTCTCACGAACCTGTTGCAGGACAAATTGTCCCTCACGACCAGATCACCATGATACTAGGCACAAAGCCAGAATTCACCCACAAAGTCCAGAATAAATTTTCCCGTCTCGAAGATCAGCGCGGCAAAGAGCCTCGTGGTCCTCTGACATCCGAACAACAACAGCGCCTCCAGGAACGGATCGACATGGGAGCCACGGTCGAGGATGGGGTGTGTTCCTTGCGAGGCGTTGACGTGCAGCGGATTCTGGCCGAGGAGTTCGGGGTGCCGCGATCTTTGCCAGCCGTGTATTACTTGCTGCACCAGTTAGGCTACTCGTACTTGCGACCACGGCCACGTCATCGCAAATTTGATGCGGAAGCACAAGCGGATTTCGAGCGGCAATTACCCGAACGGTTGGCGACCATCGCCGCGACGCATCCCGAAAAGCAGGTGCGAGTGTTCTTTCAAGATGAATCTCGCTTTGGCCAGCAGGGAACGACCACCCATGTTTGGGCGAGGAAAGGTTCGCGACCGATGGCGGTGCGTCAAACGGAATACGAATACCTGTGGGTGCTGGGCGCCGTATGTCCCGAAACAGGCCGCTCGGAGGGACTGTTGAGCCCGCGACTGAACACGGCGGTAATCAATGTGTTCCTGGAGGAGTTCTCACGAACGCTCCGCGACGACGAACATGCCGTGATGATCTGGGATGGTGCGGGCTTTCACACGAGCAAACAACTTCGCCTGCCCAACAACATTACGGCCGTGTCATTGCCACCCTACAGCCCGGAACGCAATCCGATTGAAAACTTGTGGCACTATCTGAAGAGTCATTTCTGGTCGAACCGGGCCTATGCCGACTATGATGCGTTGGAAGAAGCCGCGATGACTGCTTGGCAAACCGCTGTTCTGAACACCGAACTTGTGAAAACCGTTTGCGCCGCCCCCTACCTCAAACGCGCTGATTCAAGTTAGAACGCGTATTAGCCCCATGATGATTGCGTAGCCCAACGAGATTCCCAACGCGTCGATGCCCAGTCCGAAGCAGGTCATGCCACATCCCCAGAGAAAACCGAAGGCAATGGGGACGACCACCTGCATGATGCCAACCTGCTGCCAGGTGGCGAGACCGCCTTTAAGAAACAGGAAAGCGAATGCGGCGGAGATCACGACCATTGCGAACAGGTAGAAGGCGCCCCAGGTGTTTTCCCAAGCAAATGCCTTGACGAATTTTTGGGGCACGGCAAGCATTCCGTTGCAGGCGGCAGCCAGTAAAACGAAGCACATTCCCAACGGTAGATTGTGTTCCATTGCTGCCCTTTCTTCTCCGAGTATTCGCGGTCGTTCTCTCTGTTACCTCATGAACGATTACATTCACAATTACTGTGTCTGACGTTTTGTCGGCTCAATGAGGCGTTTGGGGAATGAGGGTAATCGGCTGTGACTCCCACGGTTCATTGGGGCGATCCACCACGTAGGTTGCTCCGGCCGCCGTGGCGAACGTCAGCACTCCATCCTTCTCAGCCACAGCCACCCCCTCCATCGAATCCAGACGACGCACGCGCACCGGCCCATCCCACGGCCGCACTAGAGCGCAGGGGACGCCGGCTTCGCTGGTGATGGCCAGATAGGAGACCTTTCCGCCGCGCTGGATTTCCCCGCTTAGCAAAAACGCGCCTTCGGTCCGCAGGCGGGCGAAGCGGGCAGCGTTCTTCAGCTTCACCGGGGCCACGCGAATCTGCCCAGTGTAGCTTTGCAGCAAGCTCTCATTAACCACAATCGGCCAGCCCAGGAAATGCATGAATATCCAGTTGATATTGGAGGACCTCGGGTAGGTTTGACATCCATTCTTCCTTAGGATCGACCGCGTGTGCTTTTCGAAGACGTCGAGCTGGTCGTGCCCCAGCCGCACCCAGGCCATCGAGAGCATCACCAGGTCGTCCCAAAGATAATAGGGCGTGATCTGCAAGGTCCGGAGGGCCAGTTCCTGTTCTTTCTGCGGGCTGTGCAAGCCGATTTCACCGCTGGGAAAAATCGGCATTGTCCAGGGCGAAATATTATATTCGATGACAGGATAATTCTCGTACGCAACCAGCACTTCTCCAGATGGGAAATCGACGGTTGTGTAAAATGCCATTGCGGGGCCGGATTTGTGATTCACCGGTTTGAAGTTCTTCCCATCGATAACCGTCGTTGCATAACCGCGCAGGTTTGCGGCGATATGCTCCCAGTTCTCGCGTTGCTCCTTATCCACTCCCAACTCTTTGCTGGCCGCCACGGCGGTCTTGAGCAGCATTTTTGCAAAGGCCAGATCGATGGTGGAGTTCTTTGCGTCGGGGACAAAGTAGGCGAGATCCCAGACGGCCGTGGGCGGCATGTCATATTTTCCATCCGGCGCGCGCTGCACAAAATGCTCATAAAATTCCGCGCAGGCTTTTATTACCGGATAACCTTTCTCGCGGAGAAACGTTTTGTCCTGACTATATTGGTAATACCACCACAACGGCTGGGCAACAAAGCCATTCACCCAGGGGGTAGTAAATCCCGATTTTCTGGAAGACACCGGCGCGGTGTATTTGCAGGGCCAACTGACACCCGGGAACTTGGCGCCGCCAATATTCCCGTAATAGTCGCGGACCATCATTTTGGCGCTGGGGAGCAGATCGAAGACTTCATCGTTGTATGCCTTGGTCAGTTCCAGGTGATTGCAGGAAAAAGCACCCCAGAGGGCCGCTTGCACCTTGTAGTCCCAGTGGCGGTCATTCCCCCAGTTCGGAAAGTCCTCCGGCGCCCAGGGACCGAAAAGGCCCGGCCCCACACTGCCGGGTTTGGTAACCGACGCCAAGTGATAGAGACTGAGAAACCACTGTTGGTTGAGAAATTCCCGGTCATCGAGTTGTACAAACGAATGCCGCCAGAAGTCATGCCAGGCCTGCGAATGTTCGCGCCGCAGCTCGGGCAAGCCGGCACGCTCGGCCAGTGATTGTCAATTAGTTCGGAGATGCCTCGGGTGGACATCGCACGGACAGGTACAGCGCTGCTTGCAGGAAAAGGCCACGAACATCTCGTGGTGGCAGCCGGGGCAGCGAACCCGCGCAAAGCCGTCTTCCAGATCGCCACATTTGAGAAAGGCAGTCACGCTCCGATCGACCACCAAGCGCTGCACTTTTCAAACGCTATTCACACTGCGTGGCATGTTTCGCTTTATTGCAGACTTGCTGATGCCGCCATACGTACCACTGATCGAGAAATTCTTGATACTTGGTGCCCCTGAGTACCTCCGTAGCGACAATGGTCCTGAGTTCGTTGCCAAGGCGGTAACGCGATGGCTCACGCGTGCTGGCGTGAAGACGCTGTTCATTGCCAAGGGTAGTCCCTGGGAGAATGGCTTCGTGGAGAGTTTCAACAGCCGCTTCCGTGACGAGCTCTTGGACCGTGAACTGTTCGTCGGCTTGGAAGACGCCCGCTGCGTTGTCGACCGTTGGCGACTCGATTACAACCACCAAAGGCCCCACAGTTTGTTGGGCTACCAGACACCCGCGGCATTCGCCGCTCGCTGCTGTTCTTCCGTTCGGCCTACGGCCTCACTACAGAACAGCAGCAAACCCTATCCACGTCTGCATGACCGCCGGGATGTCTCAACACCGTCGAATCGAGTTCTTCGACAATGGCTGGTCCTGTGATCCGGTTGCCACACTTTAGCTGATAGCGATCGTAGACTTCTCACAGCAACATGTCCTGGGCCTCGGACCATCGTATCGTCGACGGTGCCGAGACGCCTCAGTTTAGGGCTTGCGTAATACTGCCGCCGCTTCCTCGACCTCCGCCAGCGATACATCCGGGCAGGTCACCGCCCGCGCCCGTTGCGAACCCATCGGCAAAATGCGCACTCCGTGCCTGCCGTAGTAATGGCTTCGCGCATGCCGCGTGTAGCTTTTGTGCATGTATTGCTGGCCAGATCAATCCGAATGGACGGGGCACCTTTCATCCCGCACAACTCCTGAGGCGTTATGTGCTTGGAGCTGCAAGATTAGCTGCTGCCTCGCAAGCGGTTGGTGGCCTCTACGTCGACTTGTCGCTCTTGGGGGTCGACCACCACCTGGTACACGTCGCGGGCCCGCTGGTCGGTGATCTTTTCCTGGATCACGTCCCGGAGCACCGCTTCGGGATCGCGGTCAGAGGCGGGTCCATAACCGCCGCCTCCTGGCGTTCGATAGCTGATGACGTCGTTCGGCTGGAGGGTGAGCGTGCCTTTGGAAGGTAGCTCACGCGGGTCGGTATCGGGGTTGAGGATGTAACGGGACTTGGCGCCGTCGCCTCCCTCGAAGAGCCCCCAAGGCGCAAACTTGGCGTGGTCGGAGAAGATTGTGACCGTCGCGGCGTGGTCGGTGAATTTCCAATCGCGTCGCACCCCCAACCCCCCGCGAAAGCGGCCTGGCCCGTCCGAGTTGGCAAGCAATTCGTACCGCACAATTTGCATTGGGTATTGGTTTTCGGTTTCCTCAATGGCCGAGTTTTCCGTGTTCTGGATGTGCGACTGCACGGCGTCCATTCCGTCGCGGTCGGGGCGCGCTCCATAGCCGCCGCAGATGGTTTCCATGAACGTGTAATATTTTCCGGAACGCGGGTCTTCGCCGCCGCAACCCATGTTGCAAATAATACTCTTGGAGCACGCGGCGATTCGATCGGGCAGCGCCGACGCGAAGGCACGAAAACCCAAATCGCAGAGTCGCATCGCCACGTCGTTGCCCCCCACCACGCCGGCCGGCGGCAACGCATTGACGACGGTGCCACGTGGCGCGTCGACGGTGATCAGCCGGTAGAAGCCGTCGTTGTTGGGAATGTCCGGATCGATGAGGCATTTGATGACATAGGTGACGGCGGAAAATGAGTAAGTGAGATTGGCGTTCATGGGGCCGGGGCGTTGTGGATCGGAACCGGTCAGGTCGAAGGCTACCTGGCCATCGCCGACGGTTGCCTTTAGCGCCAGGCGGATCGGACGGTCGTCAATACCGTCGTCGTCCAAAAAACACTCGGCTTCGAACACCCCTTGGGGCAGCTGGGCAATCTCACGATGCGCCCAGCGGGCCGTATATTCGATCATCTCTTCGGTGAACTGTTCGAGCGTCGCGCCGCCGAAGCGGTCGGTGATCTGTGCCATTCGCTTCTGGCCCAGCTTGACCGCAGCGATCTGGGCGCGAATGTCGCCCCCGGTTTGATGCGGTGAACGGATGTTGGCGAGGACCAGGTTCAGGACGTCCTCGAGAACTTTCCCTGCATCGATGAGCTTGACGACGGGAATGATCACGCCTTCCTGGTAAATGTCGCGGGAGACGCACAATCCGCCCGGTGCCATGCCCCCGATATCAACGTGGTGCGCGACAGCTGCTGCGTAGCCTTGCAAGCGATCGCCGTCAAAATAGGGCGCGATCAGGCAGATGTCATTCAGATGCATTGAGCCGTGGTGCGCGTCGTTGGTCATCAACACGTCGCCAGTTGCCAATCGATCGGCGCCATAGCGGTGGACCGCTGCCGGAACCAGTCTCGCCATCGACGCCAGGTGGATTGGTTGAGAAAACGACTGGGCAGTAAGCCGCAACTGACTATCGAACAGGGCGCAAGAGAAATCGGCGCGAGTCTTAATGTTTGTCGAGAAGGCGGCCTTCCGCAGCGCTGCGGCCATCTCATCGGCAGCGGCGTCGAACGCGCTTCGCATAACTTCAAATTGAATCGGGTCCATCAGTGATTCACTCCGCCACTGCAATAGTCGGTCATGCTTCCGCTCCTCTCTCGATCAGCAGGTTTCCAAATCGATCTACGTCTGCATGACCGCCGGGATGGATCAGCACCGTCGAATCGATTTCCTCGACAATGGCTGGTCCTGTGATCCGGTTGCCACACTTTAGCTGATAGCGATCGTAGACTTCACACGGCAACGTGTCCTGGGCCTCGGAGAAGTAGACGGGACGGCGATCTTTCAGGGCGCCGCTACTATCGAGGCCGCCTTCCTCAAATACGCGGAGCTGCGGGCGAGCAATGGCGCCGATGGCCGAAACGCGGGCATTGACAATTTCAGTTGGTTGGTCCGACGTCGAGTATCCGTATGCTCGCTCATGCTCTTGATAGAAGCGCTGGTTCAGCTCAGCAGCGTCGGCCTCCTCCAGGGTTCGCTGAGGAACCGCCACTTTCAACTCGTACGACTGCCCGATGTATCGCATGTCGATAAAATGATCGAAGGACTGGTCGGTCTCTGCGACTCCTTCGGTCGCGATGACCCCTCGGGCCTTCTCCTGCAGATCGTTGAAAATTCGATTCAACACGGTCCAGTCGATGTTGTCAGTTGCCCCGATCAATGTTTGGACAAAGTCATGCCGAATGTCGCTGACCAACAGCCCGAGTGCCGAGGTAACGCCCGGACTCATTGGTATCAGGACTTTCGCCATTCCCATCCCGGCGGCCAGCGCGCCCGCATGTAACGGACCGGCGCCGCCAAAGGCTACCAGGACAAACTCGCGCGGATCGAATCCTCGCTGGACCGAAATCAGCCGAATCGCGGCTAGCATTTTGACATTGGCGATCTGGACGATCCCGTTGGCTGCTTCGACGAGGTTCATTCCCAATTGGTCCGCGATGGTTTGGACCGCCTTTTCGGCCAGGCCTCGATCCAAGGATTCTTCCCCCCCGATGAAGTAGTCGGGGTTGAGCCGGCCAAGCACAAGATTCGCGTCGGTGATGGTGGGCTCTGTCTGCCCTTTGCCGTAGCAGGCTGGGCCGGGATCAGCGCCGCCGCTTCGCGGACCGACTCGCAGCGCTCCTCCGGGGTCGACCCAGGCGATGCTCCCTCCTCCGGCCCCAATCTCAACGAGATCGACGACGGGGGTTCGCACGGGATATCCGGCGGATTTATTGTCG
>Ga0310121_10004215_pt1 | contig 12789 bp, 10 predicted proteins | sample CB27_Tmax_986_MG_FD_203504 | JGI IMG/M metagenome (GOLD analysis project Ga0310121, IMG submission 203504) | Marine microbial communities from Western Arctic Ocean, Canada - CB27_Tmax_986 | ecosystem: Environmental > Aquatic > Marine > Oceanic | place: Canada: Western Arctic Ocean | collected... | reverse complement strand
CGACATCGAGCTACTGCTCAACAAAGCCGAGCAAGCTCTCGAATCGATTGATGAGGCCGACTCACAGACCGTATTACCGGCCGGCATACGGAGTTTTGAATTCCAAAAGTTTGGCGGTACCGCTGCCAATACCGATTCGGCAACGCTCGAGTTGATGCGCGACGTGCAGCTCGACATGACCATCGAGTTGGGACGGACCCATATGCACCTGGAAGACGTCTTGAAGCTCAAACAAGGAGCCGTGGTGCCGCTCGACAAGTTGGCAGGTGACCCCGCCGACGTCTACGTCAACGGCCGCCTTGTCGCCCGTGGCGAGGTACTGGTCCTGAACGACAATTTTTGCATTCGTGTCGCAGAATTGATCGCAGGCGAAAATGCGGTGGCGTAAAGAAGCTTTGCTAGCACTGCCCAGCCCTCGATTGATCTGGTCTCGACCCCATCAGATATCCTATAAGCCGCTCTCGGCAAAAGCAGCAATCCGCTAACCAGCGGTCTGCTATGCTTGCTGCCCTTCCCTCTCAACGGTTGAGCGATGATCTGCTGGCTAAGCAACATGAAATTCCTGCGCGCGGCACTGATTTTCGCCTTCCTCGCTCCCTATCTCCCGGCAGTCGATGCGGTGGGTGAAACCCCACCGATCATTTCATTCGATCGTACTGCACAGCCCGCGGTGCCTTCGGTTGTGCTCCAGCAAACACGAATCGACGACCAGGCGATTGCGGCAAGAACTCCAACGCGGCCGGCGTCAGTTAAGGCTCCTCCGAACCAAAACCATCGCTTGCTAGCGCCTCCCTCGCGCCAGCAAATTGCCGCGCCAATGGGGACTCGGCCTGCCGCCTCGCGACGAGCGCCATCTTTAGGAATGCCGAAAATCGAATCGTTCGCGACTGCCGGCGCGGGACTCGCAATCGTCGTCGGCCTATTTTTAGTTTGTATGTGGCTGTTGCGTCGTAGCGGGCCGAGGCCGACCTCACCGCTGCCGACCGAGGCAGTCGCCGTGTTGGGGCGCGTGCCGCTGGCGGCACGGAACTTCGCTCATTTGATGCGAGTTGGTAACAAACTGGTTCTCGTGGCGATTACACCCGATGGCGTAGTTCCGATTACGGAGGTGACCGATCCGGTTGAAGTGCAGCGGCTACTTGGTCTGTGCCTACGTAATGACAAGCAAAGCACGACGGCAGAATTCCAGAACGTTTTGCAGCAGTTGGCCGAAGAACCGGCGAGCGGGTTTCTGGGCAACGAAGTGACGGCACCCTACAGTAGCCAAGCCAGATCATTGAGGCCATGATCAGAACTCGCAAACATCTGGGGCTGCTTCTTGTGTCAGTCATGCTGCTGATGCCAGAGCTGGCGATCGCGCAGACCGCTACGCCGCCGGCGCCCGCAGCGCCGTCATTGTTGCCCGCCGGCATCGGCGGACCGCAACAGTGGGCCAGCCCCGAGGGGCTCTCCTCGACCATTCAGGTGATGTTGCTGCTGACCGTCATCAGCTTGGCCCCTGCCCTGCTGCTGATGACCACCAGCTTCATCCGCATCCTGGTAGTGCTAGGCCTTCTCCGCCAAGCGCTCGGTACGCAGCAATTACCGCCCAGCCAAGTGATTACTTCGATCGCGCTTTTCATGACCATCTTGCTAATGACGCCTGTGTGGACCGAGGTCTACGACGAAGCGGTCAAACCTTATACAGAAAAACAGATCAATCTCGAGCAAGCCTGGGAGCGCGGCACGCTGCCTGTGCGCAAGTTTATGGCTGCCCAGATTTACCGCACTGGAAATCAGGATGATGTCTTTTTGTTTCTCAACTACATGCCTGGCGAGATCGATCCCACAACGGGCAAACTGCCTAACTACGCTATGTACGCAAAAGAGGGTAGCGATCTAAAGATCGTTCCGTTGCAAGCCCTGCTGCCAGCCTTCATGCTCAGCGAGTTAAAGACGGCCTTCTTAATCGGCTTCCAGATTTATCTGCCCTTTGTAATTTTAGATATCGTAGTTGCAAGCGTCACGATTTCGATGGGCATGTTGATGCTGCCACCCGTGCTGATCTCACTGCCATTCAAACTGCTACTTTTCGTATTGGTCGACGGCTGGCGTTTGGTGATCCAAATGCTGCTAGAGAGTTTTACGGTGCTGACTTAGCGACATACCGTCATTAAGGGGAACCCCACATGAATCCAGAAGACGCCGTCGATCTTGGTCGCCAAGCGCTATTGATAGCCACTTTGGTGGCCGCGCCGATCTTGTTGTCTGGGATGATCGTCGGGTTGATTATTGGCTTGATGCAGGCGTTAACGCAAATCCAAGAGCAAACGGTCGCCTTTGTCCCCAAGCTGGTTGCGATGGTGATCGCGCTGGCGCTCGCTTTGCCGTGGATCTTGTCGCAGCTGTTGGAATATTCACGCGATCTGATCACCAACATCCCCCAAACTTTGTGAATGACGAATGACCAGTGGCGAATAAACACCGTCACGGGCGTAAAACTGGCTGAGTGTGTGGTCACGGGATCCTAATGTCGCTGCTCGAAACACTGCTATTCAATCAATTCGCGGTCTTTACACTCGTGCTGGCTCGCGTGGGAGCGCTCATCATGACGGCGCCCATTTTTGGTAGCGCAGCTATTCCTATCCGCGCACGAGCGCTGCTGACCGTCGCGATCTCGCTGCTCGTTACGCCACTGCTGACGGCCAGTCCGCCGGCAGATATGACGAATCTCTTGGTCTACGCCCGCTACCTGGCCAGCGAGGGGCTCATCGGTCTGCTGCTAGGGTTTGGTATCACGTTGATGCTGAGCGGCATTCAAATCACAGGGCAAGTCATTAGCCAACTTGGCGGCACAGCTCTGGCCGATGTGTTTGACCCGACGCTCAACAGCAACGTCTCGGTCTATTCGCAGTTGTTCTATTTTCTCACGCTGGCGATGTTCGTCTTACTCGACGGCCATCGACTGGTGATGGACGCGCTGCTCGACACGTATCTCTGGATGCCACCGGGGCAAGCAGCGTTGGGCGAGACTTATGTTGACGCACTAACGACGTTACTGTCGCAAAGCTTTCTTCTGGGGATCCGCGCTGCCGCACCGACGATGACAGCGCTGCTGTTGGCGACATTAGTGTTGGGCTTGGTCGGCCGTACCATGCCGCAGATCAACATTCTCGCCGTCGGTTTTAGCGTGAATTCTCTGCTCACGCTCGGCTGCTTGTTTACCACGGTTGGTGCTATCGTCTGGGCCTTTCCGCTGCATGCCGCGTCAACTATTGATATTCTCCGCGAAGCATTGGCGCGGTCGGTTGCACTCTCGAAGTAATTGATAAGTTATGGCTGAACAGTCGGGTGAAAAGTCGCAAGATGCTACCCCGCATCGCAAAGAGCAAGCCCGTGGGCAGGGACAAGTTGCGTATAGCCAAGACCTCGGCTCGGCAGCGCTGTTGATCGCCGGCGTGCTACTGCTGCAATCTTACGGTGGTGCAGTGATCAACACGGCGGGCACCTTCATGTATCATCAGCTCAGCACGGTCGGACCGCTGACAACCAACAGCTCGGACCTCTTAGCGCAATCGCAAAAACTGATCAACATGCTCGGCAAGGCAATGCTGCCGATTGTCGGTCTGCTGGCGCTGGCAGGCGTCTTTAGCAGTGTCTTCCAGATCGGTTTTCTATTCGTGCCCGAACGATTGATGCCCGATATCAAGCGTTTGAATCCCCTCAGTGGTCTGGGACGGATCCTCTCCTTGTCGGGCGCCATGAAGCTCGGCTTTGGCATGTTCAAAGTGACGATCGTCGCGACCGTCGCATCAGTCGTACTCTATTTGCATCACGAAGAAGTGATGTATTCGAGCGAGTTGTCCGCCAACGAACTTGCACCGTTTATGATCAACTTAGCGTTGACGACCGCCTTGTGGGTCGGGATAGCGCTGTTCGCGCTGGCACTGTTGGACTTCGCCTATCAAAGGTGGAAGCATGAACAAGATCTGCGCATGACTCGACAAGAAGTGGTTGAAGAAATGAAAAACATGCAGGGTGACCCGCAAGTCATGGCCCGACGGCGGGCCGTGCAGCGGCAGATGGCACTCAATCGCATGGGCGACAAAGTCCCGCAAGCCGATGTCATTGTCACCAACCCGACGGAATTGGCGATCGCAATTCAGTACAACCCAGAGGAGATGGCCGCGCCGATCGTCGTCGCTAAAGGTGCCGGAGTACTAGCGCAACGGATTCGGCGTCTCGCTCTAGAGCACAATATCCCAGTCGTGGAACGCAAGCCCCTCGCACAACTTCTCTACAAGGAAGTGGAGCCAGGTCACCCTGTCCCTGACGGCAGCTACGCCGCCGTGGCCGAGGTCTTGGCGTACGTGTACCAGCTCAAAGGGAAGAAGCCGCCACTCCCGCGAGCGGCGGCGTAGTGCTTCGTCAGCCGCGGCCGCAAGCGTTTAACTTAATCCTCATATCCATAGCGCTCGAAATATCGGCTCCAGCGCCCGCGAACAGTATTGCGTTGTTCGTCAGATAACTCGTAGTGATTGCGGCGATAGTTCTTCACCTCTGCCAAATGCTGCTCGACGGAGGCTGCCACTCTCGAGAAATCTCCCAAATCGAGCTGCGCGTAAATATCGCACAGCTTTTCTAGCGGATTATCCACTAGGTCTTCATAGCGCAACTCATAAAGTTGGGCATCGCTCAGCAGCGCTCGGTCCTGCTCGTAAGCGGCGTACATCGTTTCGTGCGTGCTGAGAACGTACTCTTCCATCCAGACTTGTTCGCCAACACTCTGCATCCGCTGAACTTCGTTGAGCGATTTCCAGAGATTCATCGTCGAGACAAATACCTCATACGGATCTCGAACGATATGCACAAACTTCGCGCCTGGGAAGGTCTTGAGCAGCGTACGGACGCGAGCTGTGTGCGGCGGTGATTTCACGACGATCCTGCGCGGGTCACGAAAGGTGACGCGACGGAAGAAACAGATCAGCTGATTCTTCCAGCTTTCCAAACTCGCAGGGGAGAGTGTGTGCAAATCGAGATACTCCTCATGCACAGGTCCGCGCTGCGGAAACATCATTGAGGCATACGGCGTCGGCACACCGAGGTTCGAGAGCGCAAATTCGTCTTCTTGAGGGCGCTGCCAACCGGCGGCCATGTTGTCCATCGGGCGGCGCCGCGGCAAGAGTCTGGCCGTCCAGGGCGTCACCCAGGCATCGGTCAACACGAAATGGTGCGGCGCAAAGCATTGGTACGTTGTCGGGTAAGTGTGGGCCGGATCACGGATCAGTAATTCGTGCAAAAAAGTGGTGCCGGCCCGCCAGTGACCCAAAATGAAAATCGGCGGCTCGGTCAATTCGGTACTTTCGACTCGCCGGCTATAAACGAACTGATCGATCGCAGCAGCTGCGCTATTCAAGAGACTAAAAGCAGTAATGCTCAGAGCCGTCGGCAATTTTTCTGGTGAAACGACAAACCGATTGCGAGCAAGCGAGCGCATCCACGCGGAAAAACGCATGCCGTGCCAAAACCGGGGTGAATACCACGGGAAAGGATTCTTCACGACCCGTTGGCGTCGTCGTATAGCCAGTCTTTGCGAAAGCAGACTCATGCATGGGTCCTCGGCATTGCCCGAGGAAACCTAAAGGTCAATGATATCATTGCGCCGCAGCGCCGCCCGCGCCACTCGATCGCGCTTGGCTAGCCAGGACATACTGATCCACAGCGTGAGGAGCCCTGCCAAAAATGCGATACCGCCCCAAAGCGACCAGCGGCCATGTCGATCGGCAGTCTGATTGAGCCAGGTAGGTCTCTTGCCCAGCAGCACTGGAGTATACAGCTGCCGCTGCCGACCTGTCTCCCCTGCCTCATTGACGCGGCGGCGACTACGGTACCGCCAGTTTTTGAAGAAAATCCCAGCGATCCGTACCGGCTCGCGAATCTGGTCACCAGTCGGAAAGCCGATCGGTAGTTGAAGCACGCAGCAGACGATCGGCAGGTTCTGCGAATCGGCGGTGAAGATCTCGATTTCAAAATAAGCGTTAAGATTCGGCTGCTCTGCCTCAGTCCGATTTGGTACGGCAATCCGTACGGCACGCCGCGCGACACCCTCGAAATTCACCAGTTCACCGATTTCCTCTTGAGGCTGGAGGAACAACGGCGCCACCGAAGATCTCTGCAGCTCGCTCAACTCAATGACAGCTGCCGCCAGGCCTCGACGATCTCTGGCAGTTTTTACTGCGGACCGCAAAATTGTGCGCGCTCCCCGATCGGTTTCGGCAGCAAGTTTTTCTTTGAGCCGTTGATGTTCGCGAATCAATTCGGGCTGCTGCGCACGCCATGCTGTGGCCCTGGCAGCAACGTTATCAATTGCCAAGCGGACGAGTTCTTGCTGTTCGACTTGGCGGAGTGCGGTTAGGGCAGCGTAAAACGCCTCGCCTTCGCGACTGATTTCAGGCTTTACGAACGGCTGCCGATGACGGACTTCGTCGAGCAACGCTACGTCCATGTCGTGGCGTGCGAGGAGCAGCTGCCCGGTCGGTACTTCACTCACCGGATACCAGGCAATATGATTGGTGAGCAGCAGAGTTTGCCAATCGAGATCATCATCGCTTCGAGTTCCCTGAATCAAGACGCCGCGTACCCGGACATTTTCGTGAAAACTCTGTTTCTGATGCCAGCGCTTGGGAATATCTGTCGAGAGCACCGTCACGAATTCAACATCGCCTGGATCGGGAATTAATTGGCGCAGCTGGCAGAGAAAAACCGAATTCAGTCCGTGTCGTTCGGCCAGTTTTTCTGGCAAGGGCAATTCTTGGACGGAATCGACGATTCCCGCAAGATCGAAAATTTGCCCGATTTTTTCTCTGCGATCTTGAGCAGACCGAAGGCTCAATTGATTGGCGAATTCGGAACGTACTGAAGGAAGGTCTTCGAAACGCTGCAGTCGGTCGAAAACCTGCAACATGATTTGCCAATCGGCTTCGACGTACCGGGGCCCCTTGCTAAGGTGAGACAATACGTCTGGACCTATCTCAGCCAGTTCAAGAATAGCGCGAAAGGTGTTCGACTCACTCTCTCCAGCACGGAGCGGTCCAGCGAACAGCACAGCAACGCAGCAGGCCCAACCGACGTAAACAATGGACCGGCGCCGATTCATTCTTGAAGCTCCGCCTCAGCCAACTGCTGCAATCGCTGTTGAACGGTCTCAACAGTCGACTCGTCAGGAAAGACCAGCCTCTTGGGCGGTTGTGTCAACTTTGGCGGACGTCGGGTGTTGCGCATCACGAAATAAACCACCAACATGGCCAGCGCGCCAGCTGCAATAATGGCCTGAGTTAGTCCCTGACTGGTCACCGAACGTCGCCGCTGCTGATCAATCGGTGGCTGCCAATCAACACTTTGGGCCAGCACTACCGGCGCAATTCCCAAACCATCTTGCGAGGCGTAGGACCAATTTTTGAAATAAAACCCTGTCACAGATACGGGTGCCTGCAATTCTTCCCCGCGGGGGAAATCGTCTGGCAGGTGTCGGCAATACACAACCAATGGCCAATTCACACCGCCACGCGGTTGAACCCAGAGTCGATGATACGAGTCAATACCCAACGAGTTGCCCCGCGGACGTGCGACTTCCTCAAGCCGCACCGTGCCGCGAATCGTCACTATCTGGCCACGATAAAACTGCGGTTGCTTGAGCAACTGTGTGTAAGTTATTTCACCCAACGTGGCTGCACGAAGTTGCTGGGCATCCATTTGCTGCAAGCGCTGGAACAAGCCAAACCAAGCCTCGGTCTCCCCTGGGCGAAAGTAGGTATTGTCCTGCACCTGTGCGAGCGCGTTGGCGTTGGTGTCCGTGTCGGTGATACCGCTGCTTAAGCCGGTGTTACCCTCATTTGAAGAAGCTAGTGCAGCTGGCTCGGCAGCTTTGGCGGGCTCTGCCGCAAGACCTGGCTGATCGGAAGCCTCAGCAGTGATCATTACGAATTGATCGCTGGGGGGCGACTGCTGGGCGACTTCGGGAGTGCCGAATAGTTGCCCCAACCGTCGCGCGGTACTCGGCTTGTTCAACTGCCGCATCGTCACGATCACCAGTCCAAGCACGGCGAGCAACATCCACAGTCGCCAGCGCTGGTGCGAGGCGACCCGACGCCGCTGATGTGCGGCTGTGGCAGCTTCGCCAAGATTGGCAGGAAATCGCAACACTTATGATATTTCCTTAGAACCGATGTTTCACAGGAACTGGTGTCGGAGTCAACGGATCGGTAGCGATGACAATACGGATTGTCTCGCTGTCTCAATTTTAGTCGCCGAGACTGAAATCGGACACCCACAAGCCGAATCGCGCAAACTGAGTGAATTTGGCTTAACCGTTACATCCACTACGATTCCCATGACCGGCCTATTACGGGACGTCAACGCGCAACGATTGATGCTCTAGTGTCACCCGCACGGCTTTGGTGTAGAATAAAGACTCGAATCGGAACAAGGTTTCTACATTATTGAGGCTGCATAGTGCGGAAGGCGTAGTCGCCTTCTGCACTGGCACTGCGACGTCTTTGAGAAAAGGTGCTTTTTTGTGAAATCGTTGCTCTCTTCGCTGCCTTCACAAACAGCAGCTTCGGGCACGCACTTTACGCGCACTTTTATCGCGACTCGCTTCCTGTTGGTTGCGCTGGTGTTGCTCGTGCCAACCCTACCGCTGCGCGCTGGCCAAACTCCGCTGCGCGCTGATTGGGCAGCTGACTATCTGGCCGCTTTGCGCGAACGCGGCTGGCATGATGTCGCCCTGGAGTATCTCGACGGAGCCGCGCAAGACCCACTCGCGACACCTGCTTTTTTGGCGCAGCTCGGTTACCAGCGCGCCACCACTCAAGCCGACTTGGCACGACAGGCCGTCGGCGACGCGCAGCGGCAAGCCTTGCTCACCGCGGCCGCCGACGGTTTCCAAAAATTCGCAGCGGAGCAAACCGATTCGCCTCGACAGCTCCAAGCGCTCGCCACAGCTGGAAATCTCTTCACCGAGCAGGCACTCTACGCGACGAGCAAAGCAGAAAAGTTGCCAGAGGCTGCCCATCGTCAACGGGAACGACTCCAAAATAGTGCGCGCGGCTTTCTTGAGCGAGCGCAACTATCTCTACAAAATTTACTGCAGCAGTGCGACAACAAACTCAAATCGCTCCCCAAGGCGGCCCAATTGCAGAAGGCAGCGTTGCCAAAGAATCCTCGCGGACAAGACCCTCGCGCACAGTCGACTCGTCAGCAGCTTCAGGCCAAGCGAGCTGAAGCAAAGTTCTTGTTGGCTAAATTAGATTTCGAAAAATCTCGTACCTACGCATCAGATTCCAAAGCCCGTCAAATAGCTCTGGAAACCGCAGCGGCAGCCTTCGCCAAGCTCTACCAGGACTACGAAGAAAAACTAGTGGGATTCTACGGACGTCTGTATCAAGCACGCAGTTATCAAGCGGCAGGCAACTTCGAACAAGCCCTCGAGTGCTATCGGGATATTGTCGACCAACCCCCAATCGCCAATCAAGATTTCCGCCGCCTGGTCGCACGGGCTTACCGCTATCGGGCCGAATGCCACTTGAGGGTTGACGCCCCTGACAAGGCGATCAAGGAGTGCACAGAGTGGTTGGACGCGTCACGCGGCTCCGAACTGAGCGAACCTGATTGGCTGGCCGTCTCGTACCGTCTAGCCAGCGCCTACGAAGCGAAGGCGGCCAGTTCTGCTGGCAGCGAGGTCCAAAAACTACGTACTGAGGCGCGAAAGCTCTACCGCGAAATTGCCAAAATCCCCGGTGAGTTTCAGCGTGATGCGCGGGCGAAAATGACCTCAACGATTAGCGGTAGCGACAAACCGGCTGTCCTCAAAACATTCGACGAAGCGTTCGGCGCCGGCAAGGAAGCCCTCGAACAAATGAATTCCGCCAAGCTGGCGGCACGACTTGCTAAGGAAAACAATCCCGACTCGGTCGAATCGCTCAATGAGCAAGCTGGCGCACACCAAGTTGCGGCGTTGCAATACTTTCAACGAGCGCTTCAATTGTCCGACGTTCAGACCGACAGCGAGCAGCTCGTCAGTGCTCGCTACTATCTCTGCTGGCTCTACTGGGAAGACGGGCGGCCCGACGACGCAGCAGTGATCGGCAAATTTCTGGCACGCCGCTATCCTGAAAGCAGATTTGCGCCGGTTGCCGCAAAGCTGGCGCTGGCTGCCTACCAGCAGCTCTACAACAGAGCCAAGCAAGCGGGCGAATCGACTGACTTCGAATCCCAGCAGCTGGCCGAAGTCGCAGAGCTACTAGCTGTCCGCTGGCCCGAGTCTCCCGAAGCGGCGGCCGGTCTCAACCTGCTGATCAACATTGCGCTGCTCGACGACCGTTTGTCTGATGCCAGTCAACTCCTTGAGCGACTACCACCCTCCAGCCGAGGGGCAGCGGAGCTGCGTTTGGGCCGCGCACTATGGACGCGCTACCTCAATGCCAGCCGTAACGCTCGAGCAGGACCTGATGATGCGGTGATGGCACTCAAGCGACAAGCAGGACAGCTGCTCGCCAGCGGTTACGAAACCCTGCAAGTCCCGTCCAAGGCCACATCGAAAGTGACGTCATCCGAAGCTATCGGAGTCCTCTATTACGCCCAGTTCCTGCTCGCTGGCGGCGAGCCGCTGCAAGCGGTCGCCGTGCTAGAGAATCGCTCGATTGGACCGCTGAGTCTAATCGAAGAACAATCGAGTGCCACGCAGTCTGCTGAGTTTGTTCAAATGGCGTACCGAGCGGCGCTACGTGCTTACGTATCGGTCGAGCCTCCCGAGCGTGAAAAGGCTCGCGCGATGATGACCGCCCTTGAGTCGACCATTGGCAGTGAGGATAAGAGTCAGCACAAACTGATCACCATTTACGTCAACTTGGGGCTTGAGCTACAGCAACAGATCAGCGCGCTCACTGCTGCAGGTCAAGCCGACAAAGCGAGGGGAGTCGCCGCGTCGTTTGAAGACCTGCTCACCCGCCTCACCAGGCGGGCCGACTCGGCCAATGATTGGAAAGTGCAAAATTGGGTCGCGAACATGAATCTACAACTAGGCAAAGGTCTGCGCGGAAAAGACGCTGCCCGTTACTATCAACAGGCGGAAGTGGCTTACCAGACGTTGCTAAGCAAGGCAGACCAAGATCCCAAATTTGCTCCCAGTCCAATTGCTGTACTCGCCGCAAAAAAACGCCTGGCCGACGCTCAGCAGGCTCAACGGAAATACGCGGCAGCCTTTCAGCAGTACACGTCGATCTTGCGTGAAAAACCGAACATGCTTGAGCTGCAACAGGTTGTGGCGACCGCCTTACAGCAATGGGGAACCGAGCAAAACGACGCCGAAAAAATCGAGAAATCGATCCGAGGAGCAATGCCTCAGACAAATAAGAAAAACCTCGTCTGGGGTTGGCTCCGCCTGGCGTCGATTGCCGATCAAGCCAAACGCAAAGCGGAGAAAAAGGCTGCCGACGATCCGAGTCAGGCGCGTAAGATTGCCACGTTCGAAAACTTATTCTTCCAATCGCGTTATCACGTCGCGCAAGCGAGATTCGCTGCTGCCAAACTGGCGACTGGCGCCGACAGACAAAAACAACTCCGCTCTGCCCGACAAAGTTTGGAGTCGATGAAACGCCTCTACCCCAAGCTGGGCGGTCCCCAATGGCAGGGAGCCTACGGCAAACTTCTCGAGCAAATGGAGCAGGTGCAATGATCAGCATGGCGAATTTGGCGCGCTACGGGCGTATCTGTTTTGATGCGACGCTAGTGCTACTAATAGTGGCGACGAGCGCAAATCGGGCTGCCGCCCAGGGCTTCGATCGCGTTCACAATCGCAACGGAACCAAATTCGGCAAGATCACGAAGATGAATGTGCTGGGGTTCACGCTTACCAGAGGTGGCGTAGAAACCAAAATACCGGTGGAAGAGATTGTCAGTATCACTTTCGCTGGCGAGCCAGAAGATTTAGCACCGGCGCGCAGCGCCGCCACCGCTGGTCGTTTTGAGGATGCGTTGGCGAAGCTCAATCGCATTGATCGCAATGACATCGATCGTGTTGAGATCGCACAAGAGATAGACTTTCTGGTCACGCTTTGCAAAGCTGAGTTGTCCCTATCGGGCCAGAGAAGTCTCGCTCAGGCAGAACAAGAGGTGACTCGCTTTCTTTCCAAAAACGGCAAAAGCTTTCGCGTCCCCGCTGCGATCGAACTGCTAGGAAACGTGCTGCTGGCAAACCGAGACTACGATGGCGCACGCGTCCAATATGCCAAGCTTGGCAAGGCACGGGCTCCATACTTTAAAGCGCGGTCCGCCCTATTGACCGGCCGTTCGTTACACGCCGAAGGTAAAGATGAAGCAGCCGTGGCCGCATTTGACCAGGCGCTACAAGCTGCTGAGGGCAACGTAGTCGCCGAGTCGCAAAAGCTCGAGGCGACTCTCCATCGCGCTGTCAGCCAATCGGCACTCGGCGATGTGCAGCTGTCGACCGACACCGTGAATGAGATTATCTCTCGAGCCGACCGCGAAGAGACGCAACTACTTGCCCAGGCCTACATCGCGCTGGGCGATTGTTACCTGCAAGCCGAAAAGAACAAGGCCGCCCTGGACGCCTTTTTGCACGTTGACTTGTTGTTCAACTCCTCGGCTGCCGAGCATGCTCGGGCTCTACATGAGCTGGCCCAACTGTGGGAGGCGAAGGGCCAGTCAGACCGATCTCGTGATGCCCAGCAGCGACTAATAGACAAATACCCAGGTAGCCGTTGGGCCAAACAATAAGCGTCTTGACAGGCA
>Ga0310121_10004213_pt1 | contig 12795 bp, 11 predicted proteins | sample CB27_Tmax_986_MG_FD_203504 | JGI IMG/M metagenome (GOLD analysis project Ga0310121, IMG submission 203504) | Marine microbial communities from Western Arctic Ocean, Canada - CB27_Tmax_986 | ecosystem: Environmental > Aquatic > Marine > Oceanic | place: Canada: Western Arctic Ocean | collected... | reverse complement strand
CCTCCTGGAAGATCTCGCGCGAGACATTCGAGTCCGCTCTGGCCGTCTTCACTCGCGACCAGGACGCCTTGGATCGCGGGCTGGGCGTCGGGTAGGGCACAGGCGTACAGCGGCAGAGCGACAACCAGATTCGGATACTGGATGTCGGATGCCAGATGCTAGCTCCCCGCCACTTCCCTTGACCTCCCACGTCCCTTCTGCCACACTCCCGCCCCCTCATACTGCGCAGGCACATTAATCCAGCTGCGGGAGCACGATATGCGATTTGTCCACCTAGTTGCCGGTACGGGACTGCTGTTGGGACTATCCGGTTGTGACCAACAATCAGCTTCTCCAACGAGTCTGTCGGCGGGTGACCTTCCGGCGACCGCCAGCGCGGCCTCGACGCCCCGAGCAACTCCGGTGGCAGCCCATATCGGGACCAGCCCGGCCAGCTGGCCCGACACGAACCGACCGGAATCAGCCGTCGAGGCGTTCCTGGTGGCGTTACGAGACGGCGATGACGAGTTGGCCACGTTGATGCTAACGGAACTGGCTCGCGAAGAATCGGCCCGTCGTGACCTGGCGGTGCGGCCACAGGGCAGCGGTACGGCGACGTTCGAGGTCGGCGCCGTCGAGTATGTGACCTCACAAGGTGACGGAGCCCATGTTCAAAGCCGGTGGTCCGATGTCGACCCCCAGGGAATTCCGTTCGAGCACGAAATTACCTGGGTCGTGCGTCTGGAGGCGCCCGGTTGGCGAATTGCTGGACTGGCGACGCGGCTGTTCCCCGACGAACCGCCGACGTTTTTGAACTTCGAAGACCCGGACGATGTTGAGCAAAAAAAACAGCGAGCGACCGCGCAGATGGACCTCCGCGCTCAACATCTATCCGCGACCGAGCAACCGGCTACGTTTCAGGCGCAGCACCAGGAAGTCCTGCCGGCTCCCGAACATAGCACGGAGGCGGCGCCCGCTGAAACTATCCGGCAAGCACGTCAGCCCCACTCGCCCGCCGCAGGCATATTGCCGCGTTAACCCGGATTATTCAGCGCCTCCGTTGGCCACCAGTCGGAACGGTTCCTGTGCCGTGTATTTCTGCAGGATCTCGTGTTCGAATTCTTTCTGCTCGTCTACGGCCAGTTCGATCGCCTTGGTCTGCCACTCGATCGCAGGCTCGAATTCACCATTCTCGGCGAACGCCGCTGCCAGCGCCTTGACGTCAGAAAATACCTTGTATTCCCGCAATTCACAGGCCTGTTTGGCAAATTCGATCGCCTTCGCACCGTCCCGAACGGATTCGTCTGTGGCGGCGGCCAACAGCCAGGCCATGTTTTGATGCGCTAGCGCGTATTTGGGTGCAAGTTCGATCGCCTGTGTGTAGTCAGCCAGCGCCTGCTGGTAGTCTCCCTGTAGCTGGTAATTGTAGCCCCGGTTATTCAGTGCCAAAGCCGATTTCGGACTCTGCCGGATCACCTCGGAGAAGTCCGCGATCGCCTTGGCAGTCTCGCCGGCCTGAAACGAACTGAAACCGCGCGAGTTCAACGCTTGCAGGTTATTCGGATCCAGCTCGATTGCTTTGGTGAAATCCGCCACTGCCTGTTCCTGCTCGCCGGCGCCCTTGTAGGCAAGTCCCCGCTGGTAGTAATTGGACGAACGCTGGTTGTCATGCTGGATGACGAGCGAGTAATCCTTGATCGCTTTCTCGAACTCCTTCTTTCCGGAATAGGCAGCCGCGCGATTACTGTACACCGCAACACCCTTGGCACCCTGCTGGATAGCCACGTTGTAATCATCGATCGCCCGCTCGTAGTCCCCCTTGGTCGCATAGATCATCCCACGCCACACGTACACCTGCGGATCCCGCGTACGCAACCGAATCGCAGCCGTGTAGTCCGCAATTGCCTCGTCGGCCTGACCGGCGGCCAGCTTCGCCGAACCCCGCAGCTTGTAATTCCGACCGATACTCGGATAGAACTGGATCAACTCGTCGTAGATCGGCACCGAATCAGCGATGGGCACCACGTCCTCCTGCAGGATCCAACCCTGCTTCCCCCGCGGCGAGGTGACGAACAGGTATTTGTCCTTCGTCACCGCGACGGGCAGCACGTCGCCCTGCCGGACTCGATCGGTTATTTCGGTGGTGATTCTCAAATCGAGCGCATAGCGGGCCACGACCGGCTGAGACGTCTCCTGGGCAACTGAGTCGGTCGTCCATCCCACAGGGATGATGGCGGCCACCAGGCCACTACAAATATTCCGACACAACCTTTTTGTTCGGGTTACATTCATGCTCGATTCTCCTCTCCTTTGATAGCTGACCGTCGTGAAGGACCCGGCCAGAGCGCCCGTATTACTTACCCTTTATTGCTATATGACCCAAACTACCCATCTTGAATAGCACCTGAGAATACCACAAGGTTTGGCCTGCATTTAGCAGCCGCCTTATTTTTTCTCAAAGGACCTTGATTGCCTAAAATTCTTAAGTACCCTAGACGTTAAGATGGGCGATTTTTGCCGTGTCCTGTGCAGACCCCTGGGGACATCACTGGGAACTCTGGACTGGATTTCAAATGTCGTTTGTGGGGTGTCCTTATTTCTCGTTTCAGGAGGGTAACCGGTATGAGACAGATTCTGGTGATGTTGGCGTTTGCAGCTATGTTGCTGCTGGCGACCGACGCTCAAGCAGGCTTCCACCGTAAAGGCTGCGGTCAGGGTTGTGGGGGTTGTAGCGATCCCTGCGGCGGTGGAGGCTGTGCCTCCGACTGCTGTGGATCAGGCGGTGACGGCGGCGGTTGTGGAACCGTCAGTGTCGAGCGGACCGTGATGGTTCCCGAATACGTTACCGAAACGCGTACGGTCACGTGCACTGAGTACCAGACGGAAGAACGTTCCCGGACCTACACGGTTTACAACGAAGTTGCAGTCACGGAACAGGTTACTGAGGATTATACGGAGTATGAGCAGCAGACCCGGACCGAAACGGTTGATTACACGGTCTGTGTGCCCGTCACGGAAGAGAAGACTCGTGAGTACACCGTCTCGGTTCCCGAGTGGAGCGAAGTGACGGAAGAGTACACGGTGAGCGTCCCTGTCACACGTCAGGAAGAGTACACGTACACCGTTAGCGTCCCGTACACGGAGACGCGTTCGGCCACCCGTACGGTCACCGAGTGCGTGCCGATCACCGAGACCCGCACAGTCACGTGTGATCAGGGCCACTGGGAAACGCAGATGCGTGAAGTCGCCTGTGGCAGCGGTTGCGGCTGTGGCGGTTGTAACTCCGGTTGCGGTTCCTGCTGTGGTAGCTGTGATTCCGGTTGTGGTGGTTGCTCCTCCAGCACTGAGACCGTCTGTGAGCGCGTCTGGGTGTCCAACATGGTCTCCGAAGAAGTTGAGTACACATCCTACGAGTCGGTCACCTCCGAGGTGCCCTACGAGTACTCAGTGACCCTCTGCCGCGACGAGGAGCGGACTGGAACCCGCAATGTCTGTGAATACCAGGACGAAGTCCGTACGTGCACCAAGAAGGTTTGCTCGTATCACGACGAAGTCCGCACACAAACCTACACCGTGTGCAATTATGTCAACGAGACGCGGACTCGAGAAGTTTGCTATACCGAGTGCGTCCCGGTTACGAAGAGCTGCACCTACGACGTGACCCGCTACGAGTGCGTTCCGGAAGAAAAAACCGAAACGTACACCTGTCAGGTTCCTGTCCAGGTCGAAAAGGAAGTCGAAGTTCAGGTCTGCCGTATGGTGGCCCAGACAGTCGTCGAGCAGCAGTCCTGTGGCGGCTGTGGCAGCGGCTGTAACGGTTGCGGCGGTTGTTGCAACTGAGCTAACCCTCAAATGGGCAGCTTGGTAAACTAGGTAAGGGGCGGTCCCTGCGGGGACCGCCCCTTTTTTTATGCGCACTGCGACGCTACTCGGGTGTCATCTAAAAATTTTTAAATGTTTATATATTTACCCTGTTCTAGCAAGTCGACGTATATCAGTTAAATTGCGTCAAGTCCGGTTGACACGAGGATGACGATTGTTAGTTTAGTTAACCTATCCTTTGTGATCGTTTCAATCTGTGTAACCGTAAAGATCAAACAGGGCGATTCCTTGCGGAACACAGACAACGAGCGATATGGCGACTAGGTTCAGGTCGCACCTCCGGCGGCTCGCCGTCGCGGTCCGGTTGGTGAAGTTGACGACGGCATGCAGGTGAATGAACTCCGTCGACTGACGGGACCTCTTTTTTACCCATGTGGAGGATTCTAGGATGAATCGTGCACTGTTTCTTGGAGTCGCGATGTTTTTCGCGATCGTCGGACTCGCCCTCGTGGGCGGGGACAATGTTGCGCAGGCGGGCCGTGGTTGTGGTTGTGCCCGTAGCTGCGAAGGTGGATCTGCCGGTTGTCACTGCGGTGGCAAGCGGATGAAATGCGATGGCTGTCGAGGGCGTCGTGACTGCAAGGGCCTCCGTGGTTGCAAGGGCCTCCGTGGTTGCAAGGGCCGTCGTGGTTGCCGTGGTTGCTGTGGCACCGTCACCAATGGCGATGCAGGTAACGACGATGCAGGTAACGGTGTCCCCGAGGCGCCCGAGGCTGCTAGTCGCAGCTTCCAGCGGAGTCCGGTAGCTTTCCGTAAGGTCAGCTTCCGCCGCTAAACTTAAATCGTCCGCTCGTTCGTCGTGGCGCCTGCCCTGTTGGCGCTGCGGCGGCAGGGCTTGATATGAAAAGGGCCGGGACCCCCGCGATTCCGGCTCTTTTTTTGTGCGCGATTACAACGGCAGCGACCCTCGACACTCGCTGCGCCAACGGGGTACCCTATGGCCGCGTATCGCGTGCAGGCGCCGCCATTGTTTTGCCAACAGGCCAACCCATGAAATCATCTGCTAATGACGTACCCGATCCCACCCAGCCCGATTTGCCGGGCGGACCGGCGCGAACAGCCGTTTCGCTGTGGTTATGCATCCATTTGTTCGCCGTGTTTGTCGTGCTCAGCGGCAACGTGATGCGCTCGCCGCTGCAAAACCGCTTGATTAGCCGCTTGCGACCTTACACCCGATTGCTGTTGCTTGATCCGGATCTGACACCCTACCAGCTGACCCACGGTACCGATGTCGACGTCGATAATTTCTTCGAGATCGAGTTGGACGACGCGGAAGGGCAGACGCACATCACGCGCCTGCCCGACAGCGGATTCCGCGGGAGTCAGAAGTACAAACGATACCAGGCACTTGCCAAGTTGATGGCCAGCCTGGTTTCCGAGGAGGAGGAAGACGGCGCTGCCTGGCTGGGCCGCGGCGTCGGCGGGCACGTGCTGGCCGTCCACGGGTCCGATCGTGGAGTGCTCCGGTTGCGGCAGCATATGTTGCAGTCGATCGATGCGGCGGCCAGCGTGCGCGATAACCAGAACGATCCGTTTCACGAAGCCTATTATCGAACACACTACGAGGCCGATGTCTTGCGTGATCCGGACACTGGGGAAATCAATCTGAATAAGAAATACACCACGGGCGAGGTCGCGCCGACGGAAACGGGAGAGTGATGCGGATGGGCGCAGCAATCAAAGACTATTTCGCCGAGTTGGCGGACGGTGTCGGCGGCGCGTGGAATCGATTCTGGTTTCGCGCGGTCGATCCGTTTTCCACCTCGGTGCTGCGGATTGCGTCTGGCCTGATGGCGTTGCTTTATCTCTGCTCATTCAACGGAGAACTAACGCGGTGGTTCGGCCCCCAGGGCCTGTTACCATCGAATAACGTTCGACAGTTGACCGGCGCAGCCTCGTCAGCCAGTGAGGGTGCTGGCACCGTTTTCCGCTTTTCGTATTTCTACTGGTTGGAACAGCCAGTAGAATTGCGGATCGCTCATGTGGCAGGACTACTGGTCGTAGTGTTGTTTACCGCAGGTGCCTTCACGCGGATCACATCTATTCTGTCCGTGGTGGTGATCGCCGCATACGTACATCGGGCGCCCATGATCGCCGGCCACCTGGAACCGGTGTTAATCATGGTCATGTTCTACCTGTGCATCGCGCCGTCGGGCGCTTGCCTGTCGATCGATCGCTGGCGGGCGGCGCGGCGGGAAGACCACGATCCACTACAGCAGGCGGCGCCCAGCGTGGCAGCCAACATCGCCGTGCGGCTGATCCAAGTACACCTGGCCGGATTCTACATCATCATGGCGCTCAGCAAACTGGCCGGATTCACCTGGTGGACCGGCGAATCGATGTGGTGGTTAATCGCGCACTCCGAATCCCGGCTGGTTGACCTGACGTCTCTGCACGAGTATTTGCACGTCGTCAACGCATGGACGCACGCGGTGGTGCTGTTCGAGCTTGTCTTTCCCGTGCTGATCTGGAACCGCCTGGCCCGCCCGCTGCTGCTGGCGGTCTCCGTTGTGATGTGGGGCACGTTGGCCCTGGTGACGGGACTGCTGGCCTTCTGTGCAATGATGGTGATTGCGGGGCTCGCGTTCGTGCCGCCGGCCGGCCTTCGGGCAATCGGCTGCAGACGGTCCGCCAACCTGCCTGCCGAACCGCGGCCAGCAGAATCACCGTAAACGCCGCGCCCTATCTCCCCAGCAACTTCTTCAGCTGCGGCCACGTCCGCGTGTTGGCCACATCCTTTTTCGACAGCCCACCGCGACGGGCTTGCAGGATGCCGTACCGCAACGCGTCCAACCCAGCCACACTGTGCGCGTCGGTGCTGATCACGATCGGGATCCCCTTGTCGCGGGCGGCCGCGCAATAGACATCGTTCAAGTCGAGACGTTGCGGATTCGCGTTCAATTCCAAGAGTTTGCCTTGCTCGCTGGCTGCTTGAAAGACGGCGTCCAGATCGACTTCATAGGGTTCGCGACGATTCAGCAGACGGCCGGTCGGATGAGCGACGACCGCGACATGGGGATTCCGCAGCGCACCGACAATGCGGTCGGTGATCTGCTGCCGTGACTGTTTCTGTCCGTAGTGCACACTCGCTATCACCCAATCACCTTGACGAAGCACATCATCCGGCAGATCCATCCCCCCTTTCTCCAGAATATCGCACTCGATTCCCTTGAGCACGGTAAATCCTTTACCCAACGAATCATTCAGCGCATCGATCGCTTCCCACTGCTGCAGCAGTCGCTGGGGATTCAACCCTCCGGCCATGGAGACCCGTTGTGAGTGGTCGGTAATGGCGATGTATTTTAGACCGAGCTGGCGGGCCGCGGAGACCATCTCTTCGAGCGTCGCTTTGCCGTCCGACTCGGTGGTGTGCATGTGCAGATCGCCGCGAATATCTTCGACTTCAATCAGTTCGGGCAAGCGTCCTTCATTCGCCAAACGAAACTCACCCCGGTCCTCGCGCAGCTCGGGTGCAAAGACCGGCAAGTCGAGTGCCGCATAGACCTCCGCTTCCGCAGCGCCGGCGACATATTCCTCGTGTTCGCCGTCCGTACGAAACACCCCGTATTCGTTGACCTTGAGTCCGCGGGCCTTGGCCTGCCCGCGGAGCACGACATTGTGATCTTTCGATCCCGTGAAGTACTGCAAAGCAGCTCCGAACGACTCGGCCGGGACGACGCGCAAGTCGACCGCGAGACCGCTTTCCAATCGTAACGACATCTTCGTGCCTCCCCGGGCAATCGTACTGGCACGACGCGGGAATTCTTCGAAGCGGTCCATGACTTCGTCCGTATCAACGGAAACGACCAGCAGGTCCAGGTCTCCCACAGTCTCCCTGCCCCGGCGGTAGCTGCCGGCCATCTGCATCTGCTCGATGCCGCGACATTCACGCATGTGGTCGAGCAGTTCCTGGGCGATGGTGTCAGCGTGGGACCAGAGGATGCGTTGGTTGGCCGCCTCGGCAATGCGAATCCCATCCAGGATGGCGAGCTCGGTTTTCGCCGCGAAACCTTTCAGTTGACGAACGTCTCCCGCATCACAAGCCTGCTGCAACTGGGCGAGCGTGCTGATTCCCAATTCGTTGTACAGTACGGCCGCCTTTTTCGGTCCCAATCCGGGAATCCTCAGCATGTCCAATACGCTACCCGGAATCTCCGCCAGCAGCTCGTCCAACATCGACAACTGGCCAGTTGCCACAAGTTCACCACATTTTTCCGCAAGGTCCTTACCAATTCCGTCGATTTCGGTCAGCGTTCTGTCCGGATCGTCCAGAATCAATTCAACGGCCTCAGCCAGGTCGCGCAGCGTCCGCGCTCCGTTGCGATAGGCGCGAATGCGGAATGGATTGGCCCCTTGAAACTCCAGGAGATCAGCCACCTGGTCGAACGAATCTGCGATCTGGACATTGTTCATTGATGCAACTCCACAAATCCACAGACCAACGACCACAGACCAAGAAAAAAACGGCCCGCGTGACGGTTGCTCGGGCGCCGCGCGGGCCGCATGGGCGATGGGATTTGTCTGGAGAACGGACAGCGCCTTAGGGGGCGGCTGTCGTCCACCCGGAATCGTCCCACCCACCTTCGTCGTCATCCTGACTTTCGATCGGTTTTGACCATTGAATGGGCACCACTAACCCGACCTGTCGGATTGGTCGTGCCGCCGTCTGGTCATTTGGATTGAGCAGTCGAGGCGCACCATTGTCGCGTCGCATGCGGTCCTGGCTGTCCAGATCGGGAACAGGCTGCAAGCTTCCCGTCGGCGCCGTGGCGGCCGGAGCTGGCGCCGTCATCGGCTGCGTCAGCCGCGTCATCGGCTGGGTGCGCATCCCGCTGCCTTGAACCGGGCCGGGTGTCAGGCTGGGCTGTTGGTCTGCTGGTCGCGCCGGCGTCGGATTAACCGGCTGTGAGTATTGTGGATTGTACGGCTGAGCGTAGAGTTGATTGCCGGCGCCGGTCATTGGCGCGAGCGGCTGTGTGTACGCACCAATTGCCGGCGCCGCAGAAGCGTAGGGCAGCTGCTGGCCTGTGCCACAAGTGGAACATCCCGAATTGCCAAAGGCTTGCCCGCCAAAACCAGGCGCCACCATGCCGACATTGTTGTAATACGGTGCCGCCACGGGCGTCGAGACCTGAATCTGCGAATAGACGGGCCGATAGGTTGTGTACGGGACACGCCGTGCCTGCCATTGGTGCGACGTGCAGGGTCGCATGCAGGTGGTCTGACATCCAGAACAGGGGTCGGATGTCGTGACCGGACGATAGTGGGTTACCGGAACGCTATTCCACACCGTCCGATAGCATGTCTGAGGCACATACTGGACGACTGTTTGTGGACATGTTTGTACACACGACCTGCACGTTGTCGCGCCGGGCGAGCCACAGCTCCCCGCCTGCGGCCCGTAGGCAGAACAATATTGGGGCCGATACGCGGTACTCGCCGACCGTCGCTTGAACCAGTTCTTGAAGAACGTGGCGTGACAGTCCTGCGGCATCGCAGCTAACAGCAGCCCAGCGGAGCAAGTCAACAGGATGGTCGTTCTCTTCCAGGTCGCCATAGATCCAGACTCCGTGTTTCAGATTCCGCTCACAGAAACAAACGTATGTAGAATAATAGGCCATGATTCCACATTAGAGAAGAAAAAGAGCGAAGTTTCCCCTGATTTCTGCCGAGGGCCCTGCCGTTCGTGGCGAACAAAAAGCGATGTCAAGTGAGGGGGACTTTGTCGATTCCGTAATCTGTTCTAGCTAGCACATCTTTAACCCGGATTATTCATCGGTTTCGTCGCGAGGCAATGCAGTCATAGCAGAAACCGAAGAATAACCCGGGTTAACGCTTTCCTGCGACCGTCGTTGTCCATACAGGTCATACAACACAAACAACGTCTCCCGTAAATTGCCTTGCTGCTGGCGGTGGCAACAGCGGATATCCCGTTCAGTGATCACCGCCGGATAACCGTCCAGCAGACGATGGACGACCGTGCGGGCCACGTCGAGGTCGACTCGCGTTGTAAACAGGTCGGGCAATCCCATGGAACGATGTGCTGTGATCAGCAACCCGGCACCCGCGCGGCGGCACCTTGAGCGGAGTCGCCAGCGCTGGAATGAGCTCAATTGCTCATAACCATCGACGACGACCTGGGTGCTTCGATTCCACTGGCGAAAGGAATTGGAGTGGTCGCGCAGGCGACGTTGTCCACCGCGCAGCGAATATCGGATCACTGCCCGGCCTGACGCGGTTAATTCAGGAATGAGGGTTTCCAACAACGTCGATTTACCCGAGCCGTGCGGACCGAGGATTTGACCCCACCAATCCTGCATGATCAGCGTCGCCACTAGATCACGAGCCTGGCATTCCGGCGGAAACGCAAAACGCAGCGCGCCGGGCCGCGTGAACCGAGTGCAGAACGGATTGGATTCGGGGGCTCTCATGGCTGGCTGTTTCGCCAGAGTTTCGAGTCTTTGTAGTCGAGTTTTTTTTTTGCGCACGGTGCACGCGTGATTTGGGAAGTCGATGCTGGATACTGGATGCTCGAGGACGAATCAATCCGCGGCCCGATTCGGCCTCGGCGGCGTGACGTTCGGTTGGTATGCGGATTGCTCGGCCGTGGATGTTTCGGGAACCGCGACCCAGGGTGGCGCTCCGCGGCTGCGCCGCTCCGCTGACCCTAGCCCGCTTCCTCCCCATGGGGCATCTCAGCCAAGACGAACGACTGGTCGCGGCAGATCTCCTTGCCTCCCTTCAGATAGGCGCGAACACGGACGCACCAACGGACTGACACAATCTCGCCGTCGTAACTTAGCGGGCTGTTGGGCAATTCTGTCTCGAACGCATGAAGTTCTCGCAAGTCACGTGAACTGGCATTATCGAGCACACGTCTCTCGAAGAAGTGGACCGCCATATCCTCTTCTCCCTTGCCTTCCGTATACCACAACACGGACGCTTCGACGGCCTGGACCTCGGCGCGGTCGACCGCGTCGATCTGGTATTCAGATTCAAGCGTCTCGCCGGGACGGAAAGTGCGTCGCCGATCTTTGACACTCATGCTAATTAGTGGTTCCATCTCGACGTTCAGTCTTGCCGTCCTGTGCGGGGTAAACGACTAGCGGAAAACCCCGCTCGTACTCCGGCCATCCCTGGGCTTCACCTTTGATTACCAGCTGCCATTGTACCGTGTTATGCGCGGACTGGAATGAATGCATGAGCGAACGGGGAACGGTCAGTGTACATTCGCTCTCGAACGGAGCACCGGGCTTAATATCAACATTTTCCCAGCGAAAAACCTGCTGACTGTACACTCGCCCACCTTCGGTACGAATGTCCGTTCCCTGCCGATAGGTCGCCTCCTCGTCACAGACCAGCATCAATTCCAGCAAACGCAACTGCAGCCGACCTGACTGCGTGACGAGAACCTGATACGACTGACCGGGAAACAGTGGATGGTCGGAAATTTCCATCCCGGTCGTGCCGATTCCGATCGTCATCAACAATTGGCGCATGAAGTAGTAGATCGACCAGACGCCGACTCCCATGAACGGGAGCGTGACAGCGGTCAGCAACCATTCCGGTTTGCCGGCGACGTGACTCTTCAGCGCGACGACTACAAACACAGTTGCAATACTGTTCCACACCAGACAAAACAATACGGCGCCAAACAATCTCCAACCGGGAGATCGCGCGATCGGCAGCCGGTAGGCCAATACGACGCCCGGACTGTTCGACATTTCCACCGTGCTCGGCACTCCCGGATAATCGGGCGGTGCAGATGCGGATTCGCGAATCAATTCGATGTCGCCAGCTTTCTTGGCCAGCGCTGACCTGCGTTCCGCCGACGTACCGACGCTCAGCACTGTGTACAACACTCCAATACTGCCGATCCCCATGAAGGACGCCAGGACTGACAGTACCAGCCACAACTCTAGTCGCGATGGCCGCTGCAGCGTCACGTTGGCGCGACGCGTTGGATCGTACCAGCAAGGCACGTCCATGCCGACCGAAAATCGATTCAACTCCTCCTCGGCAGCAACACGATCCATCGTCGCAATGTCCTGCGATATCCACTGCCGCACGACCCGGTCGCCGTAGTCCACCGCAACCAGCAATCGCGTCCCGTACCGTTCGGGTGGAGCGTCTCGCGATATGGGACCGAATTGTTTGTCCATCACCCGGCACACGGTTTGGATGCAGTACGACTCGGGAAAATATGTCGTGGCTGGCCAGCAACGCTGCTGGATCGATGTCAGAATCACCACCAGCGTCAAAGTAGCCGTCAGGAACAGAGTGGCAAACATCAGCGCCTCGCCCACACTGCCCAGCAGCGGAGAACCGCTGCGCCGATCCCCTCTCTTCTTCGACCATGGTTTCAACCAGCGAGCCAAGTCGTTTCGCTCCACATCCAGAAATAGCCGGGGTGTCCCACAGAATCCCGACATTGTAGGTTAGTTGGTGGCCAAGGTGAGGGGGGGGGGCTTGAGGCTTGCGGAGTGAGTGGGAAGGTCGAACGTGGCCGGCAGTCGCGAGTAGCAGGCCGGCGCTCCGATGGCGACCGTCGCGGTTTTTGAACCGCAGCATATCGAACAGGGAATTTCGCATGACGAAGTTGCAGACGCCCTCAAACATGGAGATCCGTATGTCCTTTCGGGGACGAACTGCGCTGGCGCTGTGCATGCTATTGACACCCGGCCTCGCCACCGCCGGAGACTGGCCGCAAATTCTCGGGCCGCATCGCAATGGTGTCGCGGTCGACGAAACGCTGCTCGCAGCCTGGCCAACACAGGGCCCGGATGTCGTATGGGAAAACAAAGTGGGACAAGGATACGCGGGGCCCGCCGTCGTCGGTGATCGCGTGATCCTGTTCGACCGTGTCGGCGACGTCGAACGTGTGCAGGCACTATCGACGACGGATGGCCGGCAACTTTGGCTGACCGAGTTTGC
>Ga0310121_10004212_pt1 | contig 12797 bp, 8 predicted proteins | sample CB27_Tmax_986_MG_FD_203504 | JGI IMG/M metagenome (GOLD analysis project Ga0310121, IMG submission 203504) | Marine microbial communities from Western Arctic Ocean, Canada - CB27_Tmax_986 | ecosystem: Environmental > Aquatic > Marine > Oceanic | place: Canada: Western Arctic Ocean | collected... | reverse complement strand
ACGTTTTCAATATCCGAATATGCACATTGAATGGATTGAAGTAACCAATAGTTGTAAACACGCGCACCAACGGCAATAATAAGCGAGCCGGCCAGGTGCGATAAACACCCAACCGGCTCTAACCAATTCCGTTAACCTATGAAGGAGGTAACGTCATGGCTATTCAAAAGCCTACCCGCGACTCGAGCGCTAATCGAGTCCCCAAAGTCCGCATCGCCCGTCCGGCGGGTCGTCCGTTTCAATTACGGTACAAAGTCCCGAAACCCAAAAAGAAGTCCGCATTTCTGTTAAATCGCGAGACGAATCCGAAGCTAAACGACAAAAGGATCAACTCGAAGCCAAGTTGACGTTAGGTATTTGCCCGAGACTCAAGCAAGTCGTCACGGGGGGCAATATGCCGTGGGAAAGTTTTCGTGACGAATACTCTCGATTGAAAGTTTCCACGTTTCACAGCGAAGAGTCGATGATCAGTTCCGAAGTCCGTCTCGACATTTGCGAGAGGATTGTCAAACCGCGCACGCTAGCCGACATGTGCAAGTCGGAAACACTCTCTCGATTACAGGCCGAGTTGAGGGCCGGGGCGGCAAGCCGAAAGAAAACCCGTGCGGCATCGACGACACAGAATTACCTCAAAGCACTACTCGCCGCATTGAACTGGGCACATGACCTGGAATGGATTGAAAAGGTGCGATTTCGTCCATCGGTCGCCGTGCAGCAGGCCAAGGGCGATCCAGTGACCGCTAGTGAATTTTCCGCGATGCTAGAAGCGGTCGAGGTAGTTTGCCCACACGACATTGAAGGGTGGCGGTTTTACCTCAACATCATCTGGACAACTGGATTGCGTCGCGGTGAAGCGCTGGCTTTGAGTTGGGATGACCCAAAAGAGATTCGCCCCAAGCGCGATAAAAACGGATACGTCGTGTTGGAGATACCCGCGACGCGACAGAAAAACAAGAAGACACAAACCGTCCCCACGATACCCGAGTTTGCGGATTTACTGGAGTCCGTCCCCTTAGATGACCGCACGGGTTGGCTATGTAGCCCGATGAAGTTTCGGGGCGTCGGTCGCTACACCGACAAACGGCGGGTCGGGCGAGTCGTTTCTAGGATTGGCGAGGAATCGGGCACGGGTAAACACGCCCACGACATACGCCGGGGGTTTGGTCAGCGGATGGCCGACGCGGGGATCCCGCCACGTGATTTGCAGTTGATGATGCGGCACGCCTCGTACACCACCACCGAGGCGTACTACCTGAAGTCCGACGCGGCCGCCAGTTCACGGAGAATTGGGGAATGTCTAAATGTGTACCCAGAAAAAGTGGGTACAGTTGCCGAGCCCAATGATCAGCAGATCGATGCCGTATCGTCGTAAGTCCTTTGGTAGCAAGTGGCCGGAGAGGGGCTCGAACCCTCACACCGATTACTCGATACGGGATTTTAAGTCACGACAGAAGCAACGTTTCCCCCGAGAAAAACGCAAATTCTGATGATGGCGCAGCGCCAGGCGCAGCAGCCGGCGCAGAAAAAGACCCCACCGACCCCGACCTGGAACTCGTCGTCGAGCGGTGGTCCGAGTTGCCCGAGCCCGTCAAGGCCGCCATCGCGGCGCTGGTGTGGGCGACCGATCAATAGACGCCAAGGGGGGGTGGCCGTCACCAATGGAGGTGGCTGTCGCGCCCAGGGATTCCCGCCCAGGGATTCAATCTCCTGGGATTCGATATCGGGATGGGAGACGGAAATCCCAATCTTGAGGGGTGCCGGAAAGCCTCATTTTGGGAGCATTATCGTGGGCCCCTACACTCGTTTCTAGCGGCGGTGTGTCACAGCGCCGAGGTTAGAGGGAACGTCCGTTTCTACCGGCGGTCTTGTACACCTCCGCACGATACGGATCCGGGTTTCCACATTCGGCGGGGGCAACAGGCTCGGCGAAGATTTAGGTCCATTTCTACTGGCGGGCAACTACACCGCCGCGCGCAAGTAACACCGGAGGGTCACTCCTGGGTTGCGAAGCAAATTGCCGTTCGCTGCTAATGACAAAGTGTCCTTCGTCCCTAACGCAATCAGCAAATCTTGCTTCGGTGGGGGCGACCGAATGCACGAAGCGTGGTCCGCGAGTTGCGTCTGACTGCGTTCGGTCGATTTCACCTCGGCGACTTGGCATCAAACAGAATCCGCGTCGGTTGGTCCAACTTCAGACATTTTGAGAACCTAAAGACGCCAGGACGGATGTGAACTCACGCAGTTCGTCATCGGCCAAATCATGGAAGGAGGAAACCATCGAACTCAGTCTAAAAGCGTTCGGTAGCTAATCAAACTGCTTAGTCCCATAGATGTTTCCAAGGTATGCAGTTTGCTATCTCAACTGGCGATATTCCTGACATATCTATTTTTACTCCACTGACAAAACGATGAATTCGCCGTCTAGTCAAATAACTCGGCAATCGGCCGCCCACTGTCGGTGATCGGAATCGGCCGATCCCCATCGTACAGGCTCTTCCCATAGTCGATCCCCATCGTGGCGAATATCGTGGCGAATAAGTCCGGCACGCCGACCGCTTGCGCGACGATCCGCTTCGATAGTTCATCCGTCTCGCCCCAAGCGCCCCGATGCGACAGGCCACCGCCCGCCAGCACGCAGCTAAACGCCGATGCCTGGTGCCCGCGGCCGCCGCCGCTGTCGAACTCCGGCGGACGACCGAATTCTGTCGAGATCACAATGAGCGTCTTGTCGAGAAGCCGTTTCGCTTCCAAGTCCGTGATCAGCGCCGCCACAGCCGTGTCGAGTTCCTGAATCAACTTATGCTGCTGCAAGATCCCTTCGTTATGTACGTCCCAGCCGGCGCCATTCAAGAAGTTGAGATTATGCGACACCTCGACAAACCGCACGCCCCGCTCGACCAACCGGCGGCTCAACAGACAGCGCAGCCCGAACTCACCGCCGTAGCTTTCCCGCAGCTCGGCCGGCTCCTGATCCAATCGAAAGACTCGATTGAACTCCGGCCCGCTCAACTTCAAGCTCTGCCGAATTGCCGCGTCGTAATCCAACAGTCGAGCCTCGTCAGTCTCTGCGGCGCTTTGTTGCAGCGTGTCCAGAAACGCTTCGCGCCGTGATTGCCGAGTGGCCGTGATGACCGCCGGGCGCGAAAGCCCCGCCGGACCTTGATTGGTATCGACCAAATACAAGTAACCATGCCTAGCACCGAGAAAACCGGGACCTCGCGTGACGTTTGGGTAGCCGATCAACACATACGGCGGAGCACCCTCGACGGCCGCGCCCAGCTCGTGCACCACCAGCGAACCGAGCGATGGATACGTCACCGTCCCGCTAATCGGCCGCCCGGTATGCATGCGATTCGTGGCGGCCGCGTGCTCATCAATCACCTCGTGATGCACCGTTCGTACTGCCGTCACCCGCTCCATCAACGGCGCCAAACGAGGCATGTGCTCGCACAACCGCACCCCAGGCACAGCCGTCTCGATCGAATCGTAGTACGACCCGGCAACCTTTCTTGCCGGATCGCCCTGGGCCTTGGGGTCGAACGTGTCGATCTGCCCCATGCCGCCGCCCAGCCAAATCGAGATCACGTGCTCCGCGTGGCCGCGAATCAAATCATTCGACGATGCAGCGCCGCTCGTCCTCGGCAACGCCAGCCCACAAGCCAGCGCCGCCCCTGCAGTCAGACACTCACGACGATTCACTCGTGTGCGATCGTTCATAGCTCAAGGTATCCAGACGAATTCACGGTGATTGACCAAACTCCAAACAACGTCTTCATAAACCTCTCGCCACGCGTCCCGCAAGCGCGGATCTGGCGGAGGCCCCAGCCGAACCCGGCGTTCCACTTCCTTCTGAATCGTATTCGCTTCGGACCGCAAATGATTGAACCAAGTGACCAACTGCAGCGGCGGCAGCTGCTTGGCAGGCGTCACTTGATCCGCCGGTAGCAGCCGCGATTCAAACCCTTCGCCCAAAGCCTGAGCAAATGCTGCTTGCTCGGTCGCCTCTGGACGACGACTCAAGACTCGTAGGAACAATGTATCGATCAAGTTCTCCGCGGACACCGCGTCGACTGCCAACTCCGCCAACTCGCTCCCCTCAGAAGCGCCCGTCAGCGTCATCGAAAACACCCCGTTTGCCAGCACCCCTGGCTGTAGGACGTTGGCGTCATCGTTGCGACCATTGATCGGCTTCTGGCGCGAGCCAGTCCAGCCAAAGGCCTCCAGTACGTCAACGACTGCCCGAGCGCGCGGCAGCGACAGACTAGGGCGATCGCGTTCGTTGTTCAAGCTGGCGAACATCCAGGCACGTGTCGGACGGCCCAGCGTCAGCCGATTGCTCAACGGCCGTCGGCCGTCGTGCACGAACGTCAGCTCTTCCACGTCGAGCGGCGAACCGGTCGAGACGGAGAGCGAGTCGACAATCTGCTCGCCGCTCAATCGCCGTCGCTCCGGAGCATTGAAGAATCGCAGCGCCCCGGTCGCCTCCAGGTTCCGTCCGACCGCCTCGCGCTGATAGAGCTGCGAGGTGACGATCCAACGGATCACGTGCTTGACGTCGTAATCGTGCGACATCAGCTCATCGGCCAGCCAGTCGAGCAATTCTGGATGGCTCGCCTTGCACCCTTCCCAATCGTGCACTGGCTCTACCAACCCGGCGCCGATCAGTCGCTTCCAGATGCGATTCACCATCACCCGAGAGAACCGCAAGTTCTGCGGCGCTGTGATCAACGCGGCCAGTCGTTCTCGGGAATCCTCCGGTCGCATCATCAGTGAATCGATGTTTGCGCCGTCGGCAATCCCGGTCACTTCGGCGAACGGCCACTCGGCTTTGACTTGCTCGTCGGGCTTGAGCGTGACGCGAATCAGGGATTCCCGCTGCTTGCTCTTGAAGAAAGCGTCCGGCACGCGACTGGTGCTCGGCACGGTAACCGGATTGCGATCGAGCATGGCGGCCAGCGAGTAGAGATCTCGTTGAGTCGTGCTGTGATAGGGCGAATCGTGACAACGGGCGCACTGCAATTCAATTCCCAGGAAGGCCGATGCCACGATATGGCCTTTGGCCGCGAACGGCGCGTCGTTTTCCGCCGCCATCGCGAATCCGGCGCTGCCCCCTTCGTGTTTGCCGCCGCGCATCAGGATCAGTTCGGTCACCAACCGGTCCAGCGGTTTGTTGTCGCGGAGCGAATCGTACAAGAACCAACGAAACGGACCCGTGCTGTTGAGCGAAGCGTTCAGCAGCGTCGGGTTTTCCGCCAGCACGTCGAGCCAGTAACTCACCCAATGATCAGCAAATCGCTCATCGTCAAGCAGTTGATCGATCAGTCGAACGCGTTTCCCAGGATCGGCTTCCTCTAGAAACAACCGCGCCTCGCTGGCCGCAGGCGGCACACCAACGGTATCTAGGAAAATCCGTCGCAGGAACTTTTCATCATCGACGATCGGCGCTAAGGTCACGTCCTTCGCGCGAACGGGAGGCGCCGGCCAGGTCGCTCCCTGCTCAATCCACGTTTCCAGTGTGACGATCTGCTCTTCGTTCAAACCGCCGCCGGTAGGCGGCATGCGCAAGTCTTCGTCGTCGGTGCGAATGCGCTCGACCAACTCACTGGCTACGGGGTCACCAGGCACGATTACCGGCACTTCGGAATTGCCGCCCAGCAAAGCCAACTCACGCGAGTCGAGCCGCAAACCGCCCTTCTCTTTTTCACCGTGGCAGCGAAAGCACTGCTCGCGCAGAATCGGTAAGGCGTTGCCGTGAAACCTCTCCGCCGTCGCTTCGTCGACCTTGGCCGAGGCCGCAATCGCCTGTTCGATCTTGGCGACGACGAACGCGTCTACCGGATGTTCATGAACTCCGCTTGCGGCGACTGGAACCGCCGGCGCTGGGCGTCGCGCTGCCCGGTCTCTTGCGGACGCGTGTCTATCGGTCCAGAATGAATCGTTGGAACTCGCCGCCAATCGCCGCTGCTGGTCATCGTGCTTGGCCAGCGAAGCTTCCGTATCGCGGAGCGCCGGTTCGACCTCGTCGTCGGTCAACAACATCGCAGCGGTCTCGTTGGGTTGAATCACCTCGTAAGAGTTACCGCCCTCAGTTAGAACCGCGACGCAAACTTCTCCCGTTTCGGTGCGCTGTGCCTTTCCGCCGACGACCAGCTCAACCACCACGCGGCAGCGGCGAGGTCGCCCGTCTTTCGTGGCGTCGACAACCGTCTCGCCAAACGCTTCCTGCTGACGATAACCGGCTGCTCGCAGTCCTGGCAGCGGAGGTTCGGCAAGCGGAGTCATCGGCTCTTCACCGTTAGGTGGTTGTTTGATGTGGGCTGCGGTTCGCGCCACCAAGACGCCGTCCACCCACAATCTCCCCAACGCCCGAGCGCGGAGCAAGAAGCGGTGTTTTCCCGGCGGCAGTTCCACGTCGGCCACCATCCGCAGTAGGACCGGCGCCTTCCAGGCCGTTCGAATGCCCCAGGCGTCGAACCGCAGCGGGATTCGCGGGAGCAGAAAGGCGGTTCCCAGCCAGCGGGCTGTTTCGTCGGGCCAGGATTCGCCGTCGTTGAGCCACCGCTGGTGCGCAGGCAGGCCTTCGGAAAAAGTTACCAGCACCTGTCCCTCGGGGATATCGTTCAGCTCCGGCATTACCTCCGGTTGTGGTCCGACGATCTGCGGTCCGCCGATTCGATGGAAATGACTGGCCACGACTTTGTCGTTCAGCAATGCGCGGTGAATCGCTACCGCATCGAGGAGTCCGCGATAGCTATTCGCCGGATTGCCGGCTCGGGAGGAGCCGATCCAGATCGCGTCGTCGTCGACAATCGGCGGTTCTTTCGTTGGCCCGCCCATGTCCCAGACCCCGCCCGTTGGTTGGCCGTCGATCCAACCCTGGATCGAATCGGGCTGGCCGAAACGATACGCCACGGCGATGTGATGCCAGCCCGTTTCCGCCTGGAACGCCTCCTGCGACGTCCAACGATGCCAGTGCGATTTTTCATGTCCCGGTCTGGTGGCAAACAGGAAACTGAGTTTGGCAACGCCGTTGTCGCCGACGACGCGCATGGCCCAATTCTGGTTGTCGCGGGCAAAGTGGGGCGAGCCGGTCCGTCCCTTGCCGACGACATATTGCTGTTGGCCGTTGCGTACCTTTGCGAGCTTGACCCAGGCTTCCAATGTGACGGCGTCACCGTTCGTAAAATCGTAATCACTGTTCGGTCCCTGATCCTCGACCGCCAGATATGCCCCCTCGCCGTCGAGACGCACGGCCGTGTTGCCTTCGGCGAAGTCAGGGAACTCCGGCGGCAGCGGCCCGGCCTGGTCCCGTTCGACGCCACCGTGAGAAGTCATGGGCGTCGACGCTTCCGTGCCAAAGTCCCAACGCGCAACCAATGACGGCTCGTCTGCGCAGAGATCGCTAGTCACACATACGGTAAGGGCAATAGCAATTGCCGCCCACATTGAATCTTCCCTTCTCATCTGGTTGATTATGGCAGGAATGGGAGGATAGTGCGCTCCCTACCACAATAGAACGGGTCGAGGTCCCTGAGACGGTCAAATACTTTGGTTTCAGCCGGTTTTCACATTCTCTCACCAACCAAAATTCGCATGTCCGCTAAATCACATAGGTTGCATCGACTTCGGCCGCGAGGACCTAGTGGGTACTCGCTTCGGAGATCTCAACTGAAGCGAGAAATGATATTTCCTGAAGCTGCTTCTGGTGAGCACACCAAAGCAATCTAGATAGTGGCTGAAACCAACACATGACAGAATGTCATGTGTCACTTAGCTGAAACGCCTTCGTAACAAATGAGGCATCGTCATGTGTGTCTTAGCCTGCCCATATTCGGGTCGGACCAGCGCGCGGCGGTGTAATTGCCCGCTGGACGAAACGGACGTTAGCAGATTCCGCGAAATCACACACTACGCCAGGGGGCGGGAAGATTTCGTATCGTGCGGCGGCGAGGTCGACCGCCGCACGAAACTGTACGTTCGCAAAGTCCATCGTCGTTCACGACCCCTGGTAGAATCGGCGATTCACCATAGTGCGGAGGGTACAAGCGGTACAAGCCCGCGTAACGTCGAATCCGGGTCGTCGCCGGTAGACACTCGCAGCCCGGTCAAGCATCGGCGAATTCTCTACGGCAGCACGGACATTGGCCGTCGAACCCGTTGACCATCGCCGAAAATGCCGAAGGTTGCGGAAGCGTCGTGATTGCCCTAAACGCGAGCGGGGCTCGATGCGCATAGTGGCGGTAAGTGACTCCGCCCACGGAGTGGCCGAGGATTTCGATTGATGACTCCGGGACGTGCTCATCGTAGTAGGTCGCGCACGTTTTTCTCAGATCCTTGAGATGCCAACGTTTTTCTTCGCCCGTTTCGACGTCCTTTTTGGGGTTGAGCCCCGCAAGTTCACACAATCTTTGAAAACGCCTGTTGGGCCGAGCTCCTCCACCCAAAAATACAGGGGAATGTGGGTGCGGGTTGTCTGGCATGATACCTCTGATGTGGGCGTGGACTGTACGATTCATCGGACGGCAGAAGCTTTTCTGAGTTTTCACTCGTCGATAGAAAAACCATCCCCAGCGAGATCGCTGTTTGATTGCAGGGTTCGGAGATTCGGGTTCCCAGGTTATGTGACGCCAAAGGATCGGCTCATGAAATGGCTCACCTTTCCAAATCGATCCTGTATCGAGGCCATAATTAAAAAACATGACCAGCGCACTTCGCCAATATCTTCCAACTGGCATCGATTGATCCCATGCCCGTGGACGTTGCATCTTATGAGTTGCAAAGTAGAGGGCATTGATCTCGGCCTTCGTGAGATAGTGTCGGCCTGCCACGCGTCGATGTGGCCTTGGCTTGGGAAATCGAGGGAGCACCTCGACGATGTCTCGTTCCCATGCCCAGGCCATCACGGCGCGGAGATTTTCTCGGGATTTGTTAGCCGTCCGAGCTGGATTCGTTTCTTCCTTTTCAACAGCCTGCTCATGAATCCAATCAAGAAAATCGCGGATGTCCTGCCGCGTCAGTTCTTCGATTGGCACGCCGCCTCCCCATCTGGTCCACTTTCTTAGCGTCGATAAATATTCCTTGCGAGTTCCATGGGCTAGGTTTCCAGCGCGGAGGTAGTTGTCAATGGCGGTCTTGAGTTGCGTCGGCATCGGTGAAACTCCCGTGCCGCAGCTGCTACCTCCTGCATTCGCTCCTTCCCGCCGTTGGCATCGCGTTGCGCGTCATGCGAGACGTGACTCCAATTCATCGTACAAATTAAGGGGACTGAGGACACGAACATCTCGCGTCAGAACTTCCTTGAGAGTAGTTGGCCGCTGTGCGGAGATGAAGAATTCCGCGTCTAGATCCGCTAAATCGCGATTCGCCAAGGTGCGAAGAACGTTCGCGGTCGACCTCTCCTCCGCACGAAAATGGAATCTTCCCGCCATCTGGCTGCGTGTCGCGCCGTGGAAGGTAGCTAGTGTCCGTTTCGTCCAGCGGGCATTATCACCGCCGCACCGTAGAAAGATGCCGTTTCGTCCGACAGGCGAGTTTACCAGCGGACGTAGCGAACCCGCATTTCTAGCGTCGGGCTTGTACCCCGCCGCACTTTGGCGAATTGCCGTTTCTGCCGTCGGTCGTGCACCCCGACGGTAGTTGAGCGCTACTGATTGCTACCGCGGTCGACCTCAGGCGGCACGATAATGTACGTCGGCGAAGTAATTGAACTCGGCTACTCATATCCGACGTTTGGTGGCCTGCGAAATTGAATTTCACGGCATTCGCGAACGGGAAAAAACCCGCAAGACTTTCCCATCCTCGCCCTCCTGCCCCATTATATCATAACCTTCCCACCTTCAGATGTACATCATCGCGAAGCCTCGCTTCAATTGAAGCACGGCTATTAGCTTTCGGCTTTTGAAAACGTACAAACTTCCAGGCGAATCGCTAATCAATGTTACTGTAGTGGTAAAATTCCGTTTTGCCCGACAACTTACCCTATCGCTTCAATCCCCTAGCTAGCTAAGGAGTAGTACGATGAGAAATGTTTGCAGCGTTCGCACCGCGGCGATTTGCGCGGTTGCTTTGTTTTTCGTGCCGTTTGCCAGAAGCGCGGTCTCAGCGGAAGAGGTGGCCCAGGACCCAAAGGGGTTGCGGATCGGTCGTGGGGCGCAGCTCTTTGTGGATGATTATTTGACCGAGAACATGGAGAAGGTGACGCGCACCTTCCATCAGGCCCAGAAGCATCCGAACAATCCGATCATCCGCGGCGACGGCCCCGGGGAGGAGGAGTATGCGATTCTCTATGGGAGCGTGCTGCGCAAGGACGATGAGTACTGGATGTACTACTACGCGCCAAACGGGTTGCCGGAGAACAATTGGAGGACGCAACGGTTGGCCATCTCGAAGGACGGGGTGCATTGGACCAGGCCCAAGCTGGGGCTGATCGAACTGGAAGGCAGCAAGGAAAACAACATCGTGGTTTCGTATCAAACCCACTCGGGTTTCATGGAAGGTTTGGAACCGGTCGAAGACCCGAATCCGGCCGATCCCGAGAAGCGGTATCGAGGATACTTCTTCGGCGGACATTGGAGCCGGGATAAGGTCACCAAGCATAAGGATCGTCCTCGAGGTACCTATTCGGCCTGGTCGGCCGACGGGTTGCACTGGCACTGCAGCGAGAAGCCCGACCCGGCCTTGGGTGGCCATGACCGCCTCGGCCTGTGCTACGACACGCTCAAGAACCGCTGGATCGCGTTTACCAAAGAGAACACCAAATACGGACGGGAACGGTGGCTCTCCTTCAGCCAGGATCTTGAGAATTTTACACCACGCCAGCCACTGCTGCGCGGGACCAAGTACAAGGACCTCTATTACAACAACTGTTTCGTCTACGGAGGCATGTATCTCGGCCTGCTCAATGTTTTCGATCACAACGAACTCATCCTGGATCTGCATTTGATAACCAGTCGTGACGGCCAGCACTGGGAGCGTCCCAAGACGGGCAAGCCGCTGATTCCGGTGGGCGACGTCGGGGACTGGGACCGGTTCAACAATTCTCCGGCCGGCTCGGCGCCGCTGCGCATTGGCGATAAGCTCTACTTCTACTACGGCGGCCGATCTTACCGGCACGGCACATCCACAAGCTCCGCACCTCCCGAGCGTTTCACGGACTCGCTACCCGGTTCAGCCTGGGGCGGACGCACCTTCCTTTGCGGTATCGGACTGGCCACGCTCCGCGTGGATGGATTCGCGTCGTTGGATAGCACCTTTAACACCGGAGTAGTCACGACCAAACCCCTGCACCTGCCGAGCGGACAGTTGCACGTCAACGCGAAGTGCGATTTCGGCACCGTGAAGGTCGAAGTCCTCGACGCCGAAGGCAACCCCCTGCCGGGCTACGCCCTGGCCGACTGCAACGTGCTGCACGCCGACAGCGTGGACCAGCCGGTCACATGGAAAGAGAAGCAAGATCTTGCCGGCGTGACGGGCAGCCCCGTACGGCTCCGATTCCATCTGACCAACGCCCGGCTGTACAGTTTCCGTGTTGCCGACCAATGAGGCCAACAGCGCTTCGCTCAGCAAACCCGCGACTGAGACAGCGGCTTGCTGCGCTTGACCTTGAACATCAGGAGATGCACGGAGTTTTTGCGGGAAACTGATTAGCCCGACGCAGAAAAGAAAAGCTGTTGATGAACTCCGCGACAAACAGGGGTTCTCTCTACGTCGGGCCTGTAATCGCGTTGCTAGACTGTAGACTAGCGGAGGTAACGCAACTTCGGTCCTGCATGATATTGACAAACTCGGCTGGTCGGATTCTCGTGCGGAGGTCGCCCGCGGGAAGAAACGGAAACTGCTACCTGCGTTCGTCCAGCCTTGGCGGTGAGGCGCACTGGCTGTACACGACACCACTCGGTTCGACGCTTAGGTGAATGTCACCTAACGCCGTTGAGCGGCGTTGGCGGCTCGCGCTTCGTGCATGAGGTCGCCCCCGCCTGTGCGCCGAACGGAACATGGCTTACGAGCAGGAAACTCACAGGTTAGCTCGATCTGTGCGCGGAAATGGACTCCGCAGGGAGATTATCACTTGTTTTCTCTTGGCGCCGTAGTCACTGGAGTAGCAAATCGTCGCTGCGCGCCGAAACGATACCGGTGAACACGCTCGGACATCTGCCACCTGTGCCCCCGCAGACTCCAGTTGGGATGAGAATTTACCACGGAGGTGGTATGGCCAAAGTGCGGCGGGGAAATCCACCGCTGACAGAAGTGTGACTCGGCTTCGAAGCGGCGGCGTGCTCATCTCCCGCTGGTTAGGGCTGCCCTTGAGTGCGGGAGCTTGTTCCACCGCCGCCGCGAAGAAGGTGGCTGGCAGAGCTCCCGCCATCGTTCGTTTGGTCCCGCGGTCATTATCCCCGCCACACCTTGCCGACCTAGACAGATAAAGCTAGTTGCGGTCGCCAGCAGCGAGATGGAGCGGACAGACGAGCCTTCAAAAAGTGCGTCGGACGATGAATCCGACGCGAGTTAGCGACTTACGTTTCGTCTGCCGGGCGTTTCCTCCGACAAAGCATGCTAAGCTAACGGCACTCGCGTTGAGTTGAGCACTTTGTTATGGCATGCATTCGAGAGTACCTATTCGGTAACAGTTGTCAAAGTGTTGGCATCCCGAAGTATTTGCCACCGTCCCTCACGCTTTTCTAAAATCGAAAGTGAGTGAGGTGGTCCTAATTCCACGGACAGGTGAAGTGCTTAAAATGGGCGGTCTGAAAGGAGCTACCAAATGCCTCGCAAGAAGCGCTCACCAGCCAAACGAACAC
>Ga0310121_10004210_pt1 | contig 12806 bp, 10 predicted proteins | sample CB27_Tmax_986_MG_FD_203504 | JGI IMG/M metagenome (GOLD analysis project Ga0310121, IMG submission 203504) | Marine microbial communities from Western Arctic Ocean, Canada - CB27_Tmax_986 | ecosystem: Environmental > Aquatic > Marine > Oceanic | place: Canada: Western Arctic Ocean | collected... | reverse complement strand
CGACAGATTCTTCGAGCACTGGGATACCGATGAAGAATCGGGCACGGTTCGAGAAACAAAAAACCAGGCCCTCCTGGAACGCTCCAAAGCGCTTCCTGAACCCGCAACCGCGGTGGCGGAATGAGCAAGGGACGAGGAGAGAGATTGGAGATTGGGATTCGGGGTTGGATATTCGATCTTGAAAATTTTCAAAACAATGTCACCACGTTGGATGAAGACTTGACCGTTCAAAAACCGGAGACGACAGATGAAGAAGTTTAGTAGTTATGTGCCCGATCCTGGGGACTCAAGGAAGAGAGATTCCTCGAGACATATCGGAACCAGCACGCTCAGTCCCGACCGAACCCCGAATCCCCAATCCCCAATCCCCGAACCCCGAATCCCCCATCCCGTATCCCGCTGTCTCCTCCTTTTCGCGGTTTTCTCATTCATCGTACCGTTCTCCTCGGATGCGGCATTTATCGTTTTAAAGAACAACCGGAAAGTGGAGGGGGAGGGATTGCGGCGCAATGCGCAGGGCCAATTCGTGATTCAGACTGATACCGGAGTCCAGACGCACGACCGCTCCCAGGTTGTTCGAGCGGAAGCGGACCGGCCGTCGGCGTACGATCAGGGTGTCCAGTTGCTCAAAAGCAGAAAGCATGACGAAGCCCTTGAAATATTTGCATCGCTTGTTAAAAAGTATGAAGGTCTTGGGTGGGATCATCGCGCGAACCTGATGATTGCCAGGACCTATTCGCGCCAGGGAAAGGTCGACGAGGCGCTGGCGACGTTCAAGCTGTTGCCGGCCGGCGCGTTCAGAAACCCGGAGGTCAGATTTTTGTATTGGGGTGTGTTGATGGAAACGGCCGAATATGAGCCCTTGACGAAAGACCTGAACGAGGCCGTACGGGGTAGAAACCGGCAGGTCGCCGGAAGAGCGCAAATCGTGCGGGGAGACATGCGCATGAAGCAGAAGCAATATGAGCGGGCTGCCATCAACTACTTGCGAACTGCCGAGCTCTTCCGGAAGGAGCAGGAGCTGAATGCGGAGGCGCTTTTCAAAGCGGCAGCGGCGCTCGATGAAATGCGGGACGAGCGAGCCGCCGGCCTGCGGGAAGAATTGCGGAGTGAGTTTCCGGATAGTGAATGGACGGGGCGGCTGAAAGGCGGATAATTCGCGAGCCGCCGGCGCTCTCCAAATCTGGCGCGCGGGAATACAATTTGCAGAGGTCAACCTGATGAAAGAGATAACGGGAGAAAGAATGAAGAATGCCGGACGAATACTGATTTTGTTGCTGGGGGTTTTTCTGCTTTGGAGCGGCGCGGAATCCGCGGTGGCGCAGGATAATGCCGTGCCTGAGGGCTTGAAAACCAGCGAGAGCGCGGCAGCTTCCGTGGAAGGGGCCGGCATAGGGTTTCTTGACGTGCTGAAAAATTCAGGTGTGGCGGGGCTCGTTTTGTGGCTGGCCCTGCTTGCGGTGTCCGTGACAGGTGCCTGGCTAGCCATCGACTCGTTTCTCCAGATCCAGGAAAAGAGGATTTCGCCCCCATCCCTGGTTGCCAACGTGCGCACCGCGATGGAGCAGGGCGATCTCATGAAGGCGCTCGAGCACTGCAACCAAGAGCCGGGACCCCTTGCGAACATTCTCTCCACCGGATTTGCCAATGTGGAGGAGGGATTCGAAGTCGTCCAGGAAACGGTGGCGGTAGCGGCGGACCTGGAAAGCGAGAGACTCATGCAGCGGGTCGCCTATTTGAACCTCATCGGAAATATTGCCCCCATGCTGGGACTTCTCGGAACCGTTGTGGGCATGATCTCTGCATTCAGCAATATTGCCTTGGGGGCCGGCGCTGCTAGCGCCGGATTGCTGGCATTGGACATTTCGATGGCCCTGTATACGACGGCATCGGGCTTGAGTATTGCCGTGCCCGCGGTCGGATTTTATTACTTCTTTAGAAACCGCGCCACCAACATCATTCTGGGTATGGAAGGATTGACGCTGGACCTGATTAAAGTTCTGCGGAATGTCGAAATCATCGAAGAGGGTGAAGCATAGGAATCCGTCCGCGACGGATCAGGCTCGACCATGAGAAAGCAAAAACCGCTTCCCGGCGTCAATATGACACCCATGATCGACGTCGTGTTTCTGATCATCATTTTCTTTATTTGCACCATGGATCTGGAGAAAGACAAGTTTGACGAAAATGTGATTCTTGCATGGGCCAGGAGCGCCCAGGCCGTGGGGCAGGAAGATCCACTGACGGTTACGGTGAACGTTCGTGAAGACGGGACCATCAAGATTGGCAAGCGCCTGATGTCAGCCCGGACCTTCCAGGCAATCATGCAGAAAACGGTGAACCGGTATGGTACCGGCGTGCCGGTTGTGATCCGCGGTGACCGCCTTGTTCTGCACGAGCACATCAGCCGGCTTACCGGGGTGTGCAAGAGCGTTGGGATCTGGAAGGTCAAATTTGCCGCCATCATTTCGGAGGGCGAGTAGCGGCTATGGGGCGAAGAAAACGAGATCGAAAGCGGCGCTTTGACGAAAACGACGGCGGAGTGCCGATTACGCCGATGATCGATGTGGTATTCCTGCTCCTTATTTATTTCGTCGCCACGGTAGAGCCAATTCCGATCTTCGCTCATTTGAACGTATATACGCCCTCGTCCGATGCGCCGCCCAAAGAGAAACCGGTGGACCCCCCGTCGCTCATCCGTATTGAGGTGCATGCGGAAGGGTTTACCTTCGACGGTGTCCCGGTAAACAGCCGGCAATTGGACGGTTTTCTTGGCACGCTTGCCAGAGCCAGCAAGACCCAGTCGGTATTGATCATGTGTTCACTGAGCGCGCCACATGGGCAGCTTGTGGAAGTATTAAACTACTGTGCCAAGCATGAGTTGACGAATCTTTCGATCATGGACGCGAAATGACCGACAATCCACCACGAAGAAGGCGGCGAAGAAAAGTTCTGGAGCTGTTGCTGGGACCTACCGGCTCGGTGATCATTCATGTGGTCGTGATCCTGGTGTTGGTCAAGCTGGTTGTCTACAAAACGAGCGGACATCAGGCAAAGATTGAAGTGATCATTATGGATCCGGAGACCGCGGATCTTGAGGAGTTGAAGAAGGAGCTCGAGGAGCTGAAGGAAATTCAGATCGTCGATGCGATGACGCCTCCCGATATATCGATCGATACCGACGCGCTGGAGGAGGAAGTTGAGGACTTTGACACCCCGGATCCGAGTGTGGATTTTGCGGCGTTGGACGTGATCGACGATATCCAGAGTGCGCTTGTCATGCGGGGCCTGTACAAGGGCCGGAGCGAGGGAGGGCGCAGAGATGCGCTGAACAAACATGCTCGAAAGTGGGGGCAGTTTACGGAAGCGGGAGTAATCCGAGCCCTGCAGTGGCTGAAGGAAAACCAGAAGGAAGACGGGTCCTGGGGCGACAGTGATCAGGCGGCGATGACGGGTCTTGGGCTGCTCACGTTTCTTGCCCACGGAGAGACGCCCACCTCCGAGAAGTTCGGACTTACCGTAGAGAATGCGATCCGCTGGTTAACGGAGAACCAGAAGGAGGACGGGAACTGGAACTCCACCGGCTCCAATCACGTGTACGGGCAGGGGATCGCCACCTATGCCGTGGCCGAAGCGTACGGGCTGACCCAGATCCCTACTCTGCGGACCGCGATGGAAAATGGGATTCAGGTGGTTGTCTCGGGCCAGCAACCCGGGGGCGGATGGGACTACCACTACGGGCAAAGCCCTCGCAGGGATACGTCCGTCTCCGGTTGGCAGATCCAGGCGCTGAAGGCGGCCTACATTGCCGACCCCGGCCTGCCCGGCGTGAAGCAGGCGTTGCGGAAAGCGGTGGTGGACCTGAAACAGGCTCAAGGCAGCTCGGGACGCTTCGATTACGCGGTGTCGCGCGGGGATGGATCGATTGGGATGACGGGGGTCGGTGTTTTGTGCCTCCAGCTCCTGGGTGAGGCAAATAGTGATGCCTGTCGGAGGGGTGCGAAATATCTCGCGGAGCACAAATTCGATCTGAACTGGGACGAGGGCGGTGGGCACAGCTTGTACGGCTGGTATTACATCACGCAAGCGAAGTTTCACGATGGAAAGGACTGGAAGAACTGGAACAATAAGTTTGCGAAGGTTTTTACCGAGGCGCAGAACTCCGACGGCAGCTGGACGGCTCCCGGCGGGGAGGCCGCCAAAGGAAAGGTGTACGGCACAACCCTGGCGGCGCTAACCCTCCAAGTCTATTATCGGCTGCTGCCGACCTACCAGGAAAAAGCCGTCGAAGCCGAGGAAATCGAAGAGAAAGACGATGAAGATCTGATCGAGGTGATCTAAGCCCACCCATGACCGACTCAGCACACATTCGGCTGCTCACCGACCACGTCATAAATAAGATTTCTGCCGGAGAAGTCGTCGAGCGGCCCGCCTCCGTGCTGAAGGAACTGATCGAGAATTCGGTAGATGCGCAGGCCACTTCGATCGACGTAGATGTAACCGCGGGCGGCAAGCGCCTGGTCTCCGTCCGGGACAACGGAATCGGCATGTCCCGCGATGATGCGCTGCTGGGCATCGAACGGCATGCGACCAGCAAAATTCGAGATGTGGGTGATATCGAGAATATTCAAACCCTCGGTTTTCGAGGGGAGGCTCTCGCCGCAATCTCCGCCGTCTCCCGGTTTCGGCTGGTCACCCGGCGGCACGAGGATCTGGAAGGTACGGAAGTCGAAATCCATGGCGGTACGATTCAGCAGGTTCGTGAAGCGGGTACGCCGCCGGGCACCCTGATTTCCGTTCGAAACCTGTTTTACAATGTTCCCGCGCGAAGAAAATTTCTGCGAGCCGAGCAGACCGAGATCTCGCATCTTCGCCAAATGTTTCTGGTGCATGCGCTGGCTCATCCAGGCATTGCCATGCACCTGGTTGTCGATGACCGGCCGCTCTACGAGCTTTCGGGAGATGCAACGCGCGCGGACCGAATCCGAGAACTTTTCAGCGCGGATCTTCTGTCTTCCCTTCACCCCGTAGAGTATCGCGACTCGGATATCCTGGTGTCCGGGTATGTCAGCAGCCCGAGCGTGAGCCGGGCCGACCGGTCGGAGCAGTATGTTTTCGTCAATGGCCGGGCCGCCTCGGCTCCCATTATCGGCAGCGCGTTGCGTGAGGCGTATCAACACTCCCTGCCGAAGGCGAGATTCCCCGTTGTGTTTCTATTCCTGGAGTTGGATGCGGGGCAGATTGACGTCAACGTGCACCCGACCAAGAAAGAAATCCGGTTCCGGCGGCCCCGGGAAGCGCGCGACGGCGTCATTGCGGCCATTCAGTCTGCGCTTGGAAACGAGTCCGCCATGGCGGAGCAGATCCGGGTAATCACCTCCGTGCCGGCCGGACCAACCGTGGCGATACGGGATATTCCGGCGCTGGAGCCATTTCCCTATCCCAAGGTAGCGGTGCAGACGGAGTTGGAGAGTCTCCCGGGCGGGAAGAGCGCGACGCCCGGGGCCGGGATCACCGCAGGAGGTTTTCCGGGTAGTGACGGCGAGCGCGAGATGCCGTGGGCCTGGTGCCGCGTACTTGGCCAGGTGGGCGGATTGTACGTGGTCTTGGAGACCGATGGCGGCCTGGTCCTCATGGATCCCCACGCCGCGCATGAGCGGGTGCTCTTTGAATCGTATCTCGCGGAGCGGTCAAACGGCAGCATTCGATCCCAGGGGTTGTTGGTACCCGAGTCCGTTCAGGCGACGCCCCAGGAGGCGGACCGAATTCGAGCTCACCTGCCGCTGCTCGTTGAAATGGGATTCGGCATCGCCGACTTTGGCGGAAATACCTTTATGGTGGATGCCATGCCCGCCTGCATGGATCAGGCATCGGCGGCCGCCGTTCTCTCGGATATCGTGGGGGCGATAGAGGAATCCGGAGCACGGGGGGGGCAGCGAGCCATGTTGGAGGAGGCCATCGCACGGGCCGCATGTCGCGCCGCGGCGGCCGGAAATCGATCATTGAAGGTAAAAGAGCTGGAGCAGCTTATTCTGGATCTCGCAAAATCCGAGATGCCATATACCTGCCCTCACGGCCGTCCAACCATCATTTTCATGGGATTCAGAGAGTTGGACCGGAAGTTCGGGCGGACATAGTATTTTTCAATCCTTGCGCTCATTAAGGAAAATGGCGTACTTTCCCGCGTTCACACTTGTGGATGCGGTCACGTACCTGTTCTGTGCCGTGTATCCTAGAGTGTCTGGAAGGAGATTGAATGGCGTCGAAGAAAGATCATGTGGTGGTGTTGGACGGAGTTGTGTCCAAGGTTTTGCCCGCCACCATGTACCGGGTAAAGCTGCCCAACGAGCACGAAATCCTGGCCCACATTTCAGGGAAAATGCGAAAACATTTCATCCGGATTACGGCAGGAGATAAAGTCCGGGTCGAGATGTCGCCCTATGATATCACCAAGGGTCGCATCACCTATCGATACCGGAACTGACCTGGCTCGCGGATTCACCTGAGTCGTAGCGATTTCAGCGTGCGACGGAAGTCCGGTGGGAGGGGTGCCGCCACCCGGATCTCTTTTTTGGTTTCCGGATGTATGAATCCGAATTTCTGTGCATGTAGCATTTGCCGCGGCACGTCCTGAAACTCGGCGCCGATGGGGGAGCCCGTACTATATGTTTTGTCACCTACGACCTGGTGACCCGTCGCTGCCATGTGTTTTCGAATCTGGTGCGTGCGCCCTGTGCGCAGTTCAATGCGAATATGCGTCGCGAGCCGGTTCGAGTCGAGAACCTCAAATCGCGTAACCGCTTTCTTCTCGTCTAGTGGAGCTTTCAGGCTTGCTCTCGCGGATGACGTTTTTCCGGTCACGATGGCATGATAGATCTTTCGGATCGAGTTGCTCCGAAATTGCTTTACGATCGCGTCCTTGTCGCGAAGGGAGGCTGCGAACAGGATGCATCCGCTGGTGTCTCGATCCAGCCTGTGAACCGCGCGCCAGTCGCTGAATTTGTCTTCGGATTGCAATCGTGTCTCCAGGCTTCCAGGTCCGTTGGAAACAACGCCCGGAGGCTTGTCCAGAACAAGAAAAGGATCTTCCATCCAGAGCACCCGCAGCTTCGATGAGAGTTCTGTCTGCTCAATAATCAGGATCTGATCACCTCTCCGAACCACATGGCGGGCCATCCACATCCGCCGGCGGTTGACAAGTACGCACCGATCATCGAGCAGGGATTTCGCTTTTCGGCCGGACAGCGCGAGTCGCGCAGCTAAAAATTTCTGCAGACCCCACCCGTCCTCCTGGCCCCGTACCGTATGGATGTTCTTAGTCCCTTTCACTCCGGTAGCTATAGCATATGTATCACCAATCGTGTAGTGCGGGCATTCGACCTGGTGTGCCAGGGCTCCAGGCCCGGGTGCCCCGTTCAACCGTGGCACGGGCATCCTGCCCGTGGCCTGCGCAAGTGGACCGGAAGAATCGACCACGAAGGGAGCCTGCTCAAGCCGCGGCCCTACCTTCCCCCTCCTCTTGCTCTGACACCGGCAGGATGCCCATGCCACGGCTGGTGCTCAATGCTTGGACCCCGCAACACGGATAGATATGCCACAAGAGTCCAACCACACAAATTCTTCGGTTATTTCCAGCTATTTCTCGGGATGGTGGATTTGCGGCCCGATTCCGGATTCGCGACACCGGCTTTACAAAGTCGCCCTGTGGGCCTATAACCCGTCGGATGCAAATGACAGAACAAGAGACAGCTACAGCGGATCCTGAGGACCGCACGGAGTGGTTTTTCGAAAAATTGGAGCAAGATCCAGTCCCGATTGGGGATTTAGCCCATGCACTCGAGAAGCTGTATGCCGAGAATAAGACCGACGAGGCGGACGAACTGGCGGATCTTCTGCAGGATGCGCTGGCAGGGCGCGACGCTCTCCGCGATGCCGTAGACATCCTGCACCGACGGGCATTGCTCCGTAAAAAGGATCCGGCCTTTAAACAAATCTGCGAAAAAGCAGTCCTGAAGATGATCGAAGGAAATCGCGAGCAGCGGATCCTCACGGAACACATCGGCCTCGATAAGGATGTTCCGGCCCATGAGTGCATGCGCCGTTTCCTGAACCTGATCGACATCGCGCCGGGGAGGCTTTGTAATGACAAGACCTGGGGCTTTGGGATCATTCAAGACGTCGACGCGTTCTACCAGCGGGTGACGATTGATTTTGCCAAGAAGAGCGGGCACGAGATGTCATTTGGCTACGCGGCCGAAGCTCTGGATCTGATCGGTGATGATCATCTGCTGGCGAGGCGGCACCGGGATAACGAAGGACTGCAGCGGCTTTTGTCAGAGGACCCCGCTGAGGTCGTACGCATATCGTTGCGAAGTTACGGCCCAATGAACGTTACCATTCTCCAGGAGACGCTCGTCCGGGAATTGGTGGAGGAGTCCGGGTGGAAGAAGTTCTGGGACGGTGCTCGAAAAGGCCTGAAGGCTGATCCATTTGTCGAGATCCCGCGCAAGCGAAGTGAGGCAATCCGGTTGCGTGAGAAGGCGTTCGCCTACGACGAGGAGTGGTTCTCCTCGTTGATGCAGATGCGGGAGATTCCAGCTATTCTCCAGTGGATAACCGAGTGGTTGTCCGGCCATGACCCATCGACACTTACTGACGAGGGCAGGGCGACTTTCTTGAATCGACTGGCCTTCGCCGCCAAGGGCGCAAGGGGTGGAAACGACGGGCACATCGCGAAAGTGCTGATGCTCTCAAAGCGCCTCGGGATTACCTCCGAGGACCTGGGCCTTGATGGATTTCTTGCTTCTTCGATGACTGCGACTCGCATCAAGAGCGTCGCCGAAACTTTACCGTCCAGGGACCTCCGGACTTTCCTTGAGCACCTCGGCGAACGTGATCCGGAGGCGACCGCTTCACTGCTTTTGGCCGTTTTGCCCGATCTTCCTCTTGATGCGATTCAGGACGTGGTGGATGTTCTCTCCTCTTGGTCCCGGGACGCTGAAGCGATCTCCGTTCTCCGCGGCATCCTCAATGCCAAAAATTCAACTGTCGACATGATGGCTTGGTTCGGAAAGAACGTGGACCAGATCGATTCCCTGGAGATCGGTTCGAGACATGGTTTCCTGAATGATTTGCTCAATGCGCTCGACAACGGCCAAAGCCGGAGCGGACAACGCTCAATTAATCAGCTCTGCGCACTTTTTGAAGATAGCGAATGGCTTTCGAAGGTGCTGGAACCGGCCCGCGACGAGCACCGACGCGCATTCATGGGGCGAATTAAGGAATCCAGCGCGTTCGATGAAATGGATCGCCGCATGATCCTGGGCCGTGTCATTAAGCTGTACCCGGAACTCGAATCCGAAATGAAAGCCCGGGATGATGAAGAAGATAACGCGCCGCCTCGCATGCGGGTCACGTCGCCTCGGAGCTTCCGCGAACGGCAGCTTCAGCTCAGGAAGCTGATCAACGAGGATATCCCCAAAAACAGCAAAGAAATAGCGCTTGCCCGAAGTTACGGGGATTTGCGCGAAAATTTCGAATTCAAGGCGGCCAAGGAAATGCAGGCAGTACTGCTTTCACGGGAGGCCGAGCTGGTGGCCATGCTCGCTGAAGTAACGCCGGCTGATTTTTCGATCTTTCCGCACGATCGGGTCGGTGTCGGCACCGGCGTGACGACCGAGTACGAGAATGGGCGTCAAGAAACGTTTTATATCCTTGGCGACTGGGACCGGGATGAGGAGCTCGGCATCATCAGTAGCACCACGAAAATGGCGGAGGCGCTCCTGGGGCAACCCGTTGACGCTACCGTTCGGGTCCCCGCCGAGGATGGTGAAGTCTCCGCCAGAATTACCAATGTATCTCCGCTTACGGAGGAGATTCTTGCCTGGTGCGTGTTCGGGGCGGACGCCGAGTAGGCGAGAATGGATCTGATGTCCGGTTGGGGAACACTATATAGCATGCTATATAGTGTTTTGATTTTAAGCGGCGCGCGGTGCCTTGAGAAAACGGCGGTCCCGGTGATACTTCCCGCGCCCTGAACGTGTGAAAAGACTTCTCAAACAGTTTGCCGGCCGCGAAGCTCATCCCGTAATCCAGTTTTTGAAGTACGGCATCGCCGGCGTAATCGCGACCGCCGTAGACATTTTTATTTTCTATTTTTTATCCCTGGTCGTCTTCCCGTGTATAGCGCCGGACGATACTCTGATCACCGTTAGCGACGCGCTTTACCAGTGGGTTGCAGGTTTATTTCCGGCAATGGGGGACGCTGCGTGGTTCCACGAGCTCCTCCACTTTGACGTAGAACCGCTTACCGAGTCGCTTCGCAAAAAGAACTACATAATAAATAAAGGCATCGTTTTCCTCTTTTCGAACTTTGTGGCCTACCTGTTGAATATGCTCTGGGTGTTTCAGCCGGGAAAACACAAACGCCGCAAGGAAATCGGGATGTTTTACGTCATCTCGATTATCAGCTTTGTCATCGGCACCGCACTTTCATTTGGCCTCATTCATTTTTTCCAAGTTGATACAACCCAGGCAAGAGTGGCCGACATCGTAGTGGCGGTGATGATAAATTTCTTCTGCCGAAAATATTTCGTGTTCGCCGGATGAAGAGTTCCCGGACCGCGGCGATCCAACCGTGGCACGGGCATGCTGCCCGTGGCCCCCGGGGACCCAACCGGTTCGCGATGAAAATGTCGAATTTCGAATTTTCAATATCGAATGTCGAGGTGAAGAAAATGCTTTGTATTCCGTGGCATGGGTGTCCTGCCCCTGGCTCCCGAAACCCCGGAATGCGGCGAGGAATTGCGGCAATCCTTTCGCCCCTTTTTCTCGCACTGGTTTTCGCCGGTTGCAGCGGCACACGTCAGGGGAAAGACACCCAGGACCAGGCGCGTCCGAAACCGAACGATTCCATTGCCGTGCCTCCTGAACCCGAGACACCGATTGATAATCGACCGCCGGAAATCATTAGAAGCAAGCGTAAGGAAAGCAGAGATCCCCAGGTCGATTTTGAGTTTCTTCTTGGCTGGGAGGCCGAGTACGACGACGGCGGCAGGGTGGCTTTCGAGCGCTCGAAGGAAGAACAGCTGTGGGGTGAGTATGCCGCGAAAATCGAATATCTATTCGATTCCGCCGGTAGCGAATTCACCTTTCGGCCTCCCCGGCCCATTGCAATCAGGGATCGCTTCGACTGCGTCAATATCTGGGTTCACGGTCAGCATGCGGCGGGAGACGAGAACGCGCCCGGATGTGAAGTCAACGTCATCGTCAGGGACGCGGAAAATAAGGAGCATGTGCTCGAAATGGGTGCGGTCCGGGGAACAGGATGGTCCTTGATGCACCGACGGTTCTCCGGCGACATTGCGGGGCGGATTTCATACCCGTGTTCCTTCACCGAACTTCGTTTCCTGAATTGCCCGGCCTCAATCGCGGTAACGAATTATCTGGATTCTCTCAGTTTCTATTTCGAAACATTTCCGCCGTTGAAGATCAGGAATCGCCCATCCCGGAATCTCGAGCTTCAACCCGGTCAGCCCGCCGGACTTCATACAGCCAGAAAACGCCTTGATTTTCCGTCCCGGCCGCAGACGATTGTTCCTGGGGCGGGGAGTCCGGACGTATTCAACAATCAACTGAATGAGGTGAGCGACGGGGTTTTCGAGTTCAGCTATCGAGGTCCTGACGGTCATCTATCCTACCTCGTAGATTCCGGGAACCTTGGCGCAGGGGTCCGGGTACGCTGGGACGGACAGGACCTCGGGCGGTTCCTCGTAGGGGCAAAACTACTCGGCATCGAAAATCCGGATCGAACGATCACGGTGCTGCGCCGCGAGGACAATACACTCTATGTCGAATATCAAGGCTCCGGTACCAGGCGCTTTGAGATCATCGGCCGATCTCTGGTGGGTCAAATCAGCGCCGCGGGCGGACTGGCGTCCGGTGTCGACCTCGGTAGCTATGAGGGAGGCTGGTCGTGGAATCATATCCGGGTACCGGGACTTCCCGAGACACTGGGTGGACTCCTGAGTGTCGGGTGGCTGGGGCAAGGCTCCGGCACCAACGAATCGCCCTGCTTCGTCGCTTGTTCATTCGACTGGTATCGAAGCAGCGCCAGCTATTTCGAACCTACGGGCGGCGATTCGGGCGAACCAGGGTTCGGGCGGGCGATTTACGCGGCCGGTACGGATGGAAGGACTGCCGATCTGTTTGAGCGCGTAGTTCTCACCGTGTCTCCACGCGTGGAGGATGTTCTACCCGCAATTTCAAATCCCAGGGGTGATCACGTGGAGACAATTACCGCACGGGTATGGGTTGATTCACAATCCACCGGTCCGATAACAAACGAGTTGTCGACCTTGGCACGACTGGTATCTCTGGGCGTCACGAATGCGATCCAGGCCAACTTCGTCGTGGGTAGAGACGGTCGGTACGAAAGCACAGACCAGAGCGCTAATGCGTCTTCCGGGATCGGCGACCCGCAGGCGTTCGCGGATCTGATGAAGAGTCAGGATCGTGCCGGTTGGACAAGGGTGACTGCGGACAACGTGATGCATGCCAATCCGATCGGTGAAGCGTGGAGTGAAAACACGTTGTTGCGGGGGACTGCATGGGAGTGGCGCGAAGGGATGGCCTCCCACTTTCTCGTGAAACCGCCGATTGCGGTAGAAATAAATGAAAATCTTAATCGCAGGAAAAAATGGGAACTTCGAGTTGGCGGAAGCTACGTCGAGGAGCTATGCGCGGTTCCGCCCTGGAACTATACGGACTACGATTCGCGCGTTCCGGGCGCTGCCTCGTTCGGCCAG
>Ga0310121_10004209_pt1 | contig 12807 bp, 14 predicted proteins | sample CB27_Tmax_986_MG_FD_203504 | JGI IMG/M metagenome (GOLD analysis project Ga0310121, IMG submission 203504) | Marine microbial communities from Western Arctic Ocean, Canada - CB27_Tmax_986 | ecosystem: Environmental > Aquatic > Marine > Oceanic | place: Canada: Western Arctic Ocean | collected... | reverse complement strand
CTCGAAAGCCTCGTCCATGTCGAGCGTTTCGCCCGGGACGTGCTGTCGGTACCACACGATGTGGCCGTCGTCCACGTCGAGGGCCAGCGTCGAATTGGCGTACAGCGTGGCATCCGCGGTGGAGAGTCCACGGCTCGCGGCCACCCACGGTTTCGCCTGGGCTGTGCCGAAATAGACCAGTCCCAGATCCGGGTCCCAACTCCCGGGGATCCACACGTCCGCTCCGCCGCGCTGTTCGAAGGACAGGTCGCCCCACGTGTCGCCGCCCGGCTCACCGGGGCGCGCCACCGTGTAGGTGCGCCAGAGCTCGCGACCCGTGCGGGCGTCGTGCGCGGTGATGAAGCAGCTCTGCTCGGTGAGGCGCGTGCAGCCACTGATGCCGTTGATGACCCTCCCATCGGCCACGATCGGCCCTGAGCTGTTTCCGTAGCCGAGTTCGGGGTCCTCGATGACGGTCTCCCACCGGACCGTGCCGGTACGGGCGTCGAGCGCCACGAGACTGGCGTCCAACGTGGCCACGAAGATGAGATCCTCCCACAGGGCCAGGCTCCTCAAATGTCCTCTGCCGATCCCGGTTCCCTCCGGAAACGTGCGCCGATACTCCCAGAGGAGCGTCCCGTCGGTGGCGTCCAGCGCCTGGATGACGTTGGCCTGATTCGGGAGATAGATGACGCCGTCACGGACCAGGAACGAGGGTTGGCTCGTTCCCGGCTCCATGCCCCATACCCAGGCCAGGCTCAAGCGGTGGACGTTCTCCGAGTTGATCTGATCCAGAGGGCTGTAGCCCTGTGCCCCCGTAGTGCCGCGCCAATGGAGCCAGTCACCGGCGGGCGGATTCACCAGATCCGTGTTGGACGCAGGCCTGAAGTTTCGGGCGGCCCGGTAGGTCCGTGTGATCCCGGTGGCCGTCTCCGTGATCGTCGCCACCTCTGGAATGGAATTCCGCGTCCCCGGGGTCGGCCCCGTACCCACGCGTCCTGGGACCGGAGGACGCACTGCGGGTTGGTTCGATCCCCCGGAGGCCCCGGTCGCAAGCACCGTTCCGCCAATCACTCGGCCCGACGAAGAGGAGCTGAGTCGAACTTGGCCGGGGATGATCCCGTTTTCGCGAAGAATGAGGGCCCCCAGGGCGACGTACTGCGCTTCGTCGAGGGCACCGGGTGCTTGGGGGGGCATGGTCTCACGCATCAGCTCCAGGAGGTCCGATACCGAGCGTGCTCCCCAGGTGTTACGGAAGTTGGGTCCGGCGAGTTCTGGGGCCTCGAACCGACCTGCGAGGTCGGGAAGGTGGCAGAACGCGCACGCCTGCAGATAAACCGTCGCTCCCGCTTCGGCTTGATCCACGGCAAAGGCGGCCTGGCGCGCTTGATCTGGCTCTTGAGCCGAGACGCCGTCGGCCGCGAGAACTGTGGTGACGGCGAGCACGGCGGCGAACCGCTTAACCGCCGTGGTCTTAACCGCCGTCATCCCGGCCCGCAATTCGCCGATCGCGCTCCTGCCGTTCCTTCGTCATGCGCTCGTAGACCTCTTGCTCCAGGTTGGTGAGGCCCACCCACATATGGGACATCTCGTCGACGCCCCTCCTACCGAAGACGACCCACTGATTGGGGTCGGGATTGAGCGGGTTTTCGGCGCTGTTGTCGAAAACGGACGTGAACAGGAGAGTCGTACCGGCGGGCAGCAGAGGCCTGGCGTCTTCCGCGTACATATAGGAGAGCTGCCAGATGTGTCGATAGTCGGAGACCTTACCGAGCATCTCCCGGCGGCCGTCCGGGTAGATGGCCTCCATCGACATCTCTTTGCCCCGCATATGCATGTGGGGCCGGAAGCTGCTGATCAGGGTCGGCTGTCGGAGCACGTGCACACCCTGGAGCACCTGTTTCCCATACGGCGGAATAAGGATGTCGCCGCCCCGGGGCATACCGTTCATGTAGTCGACCCTCATGAGGACCTCACCTCGGGTCTGGATCTCGGGCTCGTCGTCCTTCGGGTAAAACCAGAGCCCGACCTCGACCACGTCGCTTTCCACCCGCTCTCCGACCGGAAAGTAGTGAAGATTCCACACCACCTGAGCCTCTCCGGCGGGGACCAGCATGCCCACGCCCTCCGAGAAGGTCTCATAACGCTTCCCGACCCCGTAGTGCGCGATTCCTACGGTCTGATCCGTGAAGCGGAGGCTGGCGTGACCGTGATGGACGACCCTGAGGCCCATCGGATAGGCCGGCTTGAACTCGTAGCTCTGGATATAGCGCGGCTCGTCCAGCGCCTCGAATTCGATGCTCGGACCCCACCACTGGTCCTGACCGTTGGCGATGACATCGTACGCGGATGAGCGGACGATTATGTCCGGCGGACGGCCCAGTTGTTCCTCGAGCTGCCATGCGTCGCCCCTGGGGAGGTCGGGGGGCGGGGGCATGTCCCTCTCGTCGCCCATGAGCGCGCCCCCATCGACCCATCGGACGATCGTTTCGATCTCTTCATCAGTCAAAGAGGTGTCGTTGGCGTAGTCCTGAATGCCCACCGTACGATCCACGTGCCAGGGTGGCATCTGGCGTGTCTGCACCCTGACTTTCATCCTCGGCGCGTACAGGCGGGCGTTCTCATAGGTGAGCAACGACATCGGCGCGAACGAGCCGGGCCGGTGGCATTCCACGCAATTCTCATAGAGGATCGGTGCCACGTCCCTGCTGAACGTGACCTCCTGCGCTCCGGCGGATGCGGTGGGGAGTGCCATCGAGATCGCCCAGATGGCGACGAGTATGCGGGCTCCTCGCATGATTTCGCTCCTTGACCTTGAACTCAGCCTACTGCACAACCGTAACCGGTATATATCCGTTCGTCCAACAGCAGTGAAACTCGAAGGAAGAGGTCGGACTGTCGATCGCTTGTATCCGGATCAAGTACTCTCCGGGTTCGCTGAATCTGGCGGTCGTCACGGTCATGCCCTCGGCCCTGGGGACCCAGAGCTCGGCCTCTCCGAATACGACCTGCCCAGGGCCTCGATGTAGCGTCCACGCCACCCAACTCCGATCATCCGGGTGGTCGACCCAAATGGACAGCGTCAGGGGGTCTCCGACCGCCACCGTACGGCCCCGCCCCGTGAATCCGGTACGACCCTTGAACTCCGGTCCATTCTCTTCGAAGCTGAGCACGGGCGCTATGATGCCCCGGCCGCCGGAGTCCGGTTCATCGAGAACGTAGCTCGGCAGCACCTTACCCGGCGTCGTTATCGCCTCGCCGACGGTATTGAGGGTCCACCGCACCTCTCCCTCTCCGAAATCCGCCGGCACGTTCACGGTAAAGACGCAGAAACGCCGCCGGTAGTTTGCCGCGGGCACCCGATCGAAATGAGTCGGCTGCATTCCGTCGAACTCGGCCGGTTCGATCACGTTGTTCGGACCGAGGGGGATGTCGATGTCCTCCTCGGTGTTGAGGTTGAAATATCCGAAGCAGATTTCGTAGGTGCCGTCCGGGTTCGGATAGTACCCCTCGTAGATGGGAATGACGGGTTGCCCCGAGGGCCGGAGAACCTGCTCGTTAAAAACCCGCTCCGAAAACAGGGTCGTTTGTGCCTCACCTGAGGCCGTAACAATGAGTGCCAGGCCCGCCCCGCCGACACCCGCGCGCAACCATGTCATCGATCCTCCTGGACCCGCCGATTCGAAAGGTCCTGCAGGATGTCCCACTTTAGTCAGATCGGCAACCGTTGAACAGTTCATGCTCCCCGAGGGGGACTCTCCGATGTAGGTTACAGAGCCCCTGCCCAACCCATGAAGGCTGTTGAAGGAGTACAGCGGGTTGCGCACAGGGCGCTTGTGCGCGTTCAGACAACGTCGCGAACATGATGACCGGAGTTGTGCAGTGCTTCACGCGGTACCTGAGCCGCGGTCGAAGAACGAACGCCGACGAGGCGTAGCAACGCGGGCACCGCGGCCGGAGGCCGTGGTCCGAGGAGGAGAAACGCAGGATCAACCGCACAACCGCCCTGATGCCCTCCACCATTTGGGGCGACCTTACACGTTGTGGGTTGCGGTGGCACGGCATCCGCAACGCGGCCCACGGTACTCCTTCAACAGCCTTCTAGAACAAAGGATTTCATGCCCCAGATGAGCATCACCAGAGAGGTCCACTTCAGTGCGGCGCACCGCGTGTTCAATCCCGAGTGGAGTGACGAGCGCAACTTCGAGGTATTCGGGGCGTGCGCCAATCCCAACTGGCACGGCCATGACTATGTGCTTTATGTGGCGGTGGAGGGAGAACTTGATCGGAACACGGGCTTCGTGATGGACTTCAAAGACTTGAAATCGGTCGTGGAACATCGCGTCGTGGCGGACATGGACCATAAGAACGTGAATCTCGACGTGCCCTGGATGGACGGGGCCATCGCGTCTGCCGAAAACATCGTCGTCGCGATCTGGGGGCGCCTCGTCGACCGCATGCCCGACGGTGTGAAGCTCGCGAAGCTCACGCTCTGGGAGACGCCCCGCCATTGCGTGGAGTACTCCGGTGAGTAGCCATCTCTCGGGCGTCGCGTTCGAGGAGCTCGTGGCCGAAATGATCCGGCGCCTCGGCGACGATCCGGACCGCGAAGGGCTCAAACGCACACCCGAACGTGTGGCGAAGTCCTTGGCGTTCCTCACCCAGGGCTACGAGAGGAAGTCCGAGGACATCATCAACGGGGCCCTTTTCGAGGAGTGCCATCGGAACATGGTTCTGGTGAAGGACATCGAGATGTACTCTCTGTGCGAGCACCATATGCTGCCCTTCTTCGGCAAGGTGCACGTCGCCTACATTCCGAACGGCAAGATTGTCGGACTGTCGAAAATCGCCCGCCTGGTCGAGGTCTACGCCCGCCGCCTTCAGGTGCAGGAGCGGATGACGGAGCAGATTGCGCAAGTGATCTGGGAGCGGGTCGAGCCGGAGGGTGTGGGCGTCGTGGTGGAGGCCCACCACCTGTGCATGATGATGCGGGGTGTGCAGAAGCAGAACTCGAAAACGATCACCTCAGCCGTGCGGGGCTCATTTCTCGAGGACCAGATGACGCGAAATGAGTTTCTGCGCCTCTGCATGACCGATCACAATCTGCTCTCGCAGTGAGCGATCTACGTGCATATCCTGCTTACGGACCGACTGACCTGTCCCCGCTGTGGGCCGGGGTTCGGCCTGATCCTCATCGCCGACCGCCTGGAGAACAGGCGGGTGATGGAGGGATCGCTGGGATGTCCGAACTGTCGTGACCGGTTTCCGGTCGAGGGGGGCTTGGGTGATTTGCGGCCCCCGCCCCGGAGCACTCTGGACGAAGCGCCTGAGCTCGAGCCCCCGGCCATTCCGCCGCCGATGGAGGTGGCCGCGCTCTTGGGCCTCACCAGGGGTCCGGGAAATGTGGCATTGATCGGTGACATGGCGGGGCACGCAACCGCACTCGCTGGGTTGGTTCCGGACGTCGAGTTCATTGGAATTGCTCCAGGCCTACGTGGATGGGAAGAAGGAGAGGGCGTGAGCCGGATCACCATGGGAGCTTCGCTTCCGTTCAGTAGTGGGAGCTTGCGCGGCGTCGGGCTCTTTGCGGATGGGGAACCCTCCCTGGCGGGCGAATTGGCTCGTGTGTTGGTTCACGCCGGGCGGGTCGCGGTGTGGGGTGCGGGGCAAAGTGGGGGGCAGGGTGGCGGGCGGGGCGCGGTGCAGGAGTGGGAAACGGCGTTGAGATCAGAGGGGCTCGACGTGCTCGCGTCCGAAGGGAATGCCGTGGTGGTCGAGCGATCGGCTCACTGACGGGGGCGTTTCGCCGAGGAGGCGGTTGCCCCCAGGGATGTCGCCGCGCCGCGGGATGCCGTACTGCGGAAGGGCGTTGTTGCGCCGAATTTCGGGCCCCTCTAACTTCGATCAGGACCGATACATGTGTTTCGGGACCGAGAAATGTCCCGTTTCCCCGTACTATTACTCGTGGCCGAGCGTCCTCTCCATGGCGTGGTGGAACAAGGTTTTCGGCGTCTCCGGCCAGCCCGGAAAAGTCGCATACTACGACGAGGGCCTTTCGCTTGTCGCCGAGGACAAGATCCATGAGGCCCTCACGTCTTTTCGTCTGGCGCTGAAGGCATCCCCCGGCGACGTCGTGGTGCTCCAGCAAATCGCGATGGCCTACACACGAATCGGGATGACGGAAGAGGCCGAAAAGACGTATCGGCACGTTCTCAAGAAGGATCCGCAAGCCGCAGGAGCCCACTATGGAGTGGCGTTCCTGCTGGTCCGGAGTAGCCGCGAATCCGAGGCGGTTCCGCATTTACGCGCATTCCTGGAGAACGCCCCGGCCGGGCAGGAAGCTTCGGAACATGTTTCTCATGCCCGCGAAACACTTGCGGGGCTGACGGGAGAGTCGGGGCAGGATGAGTCCCCCTAAGGAGGGTGTCCTCCGCTGGACTGGAGAGGGTCTGGTGTTTTCCGGCCGGGTCGGATCCGGACCCACGGTAACGATCGACAGCAATGCGAAGCTCGGCCCGTCGTCCACGGATTCGCTCCTTCTGGGCCTCATGGGATGCATGAGCATCGACGTGCTGATGATTCTTCAGAAGGGACGGGTGACGGTGAACTCCCTCGAGACCCGAGTAGAGGCCGAGCGGGCTCCCGACCCCCCGAAGTACTTCACGCGGATGCGTCTCACGTTCACCATCGACGGTCCCTCGCCGGAGGATCGCTCGAAGATCGACCGGGCCATCGAACTTTCGCGCGAGAAGTACTGCAGCGTTTTCCACTCCCTTCGTTCGGATCTAGAGTTCGAAACCGTTGTCGAGGGCGTGTGACGGATTTGCCCACCGGAACCCTGGCCGAGCTCTTTCTCGAGGCAGTCGAAAAGCATGGGAGCAGCCTGGCTTACCAGTACTTTCCCGACGACGGGAGCGACCTGAAGGACGTCACCTTCCACGAGGTCTACGAGGCGGTGCACGCGGCCGCCGCGGGCCTCCTGGCGTTGGGCCTGACTCGTGGAGAAAGGGTGGCGATTCTGTCGGAAAACTGCCTGGAGTGGACGCTCGCCGATTTTGCCTGCCTGTGCACTGGGATTCTCGACGTGCCGATATACAGTACGCTGACGGCTCCCCAGGTCGCGTACATCCTGGAAAACTCTCAGGCGGGGTTGGTCTTCGTCTCGGATTCCGAGCAGGCGGAGAAGGCGCTGGAAGCGAGCCGGGAGATCGGGCGCGACCTCAGGGTGGTCATGTTCAACCCTACCGGCGTGCCAGACGACGGCGTACTGGCGTGGGGAGACTTCCTGGAACATGGACGGAACGCGGCGAAGGACGGGGATCAGCGTTTTCGGGCCGCGGCCCGAGAGGCGGGCCCGGAAGATGTGGCGACGATTCTTTATACGTCGGGGACCACGGGCAAACCCAAAGGGGTGGTGCTGACGCACAACAACCTCTCGAGTAACGTGCGAGCGGTGCAGCGGGTTCTGCCGCCCCAGTCCGATGATACGTCCCTCGTGTTTCTCCCCTTGTCGCACGTGCTCCAGAGGATGGTCTCCTTCCTCCACTTCTCCGATGGTGTGACTCAGGCGTTCGCTCATTCGATGGACACGGTGGCCGAGGACCTCAAAATCGTGCGACCCAACATCGCCGTCTCCGTCCCCCGCCTGTACGAGAAGGTATTCAACGCGGTCATGGAGGTGCAGGGCATCAAGAAGAAGCTCGTGAAGTGGGCTCGTCGGGTGGGTGAGGCGTGGGCGGATGAGAAGCTGGCGGGGCGGGAGCCTGGCGGCGTCCTCAAGTTGGTGTACGCCCTCGCGGACGTATTGGTGTTCCGGAGGATCCGATCGGCGATGGGGGGCCGAGTTCGGTACTTCGTAAGCGGAGGGGCTCCCCTATCTATGGAGATTAACCGGTTCTTCTTCTCAGCCGGGATCCAGATCTTAGAGGGCTACGGACTCACCGAGACGAGCCCGGTCACCAACCTCAACACGCCGGAGCACCTCAGGATTGGGACGGTTGGCCGGCCGATCCCCGGAACCGAAACCCGAATTGGAGGCAGTGGGGAAATCCTGATCCGTGGCCCGCAGGTGATGAAGGGATATTACGAGTTGCCGGAGGCGACGGCGGAGGCGGTCGATGCAGAGGGCTGGTTCCATACCGGGGATGTGGGGGAGATCGATGAGGATGGTTTTCTCAAGATCACCGATCGCATCAAGGACATCATTGTTACGGCTGGCGGCAAGAATGTCGCGCCACAACCGATCGAAAACCGGTTGAAAGGCGATGATTTCATCGAGCAGGCGGTCATGCTCGGTGACGGCGAGCCTTTCTGCGTCCTTCTCGTGGTGCCGAGTTTCCCCAACCTCGAGGCGTGGGCGCGAAAGGACCGGATCAAGGCTCCGGACCGAAAGGCCTTACTTGCGTCGAAGCCGGTGCAGGACCAAATGGAAGCAAGGGTCATGGCCTGCCTCGAAGACTTGGCGCGCTATGAGAGGCCCAAGAAGATCGGCCTCATTGCGGCTCCCTTTACGGTGGAGGACGGCACGCTTACACCCACTCAAAAGGTCAAGAGAAGGGAGGTAAAGGCTCAGTACCGGACCCTCATCGACGCCTTCTACCAGAAAGAGAACTTTGACCAAACGGTCTTCGTCGGGGCATGACGTCAGGCACGGACGTGGTCACGGTCTTCGTGACGGCCCCGGGAAGGGAGTCGGCGCTCGCGCTGGCTCGTCAGGTCGTTGAAGAATCACTGGCCGCGTGCGGTAGCGTGATACCAAACGTTACGTCGGTCTTTCGTTGGAAGAAAAAAGTGAAGGAGGAGGAGGAAGTTCTGCTTATCTTGAAGACTAGTTCCGGAAAGTGCCCGGCGCTCATCGCCCGGGTAGCAGAGCTTCATACCTACGAGGTCCCCGAGGTGTTGTCTGTGCGTGTGGAAGATGGCTTTGGACCGTACCTCGATTGGGTGGGTGAATGCACGTCGATGGAGTCGTCTGATGGCCGACCATAGTCCTGAGCGGAAACGGCGCCCGGAGTCGGGGGGCGTGTCGGAGGCCACAGATTCCGACGGCCAAGACCCCAAGCCGCTGGCCAACGCGTTCCGGAAGCTGCGAGAGGACAGAGGCCGGGAGGCCGCCAGCCTTTACCACGACGTCGTGAAGCCCCGGCAAACACCGTTAATGGTGCATATTGAGCGTGGCATTCGGCACGACGAACTCGGCCGCCACGAGTCGGCGATCGAGGAGTTCCTCGCGGCGCGAGACCTGGACCCCGACAACGTCGAGACGTTGGCCTACCTAGCGGCAGCGTATGGGGCGTTGGGCCGGTTCGCGAAGGCGGATCACGCCATGGAGAGCGCCATTCGTATCGATCCTGTCAACGTGCAAGCGCGAGTCGGTGAAGCGATTCTCTCGTTCCGAAAGGGCCTTTACACCGAAGCGGAGGTACAGCTGAAGGATATCTGCGATCAGAATCCATCCCACGGGCCCGCGCATTTTTACCGTGGCGAGGCCCTGAACCGGCTCGGTCGAGTCGATGAAGCGCTGACAGCGATGGAACGCACAGTCCAGCTGCAGCCGCGGAACTGGCGTGTCTACCATACGCTCGGGATACTATTCGACCGAAAGAAAGATCGGGAGCGGGCGTCGGAGATGTACCGGAAGGCGCACGAGCTGAACCGTTTGTGATCGAAGTGCGCCAGGAGAGTCTGGTCACGGCCGATGTCGAGTGTATTCTCCGCTCGGTTGGTTCGAGGCTGGAGCCCCTTACGGCGATTGGGAGAGAGGTCGGGTTGGCCGCGGGCGAGACGGTGATAGAGCGTTTTGAGCAGATGGGGGACCTCCCGGTTGGGGGGGCGCTGATCACATCCGCAGGAGACCTGCCTGCGTCGTTCATCGTACATGTGGCCCTGCAATCCCACGACGAGCCGGTAAGCGTGGGTGGCGTTCGTAGGGCGCTTTTGAACGGGCTGAGGCACGCCTGCAGGATGGGCATCGCGACCATGGCCATTCCACCGCTGGGTACGGGAGCCGGCAACCTCGATGCGGAAGTGGCCGCGGACGTGATGTCCGAAGTGCTACGTGGGCATATGGAGGATGAGGCGTGCCCCCAAGACGTTACGGTGATGGTCACCACAGAGTACGAACTGGAGACGTTTACCTCCCGCCTGGCCTAGGATTAGGTACAGATCCTGCCGTGGATAGAGTAGTATAGATCATGAGACGAACACACGTGTCTGCGCTGGTTCTCGTGATTTGGTTTGCGATGATCGGATGGCAGGTCCGGCGCGAATACTTTCAGCCCGAACTCACGCGATTGGCCGAGGCCGCGCTGTCCCTGGCTCCGGGCGTCAACTTCTACACGCTTCGCCTCGGCGACCGCACCGTCGGACTGGCCACGTCCCGTCTGGATACGGTTCCATCGGGCTTCGAGCTCGAGGACGTGATGACTCTGGATTTGCCGGCGCTGGGTCAGACCGGATCCGCGGTCGTGCGGACGAGGGTCTCGCTGAGCCACGCGCTGGTGATGGGGTACTTTTTCTTCTCCCTCGACTCCGAGGTCGGACGCTTCCGGGCCGAGGGCGTTCTGGGTGCCGACTCCACGCTCCACGTTACGATCGATGCCGGCGGATCAGAGCAGGAGGTGGCCTATCGGTTCGCGGAGCCTCCCATTTTCTCCGCCGCCCTGCCCATCCGTATTGCGATGGCGGGGGAGCTGAAGGTCGGGAACACGCTGCATCTTCCGGTCTTCGACCCTTCCACGCTTTCCATGAGGGTGGTGGAGATTCGGGTCCTCGAGCACCACACTCTGATCGTGGCCGACAGTTCCTCCTACAACGCTGCGACGACGCGATGGTCACCGAGTCGGTACGACTCCGTTCCAGCCTGGAAGATCGCGGAAGTATATGGCGGGGTTCAGGTGGAGAGCTGGGTCGACGAGGACGGGCGGGTCCTCAGCGCGACGAGCGCTCTGGGCTTTACGATGGAAAAGACCGAGTACGAGTTGGCCCGCCAAGCCCGAGAAGATGCCTCCGGACAGCTCTCACTCGCCATCGATGAGGACGTGATCCTCTCGACGGCCGTTCGCAGTAACGTCGATCAGTCTCCCGTACCGCATTAGCATGCCATCATGCTAGATGCCATCAAGTCTTTTTTCGCTGCCACCATGGAACCGGAGTCATCGGAGACGGAGGTGGGGGAGCCGGATGTGCGCTTGGCCGCTTGCGCCCTGCTGATCGAAATCGCGCACGCCGACAATGAGTTCACCGATGACGAGAGTCGGCATCTTTTGTCGGCTGTGGGCCGGCAGCATGGGCTCGACACGCGAGAGGCCGAGAAACTCCTCGAATTGGCCGAGAGGGCTCGCCTGGAAGCCGTCGATCTATGGCAGTTCACGAACCTGATCAAGCGAAGCTACTCCCTCGGCCAGAAGATGGTCTTGCTCGAGGTGATGTGGGGGCTCGTGTATGCGGACGGAGAGTTATCTACCCACGAGGAGTCGCTGATGCGTAGGGTGTGCCATCTCCTTGACCTCGCGCCGGGTTACCTTGCCGACGTTCGAAGAAAGATGGAGGGAGGAGAGGACGAGCCCGACGAGGGGCGCGACCCATTGTAGACCCAACAGCCCCAGTGCATATTGAGAGCCATGGATCTTCTTCCGGGTGGTTACTACTTCATCCACGTCGTGTTCTGGGGCGTCATAGCTTTGGTCGCCGTGGGCACCAACGCCGTGGCCATCATACTTGCAACGGGCCTTGTTTTGCTGTTCCTGGAGTCGGTGGGGAAGGCCTGACCGTTTTCGGTGATCCTCTTTCTACAAATCCTCGGTGGTCTTGCTGCTGTCGCGCTCGGCATCTTTCTCGGGGGCGGCCGCTACACACAATCCCAGAGAGAGATCGAGGCTCGCCTCGGTATTGGCATACCACGGAGGGCCAAACGTCACTTCATGTGGCTCGATTATTTCAAGGCCCACGAGCGGGGGTCCGACCGCCGGCGTACCAGGGCACACTTCAAGACGGCGGTGGCCCGCGACAAGGACGACCCACGCTAAGGGCTTGTGGCCGTTCAGCCCAGAATGAGGTTCAGCATTACGAGGGCCGTCCCGATAATGCCGCCCAGTAGATAGCCGAGCCGAACGATGATGCGGAGTTCCTTATGGGTGACCTTCCGCACCAGTTCTTCCATCTTCGACGGTGGAAAATCGAGGACCTTCTGTTCGACGCGGCCTGCGATGTCGATTTGCTCAATGACCGCCGGAACCTGGGTTTGGAGCCATTCCCAGACTGGGTCGCTCATCGCCTGCTCCAGCTTGCTCCCGGATCCCTCGGGGAGCCAGTTCGCGGGCGTTCCGATGGGTCGATCCGGCAGGCTCGACGAGAGGTGGGTGGCCACCTCGCCGAGCAGCGTTTCTGCCGCCTCGCTCCGAGCTCCGCTTACGAGCCATTCGGCCACGCGATCAGACGGCAGTTTCTCTAGCACTTCGCCCCAGGTCCGGGCGCCCATGCCCTCGAACGCCACCTGCAGCTTCTCCACGATAAATTCCCGTGAGGTTGGATCCTGGGCGATATCTACGATCCATGCAGTGACCGTCCGCCGCGCGTCCACGACGCTTTGGTCTTCCTCATCTCCCAGTACGGACGTCATGGGCCTGCGTAGAAAATCCACGATCGCATCGTTAATCCCCTTCGCCATGGCGTCCTGCATGGTCGGGTCTTGGAGGATCTCGGCAAGTCGCTCCGCCCCCTCCTCTTCAACCGTGTCGAGGACCTTGTCGACGGAGGATTCGGTGATGATGAGCTTGGCGACCACCCGTTGATGGAACTTGAGGTCTCCGAGGAAGCGGTGCAGAAGTT
>Ga0310121_10004206_pt1 | contig 12809 bp, 13 predicted proteins | sample CB27_Tmax_986_MG_FD_203504 | JGI IMG/M metagenome (GOLD analysis project Ga0310121, IMG submission 203504) | Marine microbial communities from Western Arctic Ocean, Canada - CB27_Tmax_986 | ecosystem: Environmental > Aquatic > Marine > Oceanic | place: Canada: Western Arctic Ocean | collected... | reverse complement strand
TAATTCCCTAATTCCTTTTCTCCCCATGCTCATCGACTGTCACACACACCTATGGCGCTACCCCGGCGATATGACGGACAAGTTTGTTGAAGAGGCGCAGCGTATGCGGGCCTCAGGGGTGGCGATGGACATTACGCCTGAAGTGCATTGGGAGGCGTGCAAGCTCGCTGACCGGTGCATCGTGTTCGGGCTGCCGGCGAGGCATTGTGGGATTACTGCGGATAACGATCTCATCGCCGATTATCAGGAAGCGCATCCGGAAAAGATCATCGGCTTCACCGGCATCGATCCCACCGAGTCGGACTACATGGAAGAACTCGAGCGCACCGTGCTCGACCGCAAACTGAAGGGCGTCAAGCTCACGCCGATCTATTCCAATTACCATCCGCACGACGAGCGCATCTGGCCGGTCTACGAATTCTGCGAACGACACAACCTGCCGATCCTTTTCCACCAGGGCACGACGTTCCCCCGGGCCGCGCCATTAAAGTATTCGTTCCCGATCCTCCTCGAAGACGTCGCGCTCAAGCACCCCGACCTCGTCATGATCATCGCCCACCTCGGCCATCCGTGGGAGGCGGACACCATCGTGATGATCCGCAAACAGCCGAATATGTTCGCCGATATCAGCGCCCTCTATTACCGCCCATGGCAGTTCTACAACTCGATGGTGCTGGCGATGGAATACGGCGTCCTCGACAAGATCCTTTTCGGTACGGACTACCCGATCACTACGATCGAAGACAGCCTTGCCGCCATCCGCAATCTCAACCACGTGGCCGCGCCCAACATGCCCAGAGTGCCGGCTGAGAAGATTGAGGAGATTCTAGAGAGGGAGACGTTGAAGGTGTTGCGGATTGAATAAGGATGGTGTGGGGTACACGCCCGAAGACACGATCTATATGCTTTTCGTTTATCAGAAATCAGATCAAGAGGATCTCACAGGCGAGCAGATCGAAATTCTGAGCAAACTGGTCAAGGAGTATCTCCAATGAATGAAAAAGACTTCTCAGAGCTGGTAGAAAGCATCAAAGAGGCTGGTGCTATTAAAAAAGGCAAGAAGAAGCCCAGTCGCCGTTTTGAAATCACAGAGCCGGATATCAAGGCGATCCGGAATCGTCTGGATCTATCTCAATCGGAATTCGCCGTGATGATTGGCGTCAGCACTTCGACCCTTCAAAACTGGGAGCAGGGCCGCCGGCGACCTAAGGGTCTGGCCAGAGCACTACTGCAGGTTGCAGCTAAAAATCCAAAGGCGGTTCTTGAAGCACTCCATTCTTGAGTCTCTTTTGATCGGCCGCGAGGGCGCTACCAAGTATCACCGGCCGGAGGATGCCATCTTCACACTCAAGCCATTCGCCCTGGATTTGCATCAGATGCGCGTGCGCCTTTTTTTGGGATGTAGTGAACAAAATGGCCGTCGTCACCGGGTGGGCCTGTGTGGCCAGCGTGGTGGCTTCCTGAGTTGTCTTAGCGGCAAACAATTCCTCTCCCGCGATACAGATGCACTTGCCGCGATGCCTGGAATAAATCTCAGAGGTATGTGCCTTGAACCAGGTAAAATTACGAGCAAAACGCTCTCTTCCTGCAGGCTCTTCGCTCGCCAATTCTTGCATCACAACGGGGTAAGGGTTCGTTGTGTGGCTTCTTTGAGGAACAGACACAGGTTCCTTCCTCCATGCGAAATATGAATGATTTTTGGATCGGCCATGGCTTGCTCTCTGAAACAGGAGGAATTGTAGGAAGCTGTTTAGTGACCTCAAGAACGAAAACCTGAAAACGGAGACAAAAGAGAAGCATCCAGCCGCCGCCTAAAGCACATCGGCACCTCAAGCCGAAACTTACTCATTACTTATTACTCATTATTCTTTTGATCTTCGGGCTTTCTGCTAAACCAAACAGCATCCGCTCGCCAGAAATCGCACCATGCTCGTCCCTTACAACGTAGATGTGCCCATGGAACGGTGGCCCATTGCCAATTGGGTCATTATGGGGGCAACGAGCGTGGTGAGCATCGTGGGTTACGTGGGAGACGTTGTTGACTCGCCAGCGATTGGGATTTGGCTGAAGCACTTCCTTGTGCTTTCGCGGGGTGAGACTTTCGCGCCGCTGCAGCTCGCTGGGTATATGTTCATGCATGCGGGGCCGGTGCATCTGGTCGGCAACATGATTTTCCTTTTCTGCTTCGGCAACGCGGTGAACGCGAAGGTCGGGCATGCACAATTTATCTCGCTCTATTTCCTGCTCGGGATCATTGCCGGCGTGGGTTGGATGCTTATCGGTTCGGGGCCGGAGATGGTGGGCGCTTCGGGCGCTATTTTCGGGATCACCGGGATGTTCCTGGTCTTTTATCCGAAGAACGATGTGAGTATTTTTTACGCGTTCTGGATACTGGTGATTAAGGCCGGGACGTTTTGCATTTCGTCCTACTGGGTCATTCTGCTGTACGTGGCCTTCGATCTATGGGGCGCTTACAGCGGTGCAGACGGCGTGGCCTATATCGCCCACCTGGCCGGCGCATTCTGCGGGGCCGGGCTTGCGGCGTTTATGCTCATCAGCGGCATCGTCCGCTCTTCCGCGCAGGAGGAGAACCTGCTGCAGATGATGGGATCTCGGAAGATACGATCCGGGACGCGTGGTGAGCGTAATACGTAATGCGTAATGCGTAATGCATATCGCAGCCCTTAGACCGCACGGACAGACGAGGAGAAGAGGAAGGCAACACAATGGAGGGCAACACGATGAAAACAACGAGCATCCAGCATCTCTTGCCACCCGGCGTCACAACAACACCGGTCCTCCAAGCCCACACTTACGTATTACGCTACGATGCCAGCGGCTCGCAGGCCTCCATCACTTCGTTCACTGTGGCCAGAAAAAGCTCCCGGTCTTTGTCGTTGAGGGTTTCGAAGAGGGCCTGGAGGTTGTGGAAGCGTTCGATTTGGTGGGATTCGGCTTCCTGGCAGTTTTCGAGGGCTTCGGCGAGCATGAGGATGGAGCGGCCGAAATCATCGTTGAAGCTGCAGACTTCGTCGGCACCGGAGCGGATGGTCTCGAGCATGGAGGCGAGGAGCTCGGTGGGGATGGTGCGGGATAGTTCGATGAGCTGGACGTAGCTCTGGCTCAGACGAAAGTTGTCCTGCAGCGGTTTGGGGAGGAGCTCGGCGAGCTGGGCTTCGGCGAAGAGTGAGAAATCGGGCATGCCGCTGTCATCTGCCCATGAGTCGTCCTGTGCGGAGGCGCTGGTGTTGGCTTCCCAGGGGTCGATGTCGTTGTTGAATGGAAGTTCGTTCTGGGTCTGGATGTATTCTCGTTCGATCATGGCAAATCTCTCCTGAACAGGTTTTCGTAATGAGTAATAAGTAATGAGTAAGTGCCGAGTGCGGCGTTCTCATTGCTCGGGTTCATTACGTGGGCTGCGGGCGGCGTTTTTGGGCTTGCCGTTCCGCAAGGGCTTTTTATCACACGCTGTGTTTTCCGGGGGCAGCCGGAATGTTTTATCGACCCGTAACTTTCATCAGCGAATTTCCGGAGATGCTGACAGGGTTACGTTCCGCGTGGGCGCACGCAGAAGAAGAGAGCGTGTATGTCCAGACTGGATTTGGGCAAAACGGGCACTTTCGTTCTGTCGCTGCTTGTGTGATTCTGGGCTGGGTCACTGGGCAAAGCAGTTCGAGTTCGAAAGCTGGAAAGGTGGGTTTGTGTGCTCGGGCAGAGCACGTGCTGAGTCAGTCAATGAGAGGTTCTCAGGTTCTCGTTGATGGGCTCGGCAGGTTCGGGCCTTTCCTGACGTATTACGTCATTACGTATTACGTCAAAGAGCAATGAGTGATGAGTAAGGCAGCAATTCTAAAGCAGAAATTACTCATTACTCATTACTCATTACGCTTTTATTCGCTCTCGAAACCGCGGTTTCAGTAACATCGGCCCTTACTCAACACCCATTACGCTTTCAGGCATAAAAAAACTCGCTCAACCTGGGGTGGGGGCCTCCAGATTGAGCGAGTTGCGTGTTCGGTGTGGTGGGGGACCTACACCGTAAGGTTCACCGGCCCGGGGGAGGGGCCGATGATGCTGCCGAAGGTGGGGGCCCTCGGCTTGGTCGCCTTTGGAAACGCTGCGCCGGAAAGAGCAGTGTGGCCTGGCGAAGCGCTCTGCTGGGGGGCAGAGCTGGCTGGTGGTCGGTTGGATTCGTTTTCCAACAGCTCAACCTGGAGTTGTTCGAGAGCATCCTGCACTGTGTGGGTATCGACGCCCGGTAGGAGCTCCGGCAGGTTGAGCCGGATTTGTGCTAGTTCGACGGCCAGTTCGGTGCGGTCGTTTTCGCTGAGCCGATTAAGAGTCGTATCAAGACGACTGGCGGCTTGTGTGATGTAACGTTCACCTCGGTCTGCTTGGCCGATGACGTTGCTTATCAGGCGAAATGCCTGCGAAGCGCTGACGGAATATTTGCTGAGTGTCTGGCCGTGCCTTCGGAAGGCTTTTTCGAGCGTCCGCTGGTCGGTGCGGTTGAGGTCGCTTGAAGAGATGGCCAGTTTGCCCAGGGCAGCCTGATGTTCCGGCGGGGCAGGGCGGTGTCTCCTGGCGGAGGTGGCCGCTTTTGCTTGCCAGTGTCGGAATATGTCTGTGGGCGAATGCAGAAACATCGAGCAGTCCTTTTCCGGTCTGTCTTTCGAGGCAGACCTTTTCTGTGCCCTGCTGACGGTCGTGTGACCGTCAGCAGGTACAGGTGTTTGGAAGATAGGTCTAGAGATAAAGGCTTGAGACGGGCTCCGAAGAGCTTTTGACGGATTCAAAATCCATCCTAACGGGCCTGACGGGTTAGCAACCCGTCCTGCTCAGGCAGCGACATCGACGTTGTCGTCGTTGCTGTCTCCATAGCCGAGGTCTGTGTAGCTATAGCCACTGACGACTTCACCGAGGTCATTCAGGATGAAGTCGAGTTCGTCAGCAGCGGCCGGGTCAGCGATAAGCGATGGAATTTCGCTGGCCAGGGCTACGAGGCCTTCGTGGAAGTAAGCCTTTTCTTCTGCGGTCAGGTCAGAGACTGCGTCCTCGAAGCGGAGGAAGCGGCGCTCTGCGCGTTCGATGTTTTCACCAGAGCCGACAGCGCCGGCGAGGGTCATGAATGCACGGCCGAGTGGGCGAGCACCGTTATCATCGAAGAAACGTGCGTATTCTTTGATGGTCTCACGAAGAGCGGAGCGGTCGCTGTATTCCAGGTCGGTCGTGGTCAGGACGAAATCCTGATACGGGGCGACGTGGGTCGGGTCGTACTGCGGTGTCGGTGCGGGCTGCGGTGCGGGGGTGGGGTAACCACCACCGACATTTCCGTGGCCACCGGTGTTGCCGTAGCCACCGACGTTTCCGTAACCGCTGGGCTGGCCGTAGCCACCAACGGGTCCGGTCGGCTGACCAAAGGCGGAAGAGTAGTTTGTCGGATAAGGACTGTGACTACCGGGCATCCAGGGGCTGGGCATCCACGGGTTCATGGGCATGCCTGGCATCTGCAGATTCAGGTCGAGATAAATGTTCACGATCTGGGTGTTGTTCTGCACCTGGTAAGAGTTATTGATAGCCGTTCCACCTTCTTCGGCGTAAGCGGACTGGTCGAGACCAATTTGCTGTTTGTTGTTAACGTCGGTGGTCGCAGCCGAGCCAGCCGTCGAGATATCGACGAGGTCGGTGAGGAAGCCGGCGATAGGCATGTTTGTGCCGCTGCGTCCGGCCCCAATCTGCGGGTCAAGAAAGACGTTAACCTTCTGGAGATCCTTCTGATTCATGAACAGGTTGTTTTCAGTCCGGCCGTCGAAAGCGGCAGAAGCGCTTTGCGTGCTCTGATGGCCCTGGTCGGATGAAAGGTAGCCTGAACCAGCCTGAGTTCCGGTAGAGACGGATGAACCGCCACCGTAGCCGTAGGCACTATAAGGATCAGCATACGAGTTACCGTAGCTGTTATTGGTATTGGTTGTGTTTCCACCACCAAAGCCGAACGGCATCCCACCGATTCCGGTGGTTGTCGGGCTGTAAGGATTTCCGCCGAAGAAGGATGAACCTCCTCCTCCTGCCATAAGAAAATCAAGGGCGCCGTACCCTGTGCTCATAAGTCCACCAGCCATAGTGTGACTCCTTTTAAAGAAATTCTGAATCGTCTTCCCCAAGAGCGATTCGTGATTGTTTCCCCCAAAGCTTGCGACCTGTTTCCGGTAGGTTGGAAAACCTGGGTGGCTTTCCTTGCAAACTCGGCTCTCTCAAAGAGCACAAGGATTATCGAACCATGCAGTGGAACTAAAGCAGCGCAGGATGCGGTTAAGTTGTTAAAGAGCAGCTATTTGAATCGACATAAAGTCGATTGATAGATTCTGTGTTAAGAAAAACCGATGGATGGTTAATGGTTAATGGCTGATGGTTCTTAACTGAAAAGTTGTCGGAAGAGATCAAAGAATGGTTGATGGTTGGATGGTTCATGGTTTATGGATGGTTCATGGAGGCATCTTCATTGAAAACTTGTCGGCTTGGTTAGAGTTACCGACAACATTTCTGCATTAGCCATCAACCATTAACCATGCTTCCAATCCTGCCGAAACATAGTCATCAGTTTTTCTGCCACGGCTTCCATGACTTCTCTTTCATTATAAAAGCCGCTGCTCATCCGTTTGTTCACGGAATCGAGTTTCTCCATGCGGGCGGGAGATAGTTTATTCAGAGCGGTTTGGGCTTTCTTTACGGCCTGTTCGTTCTGTTGGGCAATTTTTTGAGATTCGGTCACGTCGGCCTCGTCCTCTAATAAGGTAGAAGAAGGAAGATGTTGGGCGTCATCCTCGTCGTCGAGTTTTTTCTTCTTCTTTTCTCCTGAAGTTAAATGTTTCTGCAGTGCAGCTTCTTGAATCGCGGTCTGGGTGACTCCCCCATAAATATTCATGCGTGGTTTCCTTTGATGGTCTCGGCCCCCATCGGGCAAATCGATGGGATGGTTTCAAAGAAGTGCTCAGGTTTCAGCGTTCAGTGTTCAGGGAAGAGAGAGTTCAGGTTTCAGTGTTCAGAAAGAAGGCTGTCGCTGCACGAACTGCGAAAGCTCTCTTTCCTGAAACCTGAAACCTGAAACCTGAAACCTGAAACCTGAAACCTGAACTCTCCTTCCGTCCTAAGCACTGAAACCTGAACACTGGACAACTCTAATCAGACAACCCCAAAGGAAATATCCGTACAGACACTGTCTGAACCGGCAGGCAGCCGGTCTGCGAGCTCCCGAGCGTGGAAACTCACATCAGGTTTTCTTGCGTGGTTGTCTGAACTCTTCTCGACCCAGGCTTTGATGGCCGAATCGCTAAGAGTCATGCATCTGGATGATGCCGAGACAAAATATGTTGGAAGGGCTTCAGGAAATCCCCAGCAAGCCATCGCTTGGGCAAGCAATTATTCCCCAAATTTCTTCACCAGCTCTCGGCTTCCTCTCCCCCAACTGGGCAATGGGCTAAAGAGGAAAAGTCTTATTTCATCCGTGAAAACAGTCGGCGCAGTCCATAGTTTGCGCCCATGCTAATTATCGAAAGCGGAGCGAAAACTTTAGGGGATTGGGGAAAATGGTTGATGGCTTATAACGATGGTTAATGGGTTGAGAGTGCCCATTTTGTTGGAGCGGTGGGTGGAGAGGGAATGACGCCAGGCCTGCTGTTGCTCTGAGGGTGGATTCAAAAGCAGAGAATGGGAGCTTTGGAGTAGATCTGCACGCTTTCATTTTTCGCCATTCCATTCCATTCACAACCGTCATCACAACAACATCGACCCACCACCCGCCATCACAAGAACATGGGCCCTGCCAGCCCATTAACCACTCTTCACAAGGCCGCCCCGTTTCTTCTTGTTCTTCATCCGATAGATATAGCCCAGCAATTTCGCTACGGCCCGGAAGAGGGCGGGTGGGACTTGTTCGCCGACTTCGACGGTTTTGAAAAGCGCACGGGCGAGGGGTTTGTCTTCAACGATGGGGATGCCGGCCTCTTTGGCGAGCTCCTTGATACGCTTGGCGATGAGGCGCTGGCCCTTGGCGATGACGATGGGCGCGTCGGAGATGGCCGCATCATACTTGAGCGCGATGGCGAAATGGGTGGGGTTGGCGACGACGACATCCGCTTCGGGCACTGAGGCCATCATGCGTTTGAAGGTGTTCTCCATCATCTTGCGGTGGATGCGGGCTTTTACCTGCGGGTCGCCTTCGGATTGTTTCATCTCGTCCTTGATCTCCTGGTGGCTCATCTTGAGCTGCTTTTCATGGTTATATCTCTGGTAGATGAGATCGATGATGGCGAGCACGAGCATGGCAATGGCCATTTTGACGACCATCCAGAACACCATATCGCCGATGATGGCAAAAATGGTGACCACTTCGAAGGTGTGCAGGGCAAACACGATCTCGATCTCATTGGCGATGGCGTAGTAAAGCACAGTGCCGATAACCGCCAGCTTGAGCAGCGACATCACCACGCGCATGAGTGCCGATGTCGAAAAGATATTCTTGAAGCCCTTGATGGGGTCAAGCTTGCCGAAATTAGGCTTCAGCGTTTCGAATGAAACCTTCAGGCCGACCTGGAGAATGCAAGCCACCAAGACAAAAAACAGTAGCCCTATCGCGAACGGGGCCAGGATACCGATGACGAGAGAGATGACCGAAAGTAAGAGAGAGTTGATACCCTCTTCAGAAAAATTGACGGTGTGGATGTTCTCGAAACACCAGCCCATAAATCGCCCGAGCTTGGTGCGTATGCCCCCGCCAAGCGCATAGATGAGCCCCATCCCCGCCAGCATCAACGCGGCTTTGGTCAGATCCTGGCTCTTGGCGACCTGGCCCTTCTTGCGCGCTTCATCCCGGCGCTTCGGGGTCGGTTCTTCGGTTTTTTCTTCGTCGTCTGCCATAAAAAGTAGTGCTGACGCTCCGCGGCAGCGTAAAAGTATTATGCTGACGCTCCGCGGCAGCTTGGTATGAAAACCTGTCGCGGAGCGCCAGGACTACCTAGCCCATTAAGAACAGCGTCTCCATCATCTGGGTTTTCATTTTGTCAATAAGATTCAGAATTTGGCCTCCTGTGGAATAGATGGTCAGGCTGGTGATGGTCAGCCCGATTGCCAGGCGGATGGGGAAGCTGATCATGAGGATGTTTACCTGCGGTGCGGCGAGGGACATGATGCCGATAGAGACCGTCGTGATGAAAAGGATCGCGATGATCGGCGCCGCCAGTTTGACGCCCAGCATGTAAATCCAGGACATCAGTTTGACCATTTTTACTGCCAGGCTTGGGTCGAGATTCAGGCCGTTGATGGGGACGATATGATAGGTCTGCACGAGCAGCTCGATAAACCAGAGGTGTGTATTGGTGACCAGGATGAGCAGGGCGAATATGGTGACGAAGATCTGGCTGATCGGCGTCTGCGGGCTCCGCGTTTCGGGATTAAACGCGGCGGCCATTGAGAGCCCCATATCCCTCGAAGAAAACTCACCCGCAGCCAGCGGAATCGCGGCAACCATCGCGGCAACTAGGCCCAGGATGAGGCCGATAGAGACTTCTTTCATGACTAGGCACATCCAGCCCAGGGTGGTATCCGGGTAGACAAAATCCATGGTGATTTCCGGCGGCAGGGTCGGCATGATGACCATGGCCAGCAGCGCGGCCAGAGATGCCTTGACCCGCATCGGGACAGACGTCCGCTTAAAAATTGGCATCACCCCAAGTAGCGCCGATGTCCGGATAAGGACGATGATGTAAAGCGGGAAGGCGTGGATGATGCCGTAGAAGTCTTGCATGGCTTAATGAGTAATACGTAATACGTAATACGTAATACGTAATACGTAAGTACTGAATTGGGGTGCATTCATTTCTCTTATCTCATTCGTAAATTTTAGTTTTGAAACCGCCGTCACAGCGACAACGGGCTCCCTTACACGGTTAAGCCAATATCAATTTGCATTCTTGTCCTTCCCCATTGGTTGTTTCCTTGAATTCGTTGGAAGCCCTTCTCTTCCCTTTGGTTGCGGCCTAAGGGCTGCATTACGTATTACGTATTACGTATTACGTATTACGATTTATTGCGCGTATTGCGGCAGGTTCTCGTACAGCATGATGGTGAACCCCTTGAGCACGCCGAGCATCCACGGGAATGTAAAGACCAACAGCCCGCCAACGACGAGCATCTTGGGCACGAACGCGACCGTGGTCTCTTGGATGGAGGTGACGGACTGAAAGACACCCATGGCAAGGCCGACGACCATACCCGTGATGAGCACCGGGCCGGAGACGAGCAGGGTCTTTATGAGCGTCTCATTAGCGAGGGTATAGATGGTTTCGATGGTCATGGTTCAGAGGTTCAGAGGTTTAGAGGTTCAGAGGTTCAGAGGTTCAAGGTTCAGAGGTTCAAGGTTCAGAGGTTCAGAGGTTCAGAGGCTCAGAGGTTCTTTTCGAGGCCGAAGGCCAACCTTTGAACCTTGAACCTTTGAACCTCTGAACCTTTTTCAAGTCATAAAACTCAGGGCCAATGACTTGACGATAAGCGTCCAGCCGTCGACGAGGACGAAGAGGAGGATTTTGAACGGGATACTGATCATGGGCGGCGGCAGCATGAACATACCCATCGAGGTCAGCACCGTGGCGATGACGATATCGATGACCAGAAAGGGCAGGAAGATGACGAAGCCCATCTGGAACGCAGTCTTCAATTCACTGACCACATAGGCTGGGATGAGCACGTTCATCGGCACGTCTTCGGGGCCTTTGGGGCGCATTTCGCCCGCGAGTTCGACAAACAGTGCCAGCTCTTTGTCACGGGTATAGCGCATCATGAAGCCGTGCATGATGTCGCGGGCGCGGGTTATACCTTCAATCTCGGTGATCTTGTTGTCCATCATCGGCCGGAGCGCGGTCTCGTGTAGCTGTTCGACCGTCGGCGCCATGATGAACCAGGTCAGGAAGAGAGAGAGGCCGATGATGATCTGGTTCGGTGGCAGGGTCTGAAGGGTCAGCGCTCTTCGCACAAAAGAAAAGACGATGATGATGCGGGTGAACGCCGTCATCGTCAGCAGCACCGCGGGCAGCAGTGTCAGCAGCGTCAATGAAAAAGCTACGCGCATGACCGGCGCCAGCTTGCCGGGCTTCTGCATCTGCTCGACCTGGTCGGCAAGGTAGACCATGGATTCTACCGAACCTGGCTTTTCGAGAGCTTCCGTCAGGTTTTCGATGTCTTCAGCGTTTTCATTGGACTCTTTCAGCAGGTCTTCTTCGGTGAAATCAAAATCTTCATCAAAGCCAATCGCACCCTCGTCTGTCAGGTCCTGGGCATGGATCGCGGGCAGCGCGAGGGCGAAGCTAAGAATGAAAAGAATAGAAAGAATGCGGTTGGCCATGGATTCAGGATTCAGGATTCAGGATTCAGGATTCAGGATTCAGCCCCCCACTGACCTCGCAAGCCCTGTCAGGCAGATCTTTCAAGCAACAAAGGTGTCAGGTGTCAGGGTTCAGGACAGAGGGTAGTCGCATCGGGTCTCCACGCTCCGCGGGGAGTCTTCCTTCTTCCTTCTTCGGTCTAAGGTCTAAGGTCTAAGGTCTAAGGTCTAAGGTCTTCCTTCAGGATTCAGGATTCAGGATTCAGGATTCAGAGGTCTGCAATCGTGGTCTCCACACCCCGCGGCGAGTCTTCATTCTTCGGTCTAAGGTCTAAGGTCTAAGGTCTAAGGTCTAAGGTCTAAGGTCTTCCTTCACGATTCAGGATTCAGAGGTCTGCAATCGTGGTCTCCACGCTCCGCGGGGAGTCTTCGGTCTAAGGTCTAAGGTCTTCCTTCAGGATTCAGGAACAGCCCAGCATGGAGCGTCCAGCATCATGTCAATGCCGGCAGAACGGGGAAACAGCGGTCAATGGTCGTAAGCACATCCATTGATCTTCAAATTGTCGGGCTGGGTTAGGGGCGGGTGGCCGTCAACACCAATTGGCGGGCTAGCTGGCGTTTGGTCAGGTGCTTCCAGTCCTGGATATCACCTTTTGCAGTCAGGAGCGTCGCATCTACTCTTTCAGCACCCATCGCTGAGGGGTTGTTGAGGACAATCCAGTCGAGATTCTTTCGCTCCAATTTGCTTCGCGCATACGTCAGCCCCTGGTGAGTCTCCAGGGCAAAGCCCATCAGCCGTTGATGCTTCTTGCGTCGGCCAAGGGCCTGAAGGATATCAGGGTTCGGTATCAGATCCAACGTGAGGTCACCTCCCTGTTTCTTCATCTTCAAAGACCGTTTTCGGCGCGGTCTGTAGTCACAGACCGCGGCATTCATAATGACGAGATCGACCTCCGGAAATCGGCTGGTCACCTCCTTATACATATCCCGTGCGGAGACGACCGGTATGCGTTCAACGCCTTTGGGTGGTTGGAGATTTGTCGGGCCACTTACCAGGAAAACCGTGTGTCCCAACTTCTGAGCTGCCTCAGCCAACGCATAGCCCATCGAGCCGGTAGATCCGTTACTGAGAAAACGGACGGCATCGATATGTTCACGAGTGGGGCCGGCGGTAACGAGGATGCGCATACTGGGCAGTAAAGAGTTATGAGGATTGGACCGATGATACGCCATGAAAGTCATCCATCCAACTGCGCTTCGATTAGCAGAACATGCACTGGTTCGCAGAAAAATGTATACTTTGTCGTTATTTTACGCCGTTAATTGACGACGACATATGCAAATTACAAGGATATTCCAGCCCCCAGCACAGAGTTTCTTCCTCTTCGGACCAAGGGGTACGGGAAAAACCACTTGGCTGAAGGGAGCATTTCCGCAG
>Ga0310121_10004205_pt1 | contig 12810 bp, 17 predicted proteins | sample CB27_Tmax_986_MG_FD_203504 | JGI IMG/M metagenome (GOLD analysis project Ga0310121, IMG submission 203504) | Marine microbial communities from Western Arctic Ocean, Canada - CB27_Tmax_986 | ecosystem: Environmental > Aquatic > Marine > Oceanic | place: Canada: Western Arctic Ocean | collected... | reverse complement strand
TAGAAAAGAAAACACAATATAAGAAATATATTGAAAGTTCGGGATTAATAGCAAGAAATTATAAATTAGTTCAGTTACTAGATATTGATGTAAGTTTGCAATCTATACAGGCGTTAGAGAGTTGTTACGAAAATAAAAAAACAAAGTTTAATTCTTATAAGTTACGCATTAACTTATTGAGCGAAAACATATCGCCTAACAATATAGATAATTGGGTTTCGGTATTTAATTCGGTTCTTCATGAACCAATAACATTTTAGGAGATAAATAAATGGCGCATACAGATGTTGATTCTTTTCAGTCATTTGGACCAAATTTTCAAAATTGTGTATTACAAGCAGCTTTGATTGATAGAGAATTTTTTGAAAAGATTTTTGAAACTTTAAAAGAAGAATATTTTACATCAGAAGCACATAAATCAATTTGGTTGGAGATAAGAAAACTCTTTAATAAGTATAATGCGGCACCCACATACGATACATTAAAGAGTGAAATATCTCAGTATCCTGAAGGTGAATTAAAAGAATCAGCAATTAATGTTTTATTGGATGTTGAAACAAAAGTTAATCGTCAAGAAATTGAATATGCAAAAGACAAGTCATTAGAGTTTTGCAAAAACCAATCTATGAAAGCAGCTATACTTAAATCAGTTGAATTGCTGCAAGAAGGCAAGTTTGAAGAAATTCAAAAGACAATTGAAGATAGTTTAAAGATTAGTACTGAGCAAGATATGGGTCATGATTATTTTGATTCATTTAAATCAAGACAAGAAATTCATTCTAGAGTGACTGTACCTACAGGATTTCCATTACTTGATGCTAACGAAGTGTTGGATGGAGGGTTAGCTAATGGGGAGTTGGGTGCAGTGATGGCACCTACTGGTGGTGGTAAATCATTTTTCTTGGTGAATCTTGGATTCGGTGCATTAGCTGCGGGTAAGAATGTTATTCATTACACATTTGAATTAAGCGAAACTCATGTTGGCAATCGTTATGATAGTCGTATTACAGGAGTGCCAACAAAAGAGTTGCGCAGCCGTATGGTAGAAGCAGAAAATAAGTTGGCACGTTTTAATGGAGGCCAGTTGTTTATTAAAGAATATCCACCGAAGGTTGCAACCATTAATACAATTAAATTTCATATGGGTAGATTGTTATCAAATGGGTTTGAACCAGATCTTATCATTATTGATTATGGTGATTTGATGAGAAGCCGCCGTGGGTATGATCAGAAACGCTTTGAGTTAGAAAGTATTTTTGAAGATCTTCGTGCGTTGTCGATGGAGATGAAGTTGCCGATTTGGACGGCAACTCAGAGCAATCGCGAAGGATTCAACGATGATATTATTACTATTGATAAGGTTGGCGAAGCGATAAATAAAGCGATGGTTGTAGATTTCTTCGGTACCTTCTCACAACGTAAATTTCATATTGGTAAAAATCGTATGGGGCAAGCTAATGTTAATTATAATATTGATATGGACCCAGCACGTGCTTTTATTGATTTGAATGAAAATGTTAGTGGTGGAATTACAATGGGTGAAAAAGTAAATAATATGTTGGGCGATAATAATTCAATGAAAAGCTTTTACAGAAGCTTTAAAGATGAGGTGGAAAATTAGAGAATGGAAAGGTTAACAATTACGCGAACCAGACGCTGGGGAAATTCAGAGATACAAATTAACAATGTGTATTCTGAGGCTCGAAGTAAAGTAAAAATGGATAAAGTAATTAGTATGGCTAATGATATGATTACTAGAGAAAGTGTCATTACTAACGAAGAAATTGAATATGAGGTTTTGTGTTCAAGAGATAATGGAACTACAGAATTTATTCATAGAGTAGAAAAAAAGGGGAAAAGAAGTATTTAATGGCTCGTTACGGTTATAAGTGTGTAGATTGTGGCAGTGAGTTTGAAATAGAATGTTCTATAAAACAATATGATAGACATAAGAAACAAACGTGTAATCGATGTCAGGGTAACAATGTTAATAGAACTGTAGAATTAACACCAGTTCATTATGGGCCTGGTTTTTTTAAGGACGGTTATGAAAGTGCAAAGAATATAAAGAAATCAACTTCAGAAACTTCAGACGACGGAGACTAGTATTGGATATCTCACAAAAAATTCTATCAGAGATTACAGTTTATATGAAATACGCCCGATATCTTCCATCAGCCCAACGGCGTGAAACTTGGGAAGAAATGATTACACGTAATAGAGATATGCATATAGAGAGTTTTCCTAAGTTAACTAGTGAAATAGAAAATGCCTATAAGTTAGTTTATGATAAAAAAGTTTTACCGTCTATGCGTTCTTTGCAATTTGCTGGTCCAGCTATTAAACAAACACCATCACGCATTTATAATTGTGCGTATCTTCCTATAGATGATTACCAAGCTTTTAGTGAGGTAATGTTTTTGTTGTTAGGGGGCACTGGCGTTGGATATTCAGTACAACGGCATCATGTGGATAATTTACCTTCCATTACTATTCCTACTAAACGGCGTCGATACCTTGTGGGGGATAGCATTGAAGGATGGGCTGATTGTATTAAGATGTTAATGAAGGCATACTTTTGTGGGCGCCCAGAACCTGAGTTTGATTTTAGTGGTGTCCGCGCAAAGGGAGCGTTGTTGGTTACAAGTGGTGGGAAAGCACCGGGCCCAGAACCTTTAAAAGATTGTGTGCATAACATAAAGCGTATTTTAGATAGAAAAGAAAATGGCGATCAACTTTCAACTTTGGAAGTTCATGACATTATTTGTTGGATTGCCGATGCAGTATTGTCTGGCGGTATTCGGAGATCTGCTACTATTAGTTTGTTTTCTATTGATGATCAAGAAATGTTACAATGCAAGTTTGGAGATTGGTGGGATACAGAACCTCAGAGAGCGCGAGCTAATAATTCTGCAGTAGTGGTTAGACATAGAGTAAGAAAGAAAGATTTCTTCGCTATTTGGGAAAAAGTAAAAGAAAGTGGCGCAGGAGAGCCAGGTGTTTATTTTACTAATGATTCTGAATGGGGCACTAATCCATGTGCTGAAATTGCATTAAGACCCTTTCAGTTTTGTAATCTTTGTGAAGTAAATGTAAGTGATGTAGAAACACAGCAAGAGTTGAATGATAGAGTAGTAGCTGCGACTCTGATTGGTACTCTTCAAGCAGCTTATACTAATTTTCATTATCTTCGTGATGTATGGAGAAGGACTACAGAAAAAGATGCATTGCTTGGAGTTGGTATGACAGGCATTGGAAGCGGCCGGGTCCAGCAATTTGATTTGGAAGCAACATCAAAACTTGCTGTAGAAACAAATAAGTATTATGCAACTGAAATTGGTGTTAACCCAGCTGCTCGCATTACTACAGTAAAACCAAGTGGAACAACTTCATGTGTGTTAGGCACTTCAAGTGGGGTTCATGCTTGGCATAATGATTATTATGTCCGTCGAATCCGCGTAGGAAAGAATGAGGCAATTTATACATATCTTATCCTTCGACATCCTGAGTTAGTTGTCGATGATTTTTTTAAGCCTGAAACACAAGCTGTTATTTCTATTCCACAACGTGCACCAAATGATGGTATTTTGCGACATGAAACTTCTTTAGAGTTGTTAGAAAGAGTGAAGGACATATATAATAGATGGATTGTACCTGGCCACCGACAAGGTAACAATACTCATAATGTTTCATGTACTGTTTCTGTAAGAGAGGAGGAGTGGGAAGAAGTAGGCAAGTGGATGTGGCAAAATAGAGAGTATTATAATGGAATTGCAGTTTTACCATATTTCGGAGGTAATTATAAACAAGCGCCTTTTGAAGATATTGATGAAAAAACTTTTGAAGGAATGTTTATTAAACTTAAAGAAGTAGATTTATCTAATGTTGTAGAAGTAATAGATAACACTAATTTAACTGGCGAATTAGCATGTGCTGGAGCGTCATGTGAAATTATATAGAAAAATGGAGGCCGCATGGCTAATAGAGTACGCGACGTTATTAAAACAGTAAGGCGTGATTATTCTAAGGATGATATAAAAAACGAAAGAATTGAGAGATATCATCGTGAATTAAAAGAAGCTAATGAATATTTTGAGCAGGAAAAGGAAAAAAGTGAAGCTCAAAAAACTCATGAAAGATACAGGCGCAAGCAAAAGACAGAGAGCGGCATGTCTTTAGAGAACCTTATAAAACCTGCACAAAAAGTTGTAGAAAAACCTGGCACTTATTTTCATGGTCCGCTGAAAAAATTGGCTGAAGAATTCAGTGATATTAAAACTATAACTACGTATATGACAATGGGGCAGATGATCAAGTATAGTCAAGAAGACTGCTGTCTTTATGATAGAGACGGCAAAATGGTTTACAATGAAAAAACGCAGGAGTGTTTTGAGTAGAATAAGTTTTGAAGAGCTATTTGTAAAAACCACTAAATTAGTTGCTAAAAGATCATCGTGTGTGAAAGCTCAGCAGGCAGCCCTTTTAATTAAAGATAATAGAATTATTTCTTTTGGATACAACGGGCCGCCTGCAGGCACTCTTAATTGTTTGGAAGAAGGCGGTGAAGAAGTTTGTGGAAAAGATAGTAATGGTTCTTGTTTTTTAGGAGTACATGCTGAACAAAATGCAATTGGTTATGCCGCCCGAAATGGTATTGATACTGAAGGGTGTATTATTTATTGCACTATGACGCCGTGTATTTCTTGTGCCAAGCTTGTATCAGCGGCAGGAATAAAAGAGTTTTATTATTTAACTGAATATCGTTTAGATGATGGTCTAAGGTTTTTAGAGTATTGTGGAATAAAAACATGGAAGATAGAGAAATAGTAATAGCGAAAGTAAATGAGTACATTGATTGGTTAGGGACACCTAATGAAGCTTTTGGTGGATTCCCAATTTGCCCCTTTGTAGAAAAAGAAAGAGCTTCTGGCAAGCTCAAGTATGAAATTTTTAAGATAGGTTTTACTAAACCTATTTTTGATTTAATAGAAGAGTGGGATGAGGAAGATGATTATAACTCTATGATTATCGCCTACTTATCTGATATTAAAATGTCTGAGTATAAAACATTTCAACATTGGCTTAATAGAGAATTACGGGAAAGAAGTATGGGTTATGTCAAAGTAATCTGTTTCCATCCGGATGATACTTTTGAGGTTGATGGAGTAGCTACGAGAGCACGTGCTCCGTATTTTTTAATAAATGTTGCCTACGGCGACGAGCTTAATAAGGCGCATCAGCATCTTAAAGCAACTAAATACTTTGATAAATTTACAGAAGAAAGTAAAAAGTATCTTAAAACAGAGGTTTGAAAATCCGCGACGACTTAATTTTTCAAACTGGAAAAAAGCCTTGACAAAATGGAAAAAATTGGTTATATTTAGTATATAGAAATTAAGGATATTTAAGGAGATTTTATGAGGAAAATTGAGTCGTTTACGCACCTACATTTACATTCTAGTTTTGGGAGTATCCAAGACGCGGTAGGTAAACCAATTGCTTATTGTGAGAAAGCAGCAAATATAGGGCAATCTGCGCTGGCGGTTAGTGAGCACGGATCGTGTGCGAGTCACTTCGCTTTTCATCAAGCAGGAAAAGAAACTGATACTCACATTATATATGGCAATGAGTTTTATTTTGCAGCAGATAGAACGCTGCGTGGGTTTACAGATGAAGAAAAAAATGGATTAACTGCTACAGAAATAAGAGATGCGAATAAGGCACGGCTTCGGAAGGCTCATTTATTGTTGATTGCTGAGACAGACGAAGGTTTACATAATATTTATAGGCTTAACTATCATGCCAACACTTCTGGCTTTTATGGTAAACCCACCATAGATTTACCTTTATTGCGTCAATATAGTAAAGGCATTATCGCAACGACTACTTGTGTCATTTCTCCTATGGCAAGGATGCTTCAGAATAAAAAGATAGATGATATGAGTATATGGTTTGAGGATATGCTTACTATCTTTGGTAAGGATAGGTTTTTTATTGAGCTACATCCTCACGACTTGGATATACAACGAGAATATAATCAAGTGCTTATTGAGATGTTTAGAAAGAAGTATGATGTAAAGACGTTAATTTGTAATGATGTTCATTATGCTGATGAATCCCATCACGAAATCCATAATTTTTTATGGAGGCTTAATACCGATGGCAAATTTGATGAAGCAGGTATAGATAAACTACATTTTGCCACAGAAGAGGAAATGATTCAGAAGTGGTTTGATGCGGGAATGGGTGATATCATTGGTGATGAATATTTGTATGAGGGCATAGAAAACACAAAAACGATAGCAAATCGGTGTAATGCTCGTCTTGATGTAGATACTATAAAGGAGCCCAAGTTTGATGTACCGAACGGTTACAAGGGCAGTAAAGAGTATATTTTACACCTTTTAAAGAAGGGTATGGAGTCGAAGGTAAGAAACAATCTTATATTAGAAAAAGATGTATCAAAGTATGTGGATAGGTTAAAAGAAGAATTAGAATTAATTTCTGATAAAGGTTATTTAGATTACTTTCTTATTACAAATGACTTTACGCAGTGGGCATATGAGAACGACATTCTTATGTCACCAGGTCGTGGCAGCGCAAGTGGTTCTTTGGTTTGTTGGCTCTTAGGTATAACTCATCTAGACCCAATTAAATATGAATTATTTTTTGAGCGGTTTATGAATCCAGAAAGAATTAAGGAGCCAGACATTGATAATGACTTTCAAGACAGCCGTAGAACAGATGTTAAAAATTACGTGGCCTCCAAGTGGGGCGAAGCTAATATTGCTTCTGTTGCTGCCTACTCCCGTTATTCTGTTAATACTCTTTTTAGGGACTTGGCGAAAGATAAAGGGATCGACTATAAACTTTCTAACCAGATCGCGAAAACGATTAGTGGGCATATTTCGTTAAATAAAGAATTAACTTCTTTTACAGAGTTGATGAACAGTAATGCTGAGGTAAAGAGTTTTATTCAATCTTTGGATAAGAAAGAAGCACAAGATTTTATCACAACTATTGATACAATGATTGGTAATGTAAGGAACCAGACCATTGCAGGTGGAGGAGTAATTATTTCATCTAAGCCATTGTATGATGTAATGCCGTTAAAAAAATCAAAAGAAGGTGATTTGATTACAGAATGGCAAATTGATGAACTGGCAAAGATGAAGTTTTTGAAGATTGATATGTTGGGGTTATCTACTTTGTCCATTATAAAAGAAGTGATGGAAAAGGTTAATGTAACAATGGATGATCTTTATAAGATGCCAATAGATAGAGAACTGTTGTCTGAAGATGAACAAAAGTATTACGATAGGGCGTATGAATTGTTATGTAATGGTGAAACTTATGGAGTGTTTCAGTTTGGCGGATCTAATATAACGAGATGTTTGCAAAAAATGATTCCACGAAATGTGGAAGACATAGCTGCAGTGAATGCTATTTATCGTCCTGGTGTTATTAAGATGGGTGCATTGGACTCATTTCTCCGGAGAAGAAATGGTCAAGAAGAATCAAAGAATAATCATCACAAAATATTTGATGACATTCTAGCATCAACTGAAAACATTATGATTTATCAAGAGCAGTTTATTCAGATGTTTAATCGGTTGGGGTTAAACTTTGGCCAAGGTGATATTCTGAGAAAGATTGCAGAAAGTTTAGATCATAAGAAATGTAATGAGTATCTTGAAGAGAATTTATATTCTCATCCAGATAAGCTGGTGTTGTCTTTAAAGGAAACAAAAGCGGTAGCTAAGAAGTTGATTGATAATGCAGGGTATTTGTTTAATAAATCACATGCAATTGGTTATAGTATCTTAGCTTATTGGACAATTTATTTTAAGGCTAAGTATCCGGCTGAGTTTGCTGAAGTGATATTGAATCATCATTTAGGTGAGCATGATGAGATAGCACTTGGATTGACAATGGGCCGAAGATTATTGGATGAACCAAAGGTAACATTAGGTACCATTAATAATTTTTCTAAAAACTTTAAGGTTACTAAAGAGGAAATTAAGGTTGGATTAAAGAATGTTAAGGGTTTGGGAGATAGTGTATTAAATAAGTTGTGGAATAGAGGCACTGATTTATTTTCCGGATGGGAAACCTTTACTGATTTTTATGTTGATAATCTTGAAAGGAAAATGATTCCTCACAATCATATGCAAACTTTGATTAGGTTAGGTATGTTTGAAGGTATGACGTTTTGTAATAAGGAGTTTACGAGAAAATCTTTGTGTGATATTACAGACATATATAATGTTCTTTTTACAACGACAAAGAAAAAATTTAAAGAGCTGATGGTAAAAATATTTGATGATGAGGAATTATCGTTTAATGATTTGTTTGAAGAAAGTAAGATTGTATCTTTGATGGATTCTTTGAATGTTGATCCAGCAGAAGAGTATAAAGAAAAAGAATTAATTAATTTTGAGTTAGAGTATATTGGTTTTAGGATTTCGGAAAATAACGAAAGGATACAACAAATAACTGAAGTTGTAAATAATTTAGAGATAAAACATATCTCTGAATATGATGATGACGAAGAAGATCTATCACTTTTTTGGACAAAGATTAGTACAGTAGAAAAATTAACAACTAAAAAAGGAAAACCATATGCAAATGTAAGAGCAGAAGATGGTAGCAGTTTTAGAGTTTGGCATAATAAACTGCAGTATTGCGAAGAAGATTTGGTTCCTGGCAAAATCATAGCTGTCAAATTGACATCTGACACTTTTGGTAGACAGTTGGCATGGGATAGGTATAGTTTATTGAATGAAGATAATATATTAAAATTACAAGAGGAGTTATACTAGTGCATACTGATATTTATTGTATATATTAGTGGAGATTTTTTATGGCGACATTTAAAAAAGATACGAAAAAAGTAACGCGTGAGGAGATTGTGGATAAGCCTGGGCGACTTGCTGCCCAGATTATTCTTAATCAATTGCATGATAATAAATTCAACATGTGGTTCATTGGCAATACTGAAGGAAATCAGCTTTACACTGTAACCTTAAGTAATGAAGAAAAAGCTATAGTGGGTTTTATTGATGAGAGTATTGCTAGTAATTATATTAATAGAAAGAATATTATATCTACGATAAATAGAAGTTTTGGGCCTAAAGTGGTATTGGTGAATTTGTCGTTGCATAAAATACATGAAGTTATGGAGAATAATTTTTCGGCATCAGTACAAATTACTCCTAATACAATGACACATCAACTTACAAAGCAACCTATACAAACGGTTATTGTAAACCCTAATGATCATGATTTTTTTGTTCCTTTGAATATTCCTTATATTATTAAAAAATATGCGGAGGATCTTGAAGTAGGAGGTTTTGAGATAGAAAATCATAAAGATGAAAAAGAACTGTCTTTTTATGAAATTGATAGAGAATCTAAACGATATGTTTTTTGTCCAGAGGGTCCAGCACAACATGGGCCACAATTTGGAGAGGGTTAATAATTATAGGTGAGATATCGGGTTAGTCATCGGCATTTTTTAAGTTGGATCTCCCACAAATGGTTTTTATCCAACAAGAATTTAAAAGTGTGTTTGACTAACCCTTTTTTTTAATAAAGGAAATGTTATGACTGAAGAAATATTAGAGGTTGATGAAGATAAATTAGTTTATCGAGTTGGTTATATAAAAGAAAAGCTATTGCAAATGTCAACTGCATTACGCGGACAGATTCCTCCAGACCTTACTGATCAAGATTTAACTGAAGATAATGCTTTTAAACAATGGATAATTGTAAATTCTATATATGATGCATCAGTTCAAGATGAAAGTAATGATGGATTTAATAGGTTGCTGTATTATTTGTTTGATAAATCTAGGGGTAATGTAGCTCGGCTTGTTAATGATTATGACATTAACATAAAAGTAAATGATGCAGGTCAATTAGAAGATATAGAGCTAGTTATTTTAGAAACTGAAACTGCTGAGGAATCTAATGATGAATAATGAGATACCGAAAAGTTTAGATGTATTTTTAGGATTATTAGGAGAAATAGATATGATTAAAAATCAAATTTCTTCTTTAGATAAAGATACTCATATAATTTTAGCTCATGACGAAGTGTCAAGTATGATGGGAAATGCTGAATGCTTTAGAATATTGAAACTTATCGAAACTTTAAATGCAAATATTTGCACATTAAACGCATCTGTTTTAAATGCAGCTGAGCATATGGCTGGTCATAATTCTGATTTAGATGAGTTAGATATAAAAAAAAATAATCAACCGCCAGAAATAATGTTAGATGATGAAGGGGTTGTTAGCAAGATGCATGAAATGCTAGAGAAAGAAATGCAAAATAAATCTACAAATAAAGAAGATAACAAAATTATAAATAATATGTTACAGTATTTTAAAGAAAGGTTTGAAGATGACCGAAAGTAACATTCTTACTCCACAACAAGTAAGTATGGCAAATGAGGCTGAGCCTCATGAAGTTTTATTAGCGATTCATAAAAGAGTAGTTGATACAGAAAAGTTAATGATTCAATATAGAACTCACGCTCAGAATATGGATGTGGAAATTGGAATGTTAAAAGAAAGATTAGAGAAGTTAGAGGAAATACAAAACAACGAAGATGAAGCATGGAAAAAAATTCATTACACTGATTGATAATGAGTAAAGAAGATATAGTTACAAAAGAGCAAGCTAAACGGCTGCGAAGAAAATTAAAAGATGGAAATTATTCGCCAGCTAAAAAAAGTCGTAAGCATAAGAAACGCACTTGGTGTGAGCAAGCAATTCAAGATATGCTTGATGAAATGAATATCTCTTATGAAATAGAGAAATCTTTAAAGTTTAAAAATACTTGGAAACATTTCGATATTAATCTTATTGATTATCCTGTTTTAATAGAAGTAGATGGAAATTATTGGCACGGTAATAAAGAAACCATGCGCAGCAGTAAACCTAATTTTATGCAATTAAAGAATAAGCAAAACGATATGATAAAAAATTGGGTTGCTAAAAACGCTGGTTATAAATTAATTCGTATTTGGGAAAAAGAAATAGAAGATGATTATGAAGGAATAAAAAATAAAATTACAAACATTATTACGGAGATTAATGATGTTAAGAAACAAACTTAAAATTATGCTTTTTACTGCACTATGTTTTGTTTTTATTTCCTGCACTGTTGATGTAAATCAACCGGTAACGGTAGAAGAAAATTATGTAATTAATGCTAAAGATATGTTTGATTCTTTAGTAAACCATATTGGATGGAGAACTAGGCATACCCGCTTGATGATGCGCGCACCAACGGATGAAGATATATCTGTGGAGTTGGCTCTTGTATCTGTATGGCAATGGACCGACAATGCAATTTTAGATGATTTAAAAGGCAATTTCACATTTAATATTTATATACTAGGAGGCCAAGATGCGGCGGTTGATGATGCTACTTTATCATATGATCATCGAACTGGCCGCGAGAAAAGATTATATTACAGTAAGGGCACTTGGGCAATACAAAGTGCTGGTGGTCCTTTAAATTATGTTTATGCGACAACTGAGGGTGGTACATGGAACGCTGATGATTTTAAATTTGATTCTTTAGAACCTTATTTTAGTAGTGGAGAAATAACAGTATTTGGAAGTCATTTAAGTTTTCTAAATGCTTCTTATACATTGGCGCCTATTGAAGAAAGGGAAAGAATAATTAATATGACACATGTTGAACATGATTAGTTTTTATTAAAGTTAACCGGTTGGTGTATATTTAGTATTACTTAGTATTATATTAAGTTACCTCCAGCTGGAGAAATGAGATGGACGGGGCAGAAAATGTACAACACATAGAAAGTACTATACAAAGTCACGTAAGTGTTTTGTTGGGTGAATATGGGTGGATGTTTTTAGCAGCTTTAGCTATTTTATTTTTTAAAACTACGATAGAATCAGTATTGGCTGGCTTGGTGGTTTTTGTAGGAAACGATTATAACAACGATGATATAGTTGTTTTAGATGGCAGACTTGGACGCATAGTAAGAGTATCAATGTGGAAGACCACTTTTTATCTTTATACTGTTAAAAAGAACCAAGATGGTAAAAGATTTATATCTGGAGGTACTAAACTTATTGTAGAAAATAATAAATTAAAAGATTTGAAAATAGAGAAGCCTTTAAGTAATTTTGATTTAGAAATGTTTAATGAGTAATAACAGTTTATTAATTATGAATTTTGTTGTATAATAAGGTAACTGATATAGGGGATATTATGGCAAAGAATAAAGCACGAAAACTTAAACGATATAAGGGAAAAAATATATCTCAATTAATAAAAATTATTGCACATCAGAATGAAAAACAAGATAAACTTTTGCAAAGAATTGAAGAGTTAGAAGAGTATATTAACTTTATTGAAGGAGTATATGTAGATGATGAAGGAGATGTTTTAATAACTGGCGCAATTTTCGAGGCCGACGATGCATTTGAGCAGATTTTGCAAGATCAATTAAGTGAAACACAAAAAGATAAGTTAGAAGAAATAAAGAAAGATAAGAAGAAGAAAGAAAAGAAACCTAAGTTACATTCGATGGATGATATTCTTAAGGTTTTTAAAGATGAGTGATGACGATAAACATATTGTAGAAGAAATAGATGGGTGGTATTTCTGGTCCGAAGATGATGGACAACACAAATACGGACCTTATAAAGATATAGAAGAAGCTCGTAATATGTTAAATAAATATTGTGTAGAAGTTTTAGGTATATAAAAGAGGCTTGACAAAACCTCTATAGTTTCTTATATTATAGATAGAATAAAAAAG
>Ga0310121_10004204_pt1 | contig 12813 bp, 11 predicted proteins | sample CB27_Tmax_986_MG_FD_203504 | JGI IMG/M metagenome (GOLD analysis project Ga0310121, IMG submission 203504) | Marine microbial communities from Western Arctic Ocean, Canada - CB27_Tmax_986 | ecosystem: Environmental > Aquatic > Marine > Oceanic | place: Canada: Western Arctic Ocean | collected... | reverse complement strand
CTACTGCCGACGCATCAGATATAGCCAGTGGGTTGAAGCCAGTCAGTCCATGCCGCACGTATTCCCACGTGGCACCAGCTACCCCAGGGGCTAGGACTTCATTGGGTCGTGCGGCTCTGGCTAGTGAGTTAGCGTCGGCGAACCTCCGCTCGACACCAAAGATCACGATGATCACTATTGCTACCGCGCTCAGGGCGCTCCGCCGGAAGCGCCCGTCCATCACAAACAGCACCGCGAAAGCAAGACCAACCATGAGTACCCCCCTCATGCCCGTCGATATGATTACGGACGTGCCGATCAATGCGATGTCGAAGACCCCCAGATAGCGTCCCTTCAGATTTTTCTGAGCTTGTCCCAGGTAGAAAACGGAGAACCCGAGCCAGATACCGAACCATCCTGGCTCGACAAATAATCCACTAGCCCGAGACAGCTCTTCCGCCTCGGGCGAGAAAAGGCCCAGTTGAATCGGATAGGCCCAATCCACAAGTACGAGCACACATTGAACGCGCACGACCCACATCGTGGCCCGAGCGAATCGCTCATTCCCAACCCTCGTGATCAGGGGTGGCAACAGAAGCACCATGAAGACCAACGCGATAACGCGCACATAGTTGATCGCGAAGTTCGTTGTGTCGAAGGCGCTATCGAGCAAGACGTTGATCGCACCACCGAAGAGCACCGCGACCGCGAGAAGCCCCGCGGCGTAGCTGGTCGGATTTAGTGCGAGGCGTCCGACACGTGCAGCGGCGTATAACAATGTTGCCCCGATGGCGATATCAGATCCCGCCAACGTAAAGGGGATGTAGCTATCCCACGGGTACGAGACTGAGAAAAGAGATACGCCGAAAACGGTAAGGACGGCCAAGAGCATGGGATCTCGCCGCTATCGTACAGCCGGGGTCACCGAGGGACCCACTTCGTTGGGTTCAGCGACCGACACTCCGTTCAACCCCACTGGCAGCAAAACAAGCACCGTTCTCATGTTGTGGTTCTCCAAGGAGATCGGTCTAGCCCCTTCTAGCTCAACCTTGTTAGCTGACCGCAAATCTTGATACTGGATCTAGGGCGGGAAGTTGGGTAGCAAATCCCTCGGGAACTTTGAAGATCGGCTTGAGTCTGTCTCCCTCTCCGACAAAGGTACTCGTGTACATGATTCTTCGGTTCCCGGTCGAAAATCCCCCTTTGTGAAGACCAAGCGTGTTACAGAAAATCAACGTACCGGCTCTGCCTGTGCAGGCTCTGAGCTCGTCCTCAGGAACAACCCGCTCAACTAAACCGTCCGGCGGATAACAACCGTGCCTTCCAAACTGGATTTGTCCAATTTCTCTTGCATTGCGTCCACCCGGCTGTGTTCCAACACCATACATGAAAGGCCCGCTATTCTCGTCGACATCCGATAGATAGACAAAGGATTTCAGGATCTTCTTCATTCCAGGATCACGGTGCCATCGCTGCGAACCAGACGGCGGCGTAGACGCGTCAATCACGTTCGAAATGGCAAGCTCAAAGTAGATTAACTTTGTACACATGTTCATGTACTGATTCACAATGTCCAGGACCCTGCGATTCAATGAAAACTTGATAAATGGGTTTTCGAGCTGAATCGTCGACCCTGCTCTATAGATATACTCAAGGAACGGCTTGACCTTGTCTTCACGCACCTTCGACTCATGCTTGCGCCGATCGAATTCTTCGAGCAAGCCTGCAAACACATCTTCACCAGGAAATAGTTCGTCGAGGTGCACAAACGCGATCCCGTCCTTATTCAGAGATTTCACCACCCTCTGTTGAACTTCGTCCAGCTCGTGAGCGGTCTCCTTGTACAGGGCTATACCGTCCCTATTCATAAACTCCCAGACCAGTGGCCTCGTCCGCATAAAGCCAGTAGTCCAACCAGCCATATTACGTGATTGTGCAATCGTACGAGATGCCCAACCTACAACATTCCGGTTATTTTTTTCCGATGGGTTCACGTATTATCTTCTACTCTTTTTGACGTGTCATTCTGACATTCCCTTCAATCACCGCATCCATCAACCGATGGTTAAAGTGGTTTCGTTATATACCCCCTAACCTCGCTAAGATCGCAGGGGGCTCCAACCCCTGCAGAAGAGTGATTAGGACTCCTGTTGGCGCTTCATGAGAAGCTCTACCAGAAGAAAGTCCAGCTCATGGTCGATGTCCACCGAGCGGTCTCGAGGCATGACACTGCCACCCCAACGTCCGTCGTGGAGATGGACGACCGACATCAAGCTACTCCGCCGTACCGCGAAGACCGCCGGCGTGAAGTTATAGACGGGAGGGGCGTCCTGCCTGCGTACTACCGGCGTGGTCGGCTGTTTCACGAGCCGCAACCGATCGTTTTCGAATTCGACCATGTTGAAATACGGATTTCGATCTGACTCACTCAGGGTGATGGCTCCGTCCAGCTCAGGGTCCTTGACCAAGACATCCACGCAGGCAGCTATGTCCTCCGGGACTCGCAGCGGCACACCGACGTCCAAGTCCACCACTATTTCGGGATAGAAGTCTTCGTTCTCCTCGACGAATAAGGTGGCATGGCGAATGCTGTCTATCTTGGCCGCGGAGTCGCTTGCGTACGCCGGCGGCCTTCGGAAAGGAACAGGCATACCGCACGATTCCGCTGCCGCGGCGATCTGGTCGTTGTCTGTCGAAATCACGATGTGTCCCACTTGAGGACAAGCGCGAGCGCACTCGATGGTGTGCACCAATAGCGGTTTGCCCAGCAACGGGCGAATATTTTTCCCCGCTAGCCCCTTCGATCCGCCCCTGGCACAGATCGTGGCCAGGACCTTAGGCTTTTGCATCTTCGCGCGCGGCGAGAGCGATCTTCAGGACCTCGGCCCCTTCTCCAACATCGACGACTGGAGTGTCACGACCCTCCAAACAGTCCAAAAAGTGCTTCATCTCGGCCAGGTACATGTCGTTGCGCTCGAACCCTTCTTGGCGGAACGTCTGCCATTCCGAGTCTTTAACTTCGAACAACCGGACCTCGCCCGCCGAGTCATCCCAAACGATCGTGCCCTCGTCGCCAATGATCTGGCAGCCGCGAGTTGGAACACGCTGGACGTAATCCACGTGCACGCTCCCGATAGCTCCCCCCTCGAAGTCCAGGAGGATCTCCGCCACATCTTCGGTATCGATCTCCAGGCGGCTCACGTGACCGGCGAAACAGGCGACGCGGCGCACGTTTCCTCCGAGCCACCGCACGTAGTCGATCTCATGGATCAAATCTGTGATCACGCCACCCCCTAGATCGCGACGTGCGCTGTAGCCCTTACGGTAGTCCTCCCAGGGATGCCAATCGGGTAAGTACTGGCCCACCTGCACCCTCAGCGAAACAACCCGCCCGATACGCCCCTCGTCGAGCAGCGACTTCACCATCTGAAGCCCAGGCTGGTACCGCAGATTATACCCCATGAGGCTCACCAGATTCTTTTCCTTCACCAGCGAAACCAACTCGGCAACGCCGTCCATCGAGTGAGAGAGAGGCTTCTCGATGAACAGATGGCAGCCAGCCCGGGCTAGCGGTAATGCAACGTTCAGGAGGTGGCTAGGAGGACTGCATACCAGAGCTGCTACCGGACCTCGAGCGAGCGCCTCGTCGAGATCAGAGGTTTCGGTGATCCAATCCCCTTGGAACTCCGGCGGCAGGGGCTCACCCCCCACTCGATAAGCGACCACCTCTATGGGCGCCAGCATGCGCAGGTTACGGACGTGCCGTTGACCGATGGAGCCGAAGCCGGCCACCAGTATTCTCACGGGAGCTCCCTCGTCGCGCTTCATGATGCCGTCCAAAGCTAGCGGAGTCGCCGAGCCATCTCGGAGTAGGGTGTGGGGTCAAAGACGGCCTCGACGAAGAGCGGCGCCTCTCTGGGCCACGACCGGACGACGCCCTCAAAGGCGTCCGTCGATACGACTTGATGCGATTCGCATCCCATTCGTGCAATGGCCTGCCACCACGACGGTTCCGGCACAGTTACCGCGCGGCGGCTGCGGGTCGACGACGTAGGCACACAAGCCACGCTACCGTAGAGCCCGTCGGACATGAGAATGAAGCAAACAGGCAGTTTCTGTTCAATCGCCAGTTTGATATCGGACGGATACATGGCCATGCCGCCATCGCCGGTCACACAGAACGTCGGTCGACGCTCCTGGCAGATCGCCATGCCCAGCGCCAAGGGAATTGCCGTCCCCATGTACCTACCATTGCTCGCCGCCAGAAAGCGACGCGTCGATGTCGCGTCCCACAGGTGTTCGCCAATCGTGCAAAAGGATCCGGTGTCCAGCGTGAACGAATACGGATAATCGAGGCCGTTGAGCACTGCAAAACACGCGGCGGGAAGCCAACTTCCGTCAAGCAGAGCCTCCCCTAGATCGCGCTTCAGCAGCGTGATCTTCTCGCGCCCCCAAATCTTCCCCCGCAGTTCGTCCAGGACCGTCCCCGCAACAGCAGCGTCGCCGTCCGTGAGCGAGACCTCGGAGTCGATGCCTTCGGCGAGCCCGGCCACTTCGTCGAGAAGGACAGCAGGACTGCCGAACGGCTTGGGAGAGAGAATCTCAGTATTGCGCAGCCCGATTCCGATCACGAGGTCGGCCTCTTCAAGGAGTCGTGTCTCCAGAGCCAGTTCCTTGCCGTCGCCGGTGAACACACCAGCGCTATGGGCCAGACCTTCATCCAGCACGCCCTTGGCGGCCACCGTAGAAAACACCGGTACCGTGAGAGATGACAGCTTGTCTCTCCAGCTTCTCCTCGCGCCCAAGGATCCGACGATCAACGCCGGCCGCTGGCAGCCACGAATAAGCTCGACCGCCTGCTCTAGGAGCTCCGGACCAGTTTTCGATCGGCTCTTTGGGGGGGGGGACCCGGCTGGGGCCTCGGCCTCATCCCTCTCACACAATTCGAGGTGGACGGGTCCAGGTACTTCGGAACGCGCCGTGTCGAGCATCGCGGGTAGTCGGTCCAGCTCTTCTAAGGCCAGGACGCCTTTGACTACTGTCGAAAGCAGCGCTCCATGGTCTAGGCGCTTGTGCATGCGGAAGGATGGCGCGCCCGCGCCATACGCCTCCGAGATGCTGAGCGACGGATTCCCCTCAAAGTGGTTCGAGACGATCCCAGGCAGCATGTTGGCCAGCCCCGGACCCTTGATGGAGATGGAGACCGACACGTTGTTGGTCATGCGCGAAACCGCGCCCGCCATTAGAGCCGCCGAAGCCTCGTGAAATACGGGAAAGTACCGTACACCAAGGGCCTCGAGCTCAGTGATCAACAGAAGCGAGGACCCACTGCCCGTTACTCCGAATGCGTATTGGAGCCCGTCGTCAACGAGCGTCCGCGCCAGCAGCCGTATCTGGTCGTCCATGCCCTTGCTCGAAAAAGTCAACGATTCGCTCACACGTGAACGAAAGCACGTACTTGAACGCTTCGGGGGCGAACCCACCGATATGCGGTGTGATGATCAGGTTTTCGTGCTCCCTAGCGTAGTCCACCAGCGGGTGTCGCTCGATGTCCGGCTCTCCACCCAGCACGTCCAGGCCCGCAGCACCGACGCGTCCGACCAACAAAGCCGAACGGAGCGCTTCCTCGTCAACGACCTCACCGCGAGAGGTGTTCACGAGAATCGCTCCCGGTTTTACGATCTCGAGCTCCCGAGCGCCAATCAGCCCCCGGGTATCCTCGTTGAGAGGAACGTGGATGCTGACGAAGTCCGCCCTTTCGAGCAACGGATCCAGGTCCGATTTCTCAATACCTTCCGGCCAGGAAGCCAGGTGCGGGTCATGGCCCAGGACGTTCATGCCGAACGCCTTCGCGTATCGAGACATCCACTGTCCAATCCGGCCACACCCGACTAGCCCCAGCGTGGTGCCTCGGAGCATCACTCCGGGGAATAGGTTGCGGTCCCATTCGCCTCGCAGCACGTGCTGAATCGCAGGCCGCAGGCGGCGACTGCACGCCTGTAGCAGAAGCCAGGAGTGTTCGGCTGCGGGAGTGATATTACGGAGGACCTCTTGTTGGCCCCGCAACGTGAGTAGCGGAATGCCTCTCTGGTCCAAGTGAAGCGCGTCCACGTGATCGGCTCCGGTCGTGGCTGTGATGAACAGCGACAGGCGGGCGCCGCGTGCGAGCCTCTCTCCCGTAAACTGGATCCGCATGTACGCATCGAGTATGACGTCGACACCAGGCATCGCCCGATCCACGGCGTCTTCGTCAAGCGCGAACTCAACCTCGAAGTCGTCGGGGAGGCTCGCGGACAGATGGCCCAAGGAATCTGGTGGACCGAGGTAGAGTACCTTAATGGCGAGCGCTCCGTGACGGTTCTTCAGGCCTCAATAGGTCAGCCGCTTCTTGATGATGAGTGGCTGGGTAGCCAGGAGTTCCGCAATCTTTTCTCCGGCATTGCCACCGCCGTAGACCGGGTCCGATGCGTAATGACCGTGACTCACCTGAGCCTCGATCGCCTCGGCAATCGGCCCGGCGTCGTTGTCGGTATCCATGGTGTTCCGTCCACGCTCTCTTCCAACCTGCCGGGAGCCGATGTTGACCGTCGGAACACCAAGGTATGCACACTCCCGTATGCCAACGCTGGAATTGCCTACGATGCACTGAGAGTTGTACAGCAGCTTCAAGAAGTCCTCAGGCTTCATGTTCTTGAAGAAGTGAAGATTCGGTGCCTCCTCTTGTTCGCGGAAAGCGCGAATGCCGTTCGACGTACCATCTGACCCGGCATCCGCGTTTGGCCAAAACCAGAATGTTGGGATGCCGAGATCCCTTACCGCGTGAAGCGTCTCGGTCACCTGCTGCCTGGCAAGCTCGTACTCAGTCGTAACGGGGTGTTGCAGAACCACCAGATAGCCGCCCGAATAGTCGAAACTCGCACCGACTCCGCCGTACTTCTCGATAGGGTCGAAGCACAGAAGCGGATCGTCGAGCACGGACGATGCCAGGTCGATCGAAGGACATCCGGTCACGAACACGCTCGCTGGATTCTCTCCCATGCGAATGACCCTCTCAGCCGCTGACTCATGGGACACGAAGTGCAGATTCGAGAGCTTGGTGACCGCATGTCGCACTTTGTCGTCGATGGAGCCCGTAAGCTCTCCGCCCTGGACGTGGGCAACGACAATGTTCATGTAGGACGCGGCAATCGCGGTCGCCATGGTCTCGTAGCGGTCCGCAATCGTCACGACCATGTCTGGCCTCAGGTTGTCGAAGACGGTGGCGAGCTCGACGATTCCGAGTCCCGTAGACTTGGCAGAAGTCACGAGGTTCTCGCCTTCGAGGACCATATAGACGCGTTCGGTGATCTCGAAGCCGTCCCCCTCGATGATGTCCACAGTCTTGCCGTATCGAGCCAGCAAGGCTGACGCGGCCACCACCAGCTGGAGTTCCAAGTCTGCGCTACGCTGGATCGCCTTGAGCGCAGACCTGATGCGAGGGTAGCTCGGGCGAGCCGTGATGACGACACACACTTTCCGCTTCATGTGTTGTCGATCTCCCGATGAGAGTCACGCGTCAAAGTCGTCCTCCAAGAGTAGTTCGTTCTTCTTCACCGCACGCCGCAGTCTCCGCCCAACGAAGTCGGCCAGACGGCTTGCGGGAATTCCAGTACCAGGCTTGCGGACAGCCAGGTCTGCCTCGTTAACTACTGTACCCGCGTGCAGGTCTTGCTTGGCACGCAGACTCTTGGTGAACAGGGACCGCATCTGTGACATCTCTTCTGCGGCCAGATCCTTATCCACAGGGTTGGCCCGCATCTTCCCGATGAAGCGCACTCCCTCGACCAACTGCCGCAGTTCGCCTGGTGTTACGGATGCCGAGACGTCAGGCCCGAACGAGTCTCGGCTCAGCGTCACATGGACCTCCAGCACGGCAACGCCGAGCGCGGCGGAAGCCAGCGAAGGATAGATAGTCCCCGAGTGGTCGGACAACCCGACCGCACAGTCGTAACGCTCCGCGAGCAGCGGGATGAGGTTGAGTCCCACTTTCTCTGGCGGGCAGGGATAGGCCGACGCGCACTGCATCACGGCAAGAGACGACCGACCCTGCCGAAGGCGACCGACGGCGAGGTCTAGTTCTTTCAGTGGACTCATCCCCGAGGAAAGAAGCACAGGCAGCCCCGTATCAGCCATCCGGTCCAGCAACGGAGTGTTGGAGATTTCGCCCGAAGCGATCTTCCACGCCGGCACGCCAATTCTCATGAGCAAGTCGACAGCTTCGTTCGAGAAGGGCGAACTGAGGAAAAAGAGGCCCCGCTCGTCCGCGTGCCCTTTCAATCCCTGCCACTGGTCCGCCGTGAACTCCATGCGTTTCCAGTACTCGTAGCGCGTGTCATCCTGGGGACTGAACTTGATCCGCCAGGGTTCGTCCGGGGTGCTCTCCGCCTCCGCGATATGGGTCTGGAACTTGACCGCGTCGGCGCCTGCGTCAGCTATGGCGTCTATGAACGCATGCGCTGTACCCAGACTTCCATCATGCGCTTGCGCGACTTCGCCGATGACCATGCAGTTCGTCTCGGAGAAAACGCGCTCCCCAATCCGGAGCGTTCGCGAGTGAGGCACGCTAGGCGGACTCTCGAAGTGCGGAACGCACGAGACGAGACAAAGCATCGGCATCTATCTCGTTTACCCGCCGCAGATACTCCTGGGAGCCCACTCCTTTCGGGCTCCCCCCCCGCAACCCAAACCGCCGAAACGCCGTCTCGACTCCCGCCTCCATCAGGATTTCGGCCACTGCCCCACCGAGACCGCCCACGACCGTGTGCTCTTCACATGTGACTACCAACCGGAACCGGTCTGCGGCCTCACACAAACCGTCCGAGTCGAAAGGAGCCAGACTGTGGACGCTGATGACGGCCGCAGAGATCCCCTCGAGCAACAGTTCGTCAGCGCTCCTGACAACCTCGGCCAAGATCCCGCCCGTGGACAGAAGTAGTACGTCCTCCCCTTCTCGTACCGAGCTCAACCGGCCCAACTCGACCTGCGCGTCCTGAGAGTGAATCCGGGGCTCCCCGGCGCGACCGAGGCGAAGGTAAGCAGGCCCCGGCGTCGACACGATCTGTGGAACCAGCTTCTCGACCTCGACAGGGTCGCCGGGAGCGACCACCGCAATGCCGGGAAGCGCCCTGCAGATCGCCAAGTCCTCCGTCGCATAATGACTGGGACCGAGCGATCCGTACCCCATGCCTCCACCCACCGACACGATTTTCACGTCGGCTTCGTGGTAGCAAATGTCGTTTCGGACCTGCTCGAGACAGCGGAGGATCGGGAAGTTCGCAATGCTGTACGTGAAGACGACGTGACCAGCCATCGCGAGGCCCGCCGCCACGCCAGCCATGTTCTGTTCCGCCACTCCAACGTTGTAGAACTGGTCGGGGAACCTCTCTCGGTACCGATCGAGCACGCCGAACCCCAGGTCGCCGGTGATGAGCACGATCCGCGAATCGGCCTCGGCCAGTCGCTCTAACGTCTCGATGAAAGCTGTTCTCACAGCTGTTCTCGGACCTCCGTGAGTGCCTGTTCGAGTTCGTCGCCCTGTGGGCATCGGTAGTGCCAGAGGAGGTCGTCCTCCATGAATGACACGCCCTTCCCTTTCACGGTATGAGCGATCACACATCGGGGTCGATCCTCTTCCGGCACCCACGGGCGGGGGTCGAGCACTTCACTCAGAGCATCCACGTCGTGGCCATCGACCTCACGGACCTGCCAACCGAAACTCCTCCATTTGTCGGAAAATGGCTCGAGGTCGATGACTTCTTCGACCCGTCCGAGGGACTGGATCTTGTTGTAGTCCACGATGACGGTTAGTCCGTCGAGCTTTAGCGCGGGTGCCAGCAACGCCGCCTCCCAGGTCGACCCTTCGTCACATTCGCCGTCGCTCAGCAGTGCATATGTCCGCCAGGGCGCACGCAGTCGCTTGGCCCCAGCGGACAGCCCGACCGCCAGGGCTAGACCATGCCCCAGAGAGCCCGTCGAGACCTCCATCCCCGGCACTCCCCGATGCGTCGCATGTCCCAAGAGGCTTCCCCCGTCGACGCAGAACCCCTCCAGCCGCTGCATCGGGAAGAACTCACGTAGGGCGAGGGCCGCATAGAGACCGGCACACGCATGGCCCTTGCTCATCACGAAGCGGTCTCGATTGGGCCAAGTCGGCTGACCAGGCTCAACACGAAGGACCGCGCCGTAGAGTACGGCGAGAATATCGGCACACGAAAATACGCTCCCGACGTGCGAAGCGCGGGCCCGAGAGATCATCAGGAGAGACTGCTCCCGAATGTCCCGAGCGAAGCCACGGAGCTCAGCGGTAGTCATTGCCGGCACCGCGTCGAGGGCACTGGACTGCGGGGGTCCGCTTCGAGTCTCGCGTTCAACTGCTCCGCTCATTCCAGAACCGCGTAGGCTTTGTACGGGTCGAACTCGAGCCGTTCCAAACGAAAGGCGCCGGCGCTGTCGAGCATCGCCAGCGTCTCTCCTGGCCACGACGGGTTGTCCAACTCGTCAAACGCAACGATAGCGCCGCGAGGCATGCGAGGGAGAAGATGCTCCAGCGCGACTTTCGTAGGCTCGTACAGATCGAAGTCCAAGAAGAGAAGGCTCACGAGCAAATGGGGGGTCTCCTCCACAAACTTCGGAATGGTCTCCACTGCATCGCCCTTAATGAGGTGGACCTTGTCGACGTGACCGAGGAAGCGATCCATGTCGTAAGCCCGAATCAGCTCCAGTAGCTCGGTATGCGCCGTGAGGACGTCGAACTCCCCCTCTTCAGCACCACCACTTGCAGTCCGATCCTTGTCCGTAACGGAGCGAAAGCCTTCAAATGTATCAAAACCATATATGCGACGGGTCAAGTTGTTCGGCTCGAGGACCGCGCTCAGCTTCGCCCACGTCATCACACCTCCCCCGCGAAACACGCCACATTCCACAACCGAACCCTTCACCGGAAGCGCACGCTTGAAGATCTCGTACCGAGCCAGAAAGCTAGTAATGTCCTGACGCTTCGCCCATTTCCCGATGTCGATGAGTTTGACACCGGTTGCATCCGGACTCTCATCGAACAGGCGCTCTACGATCCGTTCGGACTCGCCCTCCCTACCAGTACGCTGTCCACCTTCCCGTCCCACACGTTCAGTCATGACCCACCTGTTCCCCGGCGTCTGAACAACTCATTTCTCCGACGAATTGAGCCAGACTCTCCGGCTTTCGGGCTGAGCAGTGCATCAGGGTCTCGCTCCTCACTCAAGGTCGTGAATCGCAGCATGACGTGGCTGCGCCTTGTTTCATCGGTACCTTCCGATTCAACCGCTCCATCACTGTCCATCTTTGTTCGAGCGGCTCTTGTAGTAAAGAGGCTAGACACCCTTCGCCTCCGTCCCCTACGGGGCGTCTCCAACAAGCCAACCGTAGCTCCTCTGGGCGAGAGAGGCTCGGATCAGAGAGCGTGCTCTCGAACGGGAACAGTCTCAATTCTGTTGGGGGAGGGCAACTTCCGGGTCCTACTGATGAGCGTTCGGCACCAGCGGCTGGCGAAAGGCCTACATACGAAAACCCTCAAATTAGTATGAAAGGTCCCAAGACTTCGGGCAAGACGTCGGTCGGATGAGTGCGCGATCAGGATGTCCGGCTTGCTTGGAATACCAGAGCTGCGGCTAGATGTTGAAAGGTGTTACTCGACGCCGACGGGTGTTGTAGCACGCAATCGCGGGTGGTACACTACCGACGCTCGTAAACGCTTGAAGTCGCACAAATACACCTACTCGGCTGGCCTACCGATTTGACACGAATTGCGCTTCGTATCTTGGTCGCAGCTGTCTTGACGCCCTCGTGCCTCCTCGCCGCCAGGAACGGAAGCCCGCAACACCCAGGTGGGTCGCGGCAGTGAAATATGCTGCAACGATCTTCGCCGCGTCGATCGCGATGGCCTTCGCGGGAGGGTATGGTACACCGGTCGTCGGACAGTCGTCGGTCAGCGCCGGGTGCGGCCTTGAGCAACGCCTAGGCCCTTGGCGACCCACATGCCATGCACCGCTCCATTTCGCGGCAGCGTTGGCGGCTGCTGCCGAGGCTGCACCACCCGGGCTCTCGGGGGCAGCGGCCTTGTCGGTCTTCGCACGCAGTCGGTTCCCCAGCGACCGCGACAACGGTGCGGTGTGGGCGGGGAAAGGCCTGTCTCTCCAGTTTTCGGCTGGGATCGGGGGGGCTCTCGGACCTATTCGGTACGGTGTCTTTCCGGCTATCCATTGGACGCAGAATCTCGACTTCGTCATCGCCGACCCTGAGGTCGTCGGTTATTCCTCGTACATGTACGCCCGCGGGGGGCCGTGGATCGACTGGCCGCAGCGAATGGGACCCAGCGCCGATGGACATATGGGCCCTGGTCAGTCTTATCTCGAAGTTACCGGCTGGTGGCGAGCCGCCATCGGAGTCAGCACCGAGAACATCTGGTGGGGACCGTCCAGGCGCTACCCGATGTTGCTCGGTGCGACTTCAGCCGGGTTCCCGCACGTCTACGGACGCTCTCCCACGGTGGAGTTGGGGCGCTTTCGTGTTCTCGTACGGGTCGTTTCGGGGCGACTCCTTGAGTCCGACTACTTCGATCACGACGGCGACAACGATCGCAACCTCCTTAGCGCCTTTCGAATGGAGATCGGGCTGAGGTCGCTCCCGGGAACTCAAGTGGCGGTGACGTCGGTGATTCGCCAGCAGTGGGGTTCGGCTCTCTCCTTCGGGGACATCCCCCAGAAGCTCTTTCCCCTTTCCAGTTCACAGGGTGGGTCGGGAGGGGCGACAGACGGAGTC
>Ga0310121_10004203_pt1 | contig 12814 bp, 14 predicted proteins | sample CB27_Tmax_986_MG_FD_203504 | JGI IMG/M metagenome (GOLD analysis project Ga0310121, IMG submission 203504) | Marine microbial communities from Western Arctic Ocean, Canada - CB27_Tmax_986 | ecosystem: Environmental > Aquatic > Marine > Oceanic | place: Canada: Western Arctic Ocean | collected... | reverse complement strand
AAGACGTCACAAGTCTGGCGTTGTAACCGAGAGCACGTGCGCGCTCAACCACAGCCAGCGACGCCAGGCGGTTATCCCCCACAATTTCGGTTTGGACTTTTTCGAAGATCGGATCACCCCGCTCTGGGGTTTCGTCTATCGCGCCTTTAAGTCCTTCTTCCAAATGGACTTTAACCGCAATGGGGAGGTCTTCCCAAAGTTTGCGAGAAATCAAAATATTCCGAGCGTCTTTGAAGGTTGTGGGATCGGGACTGAGGGGGCCGGAAGCAATCACGTCCAATGGGTTGCCAACAACATCGGAAATCATGAGGGCAGTGACTTGGGCAGGTGAAAGACGACGCGCGAGCTGCCCCCCCTTAACCTGCGAGAGATGTTTGCGCACGGTATTGAATTCTTGAATTGTTGCGCCGCTGCGTAAGAGCGCGGCATTGACAGCTTGCAAATCTGTGAGCGAAATCTCACCGGCCGGCAGAACCAGCAAAGCCGAGCCACCCCCAGAGATGAGCGCGAGGACAAGGTCGTCTTCGGCACTATCGCCCAGCCAATCCAGCAGCGCCCGCGTCCCACGCACACCGGCCTCATTCGGGAGTGGATGCCCAGCTTCCAGAACGCGTGTGCGCCGCAGGGGCTGCCCATGCTCATATTTGGTTATCACCAGACCACCAAGCAGCCCTCCGCCCAGCTCCGCTTCGACTGCCGCGGCCATTGCAGCGGCCGCTTTCCCAAATCCGATCAACCGTACGCGCTCGTAATCGGACAACTGATAGTTTCGATTCCCGACGAGTAAATACTCCCCATCGCACTGCAGCACATTGCGAACAACCCGCTTTGGCTGCACGGCCTGCAGCGCTGCATCTATCAGCGCATTCGTATGTATTTCACGATCGTTCCAATCGGGCACGAGTATCATCAATCTGCGTCAGAGTACGGATTCTGTTCAACTACATTACAAAGCCGGGTACTATTCAGCGATGTAGTCGCACACCTCGATACGGCCAGCTTCCCGAGTAGCGTGGAAGGGCGTTTCGAAATCAAAATCCTCGCCAACCGCGCGTATCGAGGGGTGCTGGCCTACTCGGGATGCTTGCTAAATAATTTCCAAAGTCAAATGCATTTCACATACTCGTTCGAAGCGAGTTATAGGTAGTAGATGAATGCACATATTGAAATCGAACAATTAATCGATGATCATGGCCAAGAGTTATATCGCTATCTCTGGCGCATGTTCGGCGATGATAACGAGGCACAGAATTGCTTGCAAGATACGTATATCCGTACCATGGGAGCACTCGCACGCCTGAATGGCAACGCCAACTATCGTGCCTGGCTCTATCGCATCGCCACCAATGCATCGTTGACGCATCTGAAGCGCCGTTCGCGCTCACACCAACGCGAGAACTCCTTGCATCCGTTCCTGTCGGCGAAAGATCCGACGCCGCTGCAGGTCGTAACGGAGCAGGAGTTGCTACAGCGCGTGGCTTTGGCAATTGAACAATTACCGCAGATGCAGCGCGCTGCACTGACGTTGCGCAAATACCAAGAACTATCCTACACTAAGATCGGGACTGCGTTAGATTGCTCTCCCGAAGCGGCCCGAGCGAACGTCTATCAGGCCCTGCGCAAACTTCGCACGGAGTTGAAAGATGAAGAATAAGTTAAGAGCTCAAAACAAAGCAGACGCCCGCTGGCTGGGCGATGCCATCGGACCCACTTCGGCCGATCCCTTGCACACAGCATTGGATGCGCTCTTCGCCGCCGACCCGGAAATGGATTCTGCAACGGCGGCTGCGAGGCTCGTGCGCACATCGCTTGCTAGCGATCAAGCTGCAGTTTGGTACGACCAGGCAGAGATTGAACCTATCGGGAATGTGATGCTGGCTGTGACTGTTCGAGGTCTAGCGGCGCTCGATTTCGGCGTGACAAAAGATATATTCATCTCCGAAGTCAGGCGTGGCTTGAAGAGCATCCCACAACATAATCCGAATAAGTTGAGCGCAATTGTGAAACAGGTGCGCGAATATCTTCTTGGCAAGCGAACGGAATTTGATCTGGCCCTCGACATGCGCCTGATGACTGACTTTCAACGCACTGTCTTACAAGCCACACAGACCGTACCACACGGCTCAGTTGCGACCTATGGCGAGATCGCAAAACGCATCGGTAAACCCAAAGCCGCGCGTGCTGTAGGGCAAGCCCTTGGCCGCAATCCGATTCCGTTAGTGATCCCCTGCCATCGTGTACTTGCCTCGGATGGCTCGCTGGGTGGATATTCGGGTGGCGGCGGCCTCGCGACTAAACTACAACTCTTGCAACTGGAAGGAGCACTCAAATGAAGGACAACGACCGCGTGTATTTTGACTCTCCCATTGGTTGGTTTGAAATATCTGGACGCTCCGGTTCTATTCCCATTCTAGCTAGCCGATTATTTGGCTGGCAGCCACCCCGTGACCAAACGACGACTCTTGCACCTGGAAGGAACATTCTAATGAAGGACAACGACCGCGTATACTTTGACTCTCCCATTGGTTGGTTTGAAATATATGAACGCTCCGGTTCTATCGCCTCTGCAGACTGGGTCGATCAACCAGGGTCAACAAATGGTAACGCGCCAGCTTATTTGGCAGATTGCCTCTCCCAATTGCAGGCTTACTTTCGGGGTGATCGGAGCGAGTTCAATCTGGATTATCGGTCCACGGGCACAGAATTCCAACAAGAAGTTTGGAGCCAGCTCACACACATTCCAGCAGGAACGACTCTTACCTACGCGAAAGTCGCTACGGCAATTGGCCGCGAGAAAGCCGTTCGAGCGGTTGGACATGCCAACGGCAGCAATCCGATTTCAATATTTATTCCCTGCCACCGCGTCATTGGCAGCAACGGAAAACTTACCGGCTATGGCGGAGGTTTGTGGCGTAAGGAATGGTTGCTCGAGCATGAAAAGCAGTTCAGGTAGGAAAAGCTAGCACCTTGTCTCCCTTTTTAACTGGTGTTAGTATGCAGGTATGCAATCAGGGGACCAGATCGGGGCTCGGTATGAAATCAAGTCAAAGCTCGGACATGGCGGAACCGCCGTAGTCTGGCTGGCTCAGAACCCAATCATGCACCGCCCGGTTGCCGTCAAAGCATTCTCCCGGCAGCTGATAGACCCTACCACATCTGCTTAACAGTACGCCACCGAGCTGCGCTTTCTCGGCGCACTTGAACACCCTCACATCATCCCCGTCTACGATGCCGGCACCGATGCGGATACACTTTATCTTGTCATGCGATTTGCAGACAAGGGGACGCTGCATGACGAGATTTCGGCTGGGCCACTTCCAATGAATCGGGTTATTTTCGTCTTGGAGCAGATTGCGCGTGGGCTGGATTACGCCCACCACCACGACATGATCAACCGCGATGTAAAACCGCACAATATTCTTATCGAAGAAAGCGGCGACGCCTATCTGGGCGATTTCAGTCTCGCCATCTTGATGGCGCACCAGAACGGCGATACGATGAAGCTCACCAGCGGCACAGCACATTATATGTCGCCCGAACAAGCCGCCGGCGATCATCTCTCAACCGCCACGGATGTATATTCCCTTGCCGCGACACTCTTCGAGATGCTCACGTTGCACCATCCCTATGATGGCAAAAATTGGGCCGCCATCGCCATGAAAGTACTCACCGAGCAACCGGAATCATTAGGTACATATAGCGCAGACCTCGTCCCAGAGGTTGCCAGTGTGCTTGCGAAAGGACTCTCGCGGCGACCCACAAGATCGCTACCGCTCTCCGCTGGAATTCGTTGAGGCTTACGAAAAGGCGTGCCCCTGAACTGAACGCACCACTCGCCAGACGAAAACCGTGACGCTTGGCCGCAAAAGCATTTTCTCGACCCTCATCCAATAGTCGCTAAAGCAACAGCATCGCATCACCAAAGCTATAGAACCGATAGTCATTCTCTTTGGCTTCCGCATAGGCAGCTCGAATTTTTTGGATCCCATCCGGTTCTGCGAATGCGGAGACAAGTAGCAGCAGAGTCGAGCGTGGCAAATGGAAGTTTGTCAGAAGTGCGTCCACAGCTCGGAAAGTAAAGCCTGGGGTAATGAAAAGCCTCGTCTTTCCCTCAAAGGCAGCCAGATTGCCTCCGTTCGCCTGTGCTGCTGATTCCAACACTCGCACAGTCGTGGTGCCCACCGCGATAATACGCCCGCCATTTTCCTTCGCTTGCCGCAGGCGCATCGCAACCTCTTGATCGAGATGGCACCACTCCGAGTGAATTTCATGATCGGCAACGTTTTCAACCGTCATTGGAGCGAACGTATCCAACCCCACATGCAGTGTGACGAAAGCTGTTTCGACCCCGGCAGCTTGAAGGCGCGAGAGCAAATCCTCCGTGAAATGTAGACCGGCCGTCGGGGCGGCCGCGGATCCATCTTCGCGGGCGTAAACAGTTTGATACCGTTCAGGGTCATCCAATTCAGAGTGGATGTAAGGCGGAAGCGGAACATGCCCGATCTGGGAAAGCGCTGGCCGGATGGGCTGCGAAAATTCCACGATACGGCGTGGTCCATCCAACTCCTCCAACACGGTCGCCGTCAGATCGTCCCCATCACCAAATTGAGAAAGTTGCATCCCAACCCGCACGCCACGCCCGCCCACCAGAGCTTCCCAGACGCGAGGGGCGCGGCGATTGAGCAACAGCAGTTCCACTTTGCCACCGGTCGGTTTCTTCCCGAACAAGCGCGCCTGCAGGACACGCGAATCGTTAAATACAAGCACATCTCCGGATCGGAGTAAACCCGGCAGAGCACGGATTTTCCGGTGTGTGATCTCACTCTGTTCGCGTGCGAGCACCAGCAGGCGGGAGGCATCGCGCGGCTCGCAAGGCGTTTGTACGATCAACTCCGGGGGGAGCTCGTAATCGAATTCAGACGTTTTCAATGAGTGCTAAAAATGAGAAAAAAAGCCAAGAAGAACAACTCCGTAACTGCGTGTCTACGCAGTAGGAATCTGTTAATATTGCGAAGGTTTAATTAGAGCAGCCGCGGCTGTTTGCCATCCTCAGGATATTCCAGCCCAAGATGTTCATAGGCGTGTTGCGTGGCGGTACGACCGCGTGAAGTGCGATCGAGAAATCCAAGTTGTAATAGATAGGGTTCGTAAACGTCCATGATTGTGTCGGACTCTTCGCTGATAGATGCCGCGATGGTCTCGAGCCCGACGGGACCGCCATTGAATTTTTCAATGATAGCGCGTAGCACCCGCCGGTCGATTTCGTCCAGGCCAAGCTCGTCCACTTCCAGCAATGCCAGGGCATCTTCCGCGACCGATTTTGTGATCTTGCCATCGGCACGCACCTGGGCAAAGTCACGCACCCGTTTCAAGAGACGCAAAGCCACGCGGGGAGTCCCGCGTGCGCGTCTCGCTATTTCGCCGGCACCTTCATCGTCAATGTCCACACTGAGCAAACGCGCTCCCCGCTCCACAATAGCTTTCATCGCGACGGTGTCATAAAAATCGAGACGAAAGACCGCACCGAATCGCGAGCGCAAAGGAGCGGTAATCAACGCCAGCCGGGTTGTCGCCCCAATGACTGTAAAGCGCGGCAGACTCAAACGGATACTGCGGGCGCTCGGCCCCTTGCCTATGACGATATCCAGGGCGTAATCTTCCATGGCAGGGTATAGCACTTCTTCCACCGCCCGCCCCAGCCGATGAACCTCATCAATAAAGAGCACATCACCTTGCTTCAAGTTGGTCAGGATCGCGGCGAGGTCGCCCTGGCGTTCGATGACCGGCCCGGCCGTTACCTTTATATTGACGTCCATTTCGTTGGCGATAACGTGGGCAAGCGTGGTCTTACCCAGCCCGGGTGGCCCGTAGAAAAGCACATGATCGAGCGCCTCATCTCGTGCGCGGGCAGCATCGATAATGATTCCTAAATTTTCCTTCACCCGATCCTGACCGATCAACTCGTGCAGCGTGCGCGGACGCATGGCACTATCGGCACGTTCTTCGGGCTTTGCTTTTCCAGAGACGATACGTTCGTTTTCTTCAGTCACGTTGTGGATTATAATCGCCTTACAGAAGGTGAGCAAAGCACGGCTGAATTGTCGCCCCCGGAAGCGTGGCTACAATCTGCCCTCAAATCCTCGACCGGTAATCTCCTAATGCCAAACGTATATGAGTCCAAACACCCGCTTGTTTCCCACAAGCTGGCACTAATGCGTAGCGTCGAAACAGGACCAAAGAAATTCCGGGAACTGGTGCGTGAAATCAGTATCCTGCTAGCCCACGAAGCAACGGCCGATCTTGCAACACAGCCTATCCAGGTCACTACTCCAATGGGCGAAATGGAAGGGCAGGAATTGAAAGAAAAAATCGGGCTGATTCCAATCTTGCGTGCCGGGATTGGAATGGTTGAAGGCATCTGGGAAATGATGCCCAGTGCTGAAGTATGGCACATTGGCTTATATCGCGACGAAGAAACGCTCCAGCCAGTGCATTACTATAACAAGCTTCCGGTAGATCCGACCGTGCAAGTCTGCCTTGTCTTGGACCCGATGCTCGCGACCGGTGGCTCTGCAGCGGCAACTCTCGACATACTGAAGAAGTGGGGCGTGCAGCGCATCAAATATATTGGCCTGATCGCTGCGCCTGAAGGCATTGCCCACATTCAAGAACATCATCCGGATGTTCCCATATTTATCGGCGCGATCGACAGCCATCTAAACGATGTTGGCTATATTGTGCCCGGACTGGGCGACGCCGGAGACCGGCTTTTTGGGACCGGGTAAATACTGGCCATCCGCAGACTGAAATATAGCAGAGAACAATCTATTCGTGATTCGATTCTCATGAACCAACAATACGATCCACAACGTCATCATCGCCGGTCGATCCGATTGCCGGGATATGACTATACGTCACCTGGTTCATATTTCGTCACGGTATGTGTACGGAAGCGTGAATGCAGATTAGGTCGCGTGGCGGATGGAATAATGGAATTAAATGAATGGGGCTACGTGGCAGCCGAGACGTGGTTGTGGTTGGCGGGACAATACCCATATGTCGATTTGGACAAATGGGTCGTAATGCCGAATCACATGCATGGAATTATTGTGATAACCGATGGCAATGATACCGGTAGAGGTCGTTCGCGTAGGGGCGGTTCGCGCACCGCCGCTACGCCACCCCCCAATAAACGCAAACCATTGGGGAGCCTCATCGGCACATTCAAAACGGTATCCACCAAACGAATTAACGCCATCCGGAACACGCCGGGCGAACCCATCTGGCAACGGAATTATTACGAACATATCGTGCGCGATGAACGCGCGTTGGACACCATTCGAGACTACATCGCCGCCAATCCACGGCGTTGGGAATCCGGTCGCGATAACCCTCGCAACCGGCAGTTGCCCCCATCACGCCCGGACGAATACGTCCAGGATGTCAGCGCATCCCAATGAACTCCGTAACGATTTTTATTCTGGCGCTGCTCATTACAGCAGTCGCCACACCGATTGGGGCTGCGCTTGGTCGCAGACTCGGGTTGGTGGACACACCCTCAGGACGACGGCAGCATCCCGGCGTCATCCCGCGCGTGGGTGGCATGGGACTCTTCCTCGGTTTTATCATCAGCGCTGCAGCCATTCGCTTCGTCGCCCCGCTTCAGAACCCGGATGATGCCCTGCGGATTGGCGGCGTCATTGCCGGCATGGCGTTCGTATTCGCATTCGGCTTGTTGGATGATTGGCGCGAACTCTCCGCCGGAAGGCAGCTCATTATCCAAATCGCGGTTGCTCTCATTGCCATCGGCACAACTGTTTTCATCGAACGCTTCACAAACCCGTTTAACAACGAACTTGTCGTTCTTCCGATCTGGCTCGTGATACCTGTGACCGTGTTCTGGATTGTTGGCATGATGAACACGATCAATTGGCTGGACGGAGTGGATGGGCTTGCAACCGGAGTCGCTGCTATCGCCGCGTTGCTGTTTGGCATTCACATGCGCTCGCTAGGTCAAAATGATATTGCGCTGTATGCATTCGCTCTAGGCGGAGCTTGTCTGGGCTTCCTGCCCTTCAATTTCAGTCCGGCGCGTGTCTTCTTGGGGAGCGCGGGTGCGATGGTATTGGGCTATTCACTCGCGACGTTATCCATTCTTGCACCCGCGCGTGTTGCCACTGCGCTGCTTGTGATGGCGCTTCCAATTGCAGACACAGCCTGGCAGATTTTTGATCGCTACCGACGCAGGCGTTCAATCTTCAAAGGCGACCGCGGCCATCTCCATTTCCGGCTGCTGGAATTGGGCTGGTCTCCGCGTTTGATTGTCAGTTTTTATTGGGGGTTCTGTACAATATTCGGGACGCTCTCGCTGTTACTGGCGTCTCGGATGTTTAAACTGATCGCACTCGGCTTACTCGCAACAGTTGTGCTCGCAATGCTGGCGCTCCTCTCTTCCCGCCAGCCTGTCGAGGAATAGCGCGATTACTTTTTGTATTCTTCCAAAAGGCGCGGCCCGAGCCACTGCCACAGCAACCACTCCACGGCATAGATCAGAGGGAGCGCCAACAAATTCAGCAAGATCGTAATCGTGAAGGCAGCGGCTATCACGCGCACTCCTGCAGCGATCAATTCTCCGAAACTCTGCTCAACGATCGGCCCCAGGCCAAGATATGCCAGTAGCCCACCGAGCACGACGAGCAATATAGCCACAGCCGGCCAAGCGCGTCTATCTGAAGCACTCGGGAGCATTGTGTTGCTGAGCGCGAACATGACATAGAGCCAGATCAGAAGGTCGCTCGAGTTGGCGCGCCCAAATAACTGGAAGGCAAGCGCCAAGTCCCCCTCCGCCAGAGCTACTCCCACTTCGCCAGCTGCCAAACGGGCATAACCGATGGCAACCACCGCAGCGGAGCCTGCGAGCAAAGGGGCCACCCCAATTAGCGCCTCGCGGATGAAATCTACCCGCTCGGTTTGCACAAATCCCATGCGCAACGTGCCGTCCTCCTGACGGCGCGGCCAGACAGAAAATCCAACCGTGCGAGCGCCTACAAATTTAGCAACCAGCCAGTGGCTGGCTTCGTGGACAAGTACACCGGGGATGAAGATGAGTTGGTTAAGAATAACTGCGATCTGATCGTGCCGAACGAGCAGCTGAAGAATGATCTGAACGTGGCGTGTGATCCAACGTTGGAGGAAAAGCAGCGGCAAAAGCGTTACGAGCAGCCAGAGCCAGGCAGTGAGGAAGGACACGGGGAAATCAACAAGTCAACAAATCAGCAATTCAACAGTTCTCTTCCTCACTTGCTGAGTTGCTCACTTGCTCTATTTCCCACCTGCCGCCTGCACAATCCCGACGAAACTCTCTACTTTCAAACTCGCGCCGCCGACCAGGGCGCCGTCAATGTCCGGTTGCACCATGAACTCGGCGGTATTCTCCGGCTTGACACTGCCACCATATTGGACACGGATACTTTGCGCTATGCTCTCCCCGTAAAGGTTCATGAGCACACCGCGCACATTCAGTCCACAGACAGCGTTTGCTCCTGCGGCGGTCGAGGCCTTACCCGTGCCGATAGCCCAGATCGGCTCGTATGCGATGACAGTGTCACGAGCTTGTTCTGCAGTGATACCGGAATAGGCAGCGCGCACTTGTCTTTCGACCACTTCGGCAGTTTGTCCGGCTTCGTTCTGTTCGAGATTTTCGCCAACGCATATGATTGGGCGCATATCGTTGGAAAGCACAGCTCGCACTTTGCGATTGACTGAATCATCTGTCTCGCCAAAGAATTGTCTGCGCTCGGAATGACCCACGATTACATACGTACAAAGCCCGGAGAGCATTGAAAGCGATATCTCGCCTGTGTATGCACCGCGCTGTTCCCAGTGCGCGTTCTGCGCGCCCAGTCGTACCCCACTGCCCTTGCAAACCGCAGCCACCGCTGGGAGCGTCACGAAAGAAGAACATAACACAACTTCTGTCGGAAGCGATTCGCCGAATTCGGCAATTACTGCCCGCGCTAAATCGGCTCCCTCGGCGGGCGCCAAATTCATTTTCCAATTGCCCGCAATGATGGGTTTGCGATCGGCCATGTTGCTTCTCCCTAACTTCTCAGCTGGATGGCGTAGAGAAAATACGACTGTTGTTGCCACCTTCAACACGTAGTATCTACTGTTCGGCCTTGCGACGCAATAGCGCTGATGCACCTTCAGTGCCGATCACGTATTGAAACTGTTCAATCGCAGCTTCGGACTCGCCGGCGGCAGAGAAATACTCGCCATAGGCAGAGCGTATTTCCGGATCATCAGGATATCCTGCAATTAAATCTCGGATAAGAACTTCTGCCTCCGGTAAGTGATTATGGTTGATGTACCAACGCACAGTAGCTACTTTTGGCGCAATCCAGTCAGGTAAATTCACTTGATACGACTCATAAATCTCGAGCGCACCATCTTGGCGAACAGTCCCGGCTAGCAGCGGACTTGCCTTGATGAGTAGCAGTTGACTTTCATTGTTGTGGAGCAAACCCTGCTCCAGAATAAACAGCGTCGCCAGCGACTGAACCAGCGCCAATGCCTTGTCGGATGCCTCAAGGAAATACTCTGGGACATAGTTCGCGATTGCAGCCCCTTCTTCCAATACAGCAGCTGCCTGCTCGCTTAATCCCGCAGCGAGGAACTCGCCGAACAAGTTGATATAGAGTAGTGGATCGGAAGGGTCCTTTGTCAGTAATTCGTAAGCTTCCTCAATCCGCCGTTTCGCCACTGCATCGATATCATCCGGAATATGTAGGTTAGGAATCACCGGCAGGTTGTCTACAATAGGTGTCGGTTGCACTGGCGTCGAAACATCCACAGAAGGGGCTGGGGCTGTTGGAACAGCATCTATCGGTTCGTCTATGGCCGCGAGTTTTGTGAGCTGCCAGACACCCAAGGGCCCCGCCCATAACAAAATTACCAACAGCAGCGCCCCAAGCGCAACCCATAGCAAACGCCGTTGGGGACGTTTCTCTGCAACCGTAATTGTCGAGCCTTGCGTTGTTCCAGCCGCTGCAGCATGTAGATCATTCGGAGTCTTATCTGCCTCCGCTGCTACGATAGTTTGTGCCGCAACTGCATCCACAGTGCCGACGCGCGGGGAGACATCAAATGCGCCTTGGGCAGTAGCTGTGCTGGGCAGCTCGCCTGACGATGCACGATGGAATTCCGAAACCAATTCGGAAGCATCTGAATATCGGTCCGCCGGCTCCTTCGCGAGCGCGCGGAAGAGCACCTGCTCGACTGCTTCCGGCACGTTGGGGTTTAGCTCGCGTGGTGAGGGCAGCGGCGTGTAGATATGATCGTGGATGATGGAAAATGGCGTGTCTGCCAAAAAGGGTACGCGCCCAACAACCAACTCATAGAGCATCACACCAAAGGAGTAGATGTCCGTTTCCGGTCCAAGCTCGCGCATGCCTTTCGCTTGTTCCGGGTAAATATAATGCGGTGTTCCCAACATCACATCTTGCGAGATCGTGCTTTCGCCCGACTGCGCGATGCGTGCGATTCCGAAATCTGCAAGATAGACATCGCCATCAGCATCGAGGACGACGTTTGAAGGTTTGACATCCCGATGGAGAACGCCCTCCTTATGATGAGCAAAGGAAAGAGCAGAGCCAACGGCATCTACAATACGTAAGCCCTCCTCTGACGCGATCGGGCTTTCCTGCATGCGCTCCTTCAGCGTCTCCTCATCGATGTACTTCATCACGAGATAAGGCTGGCCGTCATGCTCGGCGAAATCATAAACTGGCACAATATTCGGATGTTCTAGACGCGCGACTACACGTGATTCACGTTAGAATCGACTAATAAAAGATGCATCTTGGATGATGGCTGGATGCAGAACTTTGATCGCGACATGCCGGTGAAGCTTGTCGTGATAGGCCTTGTAGACAGTAGCCATCCCGCCTTGCCCAAGCTTTTCGTCGATGCGATACGCCCCAACGCGGGCGCCAATATCAAATGTCATGAGATTTCATTCTGCGTCCGCGAGTGCAGCTACACCCGGCAATTCCTTACCCTCTAGCAATTCAAGACTCGCGCCGCCACCTGTGGAGACATGTGTGATGCGATCGATTAACCCCGATTGTCGCAGAGCGGCAACAGAATCGCCGCCGCCCACAATCGTGGTTGCATCGCTGTCCGCAACCAGTTGGGCGACCGCGTTTGTGCCTGCGGCAAAAGGATCGAGTTCGAAGACGCCCAGCGGCCCATTCCAGACCACCAATTTAGCAGACTTAATCTGATCGGAGAATTCGGCAATTGTCCTTGCGCCGATGTCCAGGATGCGCCAGTCGATGGGAACCCCCATTGCTACCTCTATCACGCGCCACTCAGCATCAGCGGAAAACTGATCGGCGATGGTAACATCAATTGGGAATACCAGTTTGTCCTCCGAACGTTTGAGTAATTCTTTTGCAACGGATACTGCTTCGTCTTCGACAAGAGACTCCCCGATTTTAATCCCGCGCGCCTTGAAAAACGTGTTCGCCATTCCCCCGCCAATGAGCACCCGATCGGCCTTTGCCAGCAAACTTTCGATGACGCCAATCTTGTCCGAAACCTTCGCGCCGCCTAGGATCGCGACAAACGGACGCTCGGGTTCGGAAACTGCAGCCAGCAAATAGCGCAGTTCTTTTTCGAGCAAAAGACCGGCTACCGCAGGAAGATAATGCGTCACTCCTTCCGTTGAGGCGTGTGCGCGATGTGCAGAGCCGAAGGCATCGTTGACAAAGAATTCGGCATTCCTAGCGAGTTCGCGGCTGAAGTCCGGGTC
>Ga0310121_10004202_pt1 | contig 12814 bp, 9 predicted proteins | sample CB27_Tmax_986_MG_FD_203504 | JGI IMG/M metagenome (GOLD analysis project Ga0310121, IMG submission 203504) | Marine microbial communities from Western Arctic Ocean, Canada - CB27_Tmax_986 | ecosystem: Environmental > Aquatic > Marine > Oceanic | place: Canada: Western Arctic Ocean | collected... | reverse complement strand
ACTCGTTCCGGGCATCCTTCGGGGAGACCCGCGCGGCGATCGGCTGCATGCACTCAAAGCGACTGCCGCCATCGAAAAACGCGCACTGCCCGCACGTGTGCAGCTCGGCGCCACAGCTTGAACACGTTGACTCCGGGCCGATCGCCAGCGGCAGCGTCTGCCCGCAGCGCGCGCACCGAACGACATCGTGGAAGCCCGGCAGGTTGGGCGTCCGGTGTTGGCGGTTGATGACGCCGCGCGGCGCGCCCTCGCGGGGAGCCTTCGGCTTCGGGCTCCGAGGGGTCCGCTCCCGATCGTCGTCCTGATAGCCGCGTTGCTGGTATCGCCGGTCACTCATGACGGTGGTTCCCGGTGGCGGCCAACGCGCTCGCCGGCCATGTCGTGCAGGAATTTCTCCACGCCCGATGACGTCTTCGTGTTGTGGACGGCTGGCGACGGTGGCCGAACCCGGCCGGCGCCATCACCTACGTCTACTATTCGGAAATCCACAGCTGTTTAGAAAACCACGGCGATTATAGGCCCGGTTCAACAGCCCGTGGCAAAAGTCCCTCATCGCACTATGATCTACCAGACGTAGATTCTCGGTGCCAGTTCTGTGACTCCTTCTCTTCTCTGCTGCAGCGCCCTGAGCGCCTGGCGAGGAGAATCTCCTCTCGGGCGTATCAGCCGAGCGCCTCGATGGCCTGCCTGACCTCGGCGTTGTCGGGCAAAGTCGGAATGTCGTAGACCTTGGCGAAGACGATCGTGCCGGCCTTGTCAACGACAAAGATGGCCCGTTCGGAGATGCCGCCATCACGCATGACACCGTAGGCCTCGGCGACACCGCCATGGGGATGGAAGTCGCTCAAGAGGTCAAAATTGATCCCGCCGAGCACCTTGGCCCACTCGATTTTGGCCGGCACGGCGTCGACGCTCAGACCGAGCAGGTGCGTCTCGTGCGCATCAAACCAGGACTTCTCTTTCTCGTAGTTCTGCATCTGCGTCGCGCAGACGGGCGTAAACGCCAACGGGTGGAACGCGATGACCACGTTCTGCTGCCCGGCAAAGCTCGACAATTGGACTGTCTCGCCGCGGTGGCTGGGTAATTCGAACTCAGGGGCGGTCTCTCCTACCTGCGCGCTCATTTAGATCTTCCTCCTGCGGCCCCACCGGCCCGCCGTGGCATCGGCCGCGCCGGAAAGCGACTACCGGTATCCGACGAACCGGACTTGCTGGACGAGCCACTCACCACCGATTTCTGCGAACATCACGTTCAGCGTCCGAGAATCTCGCAGGTCGCCGCCGACGGACTCGCCGTCACTCACCAGCGCCGTGAGGGTGGCGAGCGCCTGCCGGGTCTCGGGTTCGATGGTCACCCGCACGTCGGCGAAGGCAATCGACGCGCCAGACGACGGTGCTCGCACCTCGACCGCCATCTGGGACACCCGGTCGCGGCCTTGTACCGGGAGCAGCGGGGCTCCGGCGTCGAAATCCACGTCCGGGGCCAGATACATGGCGAGACGGGTCCCCGCGCCTGCCGAATCGGCTGGGTCTCCCCAGCTTCGATGCTGACGGTCTGGGCAATTTCGTCCAGTTGCCGCCTGACGCGTTCTTCGTCACTCACCCCGCATCCGACGGCCAACACCGTCGCCAGGACGGCAGTGAGTCCACACGCCCGTCCAACTGATGTCGTCCGCTCCGTGTCCACGCTCCCGATTGTCCGTCATCCGTGAAACACGGTCGAGCCCCGGAGCCCAGACGACCGGTTCCGGTTGCGTCCCGTCGGCCGCTCACGTAGGCTGCTATCACACCGTGGCGTCAGCTCCACACCACGATTTGAGGTTATACATGCCCACCAGATTTATCTTCTTGCTCGTCTTTCTGCTTCTCTTCATGGTGGTGCCGTCCGCTGTCGACCTGTTGACCGAGTGGTTCTGGTTTGGCGAAGTCGCCTACACGGACATCTTCATCCGGACTTTGACCGCGAAAGCCACCATGGGCGGGCTGGTGTTCCTGGTGGCCTTCGGCGCGCTGGCCGCCAATTTCAGGCTTGCGCTCGGCAGTGTCACCAAGCCGTATCTGCTCTTCCCCGGCGGCGGCGACATTCAACCGATCACCCTTGAACGCAGGCAGCTCAAGATGTTGGGCACCGGGGTGGCGGCCCTCGCGGCGGTGTTCCTGGGTCTTTTCGCATCCAACGAGTGGCTGACCTGGCTCCGATTTCAGCATGCGACCCCGTTCGGGCAGACCGACCCGCTGTTCGGACGAGACGTCGGCTTCTATGTGTTCACGTTGCCGTTTCTCGATTTCGCGCGCTACCTGATCTTGGCCGTCGCGGTATTGTCGCTCATCGGGTCGACCGCGGCCTATGTCATCTCGGGCGCGCTCGCGCTCGACCCGGCGCGAGGACCGGTGGTCGGCGATGGCGCGCGGCGCCATCTCGGGCTCGTCATCGCGGTGCTGTTCCTCCTGGTGGCCTGGGGCGCCTACTTGGACGTGCCGCGCATATTGACCACCCCGGCCGGTATCATCCACGGCGCGTCGTACGTCGACGTGGCACTACGCATACCCGTGTTGCAGGGATTGCTCTTCGTAGCGCTGGTCTGCTCGGTACTGAGCCTGGTGACGGCGATGACACCGCGCAACACGCCGCTCTTCGTCGCGGTCGGTCTGTACGCCCTGGTCACGGTAGGCGGGAATATCGGCGCCGTGGCCATGCAGCGGTTGCTCGTGACCCCGGATGAGCAGCAGCGCGAGGCGCCGTACATCACGCGCAACATCGAGGCGACTCGGCAGGCATTCGGCCTCGAAACCGTGGACGCGCGAGAGCTGTCAGGGGACGCCACGCTGACCGCGGCCGACATCGACAACAACATGGAGACGATCAACAACGTCCGACTGTGGGACCACGAGCCACTCCTCGACACCTTTGGACAGCTCCAGGAGATTCGCACCTACTACGACTTCGTGTCGGTCGACAACGACCGCTATTTCATTGATGGCGAGTACCGGCAGATCATGCTGTCGAGTCGTGAGTTGAATTCGGACAGCCTGCCCAATCGGTCATGGGTCAACGAACACCTGCAATACACCCACGGCTTCGGGGTCGCACTGGGTCCAGTCAATCAGGTCACCCAGGAAGGGCTGCCGATGCTGTTCATCCAGGACCTGCCCCCGACCTCGTCGGTCGACCTGGCGGTGGACGAACCAAGCGTCTACTTCGGCGAGCTGACGAACGGCTACGTCATCGTGAACACCGACACCGACGAGTTTCACTATCCGGAGGGTGACGACAACGTCTCGACCCGCTATGACGGCGCTGGCGGCGTCGCCCTGTCGTCGTTGGTGCGGCAACTGCTGTTCGCGGTCCGTTTTCGGGACTATGAAATCCTGGTCGCGAGCCAGCTCGGTGACGACAGCCGGATCCTGTATCACCGAAACATCGTCGACCGCGTGACGACCATCGCGCCATTTCTCGAGTATGACAGCGACCCCTACCTGGTGATCTCGGAGGGACGGCTCGTCTGGATGCTGGACGCCTACACCATCAGCGACCGCTATCCGTACGCCTCACCCGCGTCGAACGGGATCAACTACATCCGCAACGCGGTGAAGATTGTCATCGACGCGTACAACGGCACCACCACGTTCTATCTGGCCGATGCAGAAGAACCGATCGCCAGGACGCTGCAAGCCATTTTCCCCGGCTTCCTCCAGCCCCTCGACGACATGCCGGACGACTTGCGGGCGCACATCCGGTATCCGGAAGGGCTGTTCTCGCTGCAGACCGACATCTATTCGACGTACCACATGACCAACCCGGAGGTGTTCTACAACCGGGAGGACGAGTGGGAGGTCCCGGTCATTGACAACGAGCAGATGCAGCCGTACTACACGATCATGCGGCTACCGGGTGAATCGCGCGCCGAGTTCATCCAGATGTTGCCATTCACCCCCCGCGGCAAGAACAACCTGGCCGCCTGGATGGTGGCGCGAAGCGATGGGGACCAATACGGCAAGCTGCTGGTGTTCCAGTTTCCGAAACAGAAGGTCATTTTCGGACCCAGCCAGATCGTGGCCCGCATCAACCAGGACCAGGAGATCTCGCCGCAGATCACGCTGTGGAATCAGCAAGGGTCGGAGGTCATCCAGGGCACGCTGCTGGTCATCCCGGTCGAGGAGGCGTTGTTGTATGTCCGCCCGCTCTATCTCCGGGCCTCTGGCGGCCGCATCCCCGAGCTCAAATTCGTGATCGTCGCGTATCAGAACCAGATCGTGATGGAATCAACGCTCGACCTCGCGCTGAACCGTCTGTTCGGTTCAGGGGGGTCGCCAGGCTCTTTGCCGACCGACGCGATACTGGCCGCGGCGGAGCTCCCACCGGTTGACGCGGGCGCCACGCCGGCCGCGGCAGCTGGCACAACCGGCAGCCCGCTCGTCGTCGAGGCCAGCGAACATTACCGCCGGGCGTTGAGCGCGCAGCGTCAAGGCAACTGGGCTGAGTACGGGGACGAGATCGAACAACTGGGCGCCGTGCTCGAGCGGTTGGGCGGGAGTCAAGAGTAGGGACCAGGGGATCTGACCAAAGGGGCTCACCGGTGTTAGGCTTGACCCTTCAGTTTTTCGACACACTCGGGACGGCGCAGGACAATGCGCGCGGGCGGGCGGGTACGCGAACAAGGGAGAGACGACCAATGCAGGTGAGACAATTAACCGTTCTGCTCGGGCTGACCGCCATGGCCGTGGCATGTGGTGGTGAACCGGAGCCCGCGCCGGTTGAAATGACACCGGGTCTGCACGCGTTCGTCGGCGCCCGCATCATCGACGGGACCGGCGCGGCCGCGGTCGAAAACGGGGTGCTGGTGGTGCGCGATGGACGGATCGAAGCCGTGGGCGCCAGCGACAACGTGAACGTGCCGGCCGACGCTGAGCAGATCGACGTCAGCGGCCGGACCATCATGCCGGGCATGATCAACGCCCACGGGCACGTCAACAATCTTCAGGGACTCGATCCGGTCGACTACACCGAGGCGCAGGTCGAGCGCCAGCTTGGACTGTATGCACGTTACGGTGTCACCACGGTCTTCAGTTTGGGCGGCGACGGACCAGAGTCGATGGCCGTGCGAGACCGCCAGGAGACCCCGGACCTGGACCTGGCTCGGATTTACGTGGCCGGTGAAATCGTGACCGGCCCGTCGCCCGAAGAGGCCCGGGAACAGGTGAGGGCGGTCGCCGAGAGCGGGGCCGACGTCGTCAAGATCCGGGTCGACGACACCCTGGGTACGGGCACCAAGATGACCCCGGAAACCTACCAGGCCGCCATCGAGGCCTCGCACGAGCGGGGACTCAAGTTGACCGCGCACATGTACTACCTGGAGGACGCCACCGGTCTGCTGGAGGCGGGCGCCGACCTGCTCGCGCACAGCGTGCGCGACACCGAAGTGGACGACCGACTCATCACCTTGCTGCGGGATTCCGGCATCTGCTATTGCCCGACCTTGATGCGTGAAGTCTCGACGTATGTGTACGAGTCGCGACCGGACTGGTTCGACGATGAGTTCTTCTCGAAAGAGGTGGACCCGGCCGTGATCGCCGCGCTCGATTCCGAAGAGTGGCGCGAGCGTTCGAGCCGCCCCAACAACCAGACCTACAAGGCGCAGCTCGAAGTGGCCAAGGCCAACCTGAAGACCCTGTCTGACGCTGGCATCCCTATCGCGATGGGCACCGACACCGGGCCGGCCGCGCGATTTCAGGGCTACTTCGAGCACGGCGAGCTTGCGCTGATGGTCGAGGCAGGTCTGACGCCGATGCAGGCGATCGTCGCCGCCACCTCCAGCGCGGCGCGCTGCATGGAGGTCGACGCCGATCTCGGATCGCTCCAGGCCGGCAAGTGGGCCGACTTCCTAGTGTTGGGCGCCAATCCGCTTGACGACATCGCGAACACGCAGTCGCTCGAGACCGTATACATCGCCGGCAACGTCGTGCCGGGCGCGTAGTCGGGCATTACAGCCAAGAGGACGAGGCCGCACGGGATGACACCCGTTGGCGAAAGCGAGGAAGCAGATGACATTTCGACCCTACGTTCCGTTCGCCGCGCTGGCGCTGATGGTCGGTGTTCCGGCCCTCGGGTCCGCCCAGGCCTGGGACCCGCCGCGGCTCGCCGATGGCCAGCCAGACATCAACGGTATGTGGAACAACGTGGGTTCGTCACACGTCCCGCTTGAGTTGCCGGAGGAGCTGGTCGGGAAGACGCTCACCGAAGCCGAACGGCTCGAGCTGTTCACCGCGCGGTCTGACCGGGCGAAAGCCGTGACGTGGGAGGGACATGAAGCCAGCCGCGGGGTCGGCGCCTACGCCAATTACTGGTTCGACTGGTTCTGGGAGGAGCCGGTCGCCGGCCAAGCGCCCGCGCTGGTTGTCGACCCGCCGGACGGCCAGGTCCCGAACATGACAGAGCTGGCCCGAGACAGCGTGCGGTACTACCAGGACCATCTGCACGATATCGCCGCCAACATGGAGTCGGGCGACCGGTGTCTGTCGCGCGGTGTGTTCGGGATGATGATGCCGACCGCCTACAACAACGGCAAATTGTTCGTGCAGTCTGAGGGCCACATCGTCATTCACAGCGAGATGATCCACAACGCGCGGATCATTCCAATTGACGCCGGGCCCCACGCGCATACAAACGTCGCGCAGTGGGAAGGCAACCCCCGCGGTCACTGGGAAGGCAACACGCTGGTCGTCGAGTCCACCAACTTCAAGGCGGTGGGCAACATGCGGGCCCCGGGCTCGCGAGCACCCCAGCACGAGGGGCGGCGGATGGTCGAACGATTCACGTTCGCCGACGAGAACACGCTGAACTACGCGCTGACGGTCGACGACCCCGAGACCTACGCCGAGCCATGGACTGTCGCCTTCCCGTACAAACGGGACAATAGCTATCAGCAGTTCGAGTACGCCTGCCACGAAGGCAACTGGGCCGTGCCCAACTCGTTGAACGGGGCCCGAGTCGAGGAGAGCGCAGCTCGATGACCTCCTGGCTCTCGGTGGGTCGGCCCAGTCTCGCGCGTCTGGCGGTTGCCGCGGTATGTGCCGTGGTGGCGGGGGCGTCGGCGCCTGCCCTGGCCCAGTCGGGGTCGACCGACTGGAGCAGCCAGAACCTCAATCTCGATAACAACCGGTTCGCATCGCTGGACGAAATCAGCACCGCGAATGTCAGCCGGTTGGCCGAGCGGTGGACCTACGAAGCTGGGCCGGCCGACAACATCGCCCAAGCCACGCCCCTGGTGGTCGGCGGGGTGATGTATCTCCACTCGCGTTCGACGCTCTTCGCGCTGGACGCGGCGTCGGGTGAAGAGTTGTGGACGGCGGTGTTGGACTCGGGGGACCCGGGCGGGAGCCCGGTGCGTGGACCTACCTTCGTCGACGGCAACGTCTACGCCTATCGCGGCGCCGATCTGTACGCGCTCGACGGCAGAACGGGAGACCCGGTCGACTCGTTCGGCAATGGGGGCGTGCTGGCGGTCGTCAGCAACGCGTTGCAGCAAAAGTACCCCGACGACTACCCGCCCAACCTGGATCCCGTCAGCATCGGCTACCGGATTACCACGCCGCCCGCCCATCATGCCGGCACCATGTATGTCGCCGCCGCGCTGTCTGAAGGCCACATCCCCGGTGGGCTCGTCATCGCCACGGACTCGGATACCGGGGCCATCAAGTGGGTGTTCAACACCATCCCGCAAGGTCCGCAGGACGAAGGTTGGGAGATTGCGCGCGACACCTGGGGCGACGGCGCCCGGGCTGGCGGTGGCATCTGGACCCAACCGGCTATCGACGAAGAGCTCGGGATGGTCTACATCAACGCTGGCAACCCGTCACCGGACTACGACGGTTCAGCCCGAGTCGGTATCAACCTGTTCAGTAACAGCACCATCGCCCTCGACCTCGAAACTGGGGCTCTGCGCTGGTACTACCAGGCGGTGCATCACGATCTGTGGGACTGGGACCATGTCACCGGCCCCGTGTTGTTCGATGTGACCGACGACGACGGGCAGGTGATCAAGGGTGTCGCCGCCGCCGGCAAGAACTGTCTGTTCTACATGTGGAACCGCGAGACCGGCGAACCACTCCACGCCATGGTCGAAACACTGGTGCCGACCGACACGGATGTCCCAGGCGAGCAGGTATGGCCCACCCAGCCGATTCCGCACAACGCGGCGGGGGTCCCGATGACCCCGCTGTGCGCAACATTCGTCGAGGTCGACGACCCGGAATTAGCGGCGCGTTCGAGCCAGTTCTACAGCCCCTACTGGATCAACAAGGAAGTCATCGTGCCGCACGGCGGATCGAGCTTCGGGTCGCCCTCGTTCAGCCCGAATACCGGCTACGTGTATGTCACCGGAAAGAACGGCGCCATCTCGCTGGTGGTCAACCCGGTCGGCGACACGCTGGAACCGGGACCGGACTCAAGGGGACACACGGAGAGCTTCTCCTCCATCGACCGCATCAGCGAGGCCTTTCCACCTGAAGTGACGGTGTCGGCCTACGACCCGATCACGGGCGAGCAGCCCTGGCAGGCGGTACTCCCGGCCCAGACCTCCATCGGCGCCAGCGGCAACATGGCCACCGCCGGCAATCTGGTGTTTCAAGGGGTGGAAGACGGCGGGTTCTATGCCCTCCACGCCGAAACGGGTGAGGAGCTGTTCCGGTATGACGCCCCGCGTCCGATCCGGGCCAGCCCGATGACCTACCAGGTCGACGGCAAACAGTATGTGACGGTGGTGGCGACCAATACCGTAGTCACACTAGCATTGCCCTAGGGTTTTCCGACGAGGCGTCGGTCTGGCGGCGTTGCTTCGTCGGTCACAGCCCGCCTGGCTGCTCCCTCCTCGCGCCTGGCCAGACAGACGCCTCGTCGGAAAACCCCTGCGCACGTTCTTCAGCAACCCGCGTCGACGAGGCGTGTCGTCGCGGTCTGCACCTGGCCGCCCGTCACTCAAGTGGGGACAAGATGAGAGCACGTTTGACGCAGTTATGCCTGGTCGGTCTGGTGTCGATCTTGGGCGCCTGCGGCGCTTCGGCCCAGGTAACGACCTGGCAGGTCGACGGCGAAACGCGTGAAGGGATTGTCTACGCACCGCCTGCGGCCCAAGGAGACGAGAGCCTCCCGCTGATCCTGGCGTTCCACGGGTTCGGCGACAACATGCAGAACTTTCAGGGCACGAATGTGCATGGGGCGTGGCCAGACGCGGTCGTGGTGTACTTTCAGGGCCTTGAGAGACGCCGCGGCCTCCTCGGCTGGCAGGTCGAAGGCGATGGGGTCGACCGCGACCTGAAGCTCGTCGACGTGGCGCTCGCGTCACTGCGCCAGACCCACAACATCGACGACGACCGGATCTACGCGACCGGATTCTCGAATGGTGGCATGTTTACGTATCTGCTCTGGGCGAAGCGACCCGGCGTGTTCGCCGCCTTCGCGCCAGTGGCAGGCCGGCTACGCGAGTCAGCTCGACCCACACACCCCCGGCCGCTCTTTCACGTGGCCGGCGAGCGAGATCAAGTGGTGAGTTTCTCGGACCAGCAGGCCTCGATCGAAGTCGCCGGCGCGGTGAACGGCGTCGGCGACACCACGGCGCCGTGCGGGAACGGCTGCACCATCTACGGACCCAAGACGCCCGCTCCAGTCATGGCCTGGATTCACCCTGGCGGCCACAGCTACCCACGCGAAACCTCGGACCGAATCGTGGCGTTCTTCCGCGACCATCCCCGCACGCACCCCTGAGCTACTACCTGCTTTTGCGTCCTACGAGGGTGAGGAGGGACTATGCAGGCGGCATGTGACCGACGAAGTAACGCCGCCAGGCGGACGGATCGCCAGGAAACCTACACCTGCGGCAACCGATAGATGCGCTTGGCCGTGTCGTGAAACATGGCCGCCCGCTCGTCGGCGGAAAAACCGGTCGTGAGTTTCTTGAACTGATTCCAGAGCACCGTGTAGGAACAGGACAGCTTGTCGACCGGGAAGTTGCTCTCGAACATGCACCGGTCTGGTCCAAACTGCTCAATCGTGTGGCGATACCAGTCTGCGTTGGCCGCGAGCAGTTCATCTGACGTCGGCGGCGCGGCCCGCTCGTGCCAGCCGTACCCGTTGACCACCATCTGGATGCCACCAACCTTGGCGACCACATTCGGGCATTTCGCAAGCTCGGTGACGGCCGGCTTCCAGGCGGCGAATACTTCGTCGCGACGGCCCGCGTAGGACCCGACCCCGATCGGCCCCCCAAGATGGTTGAAGATGATAGTCGTGTCGGGGAACGTGTGCGCAAGGTCTGTCAGGTCGGCGATGTGCGTGTGATAGAGCCAGCCCTCGAAGGACAGTCCGTAGGTCCGGAGATGGGCATACCCTCGACGAAAGTCAGGGTCCAGCAGCACGTGCTGTGGCGCATCCGGGGACAGGTTCGGAAGGACGGTCGAGTCGGCCCACGCCGCGCGATGACGGATGCCTCGAAACCGCTGCGGGCTCGCCGCGATTTGCGCCTCGAGCACTGGCGCCACACGGTCGCCCAACCGAAGGTCGGCGGAGCCGACGATACCCGTCGCGGCCCGCATCTCCCCATATCCACCACTAGCGCTCTTGGCCGCAACACCCTGCACGAACTCCGTCTCACCGACAACTCTGAGTTCCTCGGGTCCGTCGGCCCGGTACATCGAGGTGCACTCGACGAAGACGGTCTGACGCACATTGTGCGCGCGAGTATCTTCGACCAGGTCTTCGAACATGTACCGATTGCCCGGTCGATCCCACAAGTGGTGGTGCGGGTCGATGATGGGCAGCTCCGGCTCGATCGCCGCCTCGTCCGTCTGTGACAACCAGTCGAGCCGCGGCTGAACGGCTGACCGGGCCATCGCCGGCCGGGACACGAGGGCTTGCAGGGCGCCGACACCGGCAAGACCGCCGAGCCCGTACGTCCCCGCGCGATTGAAAAAGCTCCGGCGCGTGATGTCACTCATTCCACGTTGCTCCTGGCTGAAATGTCGCTTCTTGTCTACCTGGAATGGCACTGTATACCGGCCCGGGTCCGCGCAGCCCGCGAAACTTTCCTCACCGGCTGGGTTCGCGGGGAAACTCGCCATAGAATGCGGCGATGCGCATCTTCATCGTCGCCGGCACGCTCGGCCTGTTCTTGACGTCGATTGCCCCCGCGCGTGCACAACACGCCGATATTGACCGTGAGGTCGAGCGGCTCGCGCCGCAGATCACGGACATTCGCCACCAGATCCACGAACACCCCGAACTCGGCAACCGCGAAACCCAGACCGCGGCGCTGGTGGCCGACCATCTGCGTGCCCTCGGCTTCGACGACGTCCGGACCGGTGTCGCGCACACCGGTGTCGTCGCCGTGCTGCGTGGTGGCAAGCCGGGCCCGGTGGTGGCCGTACGCGCCGACATGGACGCGCTCCCAGTGACTGAGGAGACCGACCTGAGCTTCCGATCGACCGAACGGTCGACCTATCTGGGGCAGGAGGTGGGGGTGATGCATGCCTGCGGGCACGATGTGCACACGGCGGTCCAACTGGGCGTGGCGTCCATTCTGAAATCGCTGCAGGACGACTTGCCGGGCACCGTCATGTTTCTGTTTCAACCGGCCGAGGAAGGCCCGCCGCCGGACGAAGAAGGGGGCGCCTCGTTGATGCTCGAGGAGGGGGTCTTTTCCGAGCCTCGCCCTGAAGCGGTGTTTGGGCTCCACGCCAGCGCCCAGCTCCCGGTCGGCAAGGTCGCATACACACCGGGTGGCGCGCTGGCCGCCGTCGACCACTTTCGGGTGACCATTCGGGGCCAACAGTCCCACGGGGCGGCTCCGCATCTGGGAATCGACCCGGTGGTAATGGCGGCTCAGGTCGTATCGACGCTGCAGACGATCCGGTCGCGCAACCTCTCGCCGCTTGCCCCGAGCGTGGTGACGGTCGGGATGATTCGGGGAGGCACGCGGTTCAACATCATTCCAGAGGCGGTGCAACTGGAGGGCACGGTCCGCACCTACGACGCCGAGGTGCAGGACACCGTGGAACGTCGGATGCGGGAGATTCTGGACGGCGTGACGCGGGCTGGCGGCGGGTCGTTCGAGCTGGACTACGACCGCATTACCCCCGTCACCATCAATGATCTGGACCTGACCGCACGGTCGGTGCCCAGTCTGGTGGCGGCGCTCGGCGATGACAACGTCCCTATCGCCGACCCCTGGATGGCTGGTGAAGACTTCTCACTGTTCGCGAACGAGGTGCCGGGGTTCTTCTATATGCTCGGGACACTGGCCCCTGGCACCACGTCGGGTGACCACCATTCACCGACCTTCCGCGCCGACGACTCCGCGATACCGATCGGCATGCGCACCATGACCTACATGCTCTGGGACTATCTCAGCGCCGCCGCCGGCGCTCGATGACCCGCCAAGCGCGCGGCGTCATCGGCCGGTAGCTGCGGTCTGGCGCCACTTGCGCCGAGTCACGTGCGGGCTACGAATGCTGAGCCGCTGGTTCGCGCTGGCCAGACGACTCGGCCAGCTCGCGGTACGCGCTGCACACGGACGCGAACGTCCAGGCGAGGCCTTCCTTCTCAGTGGCGCTGGAGGCGGGGTGCCGGTCGGGATGAAACTGTTTGGCGAGGGTCCGGAACGCCCTGCGTAGTTGACGGTCGGAGAACCCAGGGTCGAGGTCGAAGGCGCCCAGACGCCGAAGTAGTCGCAGCGCGTTCCGTTGGGTGGCGGTCAGCCGCCGGACCGGCGCCGGGCGCACCTCGGGCGTCGGCCGTCCGACCGGGATAGACGACACGGCTGCC
>Ga0310121_10004201_pt1 | contig 12817 bp, 7 predicted proteins | sample CB27_Tmax_986_MG_FD_203504 | JGI IMG/M metagenome (GOLD analysis project Ga0310121, IMG submission 203504) | Marine microbial communities from Western Arctic Ocean, Canada - CB27_Tmax_986 | ecosystem: Environmental > Aquatic > Marine > Oceanic | place: Canada: Western Arctic Ocean | collected... | reverse complement strand
GGTTCCTCGGGCAGCCTGTGCTACAACTGCCACATGCCGCACACCTCGTTCGCATTGCTGCGAGCGGCCCGCAGCCACCGCATCGATAGCCCGAGCGCCGCTTCAAGTGCCCGCACCGGGAGGCCGAACGCCTGCAATCTCTGTCATCTCGACCAAACGCTCGCTTGGTCGGCACGACATCTGACCGACTGGTACGACAGCCCCGAACCCGAATTGGATCAGCAGCAGCAAGAAGTGGCAGCCTCCGTCCTCTGGTTACTGAAGGGCGACGCCGCACAAAGGGCCGTAACCGCTTGGCATGCCGGATGGGAGCCGGCGCAGAAGGCATCCGGCGAAGTTGGCTGGCAGGTGCCGTTCTTGGCGCCGCTGCTCGAAGACCCCTATTCGGTGGTCCGTCACGTCGCAGTCCGAGCGTTAAAGAGCCTGCCGCAATTGGACGACTTGGACGTCGACTACATCGGCTCTGAACAGCACCGTAGCCAGGCAAAGCTGGAGCTGTTGGGCGACTGGCAGCAACACGGGAGCGAGCTCATCACTCAACCGAACTCGCGATTACTGCTCGACGCAGGTCCGGTCGTCCAGCAGGAGAAAATCCAGCAACTGCTGTTACAACGGGACGACAGTCCAGTACAGATTCTGGAATGAAGGTGCGCCGTTTCACTTCGTGATTCTGATCGAAGCCGGACGCGCTAGCGAAGCGAATTGCCGCCTATTCGCTCGCCAGTTTTGAAGTGGCACTTTACGTGGCCGTTCGCTCCGAGGCTGTGAAAGAATCTCGTGGCGGCGGCGAGACGCGTTTCGGGTGCCACTGGCTTTGCCAGTGTTCGTTACGCGACGCGGACAAGCGATTCAGCACTGGCAGAGCCAGTGGCACACAGAACGAAACGGACAGCTTATTTCGTCACAAGTCTTAGTCGCTTTTCGCTCCGCGAACAGAAAATTCCACTGGTTGTCGGCGGGTCGTTGTGGATTGTGGGCGGTGGGACGGTCGGGAGACCGCCCCACAACAGCGGACGGTCCCACAACAGCGGACGGTCCCACAACAGCGGACCGCCCTGCAACAGCGGACCGTCTTGCAACGGCGTCCTCCGCAAACGCTCGTTCGTCTAGCGCGGGATTCTTTCACAGCCTCGGAGCGAACGGCGACTATCCGTGAAGCGGCGCCGTGTTGGTGCCGTGAGTTTCCTCGACAAGTTCGATTTGCCGCTCCTCTTCCTCCGCAACTCGTTTCGCTGACTTGGTGCCAAACTGCCAAAACAGAGCGGGCCGGACCAGGAACTCCAAGATTGTGCTGCTAATCAAGCCGCCGATGATCACGGTGGCAACCGGATAGAGGATTTCCTTACCCGGTTCACCAGCAGCCATCGCCAGCGGCACGAGGCCAATACCCGAAGTCAGCGCGGTCATCAAAACCGGAGCGAGCCGCTCCTGTCCCGCGCGGACGATCATGTCCTTCGTCCAGCTCTCTCCCTCGAATTGGACCAAGTGCAAATAATGACTGATTAGCAGAATGCCGTTGCGAGACGCGATGCCGCATAGCGAGATGAATCCGACCATGGCCGCAACCGTGAGCGTCTGTCCGGTCAGATACAACGCGGCCACGCTGCCGATGAACGCCATCGGCAAGGCGACCATCACCTGCAGAGCGAGATTCGCACTGCGGAACATGGTGAACAACAAGAGGAAAATTCCGGCCAGCGAGATGGCGAATAGGATCATGATCCTCCGCGAGGCCGACTGCTGACTTTCGAATTGTCCGCCGTATTCTACGAAATAACCGGCCGGCAATGCGGCCTCAAGGGGCGCCAGCCGAGACTTGATATCCTGCACCACATCGACCAGCCCACGGTCGGCGACATTGCATTGGATCACAATGCGACGACGGACTTGTTCTCGATTGATGGTATTGGGCCCGCCGCCGCGATAGATGTTCGCCACCGATTCCAACTTGGTGGTGCCACCACCGGGCAGGTGAATCGTCAATCGCTTCAGCATCTCCAGATCTTCGCGATACGGTTCAGCCAGCCGCACAAGCAGATCGAACTTACGCTGCCCTTCGAGCACTTCCGAGACGGTTTCGCCATTCATCGCCGTCTCGAGGAATTCGGTAATGTCGCCGCGCGTTAATCCATACTGCTTTAGCTTGTGACCGTCGATGGCGATGCGCAGCTGAGGGATCGTGACCTGTGGCTCGACTTGCAGGTCCTTTACGCCGTCAATCTGAGAAATGGCGCCTTTCATTTCATTCGCCCGGCGACGCAGTACATCCAGGTCATCCCCGTATAACTTGATCGCGACTTGTGCCTTCACGCCGGACAACATGTGCGAGATGAGATGGGCCAGCGGTTGCTCAACACTGACGACGATGCCCGGAATGTCTGCCAATCGCTCGCGAATATCGCTCAGGATTTCGTCGCGGCCGCGACCGGACACGGGCGAAATCGAGGCCACAATCTCCGAGGTGTTTACTCCCTCGGCGTGTTCATCCAGTTCTGCACGTCCGGTTTTGCGGACCAGCGACTCAATGTCCGCGATGTCCAATAACCGCTGATCGACGACGGCCGCCACCTCATTCGACTTTTGCAACGACGTTCCGGGTGGCAGGATGACGTTGATTTGCACCGCGCCCTCGTCGAACGGGGGCAGGAAGTCGTTCTCGATCTTCCACAAAGCCCAGCCACTTACTCCGACTGCCAGCGTGGCCAGCAGGAGAATTCGCATCGGCATCGCAAGGCTTGTTCGAATGGTGCCACCGGCGACTCGCTTGAGGGCGCGCACCACGAGCGGATCGTGCGACCCCACAGATTCGCGGGTGGAAGTGTCGTTGTCTCGACGCTGAGGACTGCCCCCCGGCTCGGCTCCGAGCTTGAGTGCCTTGGATTTTCCCAGCAGCCAATAAGCGAGCACGGGCGTGACCGTAAGCGACACCAGCAGTGACGAGAGAATTGAGACGATGTAGGCAATTCCCAGGGGTGTGAATAAGCGCCCTTCCATGCCGCTCAGAGCAAACAGCGGGATAAACACCAGGACCACGATCATCGTGCCAAATACAATCGAATTGCGGACCTCGATGCTGGCCTGAAACACAACCAACAGAGCCGGCTTCGGATTGTCTGCCCGACGGTTCTCGCGTAGCCGGCGTAGAATGTTTTCGACGTCGACGATCGCATCGTCGACCAGCTCGCCGATGGCTACCGCCAAACCTCCCAGGGTCATCGTGTTGATCGAAAGTCCCAAGGCCTGAAAGACGAGGCCGGTAACGACGATAGACAGCGGAATCGCCGTCAAAGTGATGAGCGTGGTGCGAAAATTAAGCAGGAAGATAAAGAGAATCAAAACGACGAGTAAGCTCCCGTCGCGGAGAGCTTCGACAACGTTTTCGATGGCCAGGTCGATGAACGCCTTCTGCTGATATAATTCCGCGTGAATCCTCACATCTTTGGGCATCCGCAGCTCGAGCTTGGTAAGCGCTGCGGCGATTTGATCCGTAACGTCACTGGTGTCAGCTCCCGGCTGTTTGTTGATGGTCAGTACGACCGCGGGACCGCCGCCCACGCCCCCGTCCTCCAGCCGAGCATACGCGGCGCTGTCGCCGCGTTTAACCTGAGCTCCCTCGACAATCTCAGCGACCTGACCAAGCAGAATGGAACGGCCGTCTCGGTGCTTGACGACGATTTCTGCCAGTTGCCCTAAAGTCTCGATCCGGCCCAACGCACGCACGAGGAATTCGTTGGGTCCTTGCTCATCAAGGTAGCCACCGGTTGCGTTCTGGTTGCTGCTGGCAACCGCCTGCTTCACTTCGTGTAATGAAACGCCGAACTTGAGCAGCAGATCCGGATTAACCAAAACTTGAAACTGTTTCCGCTCGCCACCCATCACAAAGACTTGTGAGACGCCGGGAATCGTAAGCAGCTGTTGCCGGACGACCCAGTCCGCAATGGTGCGTATCTCCATGGGTGATGAAGAGCGGTGCACTTGAATTCCGCCGCCCAACTGAACCAGCGTGAACCAGCGCCCCGTTTCCTGGTCCGCCAGCGACCATTGTCGGGCGAAGCGTTTTACCTTGACCTCGGTTCGTGGCGATAAGAACATCCGCTCGCGGCTGAATGCCGCGCGGAGTTGCTCGGGCAACACAGCCCTGTTCAGCTGGTCGATCGCATCAATATCCGTCGTGAACAAGAGCGTCTCGTCGCTCGGTTGACTGTACATCCCGGCCAGCATGATCTGCCCCATGATGGACGAGATCGGCGCGAGCTGGGGCGTTACGCCCGCCGGGAGCTGTCCGCCGGCCAGAGCCAATCTTTCGTTTACGATCTGGCGGTCGTTATAGATGTCCGTGCCCCAGTCGAATTCAACGTAAATTACCGAGATACCCACACCGGAGGACGAGCGCACAGCTTGTACACCGGTGGCACCATTGAGCGTTGTCTCGAGCGGAAACGTGATCAACGTCTCGACTTCCTCCGGTGCCAGCCCTGGAGCCTCCGTCATGACCACCACACGCGGCCGGTTCAAGTCGGGAAAGACGTCGATCGGCAAACCAGGAATCGCCTGAAAGAAATACAGCTGAGACATCTGCCAACCGAGGTAGATCAAAAGACCGCTGGCGGCCGCGGCGACGATCAGCCGGTTTCTCAGTGAAAAGCGAATGATTCCGTTGATCAGGATGGATAACATCGACTCGTCCAATCTCGCCCGGGACCGAGGCCGCCGAGAAATCGTATTCGCAGGCACCGGCGTGTAGCTGCCGGCCGCCTAAAGAGCTAGTGCACATGCCCATGGGAAACCACGTCCCCGGATGCCTTGTTCTTGATGGCTAGGTGCATCTGGTAGGCGCCGGACATGGCTAGGGTACTGCCGATAAGCGATCCACCGCTCTCGATAACCACGGCATCTTTGTCGCGATAGACCACGTGGACCGATAGGCGATCAAAGTGATCGCCGTCTTGCTCAAACACAAACGCCTCCGCACCTTCTTCGACGACTGCTTCGGGTGGCAGAACGATTTGGTTTTCCCAGGGCTCGCCCAGCGGGATTTTGATTTCCATGCGCTGGCCCGGACGGTGCTTCCAAGCGACGAATCGGTGTTTGTTTTCGCGTTCGTCTCGGACCAGGTGGTTCGGCAAGGTCAGGTAAAACCGCAAAGCCCGCGACTCGGTATCGACTTGGTCGGCCACGTAGAGGATCTTAAGTTGCTGGCCCGCTACCCGGGCTGCGCCCTGAGTGATCGGCGAAACACTCAGGGGCCAGCCATCGCGGGCCGCGGCAATCAATCGCTGAGCGTCGTCTTCGAATGCGTGCCCCTCCACGTACAGCAAGCAGTGATCGCCCAACAGCCCCAGCGACTCTCCGGCAGCCACATACTGTCCCCGCTTTACCCGGATTTTTTGTGCGTGGTAAAGGTGGTCCAGCTCGGCGTGGTCACCGTCTTCGTCAAAGGACGGCGCGGCAACATTCAGGGTTTGCAATAAACGTCGCGTTTCGAGAATCTTATCGATTTGCTGCTCATCCAAGCCGTGCAACAGGAGGCCTTGGCGCTGAGCATGTAGAGCCGCCTTGAGCTTCTGCTCTTCGTACTGCTGTTCCAGCACGCGGCGGCCTGCGATCACGCCTTCCCCGACCGATTCCAGACGAACGATCTCGCGTTGGACAACATCCAATTCTTCGGCCGAACGAAGAAAATCACGCTGCGACGTCACCAAGTCCTCGTGGGTAAGGCGCAGATCGAACAGCGGCTGACCCGGCTGGATGGCTTCGCCTTCCACGGGATATACACGAGTCACGATGCCCGTCATCGGTGCCGTTATCTCCACTTGAGAACGACCCGGCCGTTCGACCACCATCGCCGGAATGGACATGGTTTTGACGTACGTGCGCAGCTCGACCACCCCGGTTTTTAAGCCAAGGTTCTTCCAAGCTAGGTCGCTTAACTCCAAAACAGTGGAGTCGTCGTGGGCGTGCTGCGCGTGTTGCTGCTGTGAACCGGTTCCTGCGAGCGAAGGCCCAGCGGGCGAGCCATCGCCGGTCGACTCGACGAGTTTCTGGGCATGCGGCAACCAGGTATTCTTGGTGGCCGTGGCTGTGACGGTTATCAAAACGAGAACCGCCGCCGCAACTACGATCCGCGAGTGCCGTTTTAGGAACCCTGTCATAAAGTTCATGGTGTTCGTCTCCTTTCTCGGAGGCTGTCGAACAGAATTCATACCGCTACGGGGCTTGCCGCGAACAGAATTCATACCGTGCTCTGGGTGCCAGGCACGCCGCGCATTACTGCATCGCGTAGGACCGGTTTGCAGCCGGGGCGTGCACCACTGGAAAGCGAACGGGAACCGCTCACAGGACGAATCCTGTCTCAAGCAAGATTCGCAGCGAGACGTTCCGCAGTTTTCAAATCAAGAGAACTGCGAAGCGCAGATGAAGGCGCAGCGGAGGACGTTCGGCAGATCCTCCCTGGCGGATGTTTCCGGCTCTTACGAAAGAATCGTTGCCCCGAAGGATCGCTGTCGTGGCAGCGTCCAGATTTGGGATCAACACGCACACCTGGCCTTCCTCGACCGGTGACCGTCCGCTCCTCACATAAATACATCGATCTCCCTCGCACTGATGTTGGTCGGGAGTCGAGCGATCGCAAGGAGCACTTTCGGATCGATGATGGCGATTCGACCGACGGTCGTCGTCCGATCGATCGCGATCGTCGTACGCCGAGTTTAGGCCATGGTGTCGGTGACCATCGCAGCAAACCTCGGCCCGGGCGGACGGCGTTTCGCAGCAATTGACCGCGCACGAATGGGCATGGTGCCAGCAACACCCGAAGGCCATGTGCACCAGTAGTAGGATGGTTGTCAGCTGCGGGATCGGAATCTTCATGGTCGACTCCAGTCGCCAAAGGCCTCTCCAGGGTATCATTCCCTTTTCCCAGTCCTTGGTCAACGGAGAACTTGAACAAAGAGCGAATTGACCCTGCTGCTCGGTCACGGCTCCTGACCCCTCGATAGGCTGCCGTCGAGCAACAAGCCATCGATTCTGATGGCGGCACGCCAGAGTTCTCGCAGTGCGTCGATGTGCGACAGGCTCGTCTGAAAGAAGGTCCGTTGGGCGGTCAGAAGGTCGAGATAACCGACTTCTCCCTGCTCGAATCCCTGCGTCACTAATTCGAATGTTTCCTTCGCCAGCGGCAGGATTTCCTCTGAAATCTCGGCGACCTGATAACGCGCGTCTGAATAGCGTTGGAATGCGGACGCTAGTCGCTGGCGAAGATCGAGTTCAACTCGGTCGATGTTCCGTTCGGCAGCGGTAATCTCGCTGAGGGCCTGTTCGATTCCGCCCTGGTTCTTGTTCCAAAGGGGAATTGGCAATTGAACCTGGACACTTGCCAGAGTGTCATCCGTTACGTTCCCGTGTTGCACGGCGACCTGTACGCTGAGGTCAGGTACGACCTCCGCGTGCGCGCGATCCAATGCCCATCGCGCCCGCGACAGCTCTGAAGCGGCAATCGCAATTTCGGGGCTTTCCGCTAACAGCCGCTCCAGCTGCTCCTTCCAATGCAGCTCGTTTGCAATCCATTCCAGCTCACCGTCGAGACGCCGCGGTAACATGTGCGGCTGTCCCAACACCGATGTCAATCGCCGCCAAGCTGCGGTGTTTGCGTTCTCAGCTCGACGCTTGACGATCTGTGCGTTATGAGCCACGACCTGAGTTTGCAATAAGCCGACTAAAGGGATCTCTTTCGCGTCGAGGAGCTGTTGCGAGGTTTCCACTGCCTGATCGCTGATAACGACCAGCTCGCCGGCGACCTCGAGAGTTCGCTGGGCAAGCAGCACGTCGTAAAAGGCGGTGTTGACGTCGGTCAGTACGCGCTGTTGCTGGGCGGCCAATCGCTGTTCGGCTCTTAATATCTCTTCGCAGATGACCGCACGGCTTAACCCCAGTTTGCCTCCAGTGATGAACTGTTGGCGGACAAATCCTCCCTGCTGGCCGGCGGTACCAACGTCACCCATCTCCCCGCCCAAGTATCCGATCGACGGGTTCGGTGCCAGCCCCGCTTGCATCCATTTACCTTGTAGAGCAGCCACCTCCGCGGCGGCCTGAGCAATCGCGGGTTGACTCGCCAGGGCGGTTTCCTGCAGCCATTCGAGCGTCAGCGGGTAGTCGTCCCCAGCCGGGAGCCCCCGTATGTCGAATGCTGGCGCTGGTGGGTCCCCTTCAATAAAAGTGGCCGACCGAACATTCGACGTAACGGCATCATTTGCGGACTGCCAAGACGCGTGTTGAGTTTGAAGTTGGTCTGGCCAACCAGATTGAATAGGCAGGTGTCCGTCGCGTTGCGCCAGGCGTTCACCATCCGGCGCGGGACGGGAACGCTCAGTTTGCCGTACGGATTGGCATCCCGTCAGCAGGCAAAGAACGATCGGAATCGCGAGCCGTGACACTTTCATGAGACGATTCCGGATCGTTAATCCGCGACCCGCAAGTCGTGGTGTGGGCCGTGTGCAGACACATTTCTCCTTGTCCAATATCGACCCTGGCGGTCGCACGGCTTCAGCTAACCCGGATTATTCATGAAACGAGAGATAGCCTGAGGTGTTGAAAACTTGGTCTTCCTTCGCCCCCGAACAATCCCTTGAGTGCCATTGACTTTGCCCGGTGGCTATAGCTGCCTTCTGGTGACGCGAGTCTGCACTGGCGAAGCCAGTGGCACACACGAAGGATCACACAGGAAGGATGAGGTCTCGAAGACATTATTCGTCGAGCCAACCTGGCTCACATTAATTGCGAGATTGGATTGCCGTGATAGACGTGATGCGGGCGAGCCTGGTCATCGTACCACGTGGCGTTGCGGGGGATCCCGAGGACTTGATAGATGGTTGCGGCGAAGTCTTCCGGCGTGTGCGCGTCGGACAACGGATAGCCGCCCTCTTTATCCGACTTGCCGATGACTCGTCCCCCTTGCACTCCGCCGCCCGCGAACAAGACGGACTGGAGCGGCCCCCAATGACCGCGGCCGGCGAGGCCCGAGGGGTCGCCCTCGTATCGAAACACTTTGGGCGTCCGTCCAAACTCGCTGGCCAGTACCACCAGCACATCGTCTAGCATGCCGCTGCTCTCCAAATCGTCCAGCAGGGCGGATAGCGCCTTGTCCGTGGGTGGCAACAGGCGATCTTTGAGCTCCGGAAACTGTGCACTATGAGTATCCCAAGTGAAGTTATGGCCTAAGTTCACCTGCACCATTCGCACACCCACTTCGACCAGTCTGCGGGCCAATAGCATGGATAGGCCGAATTTGTTGTGCCCATATCGGTCAATGACCGCCGGGTCACACTTTCTCACATCGAACGCATCCCGTGTGGCTGGGTCCGCGAGCAACGAGAGGGCACGCTGCCGGTTTCGGCCCAAATCTGCGACCGCTGCCGCTTGCTCCAACCCCTTCCGCTGCCGGTCGATTTCGGTAAGCAAGTCGAGCCGATCCCCTAATCGTCCGTCGCTAATGTCGGCGGGCAACTCCAATCGCGGCGGTTCAAACAACGGCGAGGCTTCATGTTTGTGAGGATGATTTGGATCGTACGTGATGAATTCGAAGCAGTCCGGGCAGGCGCCGCGCGTGTTATAGCCGTTGCCCAAACAACGAGCGGTCGCCTGGACGACCCAGGGATCGTGCTGGGCACCCATCATGCCGGCTGTCTGGCCAGGTACCAGATTGACGCGATTGTGCCAAGTCAGCTCTGGTAAGAGCATCGCCGGCGGTAGCGCGCCGGTATCCCCAATCGCGTGGCCCGCCGTGGCAGCTATCCCAGGCCAATCGCTTCGGTTCGCAGGGCCCTTAAAACTATCCGGTAGTTTCGTGCGGCCACTTTGCATGACCATGCATCCGGCGAGATGACTGACCTCGGGATGCGTGATCGTGCGTACGATCGAGTAAAGCTGGCTGCGGCGTGCTAATTGCGGCAGATGTTCGCAAATGTGCGTCCCTGGAGTCGACGTCGAGATCGGATGAAACTCGCCGCGAATGTCCGCGGGCGCATCGGGTTTCATGTCGAACGTCTCATGTTGCGACATTCCGCCGATGGCGTAGATGTAGATCACCGACTTGCCGCGCTTAGCGCTCGATGAGTTCCCGGCCAAGGCCCGTAATGATTCCAATTCACTCATTCCCAGGCCCAACATCCCCACCGCCCCTGCTTGCAACATCATGCGGCGGTTTAAACTTGGGTGGGACCAGCGTTGTTGATTGGACAGCGGCTCCATTTCGCGCACTCCCGTGCAAGGTCGAGTGTCTGAAACTCTGTAGCGTGAAACTCTGTAGCGTGAAACTCCGTCGAAAGCCTGACGTCACCGCAGTATATCGAAACCATGTCCCGTGTCAGATCAGAAACAGATGAAGAAGCTGCAAAGTGGCTGAAGGCGGGGATCTTGAAGAATCTTCGTGGATTAGCTCGCGAAAACGGCGCACCGGATGTTCCGCTTCCGAGTGCATCCATCAGCCGGCTGACACCGGCCGTTCCGCGTTACTCGATGGAGTGCCTTCCGAGGCCTGAACGAACACGGGGCGGGCGGGACTACAGCTTTTGCGACACTTGTGGCAAGTTAACCACACAATCGAAGCAGTTTAGCCCAAGCGGCTTGTTCGCGATGCGGCGTGACCAGTCGCGCCAGTCTCTGGCAGCGGGCTGTCAGTTGACGGTACCATCGTTCGTCGTTTTCGGCGCGTACTAAAAGCTCCGTTAATCTGGCGGTATCTCCCACTTTAAAATATCCAGGATAGTCGTTTCCCAGAATTCCCAACGATCCCGAAATGCGGCTTGACACGATTGGCACGCCCGCCGCCAACGCTTCGGACACGACGTTTGCCCCGCCCTCCATTCGCGAACTGAGCACCATCAACCGCGCCCGGGCCAGCCGCTGTTTTGTCTTTCCGTGAGACAGCTCTCCGAGCCATTGATAGCGAGGATTGGTTTGCATCTCGGCCAAAGCGCGTTGCTCCATTGCCGAGCCGAGTGCTGCACCCAGATGCACCACCTTGATCCGGGATGACTCAGGCACATCACGTACGGCCATCGCCGCGCGAAACGGATCTTTTTCTCGACGCAAATGTCCGAGGACACAGATCTCGAATACCTTCTTTAATGGATCCCGTCGTTGTACCGCCGTTGCCGATTGATAGATCACGTGCGCCTTGTTGCGCTGCTCGTTTGGTATTAGCTGCAGCCCACCGGGTTGTAGAACGACCAACCAGGTTGCCCGCTCTAGCGAACGTTGTGCCGTTGCCGACCGCCGCAAGTCGCGATACAGGTCGGTTCCAGTTAGCGCCAAGATGCATGGCTTCTCCGGATGGCGGTCACAAAACCGCCGCACAGCCGCTGCGCTGCGGCGCGCATGCAGAGCGATCAGCAAGTCGCAGGGTTGGTCCTCGTAGTGCTGAGTGACGCGAACGGAGTATCCAAGGTTTCGCTGCAGTCGCGCCCAGCGGACGGCTGTCAGCCGGTTGCCTTTGCGCGAACCGGGCGGGGCCGGCGTAACGATCAGTATTCGCACCATGCAGTACCGCGTGCTTTGACTAGAAAGGCAAGGAACAAGACAAGACTCGTCGTTACTGGTGCTTTAGAGCAGCCGGTTATTATTCCGAAACTCGACCAGCCTTTGCTCCTGCTCGCTGAGTCCCACTAGCGAAATCGTGTGGTGGCACGAGAAGCAGGCGATCACAAACAGGCCCACCACCACCAATCAGACAGCCGGTCGCTTGATCCGGTTCCACATCTGGCGCGTCATTGGCAGCCCGAAATGGCTAAGTCATGTGGCGATCAACGAAGGCAAATGCCTTTTCGTAGGCGGCCGAGATGTCTTGCGGGTCACCGCCCCCCAAGCCGTGTTCTCCATTCGGAATCGTGACCAACTCATGCTCTACACCTTGCTGCTTGAACTGCTCGGCCATCATCACCGATTGCTCGTAGGGCACATCCGTGTCCTCGGTGCCATGGATCATCATCGTAGGTGGATAGTCCGACGTGACGTTCTTTACGGGCATAAAGGGCGTAAATTTTTCAGGCTCGCTGTGTGGATCCCAGGTCGAAACCTCCTGCGGCCAAATCCCCTGCTGCCGACAGTACTGATAGAAGCTACCTCCATTACCCCGGCGGAGACGCGAGTCCGAGATGGGCGGCCCGTCGACCTGTCGGTAAGCTTCCTCGCGTGACAATTTGACTCGGTGGTGTCGCGGATGGGGGCTTGGTTTGCTGTACCAGTCGCCAATTAGATCGCCGTAGCCCCAAAAGGAAACCAGCACGTCCGGACGGGGTACGACGCGAAAGCCACTGGTTAGTGTGAGGTAGCCCCCAGCGGACCCGCCCATCACGGCGATCTTCGTTACATCCAGTTTGGCTGCCGCGGGAGCTTCACTCCGAATCCAACCAAACGCATCTTCGACGTCTCGAATGATTTCCGGCAGTTTGGTTTCTGGTGCCAAGCGATAGTCGATGGAAACAATTGCGTAGCCGGCGTCCAGCATCCGGTCCCGAACGCGCCCACTGACTCCCGCCCGGTGCCCATTGATCAGGGCGCCCCCATGGATCCATACGATGACCGGACAAGTCGAGTCGTTGTCCAGTCGAAGGATATCGGCTTTGATCTCGAGTTCGCCAACACGTTTGAACGTATGCGTCGTCACGGTTACTCCGGATTTTGGTGCTGCAATCACGGATCGTTCCCAGAACAACGCCGCCCCGGCGGTGCAGGTGGCGAGAAAACGGCGACGGCTATGCATGGCTCGCTCCTTCTTGTGCTACTAACAAAATTTCGCGCACGCCGCGCGCATTTCTCGGCGAAA
>Ga0310121_10004200_pt1 | contig 12820 bp, 12 predicted proteins | sample CB27_Tmax_986_MG_FD_203504 | JGI IMG/M metagenome (GOLD analysis project Ga0310121, IMG submission 203504) | Marine microbial communities from Western Arctic Ocean, Canada - CB27_Tmax_986 | ecosystem: Environmental > Aquatic > Marine > Oceanic | place: Canada: Western Arctic Ocean | collected... | reverse complement strand
CGATTTTGCCGATTTGACGAGTGATAGCGAGCTCTAGCCTAAAAGAATACGGCAAGCGAGTCATCGAACCACTCAGGTCGTGACGAAAGTGTGAGTAAAGCCCACGACGATGGCCCCTGGGGCTTGGCTCTCGTCGATATCCCGCTTCATTCGTCTAGAATCTCGGACCGTGCCGTGGCCTCTGGAAGCCCATCAACAACGCCAATCGCTTCGCCGTCACACGACGGCGGGACTACTCCGAACGGCTCAACGTTGCCGGAAGACGAAAAGACACCATCAAGGCAGCAGGGCTTCCGATGCGGGGCGGTCCAATCGCGTTTCTCCAGAGTCTCGGCTGTCGTAGCGCTGGTCGTCTATGTTTCGCTGAGGGTTGTTGCGCACCTCGGTCAAAGCAGCGTGGCCGAATCGACAAGACAGAATCCCTTTTACGTCGCTACGGAGCACGCGGTTGCCGAGTCGACGGACGCGTCCGCGGAGCCAGAGTCCGACGACACTTTCCAAGAAACATTTGGGACTCCGGCGAACGTTCCCGCCCGCATACCGCGCGTTGCCGATGGTAGCGAAAGCAGCCACGTCGTGAATTCGACATTATTGCCGCTGGCCGAAAACGTGACCACGGGGCAGCCATCGGCTGGGCATCCGACTCCGAGAGAAGACGCCGCGGAGCCTTCGCACCGCGCGGAAAGGAGAGCGGTGGGACCGACGGTCCTTCCTTCTGGAGAAAGTCTATCGTTGAGTCCGCCTCGAGGTGGGGTTCCATTCCAGTCAGAGGCCAGTACACAGTTCCCCAAAGCGCTTACGGCGGCCAGCCATCCTCAGGTAAGTGAGCCGTGGCATCGCGAAGGCCCTTGCGAAGATGGGTTAGAGAAAAAGAGTCCGCTAAAGCGGATCGTGGCGACTGACGAAATGTTACTCGACTTGCAAGAATCCGGAGATGACCTCGACCTGAAGGAGATTCATCCATGCGACGAGGTGCCGCCGCCGCGGCCCACTGATGAAGGCACTCAGCTCACATCCGCTGGCGAGGCCAACGGTTGCGAGTCGCGAATTATGAACGCATCGCTCCAGTTTGGGCCGCCCTTGCGTCGTCTGCCGGGGGTACCCGGATCGGCGCCAGACGCACCAGTAGTGAAGGGCGTGACGAACGGCTCTTGGGAGCGCCAGCTGCCCAAGGTCGAATTGCGTCCGCTGCCCAGCGACGAGATTGGTGCGCCCGGCGAGGACTGGAGCTGGATCTGGGAGTAGGGCGTGCTTTGAAGCTCACGGGGACTGAGCGCCTGGCGGTGTCGCCACTTGCAAACACGAAGCACACCATCTGCTCTAAATAGTCCATATTCCGGCCTTTTCATCAGCCCCCTCCCATTCCCCGCCTGGTTCAGGCGACGCAGGTCAGTTCAGGGCAGACGCTGGTGGCGTGATCGATCATGTTCACGAGCCGATAATTGGCACCGAGATAATCGAGAACTTGCCCAGCGAATCTGATTTTTTTGGCTGATGGAAAACCCATTGCTGGGAAAAAACCAAGATCAGGGTCGTCATCCGCTCCCAGGAAATCAAGAGGATGAAGCAGCATGGAGGGTTCCACGCCACAGGCGCGGCACAAGCCAACCGCTACTCGCAGGTAGCTAAACGCCAGCACGGATGAAAACTGCCGAAGGTAGAGCAAATAGCTCAAATGGATTGGGATTTTGAATACCGGCATCGTGGTAACCTGGATTTCCAATAAACGGCCTGAAGGTGTGGTCCTTACGTAAGGCCTCAGCGACTGGAATCCCTCGCTCATCTTGCCAAACAGCAGCTCACGATCCCGTTTTTCTTCAACGGTCATGCGGGCCGTCATGAAGAAATAGGCACGTGCCAGTGGCCCCAAGAAGGTGGGAAACGTGGACGCGTCATACAGATATCCGCGTTGGACAAGCACGTCCAACACCTCGGGCGAGCAACTAAATCCCGGTCCTCGAAATCCGACAGGACGCTGTCCAGTGACGGATTCAATGGCTTCTTCGGCCCTAGCCACCTCGGTCTCGATCTCCGCACGCGTATACCGATGCAACCATGGCTCATGGTGAAAGGAGTGGTTTCCTATTTCGTGGCCGGCGGCGGATATCGCCGCCAAGGCAGCATTGTTTTTGGGCAAGGCCGCATCTTGGCCTACAACGAACACGGTTATATTCAAGCCGCGCTCCGCGAAGACATTGAGAATTCTCGGCACCAAGAGATCAAGGTAGGAGGGAAATTCTTCCCAACCCGGATCGCCATGGGTCTTCAGGTAGGACCATTTATTGTCCAGGTCCAACGAGACACTTGCCAATGATTTCGACATGTCAGCCTGACTACTCGGTTGATGAGTCACATTCTTCGACATGCGCCTTCAAGATCTCGAAGCGTCGGCCACACGCTTGGCAGGGGACCTTATGTTTCGCATCTGGGTCCAACTCAGAGAAGATCGCAAGTCTCTGTCCACAGCGACAGACACAACCGATGGTCCGTGACGGATGACCAAGCGAGAGGTGAAAATCTGGTACGGATTTCGTCACTACCGAAGCCATCCCGATCATGACAAATCGGCCGATACATAAGTCGTTTCCGATGATGCAGCCGGCACCTATGGTTGCCCCTTCGCGAACCAACGTCCGTGCGGTATGGGAATCAGGATCGGACGGAAGTAAAGCTCGCAAATCGGGCGTGGCCGCGCGCGGAAATCGGTCATTAGTGAATATTGTACCCGCACTCACCATCACCCCGTCTTCAATCGTCACACCGTGACAGATATAGACAGATGAATTGATTTTCACGCGATGTCCGATGGTGACTCCGTACGCAATCAACGTCTTTCCACCCACGATGCACTGGTCGCCCAATCTTGTGCCATGCCGAATGTGTACATTGTCCCAAACCGTTGTGCCGTCGCCAAGGTTGACACCGTCCTCAATGATCGCCGTTGGATGGACACGAACTGGCACGCTTGACTTCCACGTAAGACCTAACGATGGGGATACGCATGAACGGGCAGGCCGTCACTGATTGGAACCCAAGCATCTCGGCGCAATGCTTCGTAGGCGACTTCGATGACCCGAACCGACGCCAATGCGTCGGCGGCGGTAATGATCAGTTTCTGATCACCACGTATCGCGCCAGAAAAATTGTCAATTTGGCCCCGAAACGCTTGAAGCTTGTCGTAGCCTTGCCCGAACACGGTCCATTCCCGATCTTCACGACGACGGTAGACTGATTCCTGCCAACCTATATGCGCGGTGCCATTGGTACCATAGAGGCTGATGTAGTATGGCTGTTGTTTGTTGATGCTCCACGACAAATCAATGGTTGCCATCACGTCCGTCTGAGTGCGCACGAACATCCTGACCGTGTCCTCGACCGGCAGGTCCTGAATCCGCTTGCCTTCGACGGCCTGCAACTCTCTCAAAGGTCCCAGGAAATACCGAATGATGTCGACCGAGTGCGTGCCGTTGTCGATCAATACGCCGCCACCACTCACGCGGGGATCCGAATTCCAACGAGACGACATGTCCACGTGAGCCGTGAACGTGTTCTCAAATAGCACGATTTCACCTAAAACACCTGACGTCACCAGCGACTTTGCGGCCGTCACAGCGCTAACGTGGCGGAATTTAGATGCCATCGTGAACAAGACCTCTTGCTCAACGGCGGCGCGGACGATTCTGTCAGCCGGTTCATACTCGATGGCCAGTGGCTTTTCGCAGAGCACATGAATCCCCCGCCGGATGGCGCGAAGACAGAGGTCGGTGTGGGTCACGGGGGGGGCACACCAATACGGCATCGAGCATCGACTTCTCGAACATTTCATCGGCTGATTCGAATGACGCACAACCGATTGTGTCAGCAATCGCTTGAGCCGCTTCGGCACGAACGTCGGCCACGGAAACCAGCTCAGCCTGATCGGTTTTAGTGAATGCCTGAGAGTAGGCCTGACCGATCGCGCCGGCCCCAATCATTCCAAACTTGACACTCCGCTTTTGAATCATCTCTTGCTCCGATACCTGATTGCTTAAACGACATTCTCTTCGCGCAGTTCCCGAACGCCGGCGACAACGGCCATCGGCTCTTGCCGAAAGTCTGTTGATCTTGAATTACCTGACAGCGAAATGCGGGCTTTTGAATATAGCGAGGTGCGGAAAAAATGCCGCGGTTTTTCAGTGCCGCCCCCAACGCGTCCGTTCCGCCCGGTACCACTTGCGGGTCGACGCGCAACACGTATTTCCAATAGGAGTGCTGGTCACCCGGCTCCACGAGCGGGACTTCAATGCCCTCAACGCCCATTAAATACTCATCAAGCTGCCGTGCCCTTTGCCTGCGAGATTCCACCGACTGGCGAAGCTTCCCTAATTGGGCCAAAGCGACGGCGCCAGTGATTTCGTTCATGCGGTAGTTGAGCGCCAGGAAATAGTGGTCGGGGTTTTCGTCGCCGTATCCCCAGGACTTGTTAATAAACAAAAACATTCGTCGAGCGTAGTCGTCGCGATTCGTGACAACCAATCCACCTTCTCCGGTGGTGATGTGCTTTCCCTGTTGTAGGCTGAAACAACCGATGTCACCAAGAACACCGACAATTTCCCCTTGACATTCAGCTAGAAAAGATTGGGCACAGTCCTCGATCACGGGCAGGTTGAAGCTGCGAGCGAGCTCCATGATCGGTTTCATGCGACATGGATTCCCGAATAGGTGGGTCACCATGATAGCCCGGGTCCGTTCCGTGATACGCTCCCGGATCGTCTCCGCGGTGAGGTTGCTGGTACTTGGATCGACATCGGCAAACACCGGAATCGCGCCTTGATACAGAATGGGTGTCAGCGCGCCCATGTCGGTGATCGACGTTGTCACGATTTCGTCGCCGGGCTCGGGATTTACCGCCGCCACGGCCGTATGGAGCGCGGCGGTCCCGGAAGTGCAGGCAAACGCGGCTTTGGTACCGAGCATCCCGGCGAACTCATTTTCTAACTCCTTGACGTAGAAACCCTTGGTGCTGGTCAAAATGCCACTTTCCAACACAGCGGCCAGGTTTTTGAGCTCTTCGCCGCCGAATTTTCGCCCCGAAGCGTCCTGATCGGAAGGGAGACTCACTTTTTCGATCGCGTTACCTTTACTCATCACCGTGCCTTAATGGATCTTCTCGACCAAACAACTATGTGGAAATCCGCCGCGGAATTCGGTTTCGATCGTCATGCGAATTTCTTCGCGGAACCGACTTATGTAGCGAGACTTCTAACGGCATCCAGACTCGATCGCCTTGACCCGATATGGATATCGGCGGCCGCGGCGATGTTCCGCCGAACGATACTGGACTAGCTCGCTGACAATATCATCTTGGCCAACCGTCGTCCGATGCGGTCCAATGTTACCTGCCGAAGTAGATTGAGATGACCTAGGGCCACTTGCGCGGTACGCATCTTCGATTGACCGTAACGACGCGTGTCCAAATTCGATGGACATTCCCGGATTTGATAGCCGCGCCGGTTCAGCTGCCAAATCACCTCGGAAATTCCTACAAAACCCTCTCGGCGAATCGGAAGCTTCAACAAAATGGAACGTCGATAGACTCGAAAACAACTCGTGTACGTGTGTAACTCTCGGCTCACCGCCGCGCGATACAGACTTGATGCTAACCTGGAGAGTGCCAGTCTCCACAATGGAACGTTGAGAACGTTTCCGTCAGGGCGGTAGGGGGATCCCGTCACCATGGCGACGTCCGCTCCATTGAGCATGGGAATCAATGTTTCGAGTTGACACGCATCATACGTGCCATCGCAGTCCATCGAGCAAATGATCTCCGAGTCGGCGGCCCGCGCGCCGGTCATGATGGCGGCCGCAATGCCACGATTGACATCGTGGCCCACCAACTTGTAGTGGAAGTGTCCGCCAAAGATATCACTCACCCTCTCGGCCGTGTCGTCGGTGCTTCCGTCATCGACCAGGATAAACTCCAGCTGAAACGTGGCGAGTTTCTCCTACATTTTAGCCAGCGTCACACTCAGCGGGACCAGCGAATCCCGTTCGTTGAACATTGGAATAATGACCGACACCTTGTCATTCGGCGGCTGGTTGTCAGTTGTGTTATTCATCGAAATTGGAATTTAACTTGGCGATACGATACGGCAATGACCACACTCTCCCACCGAAATCTCGCCTGGATTTCGCACGTTAGCGAAGAAAGGCCAGCCGTTTGGCGTTTTTTTTTGTCGTGGCTGTTGACGCGTGCGTAACAATTCTCCTGGCGGACCGACCCATGGCCGAACACAAAGATTGTCACGACAAACCTGAATCGATCGAAAATGCGAAGGAATCGTCACTCGACCGGTAGCAAGGTTTCCCCTTCTTTCCCATGCTATCAGAACGAACTCCGTTGACAACAACTTGAATCTGTTTTCTTCGCCTCAAAACGTCGATCCAGGGCCGGTCAAATCCGGATGATCGGAAGATTCGGAGGTCCGTGCCAGCGATCAAACCGAAAAACTCGCATAAATCGATCGCTGAGGACCGCTGAGGACATGTCGGGCTTTCATGTTCGGAGTGGCCTTGATCGACTCATGTTGCTTCTCGTATCCTGACCATTGGAGGATTGGAAGTCCGTCAGGCATCCGGCTAACATGGCCGATGATGAGAGCGAACCAAGGAATGGCTCAGTACGTAGTATCATTGAACTGGCCCTCACAATCGGCCTGTCGCGCCGTCCCACCCGAACTGCCCCCCAACTTACCGGTTACTGCCACGGCTTTTCCTGAAACAGGAGAAAAAGCAACGTGGCTTAACCCGTCGGCGTGTTAGTGTTTCAAAGTCCTGGCAAGGATATGCCAGTCGAAGGAGAAACCAATGAATTCTCGATCTCACCAACAAGACGTGGACACGTGGCCTCGTGACGAATCGCCAGAGGATTTCCAAACGGTTGAGCGAATCAACCGTCGTCAAAAAGCCAACATGCCGGTTGCTTCGGGGCGGTCGGCGGACCGATCCTCAAAGAAGACAACTGGTTCTCGCAAGGCGAAAAAGATCGTCTCTCAAAAATCGGGAGGGATGCATCGTCGACGACAAAAGCGAATTCAATAGGTGGCTTCCCGCCCCGCCAATTCGAGAGCGTCGCGCGCGCGGTAAGTTGATTGGATGGACCGTTAGGGCCTGTCCGACCTCGCGCACGAGGCCTCTAGTCGGCCACGTAGGCAGTCGGTCACGCGTGTTCTGTTACAGATCTTCTGCCATGTGCTGTTAGGGCGGGTCAAAAACTGTCGCTGGACCGCTAGAATATCCGCATGGACAAACCAGACCAGCGGCCGATTGAGCCAACCGTTGACTACCTGCATCGCCCCCAGCTCTCCGATGGGACGATGATCATGGCCTTCAGTGGTTGGATGGATGGAGGGGACGTATCGACGGGCACCGTCCAACGATTAATAAGGCTCCTGGAGCCGACTCCGTTCGCCGAGATTAACCCGGAACCTTTCTACATCTACAATTTTCCCGGCTCAATGGAGCTCACGGCCATCTTCCGTCCTCACATTCGTATTGAGGAGGGCTTGATCACGGCGGTTGACATGCCGTCCAACACGTTTTACGTCCACGACGAATCGAGTGTGGTGCTCTTTGTGGGCAAAGAACCCAACTTGAAGTGGAGGGCATTTGGCGAAGCTATTTTCGATGTCGCCCGCGCGACAGGCATTCGCCGTTTGCTTTTTGTGGGATCGTTCGGGGGACCGGTGCCGCACACCCGATTGCCTCGTCTCTACTACACATGTTCAGACTCAAATCTTCGCAAGGGCATGGAGGACTACGGTCTTCGAGCGACCGACTATGAAGGTCCTGGATCATTCATTAGTTACTTGATGTCTCGCGCGAAGGAAGCTGGGTTGGAAATGACATCCGTCATAGCCGAAATTCCCGGCTACCTCCAGGGCGAGAACCCCATGTGCATCGAGGCGGTGACACGGCAGCTGGCCAAGATTCTTCAGTTGCCGTTAGATCTGGAATCGTTGCGTCCGGCCAGCACGGCGTGGGAACTGCAGGTCACGACTGCCATCGAGGAAGATGAAGAGTTGGCGGAAAAAGTCCGCGAACTGGAGAACGAATTTGACAATGAGTTAATCCAATCCGATTCCGATGGCGGAGACGGATAGAATCGCTTCTCGATGTCGAATCGGAATGATCCCAATGCGAGCGGAGATTCCGTGGCATTTTCAGCCAGCCAACTCTTAGGCAAACCGGCTCTCGAAACAGCGGACATGAAGATCTGGCATGTCCGGGTAGCTTGCATTATCTGGCAGATCGGTCCCTGAGCGCTCGGTATGCTGTCCAACTTTTTTCGTCTGGAAGAGCACCAAACCACGGCAAGTAAAGAGGTCTTGGCCGGTTTGACCACGTTTCTGACGATGGCCTACATCCTGTTTGTTCAACCAGCGGTCCTGTCGCGGGATTTTGCTGGCAATCCAACCGGGCTAGATGCCGGCGCGGTGCTGTTGGCGACCTGCGTTTCCGCGGCGGCAGCCACACTCATCATGGGGCTATACGCCCGCTATCCGATCGCCTTGGCACCCGGTATGGGCCAGAACTTTTTTTTTGTCACGGTCGTGATGTCGCTGACCTCTACGTATGGCGAGAGTGCCTGGAAAGTCGCTTTGGGTATTGTTTTGGTCGCGGGGCTCCTCTTTCTGGCCCTCTCGCTGTTAGGCGTCCGTGAGGCCATTCTGAATGCGCTGAGTCCCAGTCTGCGCAACAGTATCGCGGTCGGCATTGGCATGTTCATCGCGTTCATAGGTTTGCAGAAAGCGACCCTGATCACCGGATCGCCAGGTACACTGGTTCAGCTCAATCCCGATCTCTGGACGGCGGACGTCGCCGTGTTCGCCGCTGGGTTCATCGCCACCGCCGCGCTGCAAGCTCGAGGTTTCGCCGTGGCGGTCCTCGTGGGAATCGGGGCCAGTGCGCTAGTCGCGGCCACAATGGGCAAGATCGAGCTGCCGACGGCCTGGGTCGGTTTTCCAGAAATATCTCAATCGGCCGTCTTGGTCGCGGACGTTCGCCAGGCGCTTTCCGCGGTCTGCTTACCCTACGTGTTCGTGTTTCTGTTCATGGACCTGTTTGACACCATGGGGACCTTGGTGGGTGTGGCCGAGCAAGCCGGTTTTGTTAAGGACGACCAACTTCCCAGGGCCAAACAGGCGTTGACCGCGGATGCGGCCGGAACGGTGTTGGGAGCCTGTTTGGGAACCAGCACCGTGACGAGCTACATCGAAAGCGCGGCCGGCGTCCAACAGGGGGGGCGGACGGGATTGGTCAGTGTTACGGTGGCTGGTCTGTTCCTATTGGCCTTGGCGTTTAGCCCGATCTTGGCCCTCGTTGGGGAATATCCACCCGTCACCGCCGCCGCGCTGCTGACCGTCGGCGCCACCATGTGTCGAAATGTCACGAAGATCCGCTGGGATGACCCAAGCGAGGCGTTTCCCAGTTTTCTGGTGATTGTGGGCATTCCGCTGAGCTTTTCGATTGCCGATGGTTTGTCACTAGGGGTCATAAGCTACGTGTTCATCAAACTGCTGTCTGGAAAATGGCGCGAAATTGGCTGGGTCATGTGCCTGCTTGCGGTGGTGCTCATCATCTATTTTTCCACGGTACGAACACAGCTCATAGGCAACTAGCGATCCGTCGGAACAGGCCGGTTGAGACCCGGCAAGCCTTCCGCACTCGTCAAGCCGACTGGTCGACGCTCCCTTGGCAGGTTGGGTGATTGGGTCGGGGCATGTTATATTCTCAAATATCGGTCTTGTCATCGATCTGAGAGGCTTGTAACGATGCGATTTCAATTGGAGTACGGCAAAACGGGTCTGGAAGTAGAACTTCCCGATGAGCGAGTTGTGCGATGTTTGGCCTATAAAGATGCCCCTCCACTGGCTGCGCCCGCGGACGAACTTCGTGGACTACTAGCTTCGCCCATTGGCACACTTCCACTGGCCGATCTGGCGGCTGGAAAATCCACGGCCTGCATCCTCATCTGCGACGTGACCCGCCCGGTGCCTAACGAGATGATATTGGACCCGGTGTTGGCTACCTTGGAAGGCACGGGCATCGCGCGCGAGAACATACTCATTCTTATTGCAACTGGCATGCATCGTCCGAATGAGGGTGAAGAGCTTGTTGAGTTAGTCGGTCCTCGCATTGCGGAGACGTATCGAATTGAGAACCACGTGGGTCCAGACCGCGAATCGCATACTTATTTGGGCGAGAGCCCGCGTGGATGCCCTATTTGGATCGATTCACGTTACTTAGATGCGGATCTTAAGATCACGACGGGGCTCATCGAGCCCCACTTGATGGCCGGTTTTTCAGGCGGCCGCAAGGTGATTTGTCCTGGGATCGCGGGGTTGGACACACTCAGGGTTTGGCATGGCCCTGACTTCCTCGAGCATCCGCGAGCCGACGTGGGTTGCCTTGACGGCAACCCCGTGCACGAAGAGAACACTTGGATCGCCCAGAAAGCTGGTTGTGACTTTATCGTTAACGTGGTGATCGACACGCAGCGGCGGCCACTCAAGTGGGTGGCAGGTGACATGATCGAGGCTTTCGAAGAGGGAGTGAAGTTCGTTCGCGATGTCGTCACGGATACCGTGGATGAGCCGGTCGACGTGGTTGTGACGAGTAGCGCTGGCTATCCGTTGGATACCACGTTTTACCAGGCGGTCAAAGGGCTGACCGGCGCGCTGCCGATCGTAAAAAAGGGCGGGACAATCGTGATCGCTGCCAGCATGTCCGAAGGTATCGGTAGCGATGAATTCCAGAGCCTGTTCCAAGACAATTCGACGATCGAGCTGTTCATGGAGCGCATTCTCGGCAAAGACTACTTCGTGATGGACCAATGGCAGCTGGAAGAACTGGCTAAGGTCCTGCGGAAAGCGCGAGTGAAAGTTGTCACCGATGGATTGCCACCGGAGACAGTCGAGAGTCTATTTGTCGAGAGCGCCCCGACCGTGGAGAAAGCGGTGGCGGATAGCCTTGCGAAGTATGGCCAGGACTGTTCGATCGCAGTTATTCCCAAGGGTCCGTATGTGTTGGCCCAAGTGAATTAGAGACTCCATCGATTCACGAATCGATTTCAACACAAGAAGAGGGCTATTGGCTTCGTGCCAATAGCCCTCTAATCGGAATGCTGACAGTTCGTGTACCAGTGGCTTAGAATGTCATGATCGATTGGGCGCCCCAGGTGAACTGGGACTGTCGCACGTTGCCGTCGAAAGGAGCGAAGCCGGCATCGTGGTCGACCCAGTCGTAGCGCATCTCCGGCTTGATCAACATGCCGCCAATGTTCATGTTTAGCCCCATGGTGACCGCGTGATAATGACCACCTGGCGTGCCCATCGCCGTGTTCAAAGGCAGGCCGATTCCTTCTCCCACGTAGAACCATTCATATCGCATCCCAGCGGCAATGGCGTCGGTCAGATACAGGAACAGGTATTGATTCAGGCCGTACTGTTTGAAAGCGGATTGCCCACCCACCGCGGCGGTGGTTTGCCGCGATTGAAAGTCCGTCTGCACGACGTATTCGACGGCGTCGACGGGTTTCCAGTCAAGCACGAAACTGCTGAGGAATACGTCACTGGTGGCCGCATCCACATCGCCTGGATCACCGAAGGACGTGCCCCAGTTCAACGTCATCTTGTCCGTGATCTCAAGTCCAAGTCCACCCAGGAAAGTGGAGCCTTCTTGACGGTTTTCGAATCCACTGTCCCATCCCCGTGTCCAACCGTAGTAGGCTTTTATATGGCTACCCAACGGTGTCTGAGCCAGAATGCCTGTGTGCGTGCGCGGCTCGTTATACACCATCGTATAGGCGTGGGAGTAAAAGAAGTTCTGTGGAGCCTGCACGACCTCGTAGCCAATGATCGTGTAGAAATGGCCCATCTTGACGACTGTATCTCCCAGGGCCACCTCCGAATAAAGCTGTGGCATCGCGAATCCGTAGTCGCCACTATTGTCGGTTATCCAACTCGCGTCCCAGCTGCCGTCACCAAAGGCCTGCGTATCGGGGGCGTCGGAACCAAACATGAAGTCAACGCGAAATCCGAAATCGATTCCGTTACCAGTCTGAGCCTCTTTCCCGAGGTACATCCACGCCTGGTGAAGCTGGAATTCATCCCCAATGTTATTGAATCCCAACGGCGTGTTGGCGGCTGGACCGCTCAGTCCGTGGGAATTGTCGTAAAACCCGCCGGCCATCCAGCCGCCGAAGTCCACTCCGTCTCCAATGTTCGCTTCCGCGAAACGTGTACCCACCGTTCCGGTGACGAAAATCACCGATAGCGCGATGCATCTGACAGTCCAACTCATCGTTTACACTCCGTTTTAGTCAATTTGCGTTCCGTGCGACCGTCTAAACCCGGTGGTTTGGACTGGTAGTCAACAATCCGTATGGTATGAACCTGGAATCGCGGTTTCCTGCCTCGGATCGTCTGTAGGCAAACTCGCGTTCAACATCGTTCTTATTCGACCATCGAATAACCACACTGCGACGGTCCGCACGAAATGAACGGAACCGATAGATCTTCCAATTTTCCGTTCGCTTCGCAATCAATATGGGGATCATTCGGGTAACAACGATTTTGCGATCGCATGGATTGTGTGGAATGGCGGCCCCGCATCCCGTTCGAAAATAAGGGTCTTCGCCAGAATTCGTGGGTAAATAGCGGCGCAAGCCATAACCGGATGGCAGCGTGAGCCCCTCAGGAATCTGAACAACAAAGCCTGCTGGAGTTAAACAGTGACAACGTTTTCTGGCAGGTCGCCGGCTTCGTCGTCCTTTCATCCG
>Ga0310121_10004198_pt1 | contig 12825 bp, 19 predicted proteins | sample CB27_Tmax_986_MG_FD_203504 | JGI IMG/M metagenome (GOLD analysis project Ga0310121, IMG submission 203504) | Marine microbial communities from Western Arctic Ocean, Canada - CB27_Tmax_986 | ecosystem: Environmental > Aquatic > Marine > Oceanic | place: Canada: Western Arctic Ocean | collected... | reverse complement strand
CTGCTTCTGAAGGTGCGCGAGCAGGAGCGAATCACTTGGTCGGGCCAGCATCGGCCGTCTATCGACGATCGTGCCGTATATCCCCGCCCGCTCCTGGATCCGATTCCGGTCTGGATCGCCGTCGGGGGGACGCCCCAGTCGGTCGTGCGGGCCGCCACGCTGGGCCTTCCCATGGCGCTGGCCATCATCGGGGGCGCGCCTGCGCGCTTCAGGCACGTGGTGGATCTTTACCGCGCGACTGCAGCAAGGGCCGGACACGATCCGGTGGCGCTCCCCATAAGTATCAACTCCCACGGCTTCCTTGCCGACGACCCAGGGGACGCGGCGGAGATCGCGTTCCCGCCGTTCGCCGAGACGATGACTCGCATTGGGCGAGAGCGGGGCTGGCCGCCCACCAGCCGCGGTCAGTTCGACGCTGAAGCCACCCTTCGCGGAGCACTCTTCGTGGGGAGTCCCCAGGAGGTCATCGAAAAGATTCTCTACCAGCACGAGATTTTCCGACACGAGCGTTTTCTGATTCAGTTGACCGTGGGACCGATGCCGCACGCGGACGTGATGCGGGCCATCGAACTCTTGGGGACCGAAGTCGCGCCCGTGGTCAGGCGGGAGGTCGGAGTTACGGAGTCGCAAGAGGGAGCGGCGGAGTCGCAGAGCGAAAAGGTAAAGTCCTAGTTCGAGGACCGCCCGTTGGCTTGAAAAATTGGGACCCGTCATTCCCCTTGTGCGGTCGTGTCGACTAGGTTCTTCTTCACGGGACACGCTGAACCGAGGTGCCTATATGGACATCAGCGTTGGAGACCGAGCAACCCGTAGCCTGACGCTCACTGCCGAACACGTCGAGCAGTTCGCACAGCTCAGCGGCGATCGCAATCCGCTTCATTTTGGCGAGGACTTTGCGGCCGCCACACCATTTGGCTGGCTCCGTTGTCCAGGGCGGACTCACCACCGGTCTCCTGCACGCGCTGGTGGCCATGGACCTGCCCGGACCGGGAACGGTCTTCATGAACCAGGAATAGAAGTTCACGGCGCCGGTCTTTCTCGATGACACGATCACGGCAGAGGCCGAGGTCTTGAGCACACACACCACGAAACCCGTCACGCAATTGGGGATCACCGTCAGGCGCCAGGACGGGGAGACCGTTCTGGCGGGAGAGGCGTGGTGCTACACCTTCCCGGGGCCCCAGTGAACCTGGCCCGTTTGGGGGCCCGCTCGGGTTGCCCGATCTCGCTGGCGCTCCTGGCAGCTCTTGTTGCGCCGCTCTCCGCGCATGCTCAGAGCCCTCGCAAAATTATCGACCAAGTGGACCGGCTCATGAGGGGAGAGGCGAGCATCGCCCGGTTCACGATGGACATCCGGACGGAGAATTGGGACCGTTCCCTGATGCTACGCGCCTGGTCGCTCGGCACCGAGCACGCCCTCATCCGGGTCGAGACGCCGCAGAAAGAGGCCGGCACGGCCACCCTCAGGGCCAACCAGGAGGTCTGGAACTATCTCCCCCGCGTGGACCGCACCATCAAGGTGCCCTCTTCGATGATGATGGGTTCGTGGATGGGATCGCACTTCACCAATGACGATCTCGTGAAGGAGAGCCGGCTGGTCGAGGACTACGAGATCGAGATCGCGTTCGAGGGGGAACGGGACGGCGCGGACGTTTGGGAGTTCGTTCTCGTACCGTTGCCGGAAGCTCCGGTCGTCTGGGGGAAGATCCGTTATGAGGTGAGGAAGGCAGACCTCATGCCGACGTGGGCGCGATACTACGATGAGTCGGACGAGCTCATTCGGACGATGACCTTCAGCGAGGTTCGTCTGATGGGCTCGCGGCTGGTCCCCACGGTCGTGACGTTGGAGTCTGCCGACAAGCCGGGGGAGACGACCGTGGTGCGGTACCACGAGCTCGACTTCGACGTCGATCTCGACGAGGACTACTTCTCGCTCCGGAACCTGCGCCGCGAGAGGTAGATGAATCTGGGTCGTGAGAGATAGGTAATGGACGATCGGTGGATCTGGTGGAGCCTAGCATGGCGTAACCTTTGGCGGAACCGCAGACGCACATTCATCACGGCCTCCGCGCTCGCCTTCGGTTACCTGGCGTCCGTGACCATGATCGGGCTCTGGAGCGGCATGCTGACGGAGATGATCGAGACTGGCACCAATCTGGTCACGGGCCAGTTGCAGATTCATGCTCCCGACTACTATCCCGAACGGAGCATGTACACGACTCTGGGCGGTCGAGACGGAATCGACGTAGATGAGCTTGTCCGCATCGCTCGCGAAACTCCCGGTATCGTGGCTGCCTCGCCTCGCGTCTACGGAGGAGGGCTCGTAAGCTCGGGAAGCGAGACCGTTGCGGGCATGTTCGTGGGCGTAGATCCCGATCGCGAGGTGGAAGTAACGCGGCTACTCGAAACGCCGGCGGAGGGTCGCGCTCCGCGGGCGGGTGAAAGAGAGATCCTCATCGGGAGGGACATGGCCGACCTCCTCGACGTGGAGCTCGGCGCGGAAGTCGTCTTGGTGGCCCCCGCCAGCGACGGCTCGCTCGGAAACGATCTATACCGAGTGAGCGGCATATTCGCCACCGGGATGGCGGGCCTCGACAGATCATTCGGCATCCTTCCCATCCGGTCCCTTCAGGAACTCATGGCCATGCCGGAGGACCGGATTCACGAGGTCGCTGCCGCTGTCGAGGACCCATTCGCCGCTCCGGCTCTAGGAGATTCTTTGGCGGCGGCACTCAGTGCTCGTGGACTCGGCTATCCAGTGCTGCCGCGGCCGTGGACCGTTTTTCGCGCGGAACTAGCGGAGTACGCCAGCCTCGCCGGTGCGGTCAACGGAATCGTCGTCGGCATCGTCTTCGTCATGGCGGTGTTCGGCGTTGCAAACACCATGCTGCTCGGGACGTTCGAGCGCCGCCGCGAGTTCGCCGTCATACGAGCCCTGGGTACTCGGCCGGGTAGCGTGGCGCTCACGGTCGTGTACGAAGGGCTGATTCTGGGGATCTTGGCGCTTGCTGCGGGGGCGCTAATCTCTTGGCCAGTGTTGTATTGGCTCCACAATTACCCGCCCGATCTCTCCAACATGTTTGGTGACTTCACCATGTCCGGGACCGTCGTGCGTCCGGTCCTTCGTGCCGAGTACAGCCTGGATGGGCCGATCGTGAGCGGGATTGCCCTGCTCATCACATCGATTCTGTCGGCCCTTTACCCGGCGTACCGGGCAGTGAAAATTCTGCCGGCCGACGCGCTCGCCGACATATGATGCGCACCCCCACCCTCTTCCGACTCGCTGCCCGTGGGGTGCTGCGGGAGGCGAGGAGAAGCCTGCTCACCGCGTCGGCCATGGCGCTGGGTCTCGCCCTCCTCATGTTCACCCGTTCGTTGGCCGATGGGGGTCACGAGGACTGGATCAACGTGGGCGTGCGGATGGGTTCGGGACACGTCCTGTTTCAGGCCCCGGGTTACAGGGAGAGTCGCAGCCTGGACGACCGACTCTCAGGGAAGCAGGTGGGTGCGGTGCTGGCGACGTTGGGTGCGCTGGAGGGTCCTTTGGCACCCTTGGCCACCACGATACGTCTCTCGACGAACGGGCTCGCCAGTTCAGCGTCGTCAGCGCTCCCGGTGGTAATCGCTGGAGTGAACCCGGAAACCGAGGCCAGCTTCTCCCACGCTGCGGAACGAATCATCAGGGGCCGATACCTTGAACGCGATGATCGGCTGGCGGCTTATGTGGGCACGGGCTTGGTCGAGCGCCTCGGCCTTTCGCTCGGGTCCCGATTCGTTCTCACGGCTCAGTCGACGGACGGTGAGATTCAGGGTCAGCTCGTCCGTGTGGTCGGGGTCTTCCGTACGGGCCTCCCCGAAGTGGACGAAGGTGTGGTTCACATCCCCATTTCGACCGCTCGGTCTTGGCTGGGGGCCGCCGAAGCTGCGACCACGGTCGGTGCGATCCTACCCGCCAGTGGGGTGGTCTCGGAGGTTGTGGAGGTCGTCCGGTCCGATGTCGGGGCGGACGATATTCGGGTCTTGAGCTGGCGGGAGGCCTATCCGGAGCTCGATACGGCTTTGCGCATCGACGACTATGGGGACTACGTCTTCCTCGGCATTCTGTTCGTGATCGTCGCGCTGGCCGTGCTCAATACGGTGCTCATGGCCGTGCTTCACCGGAAGCGGGAGTTCGGCGTGCTCCAGGCTTTGGGCCTCACGCCCGCGGAAACCGGTCTCGTAGTGTTTGCTGAGGGGCTATTACTCACGGCGCTCGCGGGTGTGGTCGGCATGATCGCCGGGGCCACATTGACCTGGGTCTTCTTCCGTAACGGGTTGGACTTCTCGGCCTTCATGACTGAGAAGATGACATTTGGTGGCATCGTCATCGATCCCGTAATTGTGCCTGAGTTTCGTATGGTGCAGGTGTTGCAGAGCTTTTTCTCCATTGCTGTCGTGGGAATTATCGCGTCCATTTACCCCGCGTATCACGCCACGAGAATCGATGTTGGAGAGGCACTGAAATTCGAATGAGAATGGAGACTTCGAATGAGGATCGAGACTCCAGATGAGGACTGGGACTCTAAATGAGGACTGAGAATCCGAATGAGGAGGGGTTCGACGATCCGACGAGCCCCGCTACAGGCTTGGCTGCGGTCGCCGACGTCGCTGTGCGGACCAAAGATGTTTGGAAGATCTACGCCCAGGAGTCCGAGGATGTGGAAGCCGTTCGCGGTGTATCCCTGGAGGTTCGTGAGGGAGACTTCATGACCATGGCGGGACCGTCTGGCTCTGGGAAGACCACCTTGCTCAATATGCTGGGAGGGCTGACGCGCCCCACGAGCGGGCGCATCTGGGTGGGGGATCTGGAGATCACGACCCTCTCCAACAAGGAGCTGGCTCGCCTCCGCCTCGAGAGCATCGGCTTCGTCTTCCAAGCCTTCAACCTTCTACCCGTGCTGTCCGCCCTCGAGAACGCGGAGTTTTCACTCCTCCTCAGGGGTGTGCCGACGGAGGAACGTCACCGCCGGGTACGCGCGCTCTTCGACGAAATTGGGCTCGAGGGCCTGGAGGATCGGAGACCCGGAAAGCTATCGGGTGGCCAACAGCAGCGCGTAGCCGTCGCGCGCGCAGTCGTGGGCGAGCCGACGCTCGTCCTCGCGGACGAGCCCACGGCCAACCTCGATTCACATACGAGCGATGCCCTCCTGGACGTTATGGAACGCTTGAACCAGGAGCACGGCACGACCTTCCTGTTCTCGACCCATGACCCCCGCGTAATGGAGCGCGCCCGCCGCCGGGTGAGTCTCGTGGACGGGCAGATCGAATCGGACGAGAGGTAGTGCCTGGGCCCGGACAAGGGGGGACCGCGGGGCCCCGCGGCGAGACGATGCCGGCACTCAGACCCAACGCAATGCCCGCGCTCCGAGTCGTCCGGGCAGGTCGGAAGCGGTAACATTGCGGGCGCTGATCGCCTCGGTCATATGCGTGGCCCTCGGTGCCACGGACCTGCGGGGGCAGCTCGTCGACCTTTCAGCCTATTATCTCAATCTGGCGAGCGGATCGGGCGCGGGCCCCGTCAGCGAAGAGGGAGCCTCTGACTTCCAACGTTTCCGTATCATGTGGGCGCCGACCGTGGGTCCGCTGGCCGTGGACGTAGCCTACGAGCACACACTGCTCTTGAAGAGCCGGGACGCGTCAGGCACGGGGGAGGGGATTCTGGTACCCGAGGCCAGCGGGAATTGGTTGAACCTGGATTGGATGCCCGCCGAGGGAGAGAACGCCTCCTGGCGGCACCGCTTCGACCGTCTGGGCTTGACGGTTCCACTGGGAGGAAGCGCCGAACTGTCCGTGGGCCGGCAGGTAATTTCGTGGGCGAGCACCTTTATCCTGACGCCCGCAGATCCCTTCACGCCGTTCGACCCCGCGGATCCGTTTCGCGAGTACCGTGCCGGTGTCGATGTGGTTCGGGCCCGGGCCTATCCCGGTCCGTTCAGTGAGATCGACGTCGTGGTCCGGCCTATCTCTACGATCGACGGCGATCGAGTCACCGCGTTGGCTCGGGCAAAAACGAACTGGCGCAGCTGGGATGTCGCAGCCTGGGGTGGAATCGTGCTCGAGGAACCAGCCGGGGCGGTGAGCTTGGTCGGGGCGCTCGGACCGTGGGCCGTCCGAAGCGAGATCGCGGTCCGATCGGAAGCTGACGACGTGATCGTGCGAGGCACGGTGGGCATCGACCGACGGTTCTCCGTCGCGCGACGTGATCTCTATCTGATCGCGGAGTATCAGCGCGACGGATTTGGAGCCGCGAACTCGGATGATCTCATTGGAGTCGTGGCGTCCGCCCCGTTCCAGCGGGGAGAGCTTCAGGTTCTCGGCCGGGACGCGCTCGCCGTGCAGGCGTCCTACCAGATCCACCCGCTCTGGGGCGTCGACCTTCTGACGATCACGAGTTTGGTGGACGGGAGCGCCCTACTTTCCGGTGGCCTCAGTTGGTCGTTCGGATCCAATTCGAGTCTTCGCGCCGGGTTCTTCCACGGCATCGGTGATGACACCATCGATCCCAATACGGGTTTGGGGTCGGAGTTCGGGGCTCAGCCGACCGTGGGGTACGTTTCGGTCTCGCACTTTTTCTGATCGGGAGGTGGGTTGGGGTGGGGATGGACCGGCTTGCTCCGGGTGGAGTGCCGGTGATTATGAAGGAAGGAGACGTGCCGATCCCGTGCTCCGGAGTGGCTCCGGAGCGCGCGCGCCGCAGCGTGGAGGCAAGGGCACGGAGAGCACCCATTGGCGCGCGGGAAGTGGCGGCAAGACGTGATCGACGGGATGAGCGGCGGTCTCCGAGCGTTGCAGGAGGGACACACGCCGCGGCCCTCGGAACCGCGAACGCGACCGAAAAGTCGTAGCTACAGCCGGAGCAGCAGGCGCCTCTATGCCCTCTATCCTCCTATCCCACCCTGATCCTCGTCCGTGCTTCCAACGGCACGTTGGTGGCAACCAATAGGGCGACGACGGTGTAAGTGCCCGCGGTCAGTGATCCCTCGAAGCGCTCCTCATAGGTGAGTGACTCACCTGGCGCCAGTTGTTCTTCGCCCAGCACCTGGATGAATGCCTTGTCTGCACTCCAGCGCCAGGCAGTGCTGCCCTCGGCGCCGTCCATGACGAAGTCGTAACGCTGAGCGGTGGAGAACTCCAGGAGGAGAGGTTCGTCGGTGCCGTTCGTGACTTCGAGGCGCAGGACGATCGGCTCGTCCGCGGCGTAGTCGGTCTTGTCGGTTGTGATCGAGATTTCAACCGCCATATCGAGCGTTTCCAGGCTGAGCTTGCGCGATCCCCTGGGCCGCGGCGGCGGCGTCGGGGAGGCCACGATCAAACAAGACGATGTACTGATTAGGGACGACCTGCCCCGGCCCCCTCGAGAGTAGGGGGGCTTCTGCCTCCGGTCCCGTGATCTCCTGACATGCCAAAACTGCTAGCATGACCGCGGCGAGGACGAAAGGCGTGAATCGCTTCATGCTACTGCTCCTTTACTCGCGCCAAAAGTCAGGCCGAGTAGGCCGGGCTGGGGCACCGATCAGATCCACCGTGCCGAGAATTGCACCGACCGCTTCGTCGGAGATAAACGTGTACCGAGCCCGGAGATACCGCAACGTCGTGCTTGATCAGCTGCGACGTGGTAACCCGCGTCTCCTGGCCAGTCGCCAGCTTACGGCGCGCTCTCGACAACCTGGGAAAGACAGGGATCAGGATCACGCATTCTCCTGTCCGACTGCCTCCCTCGCACCGGTTTCCGCCGCCTCCATCCCGACGCGGATGACATCCGTTCCGAATCCACGGCGGCTCAAGAAGGCATGGATCCGCCGGCGAGCCCGCTCACGTTCGTCGGATCGGTCCGCGTCGGCCAGGGCCTCGATCAAGGTCGAGCCCTGACGGTAGAGCCAACCCCGAGCAGCCGCACAGGCCAAGGCTCTCTCCGACGTTTCTTCACTGTCGAAGGCCTGGTCGATGGCTTGTTCCGCTACTTCGGCGGACACTCCCTTTTGACGCAGCTCCTGAGCCAAATGGAAGCGTCCTCTCGGCCGGAGGCGGATCCGGCTGCGTACAAAAGCCGACGCGAAGGCATCGTCGTCGATGAGCCCCTGTTCCTCGAGGAGGCGGAGGCACCCCTCCACGAGCGCGTGCGGAAAATCTTTGGAATGGAGGCGACGCCGAAGCTCTTGTTCGGCTCTCGGTCTGTACGAGAGAAGATGAAGGGCTGCCTGGCGGACACGCCACTTGGTGTCTTCTTCCTGCAGCTGCGCGAGATCCTTCGTAGTGACCGTGTCCCCGACGTGGATGCCCGAGCGCTCCATGACGTCCAGGGCGATCTCGAGAGGCTCTATGTCCTCGGTGCCCTCTAGGCCCTCCAGATGCACTAGGGCTTGATTCTTCTTGCGCGGCGCGAGTTGGATGCGAAGGACTCTCACTGCCCGTACCACCCTCCGGACATGAGGTCCCGGAAGAGGACGACTGGACGTCCGTCTTCCAGAACCAGGGCGTAGTACTCTCTGGAAATCGGATCGCGCCACCATTCATCGTCGATTCTCCATCGCTCTCGAACCGCCAATACCCGGAGTCGCTTTCCTTTTTGATGAAGCTCGGCCGGCAAGCCGTCGTCGTCGGTGCGAACTCGGACCCGGGAAGGGGACTTCAAGGGCCGCAGCCTCTGTTGCTGGAAGCTGCCAGGACGCCCGTGCCCGGTGCGGTTTACGGGTGGAGTGCTGGGATTCATGAGGAACCGGGCTTTAGGCTGAAGTACCCGAATATAAACCGAATACCGGGGCGAAGCAATTCCGGATCGGGACTCGACAAAGGGTACTAGAAGCTGTTGAAGCCTCTGGACAAAAAAGGGAGAGCTCAATCCAGAAAACTCAAAATCCGGATCCGGTTCGCCGGAGAAGGCCCTCGGCGCGGTACCGTTCACGCATCGGAGAATACTCGTAGAGCAACGCGTTGGGATCCGACCACCGTCCTGTCTCGAGACTCAGGGCTGGCTTCCATGGCGCAAAGCTTCTCGTTCCGGTAACGAGGGCCGGTTCGCGAGACGGAGGACCGGAGATGACGATGGGTGCCAAGTTCACTTCGGCCGTAGAGCGCCCGAGGGTCGGGGACCACGCGATGATCGCCAGGACGATAGCTATGGCCACTGCAGTCAGTACCGGAACGGCCGATACCGCCGCGGTCCGGGCGAGGGCATTCTCGTCTTCCAGGTGGAACAAGCGATGTTCCAAGGTGGGCTGGAAGCTTTCAGACACCGTGACACGCGGCAACGTCTGAAGCAGTGCAGTCCCACTCGCGACCGTCCGTTCATACCGCGCGCACTTCTCACAGTGCTCGAGGTGCGCCTCTACACGTCGCCGAAGCCGTGATTCCGTTTGCGCATCATAGAACTCGGAAAACCGACTCAGAAATTACGAACATTCCACTAGCGACTCACTCCTGTTTCCGTGTACCTGCCCCCACTCCGTGTGTCGGCGAGTTCGAATATTACGTGGTTCAGCGGGGCGGTGTTCCCGTATTTTCGGATTATTGCGAAGCACCGCAACCGTGCTCCTTGGCGGTGCTCAGCGCCGCTCGCCGCGCCAGCGGGGAATTTCTTCCGCTCCCCGGGGTATTAGATTTCTTGTAGCCGCAGCAACCTTATTCTGCACGCAATTCTTGATCGAAAGTCGACTATCCCATGGCCCGGAGAAAACCTGCATGATTCATATCCGTTCGAAGCTCGTTACACTGGCTACGGTTGCGCTTCTCGCCGCGTGCGGGGGAACGCCCACCGATGATGGCGGGAATAGAAATGGAGGTGGGATCACCCGTGTGATCCTAACCAATCCGTCGTTCGCGACGAACATTCAGGAGATCTTCGGCCGCAGGGGTTGCACGGCGTCCAATTGCCACGGCGGGGCGATGCAAGGGGGTCTGGGACTGACAACCGTCGCTGCATCGTACGCAAACTTGGTGAACGTCCTTGCGGTCGCCGCGAGCGGCCCTTTCGGCCTTGATCGTGTCGAGCCGAATGATATCGCGGCCAGCTATCTGTGGTTGAAGGTGTCGGGTACCGACGCCGGACCGCGGATGCCCCAGGGTGGGAGCTCCCTGGACGCCACCGATCTGGGCAACATCATGAACTGGATCAACACCGGGGCCCTCGACAACTGACGATCGTTCGCGGCATGAGGCTGCTCAGCGCTTCCAGTGGAGTGGGGTCCGGTCTCTCGGACGGCTACCCTTGCGGGGAAGAGCCGGCGCTGACTGCGCTCTACTTCAGAACGGCAAGATCCGGGTGATGTTGAAGCCCAAGCGCCACTCGTCGGGCTGGAAGTCGAAGGGTGTGCCGCCGAGGACCTGAGTGGGGTTCAGCCTCGTCTGATTCGTGAGGAGGATTTTGAAGAAGTGGCCCCGCGTCTCCAGCTCGACTCCGAAGGTGCCGCCGTCGTTGGCGTTCTCTGCTTGCGCTTCGCTCACGATCCACTCTGCCAGGAAGCTGACGGATCGAGACACGTAGACCTGACCGTGGAGCCCCAGGACAAACACGTTCTCCGTATCGAAGTCCCGAATACGGGGATTCCTCAGGTAGGTCGGGACGACCCCGATCGCCAAGCGGTCTCCAACCAGCACGTTGAGCATGAGTTGCCCGTACAGCTGCACTTCGTTGTCCTCGGCACCCTCGAGCAAGGTGGGATCCGTGTTCGACGCCACTCCCGCCATCACGCCGAGCTTGAACGGCAGAGCGTCGGATCCCCCCTCGTACGCAGCGAATTTGGCGTTGAGCTCGAGATTGTCCTCGAAGTTGCTCCGCACCAGGCCCAGCATGACGTAGTCACTGAGCGAATAATTGAGTCCGAGTCGGATGGTGCCCCCTCCATCCAGGCCCCACAGCGCGCTTGCGCCGTCCGAAACCGGCGGGAGAAACCGGTGAGCGATCTCGAAGAGCCAGGCGCCCTCGGCGAGGGTCTCGGCCGTGGGGAGGTTTGCCGATTGTACGGAGTGGAAGACTTCCTGGGCCTGCGCCTGCCACGGAAGAGAGACGAGGAGCGCCGCTCCCATGCAGACGATCAATCGCTTCTTTTCCATGTGCACTATCCAAGTCGAGGAGGTCGAGGAGGTGGCCAAGGCCCAACCTAACGGGAGCATAGGTGTCCAGCTCACCGCTGTCCATTCGGGTCGTGTCCTACCTGGGATGGTACGACGCCTCTCCGTTACTGGACCGTTACCGTGCCGTTCATCTCAACCGGATGGATGGTGCACTGGTAAGCGTACGGTCCAGTCGCGGTTGGCATGGCGGTCTGAAACGTACCGCTAGTCTGTGTAACGGAGTTGGCGATCGCGTTGGAGGCAAACGTTACGTTGTGTGAGTTGTTCCCGCTCCGAGTCCATCGGACGGTCGCGCTGGGCGAGACGGTATTGGTTGTCGGATTGAAGAAATTGTCCCCTGAGTGGGATCATCGCCGCCACTGCCGTAACCACCGTTCGTGCCAGAATCCCCACCGCACCCTGCGACTGTGAGAAAAAGAGACATAACGATCCATTAGGCTCCTCGTCTGACATGAAAATCCTTCATCTCGGCTCCTCTCTTGTTGTGGATGTTCTACAGAACGATGCTCGATGAATATCTCAAGGTTCAGCGGATAATACGGTATCGAGCCGACCGGTGTCACGGCCTCCTGGAAGTAGTGCGCAAAGGGGCTTTAAGGTTCCCGAGCACGTAGGCCGCCGCGATCCCGATCTGGACGATCGCGAAGGAAACGCTTTCCAGTCCGAAGTCACGGATCGAAATTCAGCAACGCGTGTCGTCGCTCTGGAATCCTGGACCAGGGATCGATCTCCACGACGCGATAAAGCGGAGAGAACCCCAGCTTCAGCTTCAATTCCGTCACGGCTTCCCGAAGCGAGGCGGGGACGGCTCCCTCGGACAGCTCCCGTCCGCTCTCCTCTCTGCCGCCTGTTTCCGCGCGACCGAAGAGGTCGCTTTGAGACGATGCGGGACCGAACTGGAAGAACTCCACCATGAGGGCCTCGACCGCCCGCAGGGGAGGGGACAGGGCCATCCGGGTTCGGACGGTGAAGGCGATTCGGTCCCGCTGGGACGTGGGCTCTCGAAGGATCGACTCCAGGGCCCACGAGCCCCCACCCTCCAGACGCGCCCCGAGACGCACCCCCTGTATGCTTCGGCCTTTGCGCTCCAGACGGGTCAGCGCCCGTTCCAGGAGCCGGTCGAGGGCGCCGTGGAGCGTGTCCACTTGGCCCACAGGAGTGTGGAATTCCATAGAGACCCGGATCGGCTGGGGGCGGTAGTACGACTGGACGGGGTCGATGCGTTCACCCGTGGCCCACGCCCGGGCCCTCTGCCCGTCGGGGCCGAACTGTCCGACCAGGGCAGGGTTCGGGAGGCGAATCAGGTCGCCTAGGGTTTCGATGCCGAGTCGCTCGAGTCGCTCGGTTATGATCGCATCCACCGGGAGTACGGAGACAGGACACGGGTTCAGGAATGCCGGCAACTCCTGGTCCGGAACGATCACGGGCCGGCCTGGACCCGCTCCGGCTGCGGCCACCCAGGCCCCGAATTTTCCGGGAGCCCATCCGATTCTCGTGGCGGCCACTAGTGGGCGAGGGAAAATCTTCAGGAGCGTGTGCAGAACTCTCTCCACCTGATGCGATGGTGAGCCGTACAGCCGGCCGAGCCCATCCATGCCGACGAAGATCCGTCCACGGCCGGCGGGCTCCACGATGGGACTCAGGCCCGACAGGGTTTCCAGAAGCTCTTCCTGCGTAACGTCGTAGTGGGCCGGATCAGGCTCCAAGAGGGTGAGG
>Ga0310121_10004197_pt1 | contig 12827 bp, 8 predicted proteins | sample CB27_Tmax_986_MG_FD_203504 | JGI IMG/M metagenome (GOLD analysis project Ga0310121, IMG submission 203504) | Marine microbial communities from Western Arctic Ocean, Canada - CB27_Tmax_986 | ecosystem: Environmental > Aquatic > Marine > Oceanic | place: Canada: Western Arctic Ocean | collected... | reverse complement strand
TGAAGCTGGCCGCGACCCTCGAAGCGGCGGCGAAGGAGGCCAAAGAGAAGGGCGATACCGAGACGCACCGGATCAAATTGAAAGAAACGGTCGATGCTGCCGACGCGGCGAAGGCGCAGGCCTTCGACACCATCGAGATGTTTGCCGGCATCGCGCGAAACCGTGCCGACTACGGCACCATTGTGACGCTCACTGAGTATGTCTTCCGGCCGCTGGGAAGAAAGGCGGATGAGCTGCGCGCAGAACTATTATTGCTTTGATTTCCAAGGTCTGGAAATGCTACCCAATCTCCGCCATTGCACTCCAAATATGCGCTGGCGGCGCTCGATAATTAAAGAATTGAAGGAGAAAAGAACTTGAGCATGAGGAAACCGAATTCCCCCCGGATGCCCCTGTTGATGCCCGATGATTTCAGTGAATTGCACCTGACCGGCTGGCGGGTTGAGAACGGTACCTTGGATCCGCGGAATCCGTTGCTCGAAGGCGATATGCCCTGGGACGACGGTGGCTTGGGCATCCATGGCTCCGTAATTCGCGATCCGATTGACGGACTGTGGAAGGCATATCTTGTGTCCACGCCGGCGGAGGAGTTTGTGGACAACCCTGAAAAACCGTGGGCATCCAGGAATGCCATTTATCGACGAATGGGCTATTTCGAAAGTACGGACGGAATGAATTGGAGCCGCCCCGAACTGGATATCTACCCCTATGAAGGGCACAAGAAAACGAACATCGTTTTTGACGTCACTGACGGCACGTCCTCCTATGCATCGCTCATCATCAATCCCGACAACACGGAATGGCCGTACGAGATGTACTGCCTCCATGAGAATTCCGTGATCGGCCCGCCGCCGGATGGGTACGGGTATTACCGCTACCAATCCAAAGACGGGAAGCGCTGGGAGAAGGTTCACGGACCGATCATGGAGCCCATGAATGGGGATCTGTCCTTCTTTTACAAGGATCCTGACGAGGGATACATGGCCTACTACCGGCTGGCGGCGGAGCGGCAGGAAAATGATCACGTGCCCGTCTACGAGGATTGCGCTCGGCGAAGCTGTTTCCTGGCTACGAGCAAGGACGGGAACACCTGGGTGAGAGATGAAGGCATGAGCATGACCGCAGACGAGCGTGATCACCGTGACACCCAATACCAGGAGTGCGTACCACTCAAGGTCGAGGGTGGATACCTTGCCCTGGTCACCATGTATCTTCCGATTACCCAGACGTTGAACATTCGCATGGCGGCGTCCCGCGATGGGAGAACGTGGTGGTACCCGGACCGCCGCCCCTGCCTTGATAACGCACCGCTCGGCGACTACGGCGGGGGAATGATCTGGCAGAGTCAGAATCTGATTCCGGAGGGAGACCAGTTGCACATGTACTACGGCGGCTGTGAAGGCCTCCATCGCCAGGTGTTCGATACCCGGGCGCCTTCGGTGCAGATCGGCATGGATTCGGTGGTCGATCACGGTGCGCATTTTCTTGCGCACAATGCGGCCCTTTGCCGGGCTTCGTGGCGCTACGACCGGATGTACGCACTGGCGCCCTCTGCGGGCGGGCCCACTCTCGGTATGGCGGTCACGAAGGAGCGGAAACTCGGTGGAAAGGCATTGCACGTGAACGTCGTCACGCGGCCGGCCAAGAAGGCGAGGTTGCCCGAGTTTCAACAAGGCGCTCTCCAGGTGGAGCTTCTGGATTCGGAGGATCGCCCGATTTCCGGTTTCACCCGGACGGATTGTGCTCCGATAGTAGGCGATTATCGCTCCGGCCTCGTCACGTGGGAGGGCGGCGACTGGGCTCCCGAATCCGCCCGGAAGGCAAAATTTTACTTGAACCGCGCGTTCCTTTATGGGTTTGAATTTGTCGCCCCTTAATTTCCGTGAAAATCGCAAAGCACCAACGCCGCAACCAAACGGATTTTGAACAGAAGGAAACGAAGAAAACAGAAGGGGATTTTTGGTCACTCCGTGTGCTCCGTGCCTTTGTGTGGTGGAACGTGTGTCACAAGCAGGAATGAATTGGAATGATCGCAGGATGAAACTTTTTCAATTCATTGGCGTCGCGTGGTTCTGTAGTTTCATGGTCGTCGCGGAAGTCGACGCAGCCTCCTGGAGGGGCCCGTCCCATCGCGTCTCAATTTCCAACGAGCACGTGCTGGCCGAATTCCAGGCCGGGATTCTTTGTACGTTGCGGAACCTTCGTACCACCCGGAGCCTGGTTGATCTTCAACCGGAGGATCTCGACTCGCACCTTCCAATTTTCGGCTCATCCGGCATCGATCTCGATTCATGCGAGATTTCGTTGGAGTCCGATGAAAGTGAAGTTACCTGCCGTCTCGGCGCTTCGGACGGGACGGCGCTTCATTTGACATGGACGCTGGAACCGGAAGGGGATTTGGTTCTTACATGTTCGGCAAAGTCGCCTGAGCCGGTGCACGTTCTTCGGCTTCCAATTTTTGGATGCAATATATCCGACTATCGAATTGTCCTTCTCAGCGGATACGGTGCCGGGTGGGTGCACCAGGCGCCATGGACCGGTTCGTTCGGAGATCCTGCCATGGAAGGTACCGGCTATGTTCACGCCCCGGTCGCGCTGTTCGAGGGGGAGATTACGGGATGGTTCGTGGAAGGCCGTGACGCGAATCTCGGGCCCGGTAATCTTTTCGCCCAGGGCCGAGATAAGACCGCGGACCTCACGATGATCCGTGGGTTTCCCGTTGCTTCGGCGGAACCTTCGTTGTTTGAGATTCGGTTCAGGCCTTACTTAAGGCACTGGGAAACGGCGGTGAAACCCTACGTGGACTGGCTGGAACACGAGGTGGGTTTCGCTCCTTTGGGCGAAGGTTATCATCCGCCCTGGGTGAAGGATATTCGTGTGCAGGCTTATGTAAACGTCGGTGACTTCGAAGGGCTGGATGAACTCGCAAAGCAGCTCGACCCAACCAGGGTGTTTGTCGGTCGCATGGTTGGGTTTCGCAACTTTCCCATGGATGTGAAATATCCGAACTATGAACTGACGGATGTTGCAAAGAAATGGTTCCGGTACGCACGAGACCTGGGTTTTCACGTGGGCGCCCACTTCAACTGCAAAGGCGTGTCCAGGGAGTTCCCTGATTTGCTTGAAAAGTTTCGGCCGGGCCTGCAGGTCATAACCAACGAATTTGGGGAGGTAGACTTCGACGGCATTCCTCATCCCAAACGGCACGTCTACGTGTCCGCCGCTTACAAACCGTGGCGGGACTATCTCATCGAGCAGATGCGGGAGGCCGTGGATGCAGGCGTCGACGTGATTTACCTCGATCAATCCATGGCACCCGGGGGCAAGTTCCTGGTCGACGGGGAGAATGGGCTAGAGGGTTTGATGAACCTTGAAAAAGAAACTCTCGAGGCATACCCCGGGGTGGCGGTGGAAACCGAGCAATTCAATCCGATGTGCACCCGCTATGCCAGCTTCGCATTGAGCCAGATGCCGCTGGGGCACTCTCTCAGCGGGTATATCCATCACCGGTTTCTCAATATCGTTCCGGAAGGATATAATTCAGCTCCCGACAAGGTCGATTGGATGACCGGGGTGATGTCCTACGGGTATATGATCCCGGGTGCCCGGGGAAATCTCGGCGAAGATTCGTGGACGGCCTACGCGAAGGAGTTTATCGCATACGACCTGGTGCCCGACCCATTTCTTGTTCGCGAGCAGTGTCCGCGCTACGAGTGGCACTGGACACACGGCATCATGCCTGTCTTCGAGTTCACGCAGCCGCGCCTGAACTACTGGCTCTTCGGATATCGCGGGTCCAACGGGGTGACGGCGAGGTTTACGCGGCTCGGAAACCGGCAGGGGTTGGTGGTGAAGGAGCCTGGAAAGACAAAGCGTTGGGTCGGGACCCGCATGGTCGGCATCAAAGAGTGGTTGGGTCCCGGCGCGCTGGAGAACTGGCTGCTGTATGACGGTTCAACGCTTCTGGGGCTTTCGCCGACGAACTCATACGTTTTCAACAAGTCGATCGAGTTGCCGCATGACCGATTCCATGTGACCGCCATTCCGGAGGACTATGCCGGTTACTATCACGATGAAAAACGAATCCTCCCCCAGGAAATCGGACCCGGGCATGCCTACTATCTTCTTTACTTCACTGGAAACGGTGAAATTGCGATGCACGTTCCGGACAACTACAACGTTTGTCTCAACGACAGAGTCCTCGAGGTGGATCGGGGAAATAAGACGGCGAAGGCACAGGTGACCTCGGATGCGCAGAACCCTGGAATTCTGCGTGTATATAGACGATCCGACGAAGAGTTGAAAGGCCTCTGGGCTGATCTGCCTTGGTTGCCGCCGGGAAACCGATCGGGTCGCGTTGAAGAAGATGGGAACGGCGGATTTTCGGTGAACGTTTCAGGGTATGGGATTCTGCTGGGGAAAATGCCCGGCGCGAAATCGATTCGCATGAAAGGCGCCTATGCAATGAGGGACTCTTCCATCGGGCCGCCCGGAGATGGGGTGATCAGAATCAACGGCGCCGAATTGATGCGATTGGACCCGGGGCCTCGCCCATTTGCGAAACAGGATTTTGATTTGGATATCTCTTCCTACGCGGGAACGGAAGTGATGTTGGAGTTCGTATCGGACGGCCATCATCGGACAGCGAATGCCGATTGGTTTGAGCCTCGAATTGTCGTACAATAGCAATCTGCGGAAACACGATATAGCATGCTACGTAATGTTGTGCTGTGGCGACAGCGCAACGATCTTCTCATTTTCTACCACGGAGGGGCACGGAGCACACGGAGCACACGGAGTGACCAAAAATCCCCTCTGTTTTCTTTGTTTCCTTCTGTTCAAAATCCGTTCGGATGCGGAGACACGGTTTCGTGTATTCGGTGTATTTCGTGGTTCAGATTCTTGGGTGACGACTTTGCTGCTCTGGTTTGTTTTGGGCTTTGCCGTGCTTTTGCGTCGCCGATCAGAAGTCTTGGCGACTTCCGCTACTTTACGGAATGGTGCACTCGTTATGGGCCGCGCACTCGGTAGGTTTCGTCATCGCCGCTTCGCGTTACCGTTGCTTCATCGAGTCCCGGCTGGAGGGAGACGACGCCTGCCGCCCTTGGCGCCCAGCCTCCTGGATTAGCCGGATCGCTGTTGGCTTCCACCGCGATGCCTCCCACGGAGCTGTCGCGCACGATGTCCAGCACCGCATCCGCGCCTGCGACTTCGATGTTCAATAACCCGAGCAACGGAATTATTTTCAGCACTACGCCGGTGGTTCCGATTGGTCCGGTTTGCGTAGAGCCGCAAACGTAAATTTCTCCCTCATCGTCCTGGCCAAAGCCCCTCACGTTGAATCCGTGACCTCGATTGTTATTGCCGATGGTGAGCCGCTCGATGTTCCCCTCGGCGTTCAGCACGAGCAGGCGGCGGCTCGGACCTCCGAACTCTCCGAACACGTATCGGTTGGCGAGAGAAGGGATCGCGGTACCGTGGTACACATATCCACCGATAATCGATACTCCGTCATCGTGGTCATACTCAGCAATCGGATCGATCAAATTGGGTGGAACCGGATCCACCGGGGCGCCGGATATCGCCGCGGTGACCGGATTGAAGAAGTAAGAACCTTCTTTGACTCTCCAACCATAGTTCCCCCCCGGAAGAACGAGATTCAGTTCTTCAATTTCTCTCTGCCCAACGTCCCCCACATAAAAGTCGCCGCTGATCGAATCGAAGCTGATGCGATATGGATTCCGGAATCCGTAGGCATAGATCTCATTCAGTACGTTCGTGTCGGTAATAAACGGATTGGTCCCGGGTATGCCATATTTTCCGTTTACCGAGTTTGTCCCGTCTACATCGATTCGAAGGATCGCTCCGAGTGCGTTCAATGGGTCCTGGCCGTTTCCCAATGGGCCGTGCCCGCTTGCCGAGTCATTACTGGATCCTCCGTCACCCACTGCGATGGACAGATTGCCGTCGGAGTCGAAAGCCATGTCGCCTCCGTTGTGATTTCTTTGAGGTTGGTCGATTCGGAGCAACTCGCGCTCGGACGACAAATCTATGAGGTTGGCATTGGTTGGGCTGATTTGCCACTCGGTGATTACGGCCATGTGATTTTGCGATCCGGAAACGGGTAAATCCGCCGTTCCGGAATTTGGCTCCGAGGTGTAGGTATATAATTTCCCATTGCTGGAGAATTGCGGATGGAACGCAAGACCAAGCAAGCCTCGCTCATCGAACCCGGTTGACAACGTCACCAGTTGAGAGGACAGATCGGCAAACGGAGTGCCGAGCAGCAAGCCATCCTGAAGAATATGAATCATGCCCGCTTGATCGAAAACGAAAAGCCGGCCCGATCCGTCACCCGGGCTCCGGACGCCGAGCGGCGAGACAAAGCCGCTCGCGACTACCCGCAAGCCGATGGCCGTCGTCGACTGCGGAATATTGGGAAAGGGGTCTGAGATCGTAAAAAACTCGCCTGGCGTGGGCGGCAGGCTCTTCCAATTACTCGCGACCGCCGGGTCGTCTCCAATGAGTTGCATTGTCTCGCCGGGTTCAGGCAGGGGAACGAAGGTGGAAGTCGACGGCCACAGTCCCGCGGTGACGGCGACTCCTTCGCGCCCGACGATCGCACTGCCTCCATATTTCATGCCCGTGATCATGTTGGCAGGAGTTTCGAAAAAGGATGTGCCGATGTAGAGCCAGACTTCGCTCAACGTGTCATGCAAAGTGACGTTGAAAGTTTTCGACTCCCGGGCGCCGAATGTTACACCCGAAAGAATGCTTTGTGTATAGTTGGACCGGTGGCAGAAGTCGCGGGTTGATCCGTTTGTAAATCCCACATCGCTGAAATGAGTGACCTCCACCCAGTCTCCCAGCGAGTCTACCTCCGTAATGCGAAGGTCGGTGACGGCGGCCCTTGCTGGAACAGCGGCCAGAGTGAGGACTCCAAGGAAGGAAATACAGATTCGACTACTCATTCGAACTCCAGGTTTATTTACACGGTGCTGCCGGTACTTTGTCGCGACGGCCAAAGGAGAGATTACACGCAGGTTTAGATTTTGTCACGAGCCCATCGTCTATTCTTTGACAGAACTGAGCATGTCGGTTGACGATTACGCGCGACGATTACGGAATAGGATTCGGATCTTCTCCTCGTAGTTGGTCCAGTGTATTCCACCCGGTGAGAAAGCGACTCACATCCCGTCGGTTCCGCCGGACGCCCACAATACCGGTCCGTCTTCCCGGGTCACTACATCGCCCGAACCGTGCTCCCAGAAGATAGTGTTGTAGCGGCGTGACGGGGGTCGGGATCGTCCAGTTCAAAAACGATGCCGCAGCCTTCCGCGTTGATCGAGCCGATGGCAATGAGGTTGTTGCCGCTCGATCCTTCAAAGTCGACTTGTCCGAGATTCGGACGATCCCAATGCGCTCCATCCTCCGATGTTGCGTAGGCGAGCATGGTCCCATTTTCGAGCCACTGCTTGCCGCTCATCGTCACCATTTTGGCTTCGTAGCCTCCGGATCCCGCGAGGGTCAGGTAGGAAAATCGAAACAGCCTCTGCTCTTCGTCGTAGAGCACGGTCCCATCCTGGCTGACGCCGCCCATTTCCCACGGGCGCTCGGCCTTCAGCACGGAGGCCTCCGGATCCCAGTCCGGTTGATTCACGGTCCGTTGGAGATCGTGAATGGAATCGATGTCGTGATCGTCTAGAAACAGGTTTCGATTTGATGATTTGTCGGCATGGGGTTTTCCTTTTCCCTGGTGATGTTCGGTGTTCGGTTATCGTTGCCGGGGGAGGAGTCTGGAACCTAAAAAAATAGATGTGAAATCTCCAGATCAAAAAACCGAACACCCCGGTCGGAGGCCGCATGAAGACTGAACACTCACATCAGGCATCTCCTACCGGTACGGATCCGCCGCGTCGCGCAGCCCGTCGCCGACGAAGTTGAACGCGACGACGATGACAATGACGGCGATGGCAGGGATCAGGAGCCAGGGGCGGAGCGCTACTGCCTCTACGTTCTGCGCATCTTGCAGCAGGACGCCCCAACTGATGGCGGGGGATCGAAGCCCGATTCCCAGGAAACTCAGGGCGGTCTCTCCCATGATCATGGAAGGGATCGCCAGGCTGGCGGATACGATCAGGTGGCTGGCGAAGGATGGCAGCATATGCCGGAACGCGAGCCGGGATGCGCCGGCGCCGTCCAGCATCGCGGCAACCACAAACTCTTCTTCACGCAGCGCGAGAAACTTGCTGCGCACGGTACGGGCGAGCCCGGTCCAACCCATGATCGACAGAATGACTGAAATCGCGAAGTACACCTTGATGATCGACCAGTCGAGCGGCAGGGCGGCGCTTAGCGCCATCCACAGGGGCAGCGTGGGAAAGCACATCAACACTTCGGTGATGCGCTGCGTAATGTTGTCGAGTATGCCTCCGAAATAGCCGGTAATTCCGCCGACGAAAATCCCCAAAACGAATGTCATGGCCACTGCCAGCAGGCCGATCGACAGGGAAAGTTGACCGCCGAAGATGAGGCGCGAATAGAGGCAGCGGCCGCTTCCGTCGGTCCCGAGCGGGAAGAAAAACGGATCCTCCGTATCGGTTCCCAGCACATGTCGGTCCCAGGTGAAGAGTCTGCAGATCTTATATTCCGGTCCGTGGGCGAAAAGGCGAATCTTCGCGGGGTGATCCGGATCGTCTGCGTATTCACGCCGTAGTGTTTCAACGTTCAGCTTGCTTCTCTTGGGATAAACACGGGGCGAAAACTTCCCGTCTTCACTGAAAAAATGGATCTTGGTAGGAGGGAGGAATTTATATTTCACTCGCCGCTGCACGGGGTCGTTGACCGCGAAAAAACCGGCGAAGAGTGCGACAACGTACATCAGGATAATGACGTACAGACTGATCACTGCGGGCTTGTGCGCCTTGAACTTCAACCAGATCAGCTGCCATTGTGTCGCCGACGCAAGCTGATCCTTCGTTTTCTTGCTTTTCCAGAACATGGGCTGATCAGGTGTAGCGGATCCGCGGGTCCAGTATGCCGAGTAGAATGTCCGATATAAGGGTTCCGATAACTGTGAGGGCCGCCAGGATCATGATGATTGCCCCCGCTACCTGCATATCCTGGTTCATGATGCCTTCCAGCAGGATCGGCCCGGTGGTGGGAATCCCCAGCACCAGCGAAACGATGATCTCGCCGCCCACCAGCCCCGGCAGCATCCAGCCGATGGAGCAGACGAACGGGTTTGCCGCCATTCGCAACGGGTACTTCAGGATCAGGCGAAGTTCCGACAGGCCCTTTGCGCGGGCGGTGGTCACGTAGGGCATGCGCATTTCATCAAGCATGTTGGCCCGGATAACGCGGATGCCGCCGCCGATGCTGCCGAGGACGAGAATGACCAGCGGCATCCAGAGATGAGCGAGGAGATCCAGGAATTTACCGGTGCTCCACTCGGCATCGAGATACTTGTCGGAATATAGACCGCCGGGCATGATGTCCCACCACTGGTAGGAGAAATACATCAATACCAGTGCGATCAGGAATGGCGGGACGGCCATCATGATGAAGGCGATGAAACTGAAGGTGTTGTCGAACCACGAATACTGCCTGACCGACATGCCCAGCCCGATCGGCCACGTGATCAGCGTTCCGATGACGAACGTGCAGAGCGATATCAACACCGTGAGTTCTATTCTGCCTTCGAGCAATTCCCGCACGGGCTTTTTCCATACATAGGAGTACCCGAAGTCGCCCTTAAAAAAAAATCTGCCGGCCCACAGGAAGTACCGCTTGTATGCGGGTTGATCGAGTCCGAGCCTCGCGCGTAGCGCATCAACCTCCTGCAAGGTTTCCTCGCGGAGATCTTCGCGCTGATCTTCAATCGATGCCAGGTAGGCGCTGGCCATATCTCCCGGCGGCAACTCGATCACGATGAAGGAGATTACCGAGATGAGAAACAGCGTCGGAATCATAATCACGATACGTTTGACGATGTAGCCGAGCATGATTCAGGTCAGAAATTGCATAATCACGATTCCAAACGAATCCGGTTATTTTTTTTCTTCCACGTAGAGGGCGCTTGTCAGGAAAAATCCCCGATCCGGCGGAATGTTGCGCACATTGAGAGCATGGACCCGGAGTGTTGGACTGAAATTAACGACTCCCACCGCGAACAGTTGTTCCGCGGCCTTACTCTGCAGCCATTGGATCGCTGAACCGAGTTCTTCAAAGCTGCTTGCCGCTCTTGCAGTCTGCCACTGGTTCCAGCACTCCTTCATCAAGGGAGGTGGCTCCTTTCCTTTCTTGCCGTCGGTACTGAGCCATTCCTGCCATTCATACGCGTTCCAGATACTCGGTCTGGCGGTATTCATCCCGGTAGGCCACCGGCTGGGATATCCCATGGGATCCTGGCCGAGGAACAGCTCCCATTTGCCTGCACGAATCGTATCTCCGAACCCATCCCAGCCGACCAGGCGAAGATTCGCCTGGAGCCCAACCTTGGGGAGTTCCTCCGCAATAATCTCGCATACCGGTGTCCATTGCTGGTGGCTCACGGTCTGAAGACTAAACGTGATTCGATTGCCGTCCGGATCCAACCGAAAACCGTCTCCGTCTTTTTCCGTCAGTCCAATTTCATCAAGGAGGCGGTTTGCTTCTTCCAAATCATACTCAAGATACGACGTGGCCAATTTCTCGTTATACCAGGGGTGGTCGGGATCGGAGATCCCGATTTGCTTGGGTTTCGTCAACCCGTTGTCAACTACGGCACTGATGATATGCCTCGGCATTTGCAGGGACATGGCAATACGAAAGCGCCGATCGTTGTTCAGTTTCGCTTTGAAGGGGTCCGGCGTCAAAAAGTTAAAGCACAGGGTATATCCGTTTATGTCACCGGGTGGCGGGAGCAGATGCCATCCGATTTTCCCCTTTTCGGCATTGCGCCGAACCAGTTCTGCGGCGTCGATCATGATCGCGGATACGCTGACCGAGCCGGAAACCTTTCGCAGCTTCATGCGTTCCGCATTGCCGACAAGTGTGTACCTCACCTCATCCGCATAGGGGAGTTGTTGTCCTTCCGCGTCAACCGCCCAGTAGTAGGGATTGCGAACATAGCGAACGGGATTCGCGGGGATGCCTTCTTTGACGATCCATGGAAGCAGGGAGGGGAGATTCGGATTGCTATTTTGCGTTCGGTCCGACATTGCGATGAAAAGCTGTGACCAGGTGTCCATCCCCGCTTCTACTCTCCGCGCTTTTAAGGTTTCGGTATCCGTGTAGTCGGGATGGAATTCCTTCAGATAGTGTTTCGGGAGCCCGGTAATTTCTCGCTCCATGCGCGCAATCTGGCTCAAAAATGTGAGGTTTGGCGCGTCAAAGGTGAAGCGCACGGAATAGGTGTCGAGGACTTCGACCCGGGCCATCTTCCCTTTTACTTCCAGCAGCCCGGGCACGATCGGGGTGAGCTCCTTGTTCAGGGCTACCGACTCCAGCCAGAATAGAATGTCTTCCGTCGTATAAAGCTCGCCGTCGGACCACCTCATCCCTTTTCGCATGTAGAACGTCCAGACGCGAAAGTCGGCCGTAACTTCGTAGTCTCTCCAGGCCAGCGGCAGGAACTTTCCCTTCCCGGCAATCGAAGTCACTTTCTCATCATCAAAAAATGGGACGATGATATCGGTGAACCCCTGCACGTTCGGTGCGTCTACGGCGTCGTACTTCAGGATGCCCCCGTAATGACCGATCTCGTCTATTCCATAGGTTCCCAACTCTACGACCAGGGGCTCTTCGGGTAGCCTCTCTCCCACTGGGGGAAGCTTGCCGGCTTCCACCAGCATCGTAAGCTCCGGGGCTTCCCGGTAGGGTTGCCCGCCGAACGACGATCCGGCGGACAGATTCAGAATCGTGAAAAACGCAGCCGGAAGGTACCTGGAATAGACGGATCCAGTTCGAAGGCGGGATCGACAACAAGAGGGAAATGGACTTACGGAATCTTGAAACCGAGCGGGGCGGAATTTATGCGTCATTGGGTACCAAGCTGGAAAAGCCGCAATTAAACTCAAAATTATCCGCGGATGACAACCCCCACTTTTCGAACCACCGCACAGGGGAATCGTGTCCGCTTTCGAAAATTTTTCTGCCACGGGGTGCTATACGCCGTCCGTAGCGCGGAATTCATTCCGCGTTCAGGCGTTGCGGACTTCTGCCTGCAGGAGAGAAATTGGCCTCTCATGCTTTTCACTCGAACCGCATCAAGCTGCGGCTACGAGTACAATAGGTCGTCAGCCACCAATGTCCCCGGCCCCCCCTTCGACGCGACAAAGGCAATCTGCCGGGTACTCTCAAGCAAGGGCGACCGAATCCAGCGGGAGATGACAATCCCCACTTTTTAATCCACTGTGTGTTCCATGGTTCGATTTCACGAAATTGCCTCGACCGCGCCAAACATGGAAATGGTCTCCATGCGTTATGCGGAATTCCAGGCGAGTATTCTTGCGGCCGCCGACGCCGATGCCTGTATTGAAGTGATCCGGGAGTGGGACGCGTTTCTGCGTGAGATCGACTCCTGGCAAGCTCTGGTGCGGCTGCGGTTCAACCAGGATACGGCGAACGAGGGCTATAAGAAGGCACTCGATGAATGCGACAACCTTTTGCCGAAACTGACGGACCTGGCGGTGCAGCTGAAGCGTACGATTCTGGCCGAGCCATACGGAGAGGGCATTGCCGGGGATCTTGGCACGACTGCGCCGGCCCTGTGGCAGGCTCATGTTACAACCTACGATCCCGTGATCGAAAAAGACGTCGTTTCTGAACTGAAGTGCGAGGCGGAG
>Ga0310121_10004196_pt1 | contig 12829 bp, 13 predicted proteins | sample CB27_Tmax_986_MG_FD_203504 | JGI IMG/M metagenome (GOLD analysis project Ga0310121, IMG submission 203504) | Marine microbial communities from Western Arctic Ocean, Canada - CB27_Tmax_986 | ecosystem: Environmental > Aquatic > Marine > Oceanic | place: Canada: Western Arctic Ocean | collected... | reverse complement strand
GACCTAAACATATTTACAAAGATAGCAATCACGAAACAAATTATTAGATTAGTGTGCATACTATCAGTACTGATTAATTTCACTTTAAAAATCAAAAATATTCTTTAGTGTAAAATTCTATACTTGTGATCCATTCCAATTATTTCTTTTATTCTTATTTTTAATCCGCGAATAAAAAAATAATACTTAGTGCCACATTTAATTCTATATTCTGTTTGACCAATAAATTTTTCAATCTCTTTAATATAAGTACTTAACTTAACTTTACAGAAATCGTTTGCGTCTTTTTCAAGTTTTTTTAATATGGTATAAAATGAATAGTAATCATCCCAAAGAAAGGGAGATGGGTTTAAACCACCACCTAAAAATTCTAGAAGGAAACAATTATAACTATAATTAACATCTACTTCTTTAAAATCTTTATGTGTATTAGAATTTGCAAATGTAAAATCAATGATCTTTAGTTTATCTTTTGATACCAAAAAATTATCTAATTTGATATCTCTATGAATAATTCCTGCTTTTGATAAATTATTTAAAATCCTAATAATATCATCAAGATATCGCATATCATTTAATAAAATATTTTCATCTAATTCTCTACTATTAAAAAATTCATACACTATAAATTGTATTCTGCTATCTAATGAATGATGTAGAATCTCCACCAACTCATCTTTCATTATGTCTTTACAGATATCATAAGTAAGTTTATCATTAACAAGTAAATGCATCTTTGTATCTACTTTTATAAAAACTTCTTTTTCTAAATACACCCCTTTAAAATAACAGTACCCATTACGCCAATTCAAGTAGTTAAAAGAAGATATTTTCGTAATATTAATTTTCTTTAATTTAATATATATTGGTATTATATATAAAATTGTAAAACAATAAAGTTTCAGATACCTTTTAAGCAAATTTTAATTTTTTTAATATTTTAACTATGATCTTCTTTATTGTTGAGCGGAAATTTAAATAGTTTTTGTATTCTGTTCTTTTTATCGAAACTGGAATATAGATTTTTTTGTTTATTAGCCTTTCATTGAAAAAAACACTTAAATCATAGGGCTCAACAATATCATAGTTATGTTCATGCATATATGAAAATAATATATCTAGTAAACTAGTGTCAACTAAATTACGAACTTTAAAGTCAAGATTTAATCTTATTGACAAAGTAAGAAATTGCTTAATGTAATCTTCTGATATATGCTGCTTATGTATCAAAGCATGATAAATAAGTGAATAAAATAAATTTAGATTATCTGGTATATAAAATCCTTTTTCATGTTTAGCTTTAGTTTTTAATAATTCTATTTCCCAATTTTTATCATAATAGTTATCGCCAACATATCTAATGTCAAAATTAATATCTTTATTATTTATCTTTACAGAATGTTGAACTCTATATGATTTATTTGTTGTTTCAACAGCATTTAAAATATCTTTTGTTAAGTTTTTATTTTCCGTCAAAATATCAACATCAGGATGTTTTGTTGTTAATTGTTCTTCTAAATTATCAAAATTCCTTAAAACAATATAGTTTGATGTTAAATTTAAAATATAAAATAATTCATCAAAACTATTCCAACCATTAGCCCCCATTAAATCATTATTGTATTCAATTACATTTTTATCAAATTTATTTTGTAATAGATATTCATTATAATCTTTACCAAATAATAATGCTAGTTGAAGTTTAGTTTCCTCAATATTATCAGTAGCATGTATTTTGTTACCACTAGTCCAAGATCTATAAAGTTGTTTAGCATCAAAAAAATTGGTATTTACTACTCGTGCTCCTTTAGATGTATCTCTTATTTCATATATTGGTTTATTATCTTTAACAATAATACAGCAAAAAGTGTCAGTTCCACAATGTTTCTCTTTGTGAGAATTCTTAGGAAGATTTTCACCATAAAAACGAGATAAATTATTACTAAATCTATTTGCAGACCATGTTGTATTATATATAGAACAAATAGTAAAATTTTCTGATATATCCTCTACTATTTTATCTTTTTGATCAATTCCTTCACTCCATATTATAAATAGATGAATCTCTTCCATTAAAAACTTTTCTTATATAATTTATTTATAAACACATAATAAATTCTAATCATTAACACAATAAACTTTGAAAACACTAAGGAAATCGCAAAAAGAATCAAAATATCACTTTGTAAATCTGAATTTATAGTATAATAATAATATAGTATAGACAAAAGTAATAAATGAATTACAAAACCATATATAATGCTTAAATTAAATTCTTTTTTATATCCTCTAGCTAAAAGCAATGGTGCTCCTAGCATAACATATAAAATACTTATTGGTACTATTGGAATAATAACATAAAATAAATTTTTAAATATGTCATTAATCTCACCTAATAAAATTATAGAAATTAAATCACTAAACAAATACCCCAAAGAAACTACCAATAAAGACACAACCATTAAAATTGATAATAATTTAACTAAAAAAACAAAATTATATTTTTTAGCTAGATAAGGATAGATTGTTTGTACTACTGGATTAAATAATGTTAGTATGACACTTACCGCTTTATCTGCTAAATAATAATATGTCACAAAAACTGGGGACAATAAAATACCAGATAAGAATGTATTAACATTACTGTATCCAACAGAAGAAAGTCTAGATAAGAAAAACTGTGAGCTATCTTTAAAATACATTATTAATATTTTAAAAGATTGTATTTTAAATCTTTGATTAAACTCTTTACGCACTATCCATAATGATAATATACCTCCAATAATAAATCCAAGTCCATTTAGTATAGGCACTAAAATATAATCAGCTTCATTTTGTATAAAAATAAATATAGCTATAGTAAATATCAACTTTGATGTAATATTTACTATAGTAATATATTTCATCTTTTCAAGACCCTGAAAATACCATATAGGAAAAAGTGCTTGTCCTATTACCCATAAGAAAGTTAAATAATAAAGATCTATATTATTTGAAAAATTCTCAAATGAGAATATAATTATTGATAAAATAGTAAATGAAATTCCAATAAGTATAAACTTTATACTCATTACACTACTAAATATTTCTGTTAATTTTTCTTTATTCTCTCTATTAACAGATATTTCCCTAGTAGCAGAAAGATTAAAACCATAATCTACAAGTATATTAAAAAATATGATAAATGCTTGAGCAAACACCACTAATCCAAATTTTTCTGCACCAAGAACTCTGACTAAATAAGGTAATGTAAGAAGTGGCAATATATAAGTAGCGATCTGTAGTACGGAAAGGGAAAAAAAGTTTGACAAAAGCTTTTTTTTATCTTTTGTGTTTGCTATGTTTTTTAGTTTGGCTATCAATTTAATCAACTAATTCATCAAACTTAAATTCCAGTTCTCTTTCCTGGGTTGCAAAGAAATTATATAATTTATTAAAAAGCGGTAATTCTTTCACGATATCTTCTTCTATCAAATCATGGAACATCTCTATAGCATTCAATCCTTCTAATATTACAGAATTGGATTTATAATCTGAGTTAAAAAAACCTTTTCCAATCAATAATCCTAAAGTTCTATTTCTACTCAAATCATTTAATGAAGTCATGCACAAATCTCCAAAACCACAAGCTAAAAACAAAGTATCTTCAGCGCCTCCAAGCGATTTTAATAAAATCCTAGCTTCAGAGAATGCTTTTGTTAGAATCATAAAACGAGTATTTGGAGAGTTGTATTTTGCATCTGTAACGCCCAATACCAAAGCATAAATATTTTTGAGTACACTCAGCACCTCAACCCCCCTTATATCAGTTGTGTAATCTAAGTGCAATGCAGTCCCTTTAATAATAGAACCCATTATTTGATACTGCGCATTTGTTGTATATCCTAAAGTAAGCAAGGTGTCGGCATGCTCCATTAGCTCAACGGCAAAGGAAGGGCCTTTAAGTGTTACTACATTATCAATGCCAATTGATGTTTTAATACTTTCAACAATAGTTACCCCATCAGCAAATAAGCCTTTGGATAAATTCACTAATAAAACGCCTTCTTTAAAATACAATTTAGCAGTATTTAAATTTTCAATAATAACAGATGATGGTAATGCAATAAAAATAATATCTGCATTTTTTATTTCATTCTTATCTGATGTAGCAGACAGAAACTTAGTTAAATGCTTGTTAGGGAAACAGGATTTATTTGTATTATCAGTATTAATCTCATCAACTTTTGATTGATTTCTAGAAAATAATACTACATTGTTTGTTGTATTTACTGAAAGTTCATTTGCAATTGCGGTACCAAAAGTACCCGCGCCAAGTACTAAAATATTCATAATTCAAAAATACACTAAGTTATACGGTTTCTGAGGTGTAACCATCAACATATTTCAACAATAGTTCTTTAACAATTGTCTCATCTTGATTTTCTCTAGCTAATTTTATAATCTCAATACATTTCATCACCTCTTCTAATGGTAATTTATTTTCTTTTGCTTGCATAATTCTTGGATGCTCAGATTGGATTACATCATTCCCAATTAGCAATTCTTCATATAATTTTTCTCCTGGACGCAATCCCGTAAACTCAATTCTAATATCACCATCTGGATTTTCATTATCAATAGGAATCAGCCCGCTTAGGTGGATCATTTTATAAGCTAGGTCAATAATTTTTATAGGGTCACCCATATCCAGAACAAATACATCTCCTCCTTTAGCCATTGCCCCTGCTTGTAATACCAATTGAACTGATTCGGAAATAGTCATAAAATATCGTGTAATATTTCGGTGCGTAACAGTTACTGGCCCTCCTTTTTTTATTTGTTTTCTGAACAGTGGAACAACTGAACCAGCTGAATCTAATACATTGCCAAAACGAACCATAGAAAAACAAGTACTGCTTTTATCAGCAAAGGCCTGCAAAACAAGTTCTGAAAAACGCTTTGATGCTCCCATTACATTAGTAGGGCGTACTGCCTTATCTGTAGAGACTAACACCATATTATCCACATTTAATTCATCAGCTACTTTTGCGATATTATAAGTTCCAACAACATTATTATAAACTCCTGAAACTATATTCATTTCAACCATTGGAACATGCTTATAAGCGGCGGCATGGTAAATTGTATTAATTTGATGTTGACTAACAATTTTTTTAAGCTGATAATAATTTGTTGCTGTACACAAAGCAGGGATAATTTCAATATTAATCAATGGCGAAGATAGCTCTTGATGAATAGTATATAAATTAAATTCTGAATTATCAAGTAGTACAATTTTACAAGGACCAAGGGTTATAATTTGCCTTGCCAACTCCGAACCAATACTACCACCTGCTCCTGTTATTAAAATATTCTTTTTATTAATATTTCTTTCTAATAATTTTTGATTTGGCTCCACTGAATCTCTTCCTAGAATATCGGCAACTCCAACATGCTTAATAGTATCCAAACTAACAATTCCATTGACGATATTATCTGCCGATGGTAGTATTTTCACTTCTAATGGATACTTTGTTAATTTTTTAAGAATTTGGGTTCTTTGTTTTTGATCAGAAGAAGGTATTGCAAAAAGCAAGACTCTTGCTCCCTTTTCTTTTATTAATGTATCAATACTGCTAAATGGAAAAACTTCCAAATAATTCAATATCGTCCCTTGTTTACCCTTGTCATCATCAATAAAAGCAATAGGGGCATAAACTGCACTCTTTTTCAAACTCTCAACAATCTGAACACCTGCATTACCTGCACCATAAATAATTGTTTGTTTTCTGGAATTTACAAAACTATCCCATGAATAAAGGTATCCTTTAAATAGAAACCTTGAAGTTATCACAAATACATTTGCAATAAACCAGAAAATAGGAAGTACAGATCTTGGTAAGTTTGACTCTCTAAAAAACATCATCAAAAACCCAACAATTAAACAAGCTATTGTTGTTGCTTTAAAGGTTGTGGTTATTACTTTTATGCCAATATACTGCAATACAGCCCTATACAGCCCTAGCTTAACAAATAATGGAATCATGATAATAGGAATAGCTAAAAATATCCACCGTGAAGGATAAATATAGTCTATTGGAAATGGTTCTCCAATCCTTAAAACAAAAGCTAGCCACAATGCAAAAAGCAAAGTCAAAATATCTACAAACAACATGATAAATTGCTTGTAAATCCTTTCCAAGTTTTGCAACTTAAGCTTCATATATTTCTTTTATTTTATTTACCACTCTTTCTAAATCTTCAACTGTCATATTTGTTCCTGATGGCAAACACAAGCCTCTATTAAACAAATCCTCAGAGACACCATTTACATATGAATTACATTCTTTAAACACCGGTTGCAAATGCATAGGCTTCCAAAGAGGGCGAGCCTCAATATTATCTTTTCCCAGATGTAAACGCAATTGTTCCCTATCTATTGTTGAATTTTTAACTAAAAGGATAGTTGTTAGCCAAAAATTTGAAAAACTCTCTTCACTCTCCTCTAAAAAACTAATTTCCTTAATTGATGATAGCGCATTTTTATAATACTTATAAATTTCCCGTTTTTGTAAAACTCTTTCTGAAAGAGCCTCTAACTGCCCTATTCCAATAGCTGCACAAATATTACTCATCCTGTAATTATAACCGATTTCAGAATGCTCATAATGAGGCTTATCATCACGTGCTTGGGTGGCTAAGAATTTTGTTTTTTCTATTAATTCTTTATCCTTACAAATCAGAGCGCCACCTCCTGAAGTTGTAATAATTTTATTTCCATTAAAAGAATATATTCCAAATTTACTAAAAGTTCCTAAAGCAGACTTTTTATAAGTTGATCCCAAAGCCTCTGCTGCATCCTCAATAACAGGAATATCATACTTATCAGCAATATGCATAATTTCATCCATCTTTGCTGGCATACCATATAAATGCACTAACATTATTGCTTTTGGTTTTTTGCCTTTTGCAATTCTATCTATAATTGCTTTCTCTAATAAATCGGGACACATATTCCAAGTATCTGATTCACTATCAATAAAAATAAGATGAGCCCCTAAATAAGTAATTGGATTTGCTGATGCAGAAAAAGTAAAAGAAGAGCACAATACCTCATCTTCTCTTTTAACTCCTAATAGAATCAAGGCCAAATGAATTGCGGCAGTACCACTACTTAATGCCGCAATATGATAATCATTAGAAATTTTTGATAAATTATTCTCAAATGCAGTAATATGGGGCCCCGCAGGAGCTATCCAATTACTGTCAAAGGCATCTTTAACATACTGCCACTCTGTTCCTCCCATATGTGGGGGAGACAACCATATTTTTTGCTTATCACTCAATTAATAGCTTGTTCTAAATATAGTGGCAAATATAATCTTAATGTCAATCCAAAGGTTATTATTGTGGCAATAATCAAGATTTAGCTTTACTTTATCAGCATATATTACATCATCATTATACTTAACAGGATCTTCTTGTAATGCTAAAATTTCCTCCTCATTTGCATACTTTAAGCTAGCTGGACCAGTAATCCCTGGTCGCAACTCTAATATTAACACATCTTCTCCTTCTAATTTATCTGCATAACCTGAAACATCTGGCCTTGGACCTACGATACTCATATCTCCTTTGAGAACATTCCATAATTCTGGAAGCTCATCTATTTTATACTTCCTTAAAAAAGCACCAAACTTTGTAATCCGCAAATCACCTTTGACCGAAATAGTACTGTCAGAACTTTGGATGATTTGCATTGATCTAAATTTAATCATCTTAAATACCCTGCCACACCTACCTATTCTTGGTTGTATAAAAAAAACTGGTCCATTCGAATTTAGCTTAATCAAATATGCAATTAATAATATTAATGGAAAGAAAAATACTAAACCAACGAAAGAAAAAATAATATCAAATACTCTTTTAATCATTATTTTATTTAATTAAAACTCCTTCTTATTAATTCTTGCTTTAACAATATATTTAACTGTCTAAACGGGCCAAAACTCAATAAACTCAATAAACCACGAAAAGGATAAAGACATCTTACCAGGAAATTTATTTTACTATTATATATAACATGCAAATGGCAATAAGCCTTTCTAAATTTAAATTTTTTCACATACTCTTTCTGAATATTTGTATCATGCGATATACTTCTTGTGCCTCCAGAAACATATTTAAAATCTTTTTCTCCAAGATAATATTCTGTCATTTTATAAAACAGAACATCACTCATTCTAGATTTTAAATAATCTGGATTAAACTTTGTAGAATAATAATCACAAACATCATTCAGTATTCTATTCTTACTATATCCTACAAGTATCTTCTCTGTATTAAATACACCCCAAAAATCCCAAATACCTATATCAGATTCTAATTCTTTCTCAAATTGTTTATAAGATTTAGTTGGTAAATAAGTATTGTATTTACTAAATGCTTTCTGATATACATTATACCCATGATTAATAATATATTGCTTGGAAACCTTCTGGATATATACATTCTTCAAGCCCTTTCTTATACTTTTTCTTGTATTACTACTCAATTCATCAAGACCTTGAAAAGTATCTTTAATAACATACCAAAATTCTGTCTCTTCTGAACAATCAAAATTAGTTGTCCAACGAGCAAAATAAGCGTTACTCTTAATTAAAAATGATGAAATATCGTCAATGGTTTCTTTAACATCAACATGAGGAGGCAAAGTAGGTATGATGGCTCCATTATATTTTTTCCAATTTATCATTTAGCAATTAACATCTTTATTCATATACTCTTTGTAAGATTTTTTAGTGTCTACAATAAAAGCATGAGAAGGGTATTTCATTTTTTCTTTTTCAGAAGGGAGCTCCATATATCTATTGCCATATCGAATAGTTAAATATTTCTCCACAAATTCTGGAACGGGTAAATTTAAAGAGTTAAACTTAAGGTATTTTTGATTTCCTAAGTATGAGGTTCTAAATGACGTGCTTTTAAAAGGGGCTCTTCCAAAAAAATGTCCAATATAAGCAGTATTTTTACCATTAAAAGACCGAACAAATTTCAGGAGTAATTTTGCAAAAAATGAAGGTAAAAAATATTTTGCAATAAATAAAACTAAATTCTTTAATGTAGAGTTTGTTATGTATCCTCTTTCCGATAAAGCTTTTGCACTTAAAATACGTGCTGACAGATATTGCAAATACCTAATAGATCTTACTGAAGAAGATGAATTTAGACACATTATATCGACATAAACACCATGATGCATATCTCTACCTACAACATCTTTCTCAATGAATGTTGTGTTATTCATTCTTATTTTACTAAAATATAATGGCAACTCTTTTGTATTTTCTTGCTGGAAATAATATTTATCTGTATCCAAATTATATTTTGCTACAGATAAGAATCTAAGATAATTCTCTCTATCCATAAACACATCAAAATCATCATCCCAGGGGATAAAACCTGAATGTCTTACGGCACCTAAAGCAGTACCGCCCATAAGATAGTAAACAATTTTATTTTCCTTACAAAAGGAATCAAAATAGTGAGCTAATTCTATTATCTTCTTGTGCAATAATTTTAATTCCTTATTATTCATTCTTATAGTCTTTTTGCTAAATAATAATACTTTGACATGATAACTTTTAAAAATGGTATTTCTGATGCAAATCTTGCTAAAAACCGAATAGTTCTAAAAAAAATAGTGTTTATAATCAAAAGTATTTTTGAAGATTGCCACCTATGAGGGTGAGTGCTGATTATTAAACAATCTTTATTATCTGACAATACTTTGAAAAAATCTGATATTTCTTGATCTCCCTTATTTTTAACATCATTATCCTCAATATTAGAAATAAATTTCCAACTATAGGAAGCGTCTGAGATATAAGCATGTTTTTTTTCTAATTTTGCAGGTAGGTGAACAATAATATCTAAGATATCTGAAAATTTTTCTGACACCTCTTTATTTCGAAAGAAATCTTTATTTGAAGACCATCCATTTCTATTTACTATAGGGTTTCCATGAGGACAAACAGTTCGGACAATAAACCCAAATTCTTTAAACTTACTAATAGTTTCATCAAATTCATTAATAGCAATTTCATAATCACCATTATTAGAATCTAAAACATCATAATGATATGTAACTTCATGTCCTAAGGATGAAATATCTTTCAGTTGAGATTCATTATCTTTTAGTAAGCATGACTGCACATAATAAGTTGCTCGAATATTATATTTTGCCTCTATCTTTGCTAATTTCAATGCTTTTGAAACATTAGTTTCTACATCATGCTTTACTACAATCCAATTTGTATCTTTTTCCTGATCCATAATCTGGTTTGCTAAAATGCAATTATGATTTAATGATAATTCCTTACAAATTTTATTCCAATGAGAATATACGAACATATGTTTTATTTTTTACTATCTGCTGCAAGAATTTTTTTTAATCTGGTAGAAGATATACCATCTGTATATTGGAAAAAGTGAATTATTGCATTATATTTTTTTAACTCTTTCTCTAAAACGTTAAATAATTCAGTGCCTTTCCAATCAGACCCTACAAACATAATATCAAAACCAATCTCATGAAAAGATTTCATTTTATCTCTGTGAGATTGAATAACAACCTCATCTATATATTTAATAGATTCAACAATTTCTTTTCTATGCTCGAAAGGAATAATAGGAGTTTTATTTTTATAACTTTCAACTAATTCATCACTACTTACTCCAACAATGAGATAATCACAGTTTTCTTTTGCTTGTCTTAAAATATTTAAATGCCCTACATGAAACATATCAAATACTCCTGTAGTATATCCAATTTTACCTTTCTTTATACTCATATTATCTCTGTCTAAAATATGTTTTAAAAATAAATGCTCGAATTTTATTTGGAATCAATATTTGAATGATAATCCTAATTGTTGTATTAATAAAGAATCTCCATATATTAATAATTCCTTTTGAAAACATGTAAGATTGCAATCTATATTCACTCATGAAATATCTCCATCCTCCTCTTCTATGATAAAAGTTTCGTCCGATTCTAGCGTAAACAAGTGCATCTTTCAAGTTTTCAAAAACACACTCAGATTGATACATCCTTATCCATAAATAATAATCTTCATTATGATACCAATCTAAATAACCTCCAGCTCTTTCAATATCAGTCTTTTTAAACATCACTGTCATATGATTCATAGGACAACGAACCTTAAGAAACTTTATTATTTCTTCATGCGATAAAGGTAGCACTCTTTTTCCAACAATATTACTAGTATTTTTCTCAAATTCACTAATTGCACCCCCAACTATACTTAGACTATTATTATTCTTAAAACACTCTATTTGCTTCTCAAATCTAGTATTTACACATAAATCATCGCTATCCATTATAGCCACTAAGTTGTTTTGACATGCCTCTAACCCTATTCTTTTTGCGTTTCCATGACCAACATTTTCTTCTAACCAAATTGTTTTAAGAGTATTTCTTTTTAATTCAAGATCCTTTATATAATTTTTAGTTTTATTAGAGATAGGGCCATCAACTACTAAAACTACTTCATTAGGAGGAAGTGTTTGATTATAAATACTATTAATGGCTTGTAAAAAAAACTCTGGGTTATCATTTACATAAACAGAAATTAATACAGAAAATCTTAAATTACTTTTCATAATAAGTTAAATTATATTAATACATTGATTCAGCAACAATCTGAATTGGCCTTCTTGTATATCAATACAATCCGTCAAAACTGGCGGATTAGGCCAATGTTTATCATCATAAAATACATTATTTACTTTTATGGAATCTGCATATCTAGGGATAACATGAAAATGAACATGGCTATCTACCATCATAAGAGCAAGATAATTTATTTTGTCCGGATTAAACTGATCTTTCAATAGTCTTTCAACATCTTTTAATACTGACCGAAATTCAAAAAAAGCATTTTCTGATACTGTTGGCAAACTTATAGCATTCTCTTTACAAATAATTATTAGCGATCCAATAGTTACTTGTTTTGGTCTCAATAAAACTACCCAATTCTTATATTCTTTAATTAAAGTGATTGGATAGCCAAATTTAATAATTGTATTATGCATATTATTGATAATAATAGATTATTAGTAGAGAAACATCAGTGAACTATCAGTAAAGAACACTGGTAAAGTAAATAGAAGCAGCAAAAGAACTCTTAAGGATACTCTACTTAACTTACTCTCAATCATAATGGAATAATTATATAAATCAAATAAAATAAAAACTAAGAACATCATTCCCATTCGTTCAGAAATCATCTCTTGTTGTAGAAAGACAAAGCCAGTTATCAATATCACGACAGGCAATAATGAGGGGACAGCATTATACAATTTCTGCAGATTATCTTTGAATTTCATTACAAAAAAACAGAAAGTACCTAAAAATAAAAATAGATATAAGAAACTTAGGTCAATCTTAGTTGGATCAATTCCTTTAAGATTTAAAAGAAAAGGCAAAGAGACAAGAATAATCAATGATAAAAAAGAAGATATTAAAAATCTATCCTGTAACTTAAATTTGTAACATTTTCTTATAAAAAAAATAGGTAATGTAAATAAAGCTAAATTGTGAATAAATATTGATGCTATAAACAGCCAAAATACTTTGTTATTATTCTTGTTAATAAGAGAGTATGCATATAATAATAATATTGTTGCGTAAAATTGCCTGTAAATATTCTCGTATCCAAATAAAAAAGGGAAGCTCGTTGACAAAATAATAATTACACCCTTTCCTAATTGTTTTGACGGAATCAATTTACTAACTTTAATAAGAAAATAAATCCAACCTATA